>Ga0307380_10013535_pt1 | contig 10070 bp, 10 predicted proteins | sample UN3MG_FD_202239 | JGI IMG/M metagenome (GOLD analysis project Ga0307380, IMG submission 202239) | Soil microbial communities from Risofladan, Vaasa, Finland - UN-3 | ecosystem: Environmental > Terrestrial > Soil > Coastal area > Acid sulfate soil | place: Finland: Risofladan, Vaasa | collected...
CTTTTCTTTGGCTAATATGAGTTCAAGCCGGGCTAAATATTTATTACTGGCAATGATCTCTAAATTATCCCTGGCCGGATAGATACAATCTTTCAATTCAGCTCTACCGGTAAGCAGTTCGTAAAGAGTATTTTCAGGATCTAAACCGAACCAGTTAGCAATCGTTCCCTGTGTATCGAGGTCCACGATTAAAACCTTATAGCTTTTAAGAGACAGGGCATAAGACAGATTGACCGCTGTCGTAGTTTTCCCGGTTCCACCTTTAAAATTAATGATTGCTATTTTTCTCAATTAACTTTCCCCCTTTTATTTAACTAAAATCATTAATGATAGTATTGCAATCATCGCAGGTATGACTTTGCCTTTTGTATCGTAAAAAATTGCGTCATAAACAAATATCAGCACTTGTAATATAAACATTGATATTAAAAATAATGTATCTCCCATACTCTCCCCCTTTCTTATTTAATAACTCCGTTAGAATACCCCTGAATACCCCCTATTTTTTGACCTGGTAGCGTTCCTTTAGCTTTCGGGGTATCTTATCATTATCAAATTCTTATGATCCTGTCCCTGGTATTGTATAATCGATTAAACAATATTCCCCTTATAGCGTAAGTGTGTTAAATCTTGTAGGATTTAACACACCTGCCGTAACCTATTGTTTAAAGTAAAGCTAAATCTATATTCTTGACCTTTATTTCTTTATAGTGTGCTATACCCTTATAAAGAGGATTCTCTAAAATATACTTAACAGTCCGGCCATACCATTTACCTCTACCGGTAGACGTGGGGATTTCTCTTTCGTTTAGTTCCCTGGCTATCTCTCTTAAACCCATTTTCTTATATCTTTTCATTTTGAAGATCAGCCGGATAGTTTCGGCCTTTTCTTTATCAATGAATAACTTTTTGTTTTTGGAGATATAGCCTAACGCAATAACCCCACCGGAGAAACCACCTTTTTGAGCTTTATTAACTCTTCCTGCGGATAACCTCATAACTATAAAAGCCTTTTCCAGTTCTGATATAATTCCTAAAAACTGCCTGAATGCTTTTCTCATCGGGTCATTAGAATCTAAATCCGGTTCGTTGATAGAAACGAGCTTTATCTTTAGTAAGTCTAACTTCTTAATCAAATGTTCTTGTATATAAAGATCCCTGGCCAGTCTATCGAGCTTGAAGATCAAGACCCCTTCTACCCCCTCGTTAGTTTCGATATAATAAAACAATTCCGCAAGCCCTGGCCTGTTCTCCAATTCTTTCGATCCACTTATCCCCTCATCTTTGAATACCTCTACCAGTTCATAATCGTTTTTATCAGCAAATTGAGCCAGAGCTTTCTCCTGTATCTCGATTGTGTTTTGTTCTTTCTGTATATCCGTGCTTACCCGGCAATAACCTACTAACCTGGTTATTTTCTTATCTTCGGCTAATTCTTTCATTTCATCACCTCACTTCTCATTTATTTACATTTATTAAAAGAACAGGATCACTCCAAGATTTTAAAATTTCAATTCAATCCTACTTTTACACGCTTTTTATACTTCTGCCCTGTTTTAGCCAGGCTTATATTTTGCCTCTGCTGCTCTGTTCTCTTTTTACCTTTATTAGCCTTACTTACTTTTTCCCGGGTTCCCTTAGAAACTATTTTCCCTTTATGAATCAACCCGATCTTTATTTTTGTTTCTTCAAGTAAGGGAATCCCTATCCCCCGGCCTTTTAAGGCTTTGCTTATTTTGTCTTTCGTTTCTTGTGTCATTTTCCGTTTCTTAAAATCATTATCGTTTAAGGCTCTCCGGCTTCGATATTCCTTTAATTCTTTCTCAACATTAAATAAATCTCTTTCGATTATGATTCTGTCAGCGGTATTCTGGATTGTCTTTTCTACAAAACTTTTTATATCAGGATAGATAAATAGTAAGGCTCTTTTCTGCTCACGAGTAATATTAACTATCAATAACATCGAAAATACTCCCGGAAACTTGGTTGAAATAATCTATCAGATTTTCAGTAGTGCAATGTTTTTTATATAATTTATTCAACTGGTAAGAAAATTCACAAAGCTGAGTCTTGTAAATAGATTTTTTTATGATTTCCTTATCATAGAGTCTTAACAAAATACCGATCTTTTCTTCCAGTTCTTCATTAGTAAATTTTTCTATTTCTTCTTCTTTTTCTTCCGGTTTTTCCAAATTCTCATAATTTAGATCCTTCATCAGATTCTCAAAACTTTTCATTTTTTTTAACCATCCTTTTTAAAATATTTTTCTTATTCTTGGAGTGATCCTTTGAAAAATATTCAAATTTAATATAGAATAGTAGTGGGGATAAATCATGTTTTCTGGATTTAACCATCCTTCATGGTTTATAAAACTTGCCTTATTTCGGTAAGGCAAGGCCCCTTTAAATTCTTAAAGCCGGTTGAAATGGCCTATCTAATTTAGCACTTTTAATCAAATTTTCCTTTATATCTCTACTTCTTTTTCTATCTGATTAATTTCTTCCTGACTGATCCCGATATAACGCCGGGTAACTGTTACGCTTTTATGTCCTAACTTCTCCGATATTTGTTCGATACTTGCGCCCTGCATTCTGGCTTGATATCCCCAAGTCTTTCTTAAAGTATGTGTTCCGTATCGTTCACCTTCAAGCCCCGCCTCTTTAGTCCATTTTTGAATCAAGCCCCAGGTCCTAACTCGATCTAACTTTCTATTACTTCTTTCGCTTTTAAATAGGTAACTATCCGGGTCAGCCCCTTTAGACGTATCTAAAAAATAGTTTAAAGCCTCTTTAACTGTATCGTTTATGTATATTTTGGCTTGACGCTTGGTCTTTCTTTCCTTAACAAAAAGATAGGTTTTAATATCACCCTTAGAGTCAATAACCTCTTTAATCTTTAAAGATAATAAATCGCTTATCCTTAAAGCGGTATTAATTCCCATTACAAATAAAAGATAGTTCCGGGGATTCTTTTCCTCTTTAAGATTTCTTTTAATAGCCAGTATCTTCTTTTTGTCTTTTATCGGTTCAACGCTATTCATTAATATTCACCTCTTTTATTCCCTCTATTCTTTTATTGATTATAAGTAATCACAATCCAGGGGACTCTGGGAATCCCCTGCCTTCTGACTGCTTAACCCTTAAAATCATACTCAAAAACATTAACCTGACCGGCAAAATCTTCTCCATTGTGAGCCGTTACAAAACCATTTTTAAATCTCCAAAAGGTTATAATCCTTTTGTTAAAGGTTGGCCTCACCTTTTTAATTCTAAGCCCGATCACTGGACCGCCCGAAACAGTGCAAATTCCTTCGTCAAAATACGGAGTGGTAATATTCCAGCCAGCCCTAACGGTTTTATTATATACGCTTTCGATAACTCCATAAGTGCCATCTTTGATTAAGCAATTATTGCTATTTTTAGCGTAAACAATATCGCCAGGTTCCGGTATATTATTTTTTTTATTTATTACCGGTTTATCAAGAACTCCTAAAAACTTCATTTCCTTATCCCCCCTTTTTTTAATTTAACGTTCTACCTTATTTTATAACTATTGTTATACAATGTCAAGCCCTTTTATAAAAGATTTTTTTAATAATCTTAAAAGCCTTATAGTTATAGAGTTTTAAAGCATTTATTTTTTTCTATAATAATATAACTTAATAGCCCTTGTGTTATATATCGTAACAAAAAAAACCGTCCTACCGGAAGAACGGTCTTTTAAATCTTTATAGTTATATAACTTTGTCAGGATAGCCCAAAAACCCTTCAAATTTTTAACGTGGTAGCGTTTCCTTGCCTCTTATGGTATGAATCTATCAACCTCTTTTTTTGGCCTTATTAACTTGTTCAAGCTTTGAATAAGTTAAAGCTATATGATATAAGGCTTTTTCGTTAATTCAGCTAAAAAAAGTATGCTCAGAATTGATTTTAAGGGGGGTCAAATAAAGTTTGCTTGTCTTTATACCTGTCTTTTGGCTCTTTTCGTTAAAGGCTTGCATAAAAAAAGAGATTAAGATATACCTTCCTGGTATCTTCTCAACCTCTTTTCTTGTTATGTTTAAACTTCCGGATATAGGATTTTAAACTTTTTGATCGTGGTTAGATTTCTAATCCCAGGTTCTTTAATTGTGGTGATCCTTGATTTTCTCCTATTGAATTTTTTAAGGATTTATGATATATATAAATTATGAAAAAACTAATGATTCTTTTAATCTTAACAATATTTTTATTATCGGGTTGTGTGAGATTTAATCCAGGTGATTATGTTGTGCCTGATGATGGAGGGTTTATTGCTGTTATAGATACCCTATATACTCCATATGATATTGGTAATTATATGGAGGAAAATTTTACTTATGAGATACATGATTTTACAGCACAGACTCCATACGAACTATACCTCTCTAAAAAAGGAGATTGCGATGAATTTAGTGCCTTCGGAGTTTTTGCCGCTAATTTCCATAATTATATAACTTATCAGATAGAAGTATTTGATAATACTTTTTATCAACATTATGTAGCAGTTTATGATGAGGATATATGGTTATCAATAACTGATAATAGATATTATAGTTTCGGATATGATAGTTTTGAAGAGATTGTAGATTATGTTTGTTATATAAGAAATAAAATATGGACAAGATATATTGTCTATGATTTTTGGAATAATATAATTGAAGAAGTAAACAAGTAAATCCCTTCATTTTTTATCTTCTGTGATTTCCTCTTTCTTCATCTCTATTTTATTCACCATCATATAAAAAGCGTCTAACCTATCTAAATGATGATGTATATTTTTAAGTTCTTGTAAAATTTCTTTTAATATTTTCTCGTTCATTTATTTACCTCGCTTTGACATCTAATTTTATGGTTACCTGGACTGAAATTCGAGCTCTCATATTACTCGTAAACTTTATTATTTTTGAACCAGCCGTATCAATAAACCTGGTAATTTCTAACTCCTGATTAGTAGTGTAACTTCCTAATGGTAGAGAATATGTCCTACCGTTATCTCGGCTTATAGAAGGAACGATAGTAGGTGAGTTTTCCTCCTCGAAAATCCCATAAGTTATGCCATGTGAGTGGGCAGGAACATTATGGGTATGTTCTATATTATGGGTATGAGATGTAATTGTTACAGTATGGGTATGTTCGATGTTATGGGTATGTGTTCCTCCTACGTGGGTATGGGCTGCTATTGTAACAGTATGTGCATGTGCTGGGTGAGTATGATTTGGTACTGTATGGGTATGGTTTTTATCTACAGCAACTATATATCCTTGATTTAATCCTGGATGATATTGATTAAGATAATATCCGCCTTCGTGTGCTGAAATAAAACTATCATTACCTAATAAACAATGATATTCTGTCCCTGATGCAGCCTCAGAAGTTTTTCCCCCACCACTTGGAGTAGTTACTGAAGAACTGGTTGGAGTTTCCCCACCACCACTTGCACTTGATACTACACCACCACCACCACTACTTGACGCAGAGCTTGCCCCGCTGGTCGGAGTTTGTCCGCCCCCACTTGCACTACTTGACGCAGAGCTTGCCCCGCTGGTTACTGCTTCCTTCTCCGTTGCCGCTTTTGCATAGGCCCTGAAATTTAAGAACCAAAAGGAAAGCTGGATAGAAACAATTTTAGTCATTTCAGGGATAATGTTAAAATGCACATAGAATGGAAAATTTTCATCTAAAGAATCCTCTGCGTTAATGACATAGACCGCGGGGAATACTTTGAAATTAGCACTACGTAAGCCACCAGATATAGTGTCATCCAGTTTTTGCAACAAGATATTTCTTGCCAATCCACCTTCTTTATGTTCATTCATAAATTCTTGAACTTCTTTCCATTGTGCTTGAGAAATTTTTGCTGGACCTATATTTGAATAATTTGATTGATTTCCAAAGTTATTAAAACCTGTCATTTCTTATCTCCTTTCTTTTGATGATACGCTTGAGCCTTAAATGAGCATAGGAAAGATATTCTACTGGGTTTTGATAACTGTTCGATTGCAATTATTTTATCGGCTTCTCTTGGTTCAAAAGTAAGTTCTACTTTAACAACGCCACCAGCTAAATCAAGTTCAAAGCTATAAGGATTATCAGGCTCAAGAATACCAGATATTTTATTACTCGTTACTTCTGACATTTGTTTATGCTCCTTTCTTTTTCTCAAAGATAAGTTTCCCTTATTAGATTTTTAAAATTTCTTGATCGGTGATAGTCTTTTAATTCCCGGCTTCGATATTGTAGGGATTCCTAATCTTGGTATTTCTTTACCGATTTTAATAGGCTTTGCTTCTTTTTCTTTTTTCTCTCGTTCTTTTATGGCTACATCCACCCCGGCACCACCTAAAAAGTATTGCCACTTCTCAAGTGAGTTTCTCTCTAATAAATAAGCACCGCCTCTAATCGCATATTCCCTGTCTATTAACATTCTTAACTTTCTTAAAGCTAACCTATCAATATTTTTACCGCCCTTACCGTCCTCGTCTACGATAAATGCCTCAAGACCTCTTAAAGTATAATTGTAGAATGGGATAAACATATCAGCCAATGCCGGTAAGGAAGTGGTTAAATCAGCAAGAGCTTTTTCGTCTCCCTTTGTTGCCATTATAAAATTAATATAAACTTCCGATACCGTTCCAACCGTTGAAAGCATAAGACCGCCGGGTTCATAAGCCAGCAGTTCTAAGGGATCATAGGGAGATTTCTGTCTACCTGTAATTTTTTTGTAAGACGCACTTACCAACATACCGCCTATAATGATAGAAGATATTACCTTAAACGCCCTTTCCCTCTCACTAAAGGGAACGTTTTTGCCGGTCATTTTCTTTGAATGTTTAACCAGCTTCTCCCAGTAGGCCCGGGGGAATAGCATTAGGTTGCCGAATACCTTACCATACGGACCCATTTCAGCAAGAGAACGTTGCGCCCTCTCATAGAGGAAATGCGTATCATCTACATAAACCTTTGCAATATATTGTTCCATTGCTTCCCTGCCGTCTTTGGCTAATATCTGTAAGGCTCTTTTCTGTTCAAGTAAACTAAAATCGGAGAATTTAGCTTTTTCTGTTTTCTTCTTCAAATCAATATTCTTATCATCGAAGGCCATTCGGACCTGGTTAATTTTACCCCAAAAGCCCCAATGCCTGTTTGCTACGTCTGACCGGGGATAGAGATTGACTTTCTTTATTATTTTAGTTAAAAGACCTAACCCTGGTAATGGTTTTTCTCCTGTCATAAACCAGTCTGTCTGCATAAAAATTGCTTGCTGAACGTGAGTATCAAGATAAACGATATCATCAGGAGTAAGTTTCTTATTTCGTGGATCAATCAACATTGCTTTGTCGTGTCCAAGTGCAAAGTTTTGGCCTAAATTCCTAAAGGCCAATGGTGGGCTACCCATAATAATTGTTATCATAGCCTGACTGTAAAGTCTGTTAATCCCTCTCTCAAACCAACCGGTTGAACGGTCATATCCTTTTAATTCTCTAAAAAATAATTGTAAATTCTTTCTTACCTTATTAGGATTTTTGAATTTGTCTAAGTTCTTATTTGCCAATGTGATTAAAGCCCGGACTTTCGGGGCCATAGCAGAGAGGTTGTCCATTTGCCTTTTATAAGAAATCAATCTCGTTATTATGTTAGTTTCCTGCTCTTTATATTCGATATCCTTTCTTACTCTGATATGCTCTTTTCCGAAAAGCATAGATAGCCCTTTCGCTTTCCCTTCTACCCTTACCCTGGCAGATACAACTTGCAGGGGATCATAACCCGATTTTATTACTCCCCACTTTTGGGTTTCCATATATTTTACTAAATCATCGTAGCCCTTACTTTCGTAGATATCTTTTGCTTTATCAATTTCTTTTTTATACTCTAAATATTGAGGCATATCTTCTGGGTGTTCTAAGTTATCTAAAAACTTCTCAGTCCTTGCTCTTGATTGATAGTCCTTCAATATACCTTCGATTTTCTTAGCTAATTCAATTTCTTTAGGTGTAATATTTACAGGGGATTCTGGTTTCCCCTTCAAATCACTCTTGGCTAATATATAATCTTCTGCTTTCTTTAATTCTTTCTCGTCTTTAATGATATCTCTATATTCGTCAAAATCCGCAATTAGATGATTCAGTCCTGCCCTGTTCTCTAAATGGCAATCAATTAAATCCTGATAGAGTGTAAAAAACGGTGCGCCTGATATCGTTTCTAATATCTGGAAATAACTCCTTGCAGAGTTCAAGTCGCTGGGGTCTTTAAGCGTTCTTTCTCCTTCGAGTTTTACTCTTTTATCTATAACATCAGCTAATCTCTTTATCTCCGGATTCTTTTCTAAAGCAATTCTCAAAGGTTCAGTTATTTTTAAAATCTCTGCTTCATCAATTAACCGGTATATTAATTCTTTACCTTTTTCCTCTGTTATAAAATGTTTAGCATCTATGTATCGAGGTTCCTTGTAAATCCCTAAATCTTTAAGAGTGTCCTCGTAGGCCTTCTCGGTCATTTGATACTTCTCTATCAAACTATCTTTTAAAGATTGTATCTTCCCTTCGGTCTTTCTGGTAATAACCTTTTGATATCCGATCCGTTTCGGTCTGGCCCTCTCTACCGCCTGTAAGACTGCCTCTAATTGAGGTATAGTCATTCTACGGGTATCAGTCGCAAGGTGAGGGGATAATCCATATTTTTGCTTGATAGCGGTAAATTCTATTTTGGTAAGCCCTTTGGAACTAACAATACCGTGTATCTGTCCGATAATTTTATTGCCTTCTATTTTCTGCTCGGTGGTTAAATCTTTTTTTAAATCGTAAGTCGTAGGTTTAATGGTAGGCCTTATTGTCGGTCTAACCTTTGATAATTTTTTAATAGTAGGTTTAACTTCGCCTGGGGGTAATTCTTCAGCAGGTTTTCTTATAGTAGGTTCGCCAGTTATCTTAAAGGGGTATTCCTCAACCCTTATAGGCATAACAACAGCTTTAAGTTTACCTTCTTCTATAAACAATACTGGCTTGAGTTCCCCGGTGGCTTTTATCTCTGCGTTAGGAAAGTTTTTGTTTAGGAAGGCTAATTTGTTAGTATCAACAGCTACCTGTATCTTACCGTCTGTAAGTATAGTTACTGGTGAACCCAATTCGGTTACTTGATGACCCTGCAACCATAGTGGAGTAGATTTCTCAATATCTTCTTTAGGGACTATTTTTTCTGTCTCCGGGAATTGCTTTGCATATTCTTTTTTATAACCTTCAACCTCTTTATCAACTATTTTTTGGGCTTCTGCATAAGATATTTCTACAGTCTGGACTTCCTTAACCCTTGCCTTTTTGTATTTTTCAATTATATCGGTCAAGACCTTTTTTGATACAGTTTCGTCTAAAACTAACAAGTGGCTATCTGTTAGTAATCCTTTCTCATAACCGCCAAAAATAAATCTCGCGTGTTCGTCTGCCGTAGGTCTTAATTCGAGGCCTTTTGCCGGTGTTCCAATCTTATTAATATATTCCCCGGTCTCATCAGGAAGGGCCTGCTTGGAGGTCTCTAAAACTTTCATTAATTCAGCTTTGTTTAATTCAGAAAAAGGTTTGTCATATAAGAAAATACTTTGTTCCTCTAAAGTCTCCGGCACAACCGGTCCCGGTTCTATCTTTTCTTTAGGTTCTACCATAAGTTTTTTTTCTTCTGGAAGCATTCCCGGCATTGCAGGTTTAACTTCAATTTCTGCAAATTTAGCCTCTGGTATCTTATTCATTAAATCAGGGTATTTAGTTTGAAGTTCTTCGGATATGGGGATATCTTCTCTTATATCTTTACCGAGTTCCATAAAGTCATCTGCTACCTTTACTTCACTACGAATTTTCTTTAGGTAATCAGTTTTAATTTCTTCGGTTATTGGTGGTTTTATTCCAGGCTTTATTTCTGGTATCTCGGCAGGTGCTTCTGGCTTCTCTACTGCCTTCAAGAATTCACTTGCCAACGCAGGAGTTAACTGTTTGGCAATTAGTGCAATCTGGTCGGGGGTCAAGCCTTTCACCCATTCAGCACTCACCTTGCCATATTTCATA
>Ga0307380_10013542_pt1 | contig 10066 bp, 6 predicted proteins | sample UN3MG_FD_202239 | JGI IMG/M metagenome (GOLD analysis project Ga0307380, IMG submission 202239) | Soil microbial communities from Risofladan, Vaasa, Finland - UN-3 | ecosystem: Environmental > Terrestrial > Soil > Coastal area > Acid sulfate soil | place: Finland: Risofladan, Vaasa | collected...
GATTTGGAAAAGACAGGAATCATTCTGGAAGATACTCCCGCAGGAACCCGCTGGAAATATAGAGACATAAAAAAGTCTCGTCATAGACCCCTTTTAGGCACTTCCTAAACATCGTTCATACACTAGGACAGAGCGCCGGTTTTCTAAACGAAAAAGTAATTCCTGAGATTCCCCCTTGAAAACAGTAGTGGCGGCGACCACATGCCCGAATTGTAAATAGCTTAAAAAAATACTTGACAGCCTTTTTGTTCTGTGGTAAAATATTACATAGAATGTATTATTCTATTACAGTGCCGACGGGGGTGAAAGGTATGATTACGAAGAAAGAGTTGGGTAAGAGAATTAAGAAATTTAGAGAAGATTTCGACCTCTCACAAGAGGAATTGGCAGCCAGATTGAGTTTGCCTCGGCCTTCTATTTCACAGATTGAGTCAGGTCGACGGGAGGTGAGTAGTATAGAAGTGGCGAAATTGTCAAAGATTTTTGGAGTTTCGATGGATGATTTGCTAAGTCGTGATTTAGAAAAGAAGTGTCGTGCACCCAAGAAGAAATTCAATAAACCTAAATTCAATAAGGGGAAATTCAAGCAAGTTTTGCTTTATATTTTGGAAAAATGTGGGGCAAAACCCAATGTAGGGGAGACAGTTCTTTTTAAATTGCTTTATTTTGTTGATTTTGATTATTACGAACTTTATGAAGATTTCTTGACTGGTGAAGCTTATAGAAAAATTAGCTATGGTCCCGCGCCATGTAATTTTAACATAGTTATCAGTGAAATGATAGAAAAAGGGCAAGTAAAAAAAATTCCTACTGAATATTTTGGGATGCCTCAAAAAAAATACATACCGTTGGTAAAGCCTGACTTGAAAATGTTAGATGGGAGGGAAATGAAAGTAATAGAAGAGGTAATTGAAAGATTATCTTCTATGAATGCTACTGCAATAGAGAATCACTCCCATCAAGATATTCCTTGGGAAGTGACAAAAGACAGAAAAATTATTGATTATGACACTGTGTTTTATAGGAGACCCGCTTACTCGGTAAGAACTTATCCTGAAGAATAAAATGCAATTTACCGCTTTGCCTGAGTTTGATAGAGAATTTAAGAAATTACTTAAGAGATATCGTAGTTTGGAAGAAGATTTAAATGTGTTGAAACAGGTATTAGAAAGAAGCCCGCGGGGATATGCGCCAGTTATTGTTCGAGTGAGTGGCTTAGGTATTCGCACTGAAATATATAAAGTCAAACACTTTAGATGTAAAGCTCTTAAAGGGAAAGGATCACGAAGTGGTATCAGGATTGTGTATGCTTATTTTGAGTCAGAACAAAAAGTCGAGTTTGCTGAAATATACTATAAGGAAAAAGACGACAGGGTTTGTGATAGAGAAAGAATCTTAAGATACTACGTGGGGTCCTTCTAAGAAAGTTGTCCATAAAACCTTAAAGAAATATTCAGTATTGCCTTGATTTTGCCCAAAGCAAATTCCAAAATCTGGCAGTCCTTAAATCTAAGCATTAAAGGAGAGAGGTTTTGGTTTTCGCTTGACAAATTTGGCTTTTTATGGCAGTATCAAGAAAGAATCGAGATACAGAAAGCTTTAATTGAAAATTGAATAAGGCCTTTCCGCAAAGAGGCTAAGCCTCTAACGTGTGACTGCGGAGCAGGCTGTCACTGTGCCCGAAAGGGCGAGGGGTGGCAGTCGTTCTCAGTTTTCGTCACACGTTACTGGGGTCGATATGCACCCCTTTTTTATTTGTGGAAAAGGCCTGTCCATTTGAAGTGTTGACTTCAATATCAGAAAGGAGATAGGAATGAAAAGAGAAGAGGTTTCGCACAAAAGGACGCACGCGAGGGTCAGGATTTCTTTTCCCATAAAGCTCACACTTAAGAAGATTGCTCCCACTATTCCCTCAACTTTGTGGGGAAAGACCGCCGATTTGAGCGAGGGAGGTCTGTCCGCTGTTTTAGAAAATCCTCTACAGGTTTCTTCATTGATGGAAGTAACTATTGGCTATTCTTTAGCCCCAATAGAAGCGCTGGCGCAGGTAGCGTGGAATAGACCCATAGTCAATAATGGAAAGTTTCGCTGTGGGATTCGCTTTTTAAGTTTAGGACATCGCGATTTCTGCGGCTTGAGAAAAATTCTGGGAGCGGCAACAAGCATTATAACGGCAAGTTATCTTCCGGAAAAGGTGATAACAAATCAGGATATCATTGACGCTGGCCTCAAGGCAACGCCAATGGCCATAGAGCGTGGTCTTGGCGTGAGGGAAAGGAGAGCTGCAGCTCCGGATGAAACCGCAGCAGATATGATGGCTAAAGTGGCTAAAAAGATTTTAAAAAAAGCCGAATGTTTACCTCAGGAACTTGATTATATTATTTGCAGTGCAGATGTTGGAGACTCGGTTGAGCCTGATACTGCAACTGCAGTTCAGTCTAAGATTGGCGCTTCCTGCCCTGCTTTCGGAGTTTCGATGTCCTGCACGGGCTGGCTTGCTGCAGTTGATATAGCGCTGCGTTACCTTGATGCCGGCAAGAAAAGGATTTTGGTTTTGGCAAGCTCTTTAGTGGGTTCGCGAATCTTCTATCATAATCTTATGCATAGAGCAATCTTTGGCGATGGGGCGGGTGGAATCCTCCTTGAGTCGCATCATCGGAATAGGTTTTTAGGAAATATTCTCTGGACTGACGGGCGTCACTATTCAAAAATCTATATTCCCCATCCATGGTCTATAATTCCAGAAGATATCCCTGAAGAATATAAGGCTTCGTTCTATATGTCGCCTGACCAGAAGAAATTCTTCGCCATTATGGACTCTTATCTCGTTCCTGTTACCAAGCGTCTTTTAAAAGAAGCCAAGGTCGAATTACAAGACATTGATTTATTTTTCCTTCACTATCCCAGTAAGCCTTTGTTTGATTATTCCTTGAAGCTCTTAAAGATTCCTCGCGAAAAGACTTTTAGCCGGTTTGAAAGTTATGGTAATCTCGCTGCTGCTGAAGTGCCTGTGTTTCTTGATGAAGCCGTCAATGTAGGACGGCTGAAAAAGGGCAATCTTCTTCTTGTGGTGACTTATGGGGCAGGGTTTACCGGCGGAGGGTTAGTATTAAGATATTAGATTGGGAGAGATTATGAATCCTTACGCCATTTCCCCACTTCTTTGTGCGGTTTTGGCTTTGTTGTTGGGTGGTTTTGTTCTTTCGAAAAATCTTAAGTCATCTGTGAATAGGTCTTTCGCTTTACTTTGTTTTGAGACCTTTTGGTGGCAGGCTTGCTGGTTTGCTATATATTATGCCGGAACGGATGTGCAAAAAGACTTAATTGCAAGAGCAGGTTATTCATTGATTCTGTTTGTTCCATTTACATACTACCATTTTGTAGTCCAATTTCTTCGTCTTAAAAGAGAGATGGTACGGGTTCGTCTTTTTTACTTTGTTGGCCTTTTCTGGTTAATTCTTCTCTGGACAACTAATATATTTATTGCCGGGCATAATGAATTTAGCTGGGGAGCTTATGGAAAGGCTGGTTCACTTCATCCTATTTATTTAATCTTCGTGGGTATAGCGGCCTGGCGAGGTTTAACTTTCCTTAAAGCCTCGATGGTTGACCCGGAGCGTTCGGCCCTTGCACGAAATCAGAATAAATTCGTTTTTTCAGCAGTTTGCCTTTACTGTTTTGCACTTCTTGAATATTTTATTAATTATGGCGTTGCAGTTTATCCTATTGGCGTGTTCTTCATTTTGGGTTCCTTCCTGGTAATTGCTTATGCAATCGTTACATTACAGCTTATGGACATTACTTTTGTGATAAGAGACACTACCGTTCGCCTGGCTTCTTCGTCAATCCCGGCTGCCATTTTTATAACTATAGGAATATTGTTCTTCTCGCTTCCAACTATGATAGCCATGATTGCTCTGACTGCCGTTGCTTCGCCTCTTCTTTACAGACCTTTAAGAACGCTCTTCCGGCCATTTATCCTGGGGAGCAAATATGAATATCAGCAGAAACTTCGTAGGATTAGTGATAAGTGGTTTTCGATTTTCAGTCTGGATAGACTGTCGGAGAGCCTGGTTAAAGACGTTGCCGATACCATTGGCGCGAAATATTGTAATTTTATGATTCATAATGAAGATGATAAATCTTATTTTGTAAAAGCACATACTGGTTTCGAAGAAGGGCAAGGAGTAGAAGAGATTTTCTTTAAAGAAGAAGGCCCTTTGGTTTCGCGCCTTAGGAAAGAGAAGGCTATTGTGATTAAAGAAGTGTTGAAAATAGAACCGTCTTTTTCCGGACACGAGCCTGTAGTCGAGGAGATGGATAGGGTAAAAGCTGCTATCAGCGTTCCCCTCTACATAGATAATGAGTTAAAAGGCATATTGAATCTTGGTGATAAAGTTTCAGGAGAAATCTATAACAGACAGGACCTTAAAATACTTTCCCAGATAGCCAGAGACGCTGAAGTAATGTTTCGTTATTCCTTCTTCAATTATGAGCAGTCGCTGTTGGTTTATAGATATAGCCATGACTTATGCACTCCTCTTGATCCTGTTCAGACTTATCTATATCTTATGCTTCAAGGCAAATTGAGTGAAGAAGAGAAAGAGAAGTATCTAAAAATTATCCAGAAAAATGTTGACTTTGTTGCCCAGGGATTGAGCGATATGTATCAATTAAGCCAGATGGCATACGACCACATAAGGAAGAAATTTGTCTTTAAGCATTTTAACATAATAGAGATGGTAAATAGAATAGCGGAAGACTTCACGCCCGAGGCAAAAAAGAAAGAGATATATCTCAGGTTTAAAAGGAAAGTTGAGATGCCATTGGCCTATGGTCATGAGCAGAGCATAGAGCGCCTGATTAGAAACCTGATACAGAATGGAATAAAATTTACCGATAAAGGGGGTGTAGAAATAAGTACGTCTTCCGAAAGACAGGACATTAAAATAGAAGTAAGTGACACAGGGCAGGGAATACCAGGGAAGGATTTACCCAGAATATTTAATCCTTTTTTTAAGACAAAAGGCAGAGACCAGATAGTAGAAGGTTCGGGTTTGGGGTTGACCATTGTTAGAGAGATAGTAGCTCTACATTCAGGAGAAATCAAAGTGGAAAGCGAAGTTGGCAAAGGCACGACATTTGCTGTTTTACTACCTGTTTTTAAGCAGAGGAAAATCTACTCGAAAGCGCGGGGAGGTAATTGATGGCGCCACACATCCTCATAATTGATGATGAAAAGGAGACCAATCAGTCAACTAAGCTCCTACTGGAGGAGAACGGATATGAAGTCTCCAGCATTGACGATCCCACAAAGGCTCTTATGATTCTGGGAAAAATGAGTGTAGGAAAACTGAGTCCGGTTGACGCGATTATCCTGGACCTCGATATGCCCGGAATCACGGGAGGAGCACTATTCAAAAAACTTAGAGACTGGTGCCTGGCAAAGGAAGTTCCCGTAATAGTTTACACGGCAGCTCATACCAAAGGAAAGATTGAGCTTATAAAAGAAGCTTTCTCACGAGGATTGTTTGCGGTAGTGCCAAAAGCCTGTCCGGAATATCTGCTAATCAGGATAAATGCAGCCTTGAAGTCAAAAGGGGGATTTCTGGGGCTTCAACTCAGAATCGAAAAGCAGCAGTTAGAGGAAAAATATCTATTTGAGAAAGGTTCTGTTGACGACCCTGATTATTTGAGGTATATGGAGCTCTGTTTTCTGGAACAGGGAGAACAGATTCTGGCAGCGGCATATAGGGAAAGGAGGATGCGACTGGAGAGCGAAAGATAGTTATGATAAAATCTTAAGAAATCCTTCCCAGAGTTTCCTTTCTGAAAAGCAAATTCAAGACGATAAAAATGATGAAGTTTGTACTTGACCTCTCTGTGAATATGTGTTAATTTCAATATTGGGGGACATTTCAATAGACAGTTTTATGGGCACTTTTTAAATGAGGACCATGGAAGAAAGAGGGGCAGAAAAAACGGTCATCGGGATTGGCCCGGACGGTTCGTCCCGATTAGAATACGCTTTTGCTTATAAGGGATGGAGTCATGCGAGTATTTTCAAGTTCATACCGCATATTGGCTGGATTCACGCGTCTGTGCTATGCATTGTTTCTTATTTCCTTATTTGTAGTTTGCGTCCCTGCTTTAGCCTGGTCCCAGGATGTAACACCCCCGGCAGCAATAACTAATCTATCGGCTTCACCCGGAGAGGTAGACCAGAAGATAGACTTATCCTGGAGTGCGCCTGGTGATGACGGGACCACCGGCATATTAACCGGTGAATACAGAATAGATTACGCTACTTATACCAAGACCTGGAATCCCACCGATTATCAGATTTCTATTCCCACCTCAAATGTAAATCCCGGAGATGACCAATACCGGGAAGTACCAAACCTTACCGTGGGAGCGACATACTATTTCCGTATCTGGACAAGGGATGAGGATCCCGATCATTGGTCGGAGATATCGAACGGGGCAACCACATGGGCGCCGGCTATTCCTCCTGCCGCAGTTGTAGATTTAGAAGCCATCCCGGGTACGGCAGAAGGTTCAATCAACTTAAGTTGTACTGCGCCCACAGAAGATGGCGCAATAGGCGGTAAAGTCTCTTCCTACATTTTGAAGTACTCAACCTTCAGTGTGAATGACGTAGGAGATACAACTGTTTGGTGGAATCATCCTCAGACTCTTACTGGATTAGATGGAGGTTCACCAAAAGAGCCAGGTGAAACTGAAACCTTCATCATCGGAGGTTTATCTCCCGGCAATACTTACTATTTTGCCATAAAAAGCAGGGACGATATAGGGACTATTTCGCCCATTGATACTAAGACTGCCAGTTTCAACCAGGCCAATGCTGTCACCGCCAGTGATGATACTCCTCCAGCGGCAATTACCACCCTATCGGCTATACCCGGAACTGAAGGAGGGGCTATCGACCTTTCCTGGAAGGCTCCGGGTGATGATGGGGTTACGGGCACGTTGGATGGGGAATACAGGATAGACTACGCCACTTATACCAAGAGTTGGAATCTTACTGACTATGAAATATCTACTTTAGTAAGTGGCGTTAACCCCGGGGACGCTCAATCGTTTACAGTTACAGGTTTGAAAGAGGGAGCGACTTATTATTTCAGAATCTGGACGGCAGACGACGCAAGTAACTGGAGTGAAATATCCAATGGAGCGACAACCTGGGCGCAGGATATTCGTCCGGCAGCAATAATTAATCTATCCGCCTCACCGGGAGAGATAGACCGGAAGATAAACTTGTCCTGGAGTGCGCCTGGTGATGACGGGAACAGTGGCATATTAACCGGTGAATACAGAATAGATTACGCTACTTATACCAAGACCTGGAATCCCACCGATTACCAGATTTCTATTCCCACCTCAAATGTAAATCCCGGAGATGACCAATACTGGGAAGTATCAAACCTGACCGTTGGAGCGACATACTATTTCCGTATCTGGACAAGGGATGAGGTACCCAATCATTGGTCAGAGATATCCAACGAGGCAACCATATGGGCGCCGGCTATTCCTCCTGCCGCAGTTACAGATTTAGAAGCCATCTCCGGTACGACAGAAGGTTCAATTAACTTAAGTTGGACTGCGCCCACAGAAGATGGCACAATAGGCGGTAAAGTCTCTTCCTACATTTTGAAGTACGCTACCTTCAGTGTGAATGATGTAGGAGATACAACTGTTTGGTGGAATCATCCTCAGACTATTACTGGATTAGATGGAGGTTCACCAAAAGAGCCTGGTGAAACTGAAACCTTCATCATCGCAGGGTTATCTCCTGGCAATACTTACTATTTTGCTATAAAAAGCAGGGACGATCTGGGCTCTATTTCGCCCATTGATACTAAGACTGCCAGTTTCAACCAGGCCAATGCTATGGCCGCTACTGATGATACTCCGCCAGCAGCTATTACCGATCTTGTAGCCGAACCAGGAGGATACGAAAGGATAGATTTGTCCTGGACAGCTCCAGGGGACGACGGATGGCAGGGGACGGCAACAAAATATATAATTAAGTACGCAACTTATGAAATCAATGCCGGTAATTTCGAGGCTGTACCGGATGTTAGGGAAAGAAATGTCACTGTGAGCGGAGGCAGTTCCGATAGTGAGACAATAATAGGGTTAATGGCTTATACTACTTACTACTTTGCCATAAAAACGGAAGACAAAGTTGGCAATGTTTCGGGTATATCCAATATTGCCAGTGCTGAGACCGGGAAGGATAGTCTGCCACCGAGAGAGCCTGTGGGAATTAGAGGAATTCTAAGCGCCAATGGAGAGACGATGACTATAAGCTGGCGCGTTGTAACTAAAAATGAAGATGGGACGCCCTGCACGGACCTGAAGGGATACAATGTTTATCGGGCTCCGATTGTCGATGGCGAGTACGTTGAGAGGGGTTTTGTTGCCAGGGGAGAGTCTTTAGTCTGGACAGATCCAGAAAATATCAAAGGACAAATCTTCTACTACATGGTTAGGGCTAAGGATACTTCCGGCAATCTCAGCAGGAGTTCGATGATTGCCGATTCTTCGGTAGATATGAATATAATCGCTGTTAACGGCGAAGACGGGTCAACGCGTATAGTCATTCCAAAAGAAATCGGGCAAATTCTTTACAAGGAGACTAACTCCTACGGCGAGGACGTCATAATGGAAGTCTTGAGAGACAAAGAAGAAGATGAAAGGGTAATCAAATCTTTCAATTTCATAGCCAGGGGTGAACAGAGCGGAAAAGAGATAAAGGACTTCGTTTTTGCCAAACCGCTGGCCAGAATAGCTCTTGCCTATGAAGTTGAAAATGGGTATGTAAAGCAAGCCTCATCAGTTCCGGAAAAGCTTGCATCCGAGCAATTGGCTCTCTTCTGGTTTAATGGGTTGGAATGGATTAAATTGGGTGGTGAGGTAGATGAATATTTTCATCTGGTAAGTGCAATGTCAAAACGAATTGGCAAATATATGATTAAGATATCTTTCCGCGGAATCTCGTTTGGTATCGAATCTATACAACCGGATAAGATATTCACTCCCAATGGAGATGGCTGGAATGATTACCTTGAGATTCATTATGCCAATCCTAAGGACGCCTTTGTGAACGGTAAGATTTACGATGTCAGGGGAGTTCTGGTTGCAGAGATGGAGAAACAAGCATATGAGGAAACGCTAATATGGGATGGCAAAGATACGAATGGCGATACTGTGGCCGGCGGTGTCTATATTTATCAAATACAAGTAGTAGGTGCTGAGAACAAGGTAATTAATGGGACAGTGGTAGTGGCAAGATAAGGGATAGAGTAATTTAAGGAACAATAATTTTGGTGAGACAAATGAGAAGAAAGATGAGAAGATTAATATGGAAGGCTATCTTAATACTGTTCCTTACTTTCACCTGTAGTTTGCCGCCCGTTCTTGCTCAATTTGAGGATTTGGGAGTGGGAGCCCGGGGAATTGGAATGGGGAATGCCTTTATCGGCTTAGCTGATGATGGTTACTCCATTTACTATAATCCAGCCGGTTTGCAAAGGGTTGGTTGGAAGGAGCTGGTTCTGGACTACGGGAAGCTCTATTGGGGACTTGATGATAACTCAAATTTAGGACAAAGTTTTGTTGGTTACGCTCATCATATTGATAATTTGGGAAAATTGAAAATAGACGGAACATTTGGATTCGGCTGGCTAAACTTCGCTTTGACTCGCTATTACAGAGAGGATACTTTCATATTTGCTTTCGGGAAGAGAATTCCCGGTATTATGGCAGGCTCGCTTGCCGCGGGGCTGAATCTCAAGGTCCTCTACAAAGGGTTCAAAAAGACACTCTACACTGAGAATGCCGTTAATCTGGATACAGATGAGCTCAGGGGAGGAATAGACCCTGTCTTTAAAAATGGCTATTCGCATACGGCCCTCAGTACCGACATTGGATTTATATACGACCTGGGTAGACACCATTCCTTTGCCTTAACCCTGAACGATATTAACCAGCCTGATATGGGCTTACTCGACAAAGATAGGATAGCCCTGGCGACAAAGTT
>Ga0307380_10013543_pt1 | contig 10066 bp, 6 predicted proteins | sample UN3MG_FD_202239 | JGI IMG/M metagenome (GOLD analysis project Ga0307380, IMG submission 202239) | Soil microbial communities from Risofladan, Vaasa, Finland - UN-3 | ecosystem: Environmental > Terrestrial > Soil > Coastal area > Acid sulfate soil | place: Finland: Risofladan, Vaasa | collected...
AACGGGAAAGTAACGGAAGCCGCAATTGAGGCCAGCGAGATATATCTCGACAGCAAAACAACGGCGACCCAAACTGCAGAGGCAATTACAGCGGAAATTGTATAATAAGGCCAGAATCCGAGAGCTACGCCGAGACTTGTAGCGACGCCTTTTCCGCCTTTGAATTTCACATAAACGGGGAAAATATGTCCGACGATTGCCGCAGAGCCGACAGCAAGAGCAAGAAAAAGCTCTGCGATACCCGGCGGAGAAGATATAAAGCGAACGGCAGCCAACATCGGCAGCAGACCTTTGAGAGCATCGAGCAGGAAGCAGAAATAAGCCCATTTTTTGTTTAGCGCCCGTGCTAAATTCGTTGCGCCGATATTGCCTGAGCCGATGGAGCGCAGGTCCTTTCCGTGTGCTTTAGCGATAATCAACGCAAAAGGAACCGAGCCGAGTAAATATGCAGCAATAATCAGAAGGACGAAATTTAACATTATCATCTCCGTTTTTCGATTATATCATCGTACAGAGATATTAACTGTTTGGCAAGGCGAGTTGTGGAAATATTCTCCTTCAGGTTGTCAGCCAATATTGCCTGTGACGCTTTCTGGATGTTATCCGTGTCTGCAAAATAGGTGATGGCCTGAGCGAGGGCGGGAATGTTTTCAGGTGAGTCAATGACTTTTCCGTGGCGATTGTTGACGAATAAATCGGCAGCGCCATTGAATTTGGTAGTAATCACGGGTTTTCCGGCTGCCAGGGCCTCGAGGATGTATCTGCTTGAGGGGTCATAAAAAGTTGGCAGAACAGCAACATTGATTATCGAGAGGGCGTTTTGAATGTGGCGGATTTTCCCCAAGAAAACAATTTTCCTTTGCACGTTGCACTTTCTTGCCATAAGCCGGTATTTGTATGATTTTGCCCGGCCTGCAATGATTAAATAAATCGGCCGAGGCGTGCGATTTTTCGCAGCCAGCTGCATTGCTTCCAACAAAACAGCAAGCCCTTTTAATCTGAAGTTGTATGCGACAAACAAAAAAAAGACGGGATTGTCGGCCTCTTTAAGGCCCAATCGGGTCAATATCTGTTTTCTGAGTCTTTCTGCTGCGGCGGTGTCGATTCGTTTGTGTATTCTTACGCCGTTTTGTATAACGGTCAGCCGATGCGAATCGGTTCGATAGTGTTTTTTGAACTGTTCGGCGACATATTGCGAAAGTGCTGCGATAACCGGGCCATCAGGATTTTTGCACAGTTTTCGCTCAGCCCACAAAAGTGTCGTCCGGCGGAAGTTCGTGTAAGAGGTCATTCTTTTATAATATTCAAGAAGCCTGCTGCGGTAACTGGCTGCGTTACGCAAAATGGATTCGGCGTAGGTCCCGCCGCGAGGCTGATAAACATCGACAAAATCAAAAGGCAAAACGCTGTGAACTATGTCATAGTGGTTTTCTGCGAGATGCTTTTTCAGGGCCTTTTCGAAAGTAAAATAACCGGTTCGTTTCCCGGGACGGCCTTGACATAAAATATGGATGTTTTTGGCTTTTGTCTGGCCTTTTGCGGTAAGTATGTGTACCTGAAGACCGAGAGATGACAGTGCGGTTGACAGTTCGAAGACCGAGCGTTCGGCCCCGCCGAGCGCAATGTTTGCCCGCTCTATTATAATTGCGATTTTTTTCTTCATCGCCCAATTATAGTCTAAATCCCGTCAGTTTTCAAATGGTACGTGCCTGCCGTGCTTAATATCGTGCCTTGCTATCCGCTTTGCCTTATTGATAACTTTGCGGATAAATACCTTATCTTCGATGGTCAGTTTTCTGCGGCCGGTAAGGGCAAAGTAAAAGCGCAGCCGGTCTGTTCCTGAGAAAGAGCTGCCGGGCGCAGAATAATAAATCTGTGCAATGTCTTTTACCCTGAATCGCTCGGCGAGCAGGAACGGCTTAAAAGCACGAGCCAGGTCTATCAGGTGGAACCGGTCGTCGTCGCTGTAAAATATATGACAGAGATAAAGGTCACGGTGACGGTAATTTGTATTGTGAAACTTTTTTATAAAAGCCGCCAGCCGACTGATAAAATTTCTTCGCATTCTCAGGTTTTCGGCCGTAGGGGGCGTGTTGAAATAATCGGGCAATTTTCGTTCGAGGGACTCGGCATTCGGGATTTTTTCTGTTATGCAGAAACTTCTTTTTTCAAAAACTCGGCCCTGCTGAAGGCCACAGGCAATAGTCCTGGGCGTGTTTACGCCCATAGCAGCTAATTTTTTCGCCCGGTCGAACTCAAGAAAGCCGCAGCTTATTCGCCTGCGGGCCGTTAGCCAGTTTCCAAGCTGGACAGAGACGGGGGGGCGGTCATAGCGTTTTAGAAACAATGTCCTCGGCGGCGAATCAATTTGAAACTGCAGACGGCTTCGATATTTTGAGAGATTGTCTTTTGTAAGATTTGTGCCGGCATTAAAATCAAAGACGGCATCGAGAGTAGTTAGGCCTAACCGGCTAAGCCGGTGTTGATAATCAGCGTCAACAAAAAACGATTTTGAGATTTTCTTAAATTTTTGCCGGACTTTGGAGATTGATTGTCGTTGGTTGTTTTCGAGTAACTTTTTTGCAGCGTCACACACCATCTCTACAGTAATCGCCTGCATACAGAAATGTTGTTTTTCTTTGCAAACAGGTCTTGCACAGGGAGCACAAGGGGCATCACCGATTATTTTACTTTCATTTTCACAGCCTGTATCCGTCCAGGCAGGGTCATTCGGTCCAAAAAGAGTGATAATCTTGCGTTGCAGCGCTATTGCTATGTGGCGAGGGCCTGTATCGTTGGTTATTACCAAATCAGCAATGGAAAAGAGCGACTTTAGCTGCCCAAGTGTTACGGGCGTCTCTGCCAGGTTGAGGAGTTTGTGGCTGCTCGACTGACATATTTGTTTTGCGATTTGCCTCTCGATAGGGACTGATGAGACCGAGACAACGACAGTTGCGTTATAACTGGAAATCAACCAATCTGCGGTTTGGGCAAACCTGTCACTGAGCCAGCATTTGCTCGGTCCAAACGCCCCGCCGGGGACGAGAACAACAACGGGGCCGGTGGAATCGAAAAGTTCCGGCAGCCCGCTCTGCAGATTCTGCTTTTGCCCGGGGTCAATGGATAATTCGAGTTTTCTGTCGGTGGTATCGGCACCCAGCAAAGAGGCAATTGCAAGATAATAGTCAATCATAGGAAAAGGCCTGAATTTTCCGGCGGATATTTTCGGAGGATGCAGTTTATCAGTAAGCATAACTGCCCTGCCCTGGCGCGAATAACCGATACGTGATGGTATCCCTGCAAGGAAAGTCGCCATGGCCGAAGCAAAAGAATTCTTGAAAAGAATTGCATGTGTGAATTTGTGCCGCCTAAGAATTTTTGCAATAGCAAAAGGATTTTTATTTTCCTGCTGGAGCCATACATCGTTAAAGGTAGAGGGTGAGAGGAGTTCTCGAACGACAGAGCCGGCAAAAAAAGTAATTTGAGAGGATTTGAAATGCTGACGTATGGCCCGCAAAGCCGGTGTGCAAAGGACAGCGTCACCCACAGGCGAAGGAAGCCAGACTAAAATCTCAAATCTCTTATCCTGCATTTCGTATCTCGTCGGGTACCAATTAAGCTTAAGGGCTCGCCTTGGTTTGCATTTTACAGATTTCTAAACACTTTTCTCCACGTTTGGGGTCCCTGCAATAAGCCACAAAACAGTGTCCTGCTAATTGGTGTGGGATGTTTTATACCTTTCTACTTCTGTTTCTGCATCATGTAGAAAGTAAGTGCCATCACCTGGAATACCAGAGCAAAGCCGAGCGTGATTAAAACCGAATTCTGCTGCCTTGCGGGGTTCATCAGGAACCAAATACTTATCAACAGGCAAAACAAAACAATAATCTGCACGATTCCAGCCATCAGTCTCATTATTGAAAATTCGCTGAACATTTCCTGCCGCTGCATATTTTTCAACTGTTCGAGAATATTGCTTAGCAATTGTTCGGTCCTCTCGGAGGCGATTCGAACAGTCGAGGGATTGATGAGCTGTTGTTTTTCCGGCTGTTCGGCAATTTCGCCGGCTGACCGAGTTTTAGGCGATGGGATTGACTCGGCCGCAGTTGCGGGTTTTGCAAATGAACGATTATATTTTTTTATGATATTCACCGCCTCCTTTATGTTCACGGCCTTGAAGTCCGGCTCTACTTCGCTAAACTCTGACAGTACATTCTGAGAAGCGTGGCCTATCAGTATGGTTTTGCATCCTGCCAGCAAACCGGCCTCGACGTCACGGCTGCTGTTGCCGATAATCCAGGATTTGTCAAGGTCGAGAGAAAGTTCTCTGGAAGCAAGCTGGAGCATTCCGGGCTTAGGCTTTCTAAGGTCGCTTTCTTTACGGTACTTTGGTACAACCCCATCGGGGTGATAGGGACAATAATAAATCCTATCTAAAGAGGCATGTTTTTTGGCCAGCAGTTGTTCCAATCGATTGTGAATTTCACCAAGGACCTTCTCGGTAACAATTCCCCGTGCGACGGCGGATTGATTGGACACAACGACCAGCTTATAGCCCATAGCTCGAAGCTCTATAAGGGCCTCGGCAGCGCCGTCCATCAACTTTACCTGGCCGGGGTCGTTGATGTAGCCGGGGTCTTCAATTAAGGTGTCATCACGGTCAAGGAATATTGCTTTATTAGACATTTTTACCTGACTTTACCTCTGATTTAATCGGTTGTGAAATTCTGTTCCACAAGCTGGCAAATTATATGATAAGCAAGCTGGTGAATCTCCTGGCTGCGTGCAGTTGATTGGCTGTTGGCGCACAAACAAATATCAGCTATCTGTTCAAGTTCGCTAACAGCTTTGCCCGTAAAGGCCAGTACAAAAGCTCCTTTTCTCTTTGCCAGTTGGGCGGCTGCAACGACGTTTAACGAGCTGCCGCTGGTCGAGATGGCCCAGAGAATATCGCCTTCTTTAACCAATGCCTCGACCTGGCGGACAAATATATTTTCGTACCCATAGTCGTTGGAAACCGACGTTATCAACGAAGTATCCGTTGTCAAAGCAATCACCGGCAATCCTTTGCGTTCACACTCGAACCTGCCGACAAGCTCGGCTGCAATATGCTGAGCGTCAGCTGCTGAACCGCCGTTACCGCAAATATAAAGGCGGCCATTTTGTTTTATTGCTTTTGTTATCGCCTCGGCAGCGGCAACGATAGTTTCTAAACTGTTTGCCTCAAACTCGGCAAGTATTTTTCTGTGAGCCTCTATTACTTCTGCAAGCTGTTTTTTTGCATCTTCATTCATCAGGGTTTTTTTCCAATGACTTCATTTTTTCAATTGCAGCAGTTGAGCTTTTACCTTCCACAAGTGGTGCAAGAACAACTTTGCCACCGTAAGATTTAACGAACTCGGCCCCGACTACGCCTTTGTCTTCCCAGTCTTTGCCCTTTACCAATACGTCAGGTTTTAACTCTTTTATTAAGGCAAGCGGGTCCGGCTCATCAAAAATAGTAATGTAATCAACCGTTTCCAAAGCGGCCAGGACGGTGGCACGGTCAAGCTGGTTGTTGAGCGGCCGGTCAGGCCCTTTAATGGTTTTTACCGAACTGTCGCTGTTCAATCCCAGGACAACAATGTTACCCTGGGCCCTGCAGAATTTCAAAAACTCGATGTGTCCGGTGTGCAGCACATCAAAGCAGCCGTTGGTAAAAACTATGGTCTGCTTTTGTCTGCGGTGCCAGTTAAGCTTTTCAACTAAATAATCGGTCGAGTGAACTTTTGTGCTTTTGTCGCGAGTTTGACTTAGGATTTCGTCGATAATTTCCTCGATGGTTACCGTTGCGGCACCAAATTTTTCCACCTCAATTCCGCCTGTTATGTTCGATATATGGACGGCGGTTTTGTAATCACAATCGGCAGCCAGTGCAACTGCAAGAGTAGCCAAAACCATATCGCCTGCGCCGGTGACATCGTAAACACTGCGCGGCCTGGTGGGTACAATCTCGCTTATTTTGTCCGTTTTAAGATATGCACCTTCCTTGTCGAGGGTTATTACCACTGCTTCCAGTTTGAATTTGTCGGCTAATTGCTCTGCCGCTTTAGCTGCGGCCTCGGCTGTTTTTACCTCAAAACCAACCACAGCAGAAGACTCTTTACGGTTGGGCGTGATTAGGGTGGCGCCGGTGTATTTTGAATAATCGTCCGTAAGCGAAGGGTCAACAATGACCTTTTTGCCGGCCCGGATTCCCAAGTTTATCATTTCTCTGCAGAGTGATGAGTTCAACAGACCTTTATTGTAATCCTGCAGACACACGATATCGACCTGGTGCAATTTGTCTTTGTAAGTCTGTAAAATTTCTTCACAAAGCTGAGCAGGCAGCATTTCTATGGACTCTTCGTCCATCCTTATCAGCTGCTGCGGATGGCGATGCTGTGCGAGCCCGATGAGTCGTTGTTTGCTGATGGTGGGCCTGTCGGAGCTGGTAAACAGGCCGGTTATATCAACACCGGCTTCTGTGAGCTTTTGGGTGAGGATTTTGCCGTTTGGGTCTTCGCCGATAACCCCAAGGCAGTAAGGTATCGCTCCCAAAGCCGCCAGGTCTGCAGCGACAGAGCCGGCACCGCCACAGCGGTACTCAGTTTTAGTAACTTTGAGAACGGGCACAGGCGCTTCCGGACTTATCCTTAATGCATCGCCATAGGTATAAACATCGAGCATAAAATCACCTACGACGAGAATTTTCGGCGAGCCCAGATTTGTTACAGTTTTTAACAGTTGTTCATACATTTTTTCGTATCACTACATTGTAAAGGGGTTCCCCAAACGCATTATTTCGCGTTTGGGGGTCCCACTTCGATACATTTTACTTTTCTGTGATTTTACCCGCTAATGCGTCCTCAATCAACTGTTTTAATTTGTCCTGGCCATCCAGAAATTTTAGCTTAATCGGCAGGTATGCGAAAGGAATATCCTGATAATCGGCAATATTCAATTTTGGGTTTCCAATTATTTTGGTCCAGTCTTTCTGCGTTGCGAGTATCAAATCCGCATTCAGATATACGGCCTGCTCGTAAATGTCGGTAATGTCATTTTCGCTGTAGCGATGGTGGTCGTTGTAAATTATTGAACCGAGCGGATTTGTCCCCAACCGCTTTAAAGTGTCTAAAAAAGAATCGGGATTGCCTATTCCGCAAAAGACAAATATTCTTTTGTCTTTCAGCTCTTCAAGTCCGATTTCATTGTTTCCTAAAGATTTTACACATAAAGGCGTATGTATAGACCTTGCAATAATTAAATCAGGGTTAGTTTGTTTCAGTTTGTCCTCGATTTGGGCCAGTCCGGTCTGAGTAGTCTGGTCGGACCTGGTAATGACAGCGGCGTGAGCTCTCTTTAGAGAACTAATGGGTTCTCTGAGCAACCCTGCCGGCAGCATTTTGTCAGAGCCGAAAGGACGCATAGCGTCAATTGTTACAATGTCGAGGTCCCTGTATAAACGGCGATGTTGAAAACCATCATCCATAACCAGCACTTTTGCTCCGAAGTAACTTATAGCTTTATGTGCCGCAGCAAGGCGGTTCGGATTTACAATCACTTTAGCATCAGGACAGCTTTTGGCAAGAATTGCGGGTTCATCGGTGAATTTTCCTTTTTTTGTTTTGTAGCCGCGAGTAAGTATCGCACAGGCAATATCCTTCTCTTTTAAGAAACTGCATAGCCAAATTACAAGCGGGGTCTTGCCGGTCCCGCCGACCGTTATGTTGCCGATACTTATTACGGGTACATCTACTGAATGTGTTTTGAGCAGACCTTTTAAATACAGCGAATTGCGCAGTGCGACGGCAATCGAGTAAATCAGCGCAGGGACTCTAAGCGAGAGTCGCAAAAGCGCTGCGGCCGGGCCGGTACTTGAACCTGAAATAAATTTTCGGAAACTATCCTGGTTCACCCCGTTAGAAATTTGCTGTTTTTGTGCCATATTATTACAAATCTCCTTAGGTGCCCCCGTCGTAGAATTTCTAACGGGGTTCAATCTCAAGCTCCCTGCAAAGTTTAGCCGCCCAAAACAGAACAGCAACCAGAGCTGATTTTGCACTGGCTGCCGTTACTAAAGAAACTGTTCTGTTACCTTAACGGTCAATTTTTTAAGAACTTTTAATTTTTTCAATAATGGCATCAGCCATTTGGCTCTTTTCCCAGTTTCTGCACTGCATTACATGGCATCAATAATATCATTGAAAGTCTTGCTTGGACGCATATGTTTGGCTGCAAGCTCCGGGTCCGGCAAATGATAACCGCCAATATCCACAGGCTTTCCCTGTGCAGCCTGCAAGTCTTGATTGATCTCAGCTTCATTTTCTTCAAGCCGTTTTGCTGTGTTGACGAAAGCAGGCTGCAGCGATTTGTCTTTGTTCTGCCGGGCCATTGCCTGTGCCCAGTACATAGCCAGATAGAAAGTACTTGTCCTGTTGTCGGTTTCGTGGACATTGCGAGAAGGCGACTTGTCGTTTTCCAGGTATTTACCGATGGCTTTGTTGAGCGCCTCGGCAAGAATAGCTGCCTTTTCATTGCCGGTCTTTTGGGCGATCAGCTCAAAAGACGGTGCCAGCGCACAGTATTCACCCAGAGAATCCCATCGCAGATGTCCTTCCTGTAGGAATTGCTGAACATGTTTTGGAGCAGAACCGCCGGCGCCGGTCTCAAAAAGCCCGCCGCCGTTCATCAGCGGCACAATGGACAGCATTCTGGAACTGGTTCCCAGTTCAAGGATGGGGAATAAATCCGTCAGGTAGTCACGCAGGACGTTGCCTGTAACGGAGATGGTGTCCTGTCCTTTGCGAATCCTCTCCAGGGTGAACTTCATCGCCTCAGTAGGTTTGGCGATATGAATATCAAGCCCTGTAGTATCTTGCTGGGGAAGGTACTCATTTACTTTTTTGATGAGCTGCGCATCGTGAGCCCTGTTTTCATCCAGCCAGAAAACCGCAGGAGAGCCGGTGGCCTTTGCGCGGGCAACGGCCAGTTGTACCCAGTTGCGGATTGGAGCGTCTTTGGCCTGGCACATTCTGAAAATGTCGCCGCTTTGTACAGACTGGCTCATAATCGTGTTGCCGTTGTCATCGACCAGGCGAATCTTTCCGTCGGCAGGGGCCTGGAACGTCTTGTCGTGTGAGCCGTATTCTTCAGCTTTTTTAGCCATCAGCCCGACATTTGAAACGGTTCCCATCTTTGCAGGGTCAAACTGGCCGTTCTTCTGGCAGTCTTCGATTACCTGCTGATACATTGACGCATAAGAGCGGTCAGGTATGATCGCAACGGTGTCCTGAAGCTGGTTGTCGCTGTTCCACATCTTGCCGCCGTCACGAATTACATTGGGCATAGAGGCATCGATAATAACATTATTCGGCAGGTGCAGGTTGGTAATGCCTTTTGACGAATCGACCATAGCCAGCTTTGGACGTTTCTTATAAACAGCATTGATATCAGCTTCGATTTCGGCTTTCTTTTCTGCGTCAAGTCCGTTGAGCTTATCCAGGATGTCAGCAAGGCCGTTGTTCACATTAGCCCCGATTTCTTTGAGCACATCGGCATGTTTTTCAAGTGCATCTTTATAGAATACAGAAACGCAATGGCCGAATATGATCGGGTCTGAGACCTTCATCATTGTGGCTTTAAGATGCAGCGAGAGCAATGCGGAATCTTTTTTAGCTGCGTCAATCTGTTCTTCATAGAATTTACGTAAAGCCGCAACGTTCATGACAGCGGTATCGGCCACTTCACCTTCCTGAAGTGCGATATCATCTTTGAGGATAGTTGAATTGCCGCCGGCATCGACAAATTCGATTTTCGCACGGCATGCTTTGGCCATAGTGACAGACTGTTCGGTGCCATAAAAATCCTTGCTGCTCATATGAGCAACACGAGCTTTAGAGCCTTTAGCAGGCCATGGCTTCATCATTTTATGCGGATGCTTTTTGGCGAATTTTTTTACCGAAGCGGCTGCTCTGCGGTCGGAATTGCCTTCCCGCAAAACAGGGTTCACAGCCGAGCCTAGTACTTTGGAAAATCTGGCTTTCAG
>Ga0307380_10013544_pt1 | contig 10065 bp, 7 predicted proteins | sample UN3MG_FD_202239 | JGI IMG/M metagenome (GOLD analysis project Ga0307380, IMG submission 202239) | Soil microbial communities from Risofladan, Vaasa, Finland - UN-3 | ecosystem: Environmental > Terrestrial > Soil > Coastal area > Acid sulfate soil | place: Finland: Risofladan, Vaasa | collected...
CCTGGATGTCGCCGCCGTACTCATCGCTTCTCCAATTCGTATATTTAGAGATAAAGTTGGAGATGAGGTAGCCGACTATTCCTGAGATCTCGATGATATCGTACCCGGCTTCCACAGCTCTTCGGGCACCATCAATATGCTCTTGAATACATTCCTCAACCTCAGGTATACTCATTTTCCTCTGCGGTCGGAACCGGCGCAGCCGTTGTTTTATTGCTGATGGCCCTGCAGTGTAAGGAAGGTTTATTCCCCCAACACGACCGCAGTGCATCAATTGAAGACAGGCCAGCGCATCGCCTTGATGGATAACATCAGCCATCTTCTTCAAACCAGGGATAAACTTATCATCCCAGATTCCCATCATTCCCATATACCCTTGCCCTTCACCTCTCGGGTCAGTATAAGCACCTTGAGTGGTCACAATCCCTGAACCGCCTCGAGCGTGTGCCTCTATATAAGCAAGTTCCTTCTCAGAGACAAAACCATCGCTATAGTTGAAGTTCGTCTCGGTAGAGGCGTACTTAATCCTATTTTTTGCCCAAAACTTCCCAATCTGAATCGGGCTAAAGATGTTCGGATATTTTTTTTCTCCCGGGAGCATATTCTCCTCCTTCCTGTTTGCTGAGCAAAGCCATCGATGAGTTCAAGCTAATTCTTTCAATAACTGAATAATCCGAGTTTTATTCCTGCGCCTACGCATGAAAGATTATACGGAAATACATATAATTTGCAAGAAACGTGATTTTTCCATAGAATTCAATGAGGGAGAGATGGCATGAGAGAAATTTATACAGAGATTGAAATCAACGCATCAGAGGATCAAGTATCTTGAAACCGCAAGTCGTGCTCAGTTTGGAGCAGGCCCTGACCTTAACCTACGCAACGCTGCGCTTTGTCCATCTGGGCTGGCGTGTTATTCGGGTGGAGCCAACACCGATGGAAGGACGCAAGTCCAAGGGCGATCCCAACCGCTATATAGGCAGGCAGGTGGCAGGCGAGGACCGGCACAGCTATTTCGTGGCTCCAAACCTCGGGAAGGAAGCTATCGCCATAGACCTGAAACAGGCTGAGGGACAGGCTCTCTTGAAACGCATCATCAAAGAACTCCAGGTAGATGTTTTTTGCACTAACACTTTACCGGCGCGCCACAAGCAGCTCGGCATCGATTATGAAGGCTTGTGTCAAGAAAAGAAGGACCTCGTCTGGTGCTGCATCTCTGCTTTGGGGCTTGCGCATCCTGATGTCTCTGGCTACGACCCCGTCATCCAGGCTCTTTGTGGATATATGGATATCACTGGTCACGCTGATGGGCCGCCGCTTCAGTGTGGACCGCCGCTGGTGGACCTTAAGGCCGGAGACGAAGCTTTCATCCAGATCATACTAGCTTTGATGGAGCGCCAAGAAACAGGGAAGGGGAAGCAGATTGACATCTCCATGGCCCAGGTGGCAGTCTCCTGGTTACATACTTTCCTCCCCATGCTGGATATGGACAGCCCTCCCTCTGAACTGAAACGTTCGGGTAACGAACACCGCCAGTTTATCCCCGTCAATGCCTACCGGACAAAAGACGGCTTCATCTACATGGCCATCGGCAGTGACGCTCAATGGAGTCATTTCATCAAACAGCCTTTGTTTGCACCTCTCGATGAAGAACGTTTCACCACCAACGAAGGACGTCGCAAGGGCAAAACAGAACTTCACATGTCCATCAAGGCAATAACCCAGCAGCATCCGTCAGACAAGATAGCCAACGTACTGGCTGAAGCTGGGATCCCCCATTCGCCAATAACCCCCATAGAAGATGTGCCTGACCTGCCCTTTGTTTCCTCTAACGCCCTGAGAACCACAACACCCGACGGCCGTGCGGTAAGGCTACCTCCTCCGGCAGTGGAGACGGACTATCTTAGACAAATTAAAGGAACTCTTCCCTTTGCCCCAGCATACGGTGAACACACCGATACCATCCTTAAAGAGGTCGGACTGTCCCCTCCTGAAATCGCGTCACTCAGAGAACGAGGGATTGTGGCATGAGGCGTTTTGATTACTTCAGACCAAAATCTTTGAAAGAAGCTCTGCAGCAGAAGAAAACCATAGCTGGTTCCAAATTTATATCAGGCGGAACGGACATTCTGGTCCAGATCAAGAACCGGGAGCTACAACCACCAGCGCTGATCTCTCTGCGTTCTATTCCCGAACTTGCTACCATCGAAATAAATGGAGGCGCTCGTATCGGGGCTCTGGCTACAATCAGCGACATCATCCAGCATCCTGAACTCGGCCATAACTACCCTGTGCTGAAGGAAGCGGGCAAGAGGCTGGGAAGCGTTCAGATCCGTAATGTCGCCACCATCGGCGGAAACCTTTGCAACTGCTCCCCGAGCGCAGATATGGCCCTGCCGCTCCTCGTGCTGGAAGCGAAAGTCAGGCTCCAAAGCGCTAAAGCAAGTCGAGAAATATTGCTCGAAGAATTCTTTAAAGGGCCTGGGGAGTCGTGCCTTTTCTCCGATGAAGTATTGACCGACATTTTGTTGGATCCTCCACGTCAAAAAGCAAAGGCGATTTTTCTGAAGAAGGGTCGGGTGAAAATGGATCTGGCCATAGCCAGTTTGGCTGTGCTGCTGGAGATGGAGGGAGGAAAATGCCGTAAAGTCCGTATCGCTGCTGGATCTGTGGCGCCGATTCCGCTGCGCCTTTCCAAAGTAGAAACTTTGCTCGAAGGCGCCGCTATATCTAAAGATTTAGTGTCCAAAGCCCAACAATTGGCGAGAGAAATCGTTTCTCCGATAACCGACGTCCGCGCCACCGAGGAATACCGCCGGCAGATTGTCGGAGTATATGTGAAGCGCGGACTCGAGAAGATCCTCGGATAAATCCAGGCATGAAAACAGAAATCTCTTTCATCCTCAACGGCTCAGAAGTAAAGGTGACGGTCGATGGACATCTGCGTCTCATTGATGTCCTGCGCAACACGATGAGCCTGACTGGAACCAAGGAAGGCTGCGGCGAGGGTGAGTGTGGAGCTTGTACGGTCATTGTCGACGGTAGAGCTATCAACTCCTGCCTGTATCCAGCCCTTGAGATCGAGGGCAAGAGTGTTATAACCATCGAAGGCCTCCTTATGCCCGAACACAAATTGTCTAAGATCCAGCAGGCCTTTGTCGATCATGGTGCGGTCCAATGCGGCTTTTGCACACCGGGCATGATCATGTCAGCCAAAGCATTACTCGATTCCAATCCCAATCCATCAGATAAAGAGATCCGCGAAGCTTTACAGGGCAACCTCTGCCGCTGTACCGGATACGTGCAGATAGTCGAGGCTGTGAAGCGGGTGGCGAGACAACTAAAGGGTAAACAATGAAGAATTTCCGGTACATCGGAAAAGATGCCCTACGGCCAGACGCACCCGACAAGGCTGCGGGCAAAGCTCACTATATCCATGACCTTCAACGCCCGGGCATGCTGTATGGAAAAATAAAATTCAGCGACCATCCTCATGCCCGGATTAAACATATCGACACCTCCAAAGCCGAGCGTCTTAACGGTGTCAGGGCAGTGATTACAGCATACAACTCACGCGAGGTTCGCTTGGGCTTCTTGCGGGATAACTTCGCCCTGAAGAAAGATAAGGTTCGCCAGTATCGGGACGAGATTGCAGCGGTTGCAGCAATCGATCCTGACATAGCTGAAGAGGCAGTAGATTTGATCAAGGTGGAGTATGAACCCTTGCCTGGACTCTTTTCTCCTCGTGAAGCAATGAAGAAAGGATCGCCCCTCATTCATGAAACCGATGCCCAGGGTCGCCCCAGAACCGACAACCTGGTGCCGCTGCGATTCCATCACGAGTCGGGCGATCTGGATGCCGGAAAGCGGGCAGCTAAGTACGTGGCAGAAGGAGAGTTCTCAACTCCGCGGGTTCAGCAGTGCTGCATGGGAGCTGCAGGATGCATAGCTGAGTTTGACATGAATAACAACCTTACCGTCTGGGCCAAAACCCAGATCCCTTTTCTGGCCCAGCGTGATTTCAATCGAGCTCTTTCTGACATGGGATTACACGACAAGAACACCCGGATCATCGTACCCACGCTTGGTGGAGCCTTTGGAACAGGACTTGACACCCATGCCTACGAATACATAGCTATCCTGCTGGCGTTTCAAACTGGCCGGCCGGTGAAGATAGTCTATACCCGGGACGAGGAATTTGCATATCTTTCACCCCGGCAGTCATCTACTACAAAAATAACCCAGGGCTGTGACCAGAACGGCAAGCTCACTTTCCGCGAGGTCGAAGTAACACAAGACAACGGAGCCTACACTTCCTGGGGAGCGACCTACCCGTCGGTCATGATGATACCTGCTACGTCACTCTATCGTGTTTCTAACGTCTATTTTAACGCTCAATTAGTTTACACAAACAACACGTATTGCCAGGCTATGCGTGGATACGGCAATCCTGAGCACACCTGGGCCCTGGAAAGCAACATGGATGAACTGGCCGGAGAAGCTGGGATAGATCCATATGAGTTCCGGATGATTAACTGCAACAGACCTAAAGAGACCACACCCATGGGACTGAAGGTCAGTACCTGTGGACTCAAGGAGTGTTTGGAAACTGTAGCCAAAAAACTAGACTGGAAGAAAAAGAGCAAAAAAGGCAAGTGCCGTGGTAAGGGGATGGCTTCTCTTGTTCATGTGGGTGGCGGCGCCCGCATATATCGATCGGATGCCAGCGGCCTGATCTTGAAGCTTGATGACTTCGGTAATGTAAATGCTTACCACGGAGGAGTGGAGATGGGCCAGGGCCTGCATTCTGTCTTGACTCTTGGAATTGCCGAAGCTTTAGGTGTTCGCCCTGAGAAGGTATTCATCAATCCCCTTGATACATCCACGTGTCCCTGGGATGTGGGAACTCATGCCAGCCGCGGCGCCTTTATGGCCTGTAATACAGCCATCCTTGCAGCCAATAAGCTGCGCGACAAGATCTTTGAGCTGGCAGAAGAATTATTTCCACAAGAGGTAGAAAAAAACCTCGAGAAGTTCAGAAAGAAAAACCCAGGCTACAAACCGCCTGATTTCGACTTTGTTAAGGCGGCAAAACGAGAACGCTTCGACATGCAAGACGGATCCATATTTATCAAAGACGCCCCACGTGAGCCCTGGCTAAGTCTGGACCTGGGAAGGCTGCTTCGGACAATCCACTTCCGCCCTCAGGGTCAGATGCTTACAACCGAAGTCTTTTACGATCCCCCGAACGAACTCCCCGATTTTGCCAAAGGGTTTGGCAACATCTCTGCTACCTACGCCTACGGAACCCAAGGTGCAGAAGTGGAAGTAGATACCGAGACCGGTGAGGTCAAGATTCTGAGAATGGTCGCAGCCCACGATGTGGGCAAAGTGCTGAATCCCCCTGCACTTAAGGGCCAGATCTACGGCGCACTCGCCCAAGGCGTTGGTTACGCTCTTTATGAGGAGCTTCAATCTCAAAAGGGAAAGATACTGAATCCAAATTTCAGGGACTACAAGATTCCCACTGCCCAGGAGATGAATTTTCCCATAGATCTTGAGTTCATCGAAACCAATGACAGCTTCGGCCCTTTTGGTGCCAAGGGAGTCGCCGAGCCCGGCCTTGTGCCTACCGCTCCTGCCATTGCTAATGCGATCTACGATGCTGTCGGGATCAGGATATACGATCTTCCCATCACTCCGGAAAAAATTCTGGCCGCGCTGAAGAAGCTCAAGAAACACAAGGATTGAACCTGTAGGGACTGAGAAGGGAAATTTAGGATTAAGATCGAAGAATAAAATTATAATTGGGGCCTGACCCCATTTTTTCAAGGCATCAAAGGACTAAAACTGAGGCCTGTTATTTATGCTCAGTAATTGGCTAACACTTTCTGTAATGATATTGAAGATAAAGGTGTCATTGCGAGCCCCACAGGGGCGAAGCAATCTCATAAAAAAGGTTGCTAAATTATTAAGTGAGTATATCTGTCCCCTTTTTTCGACAACTGCCCACGATTTATGACAATAAAACAGCAAAAATTCTCTGATTTTGCCTGAACGTACTTGGCATGAAAGTTGCAAAAGATGTATAATAGCGATGTTAGAAGGGAGATGAACAAATGAAAAATTTAGTTCTTATCTTTTCTGTGGTTTTCCTGATTACAAGCTGTACTACTATTGAAGAGCAATATACAGGGGAAGGAATAAGAGTAAAACCTGAAAAACATAAAGAATACTATGATGATAGTCCTTATTATTCCAGTTACATGCCGTCTTATTATAGTCCGGTCTATTGGGGAGGATTTTCTTTTGGATTTCCTTATTTCTTCTGGAGCCCATATTCCTATTATGGATTCTATGAATCCATGGATTATTATTATGGATATTACGGCGGGTATAATCGGGGTTACCCCCTCTATAGGGGATCCAGGTCTGGCAGATCTGTGATCACAAAGAAACAGTTAAAGAAAAGGACTAGTTCGAGAGTTACAACGGGAAATGTTCAAGGAAACGTTGGAAATATAACCAGCACAGGAAAGACAACATCAACTGTTACAAGATCAGGTTCGGCAACAAGGTCAAGAGGAACATCATCCAGGGGAGGATCAAAAGGCACGGTAAAGAAAAAGAATTAATTTAAAAAAGAAAAGAAAAAGGGGACAGGCAACTTTTTTCCTTCTCCCCCCTCAAACAGCAATAAGAAAAGCTTCTACCCCTCAAAAAAAGTAGCCTGTCCCCTTTTTACTTTTTTATATCTACTTTCACAACAACTGCAGCCGCAGTATCTCCGGCGGCACACCCATCGAACAGACCATATCCCCCGCCTTTAACTACCAATTCCTCGATCAATTCGATGATCAATCGAACACCGGTGGGACCCTGAGGATGGCCCCAGATGAGCGAACAGCCATAATTGTTCATATCTTCAAACTTGATTCCCATCTCCCGACAGAAATAGACGTCATTTACAGCAAATGGGGTGTGGGTCTTAATGGCCTTAACATCCTTGATCCCTATCCCTGCATCTGATAGTGCTTTTCTGGCTGCGGGGACGATAGACATAGCCATATAGCCTTTCTTCGCTCTTGCCTCAGCGTATGAAAGGATTTTTATCTCTATATTCGGATCGCGGCTGAGCTCTCTTGCCTTCTCCTGAGTGGTGATTACAATACTTGCGTTTCCATCGGAGGGGAATGTCTGAGTGCCGTAGGTTACTGTCCCCCCCTCGAGCACAGGCCTTAGTCTTGCCAGTGCATCAGCAGAGGTCGGAAAAACTCCTTCATCTCCACTAACTGTAGCCATCACTTTTCGTCCGGATGGATCCTTGACATCAACCGGGACAACCATAAAGCGGTGAAGGAAGGCACTATTATCTTTTAAGGCATCCTGATACTGGATATATCTTATAAGGGCAACTTCATCCTGCTCCTTCTTTGATATCCCAGCTTCCTTAGCCACATTTTCCGCAGTTTCAATCATGGCATTCTTGGCCCATGGGTCATAACCGAAATTGTCCCAGACCCAATCCTCTTTATCACCTGTTCCACCCACACCCAGCGGGTTGGGATAATAGATATGGGGTCCGTTGCTCGTCCGGTCACAGGTAACCACAAGGACTGTCTCGTTGTCGCCCATCTCTATTCCTTCAGCTGCAACATTTACACATTTTGCCGAAGTCGCACAAGCCTGACTGATTGAAGGGCCTGTTAATCCAGTAGCTCCTACCATGGCGGCCATCCAGGGGGCGCCGTAGAAACAGCTTTTCTGGGGTATTGTCATTCCCAGGACTATTCCGTCGAATATCTTTGGCGGGATTCTTCGGGCTGGGAAAGCTCCTTTGCAAATCTCAGCTGCAAATAGCATTGAATGAAGATGAGCAAAGCTGCCTTGCCACCGACAAAACGGCGTGCTCCAGTATCCATCATATGGAATAAATGCTTTTTCAAAAAACATTTTTACCTCCGGTTTCCGTTTTTTTGCTGGCGAGCACTTTCTTTGGATTATGCATGGGAAAACTCGGCGTTCCTTTTCGGACCGAATTTCATAAAATTCTCCATCCCTATTCTCATATCTTTGGTTCTCAGACATTTTCCGAAGGTCTTGGCCTCATGTTTGAGACCCTCTTCAAGAGTCATTTTCGCCCCTTCAAGAATGGCTTCCTTCATTATCTCATCAGTCTTCCGTGAAAGATGCCCGATATCAACGTCGGGGAGAGATTTGGGAATCTCGATCGGTTCTCTTCTGATAGAAGGAACTTTTGCTTCACCTGAAATTAATTTCTTCGCAAAGGTTATCCCAGCCTCTTTGACATCACCTTCGACTTCCTCCTGGATTAATCCTATCTTTAATGCTTCTTCGGAAGATACTGGATTTCCAGTCCGAAGAATGGGCCAGGCGTTGGAGAGCCCTACAATTCGCGGTAGCCTCTGGCTCCCTCCATACCCTGGAATGATACCCAGTTTGGGTTCAGGCTGACCAGCTAAAACCTTTAATCCTTTCTTGGCAATTCTTGCTGTGCAGGCCATAGCCATCTCATTTCCTCCACCAAAGGCAAGACCGTTCATAACACAGATAACAGGTTTACCAAGGTTCTCGATAAGGTTCAATGTCTCTTGACCCCTTAGCGCCAGAGCCTCCCCTTCTTCAGGAGTCTTTAATCGAGCAAGCTCATTGATATCAGCACCTGCAACAAAAGCCTTTACACCAAAACCCGTAAGAACAGCGCCCTTTATTTTGTTGTCCTTTTTTATTTCCGTAAATATTTTATTAAGCTGGCTTATGACCATGGAGTTCAGAGCATTCAGCGTCTTTGGCCTGCGGATAGTGATAAGAGCTACCTCATCCTTGTCTTCCCTAAGAACCAGAGGAATATCCCAGGGCTTGCCTGATTTAGCCTGCTCCACAAGAACCTTGGGAACGATAAATTCTGGCCATTCTTTGGCATACGCTTCAACAAGTTCAAGAGCTTTATCTATTCCAATCTTGTTCATCATTTGGAAAGGCGGATTCATAACAAGGGCATTCTCCACCCCCATCTCTAAATCAGCAATACTGGCAATTCCAGAATCGAGTATCTCACAAACAAGACCGAAGTAAGCACCTCTTAATATGTTGGAGACTGTCTTGAAAGTATTATCGTTGTATTTGACTTCTTCGCCTCTCCCGGGGGTATCCCATGGCTTTCCGGACGTGACCTGGCTCTCTAAAATTTTGGGGGAGTGAAACCATGAGTTAATTTTACTGTTCATTTCACTGAGTCCGTGATGAGTTATCGGATTCCCCCCTGTTAGATTCATTGCTGTAAAGGGACCCACTCCAAGACCCAATGCTCTCTGGACCATAGCATCCACCTGTTTAACCGTTCCTATCCCTTTCTCGACCAGAAGGGCGGAAGCCAGGAAGACGCCTTCAAAGATGGGGTCTATCGCATATCCATATCGACTTTTTACCTTGATTGGTGCCTTGCCGATTTCTTCATAGAATTTCATTAAAAAGTCTGTTATCTCGGATGAAGTGTCTTTTCCAGGAACGATTTCGACGATGATACTCCGCTCGGCAGGGAAAAAGTAGTGGACGACCAGGCATCTCTTTTTGTTTTTGGCTTCTTCGAAAATCGATTCAGGTTCCAAATGGGAAGAGTTCGAAGCAAAAATCGTTTTCTCTGAACAAATCTTCTCGAGTTCAGAGAAGATTTTGCCTTTTACCGCTTTATCTTCTGTTGCCGCCTCGATTACTAAATCAGCGCCTTTTAGCTGCGAATACTCTGTTGTCCAAGAGATATTGGCCATCATTGAATCTGCCTCATCTTTTTTGAATGCACCGGTTTTAACTCCCCTGCCCACTTTTCCTTTGACTCGGGCTTCTCCAGATTTTAGTGCGACCTCAGCTATGTCTACGACTACAACAGGAACTCCGTGCCCATGAAGAACCTTGCTGAAATAGAGAGCGATATCTGGTCCGATATTACCGGAGCCAATCACTCCTACTTTATTGATTGTTCGCCCAAAAATTTTCCAGGCCATAATACCCCTCCTTATGGTTTTCTTTTAAGCTTATCGATACTTC
>Ga0307380_10013545_pt1 | contig 10065 bp, 6 predicted proteins | sample UN3MG_FD_202239 | JGI IMG/M metagenome (GOLD analysis project Ga0307380, IMG submission 202239) | Soil microbial communities from Risofladan, Vaasa, Finland - UN-3 | ecosystem: Environmental > Terrestrial > Soil > Coastal area > Acid sulfate soil | place: Finland: Risofladan, Vaasa | collected...
ACTCGCCCGGCGCGACGGCCAGGCGGCTGAGCCGCGTGGTGAAGCCGTACGGCCGGCGATCCCACCCGAACGTGTGGGCCCGGCTGCCGCCGTAGACGGGGTCGTTGACCCACCGCCAGGTGCCGGAGCGCTCGGCGTCGGGGGGCACCTCGTCGTCGAACCAGATCGTCTCGCGGCTTTCGGTCTGGTCGGTCTCCTGCACGGCCGCCTCGAAGAGGTGGACGGTGCCGTCGGCCACGTCGCCGGTGACGGTCGCTTCCAGGCGGATGGCCGATCCGACGGGCGCGCTAATCTGGTCGGCGTGCTCGTCCACGGGCCGCGGTTCGGGCAGGCCCATGTACGCGGGCAGGTGGACCTCGGCGGCGAGGCGCTCGACGATGGGCCGGCGGACCATCGTGATGCGCCTCGATTCGGTCCACGTCCCGCCGCCCAGCACGTGGTACTCGTAGGAGTTGTTGACGGCGCTCAGGGTGAAGTCGAACGTGCCGTCGTCCTGGCGGCGCATCGGATAGTTGATCCAGTCGCCGTCGTCCGGCCGCATGCGAAGCGTCAGACCGTCCACCCGGCCGCCTTCCACCGTGGCCCACAGGCGCAGGGGTTGACCGTGCAGGACGGACGTGTCGCCCGGGTGCACCTGGAGGCGGACCGACGTGACGGGCGGAATGGGCCGCGTGGGCATCAGCACCCGGCGTACCGCGGCCGACATCCGCGCATCGAGCGCCAGCCCCATCGCCATGGCGACGACGACCGCCAGCGCGGCCACGAGCACGGCCCGGAGCACCGGCTTGGGCTGGGCGACCTGGTCGAGACGGTAATCGGCCATGCGCTGGGCGGTCTGCTCGATGAGGCGTTCCACGAAGGGGCCGCTGCGCTCGGTCGTCTTGGCGGTGCCGCGGCGCAGGTCGAGCACGGACACCAGGCGGTTGTACATGCCGCCCAGGGCCCGTTCCATGCGAAACGCAACGGTCTCCAGGCGCATCGGGCGGACGGCCGGCCAGACCATGACCGCCGCCACACCGCCGAGCGCCAGCAACCAGAGGACGGCCCACGCCACGACGCGCAGCGCCACGGGCATCGGCACGAGCATGTCGAAACCGGCCGCCAGGGTCAGCCAGCCCACCGCGGCGACGACCACCAGGGCGAACCCCGCCAGGACGGCGTTGCGGCGGAGGCGGCGCCGGGTCCGGGCGACCTCGAGTTCGAGGCGGTCGGATTGTTCGCGCACGGTCGGGTTCATCGTTTTCCCGCGGTCTTGGAGTCCCGGGCCAGGTCCAGGGCCCGGCCGATTGAGACGACCCACCGCCGGGCGCGCTGGGTCGCCGTCAGGGGCAGGTCGGCCCCCCCGACCGGCCGACGCTGCGGGCGGAAGGTGGCCATCAGAAACTCGACGCCCATGACCAGGAACGTCGCCCAGATGAGCGTCCGCCAGATCTCGCGTTTGTGCGTCAACTGGTCGGTCAGGATGGGGTCGCGCGGCGACCCCTGGACGTAGGTCAGCGACGCGGCCTGGGGCAGCAGGGCGCGGATCTCGCGTTCGCCCAGGGCCGTGAAGTCGGCCTGTTCGTCGGCCAGGTTGACGGCGAAACCCAGGTCCACGCGTTCGGGCGCGCCTTTGGCGCGCGGCAGGACCTCGAACCGGTAGTAGCCCTTTCGGCGGGTGTCGACCATGGCGCCGACGAGGTGCCGCCCGGACCGCTGCAACTCGACCGGGTGCGGCTTGCCCGCCGGGTCCATCACCTCGGCCTGCGCGCGGGGCCACTGGTCGGTCATCCGGATGGTGGCCGGCTGGCCGGGCGCCACGGCCCCGGGGGCCATCGCATTGGAGGGTCTCTGAAGGTAGGCCACGCCGCGGAGCAGGATGGGGACGAACTCGGGTTTCAGGGGGAAGTTCGACCAGTCGGGTGTGGCGGCGAAACCCGCCACGAGCATCCGCCCCTCGCCGATGGCCGTCTCGACGAGGACGGGCGTCCGGTCGGCCAGGCGCATCAGCACGCTCGTTGCCGGCGCGGAGACGGCCGGCGCGTCGCCCTCGCCCTGCCCCGCGGCGGCAGGCGCCTTGGGCGCGGGCAACCCCAGGGGGAAGTACCGGTACAGCCGGACCGTGGCGAAGTAGTCCACGTCGTCGGAGGCGAACGCGCTCAGAACCGGATGGGTGAGGTCCAGCCCCACGACGGGCTTGAAGGCCGACTCGTCCTGGACGTCGCCGGTGGGCGCGGCCAGCGTGACGGATGCGGGGGCCGCCTGGCCGTCGGCGAAGAGGTGCTTGGCGTAGTCGTCGGGGTTGACGTGCGGGCCGAGCAGGACGAAGACGCCCCCGCCGGCCTCGACGTACCGCCGGATCATCCGGCCGCGCGCCGCATCCAGAGGGACGTCGGCCAGCACGATCGCGTCGGCGGCGGCGACCATGGCGTCGGTCAACTGGGCGTGCCCCACGGCGGTGACGTCGAGGGCCTCGGCCAACCGTTTCTCCTCGGTCGCCACGCCCGACCGCGCCCGGCGGGGCGACGCCAGGGCCGCCTTCAGGTACAGGTCGGGCCGCTCCTCGCTGGTGGCGCCCGGCGGGCCGGTGACGACCAGCACGCTCAGCTTCTCGGCCACGTTGAGGCAGAACAGGAAGGTGTCGTCGTCGGGAAACGCGTCGGCGGGCACCTCGAAGCGTCCGCGGATCATGCCGGCGTGTCGCGGCGTGATGCTCAGCGACCGCGTTACGCGCTGGCCCGGCTGAAGCGACACGTTGACCTGGCTGACGAGTTCATCGTCCAGGAGGACCGACAGGACGGTGTCGGTGGCCTCGCGGGCCGAACTGTTGACGAGGGTGGCCCGCAGGAGCACGGGCAGGCCCTTGACGGCGCGGTCGGTGTACGGGGCATCGCCGACGACGGCGACGTTGGCGACGGGTTCGGCCGGCCCCAGGTTCATGACGACCACGGGCGTGTGGGCATCGAGTTTCTCGAGGACCGCGTGGTCGGCCAGGTCGGCCCAGGTGCGTCTCATGCCGTCGCTCAGCAGGTAGATGACGCGTGCGCCGTGGGGCGCCGCGGCGAAGACCTCTTCGAGGGCCGCGGGCAGGTCGGCCCCGCCGGCGTCGGTGGTCACCTCGCCCAGGAGTTGGACGATGCGGTCGGCGCGGCCGGCGAAACCTTCGGCGAGGACCTCGGGCCGGCTGCCGGCACGGATGACCTTGACGTGGTCCTCGGACCCGAGCAGGCCGACGATGGTCTCGGCGGCGGCCCGGGCCCGTTCCAGGCTGGTCGTGCCGCCGCTCCGCAGGGCCATGGACGGCGAGGCGTCGAGGACGATGGCCACGTCGCGCCCCGTGCCGCCGCCGCCCAGAAACGCGAACCGCTGGACCACCGGACGGGCCAGCGTCAGAATAATCAGGGCGACAAACCCGAACCGCAGCAGCATGACCAGAAATTCCAGCAACCGCAGACGGCGACGCTGCTGCACGTAACTGTCCATCAGGAACCGGAACGTGCTCAGCTCGATCGTGTGCAGCCGGTGCCGCGTCAGCAGGTGCAGCAGAATCGGCACGAGGGCCAGTGGCAGGAACAGGAGCAGTAACGGATTAACCATGCCAGGGCCCCGCGTGCATCAGGTCAGCCGGCCGCGCCGCTCAAGGTAGGCCCCGAGCATCCGGTCCCACGGCGTATCGGTGGTAGCCAGTTCGTAGGTGACGTCGCGTTCGAAGCACCGGCGTTTGACCTCCCCCAGGAACGCCTCCAGGCGCTCCAGGTACCGCCGGCGGACGCTGTCGGGGTTGGCGACGATCATGCCCACGCCTTCCATGTCCTTAAAGCGCGCCAGGCGCTCGTACGGGAAACTGAGTTCGTGCGGGTCCATGACGTGGAAGACGATGACCTCGTGCTGGCGGTAGCGGAAATGGCTCAGGGCGTCGAACAGGGCGGGCGGGTCGTCGAGCAGGTCGCTGATGAGGATGATGAGGCCGCGACGCTTCAGCCGGCTCGCCAGTTCATGCATGACGGGGCCCATGCGGCTCTCGGCGTGGCCCTGGGCCGTCTCGAGCATGTCGACCATGAGGCGGAAGTGGCTGGCCGTCGAGCGGGCCGGCAGGTACTGCCGCAACCGGTTGTCGAACATCGCCAGCCCCACCGCGTCGTTCTGGCGCAGCATCAGGTACCCCAGCGCCGCCGCCAGGTGGGCCCCGTAGACCAGTTTGGTCATGCGGTTGTCGGCGCCGAACTCCATGCTGCGCGAGACGTCGAGCAGGATGGTGCACCGCAGGTTGGTCTGGTCCTCGAAGAGTTTGACGTAATACTTGTCGGTCTTGGCGAGGAGTTTCCAGTCGAGGGACCGGAGTTCGTCGCCCATGGAGTACGGACGGTGGTCGGCGTATTCGACGCTCGACCCGTGGTAAGGGCTGGGGTGGCGGCCGGACAGGAACCCCTCGACGGCGTCGCGAGCGACCAACTCGAGGCGCAGGATCCGCGCCAGTCCCTTCGGATCGATGAAATCGCTTTTGGCCATCGTAACCCGACCGGCTCTTGGCGCTCCCGACCCCCACGGCGGGCCGTCACACCGCTTCGGGGATTTCTTCGAGCAGTTTCTCGATGAGGTCGTCGGTGCTGACGTTTTCGCTCTCGGCCGTGAAGTTGGTCACCAGGCGGTGGCGAAGCGCCGGCTTGGCGACGAAGCGGATGTCGTCGATGGCCACGTGCGGCCGTCCGTCGAGCAGGGCCTTGGCCTTGCCGCCCAGCAGCAGCGCCTGGCAGGCGCGCGGCCCGGCGCCCCAGGTCACGTAGTTGCCGACGAAGTCGGGGCTGCCCTCGGCGTGAGGCCGCGTGGCCCGCACCAGCCGCACGGCGTACGACGCCACCGGCCGCGCCACGATGACGTCGCGCACGACCTCCTGCATCCGCAGGATGTCGGCGTGCTCGAGGACGGCCTCGAGTTTTTCCGGCCGCCGGCTCGTCGTCGTCTGGGCGATGTCGATCTCCTCGTCGAGCGACGGGTAATCGACCTTGATCTTGAAGAGGAACCGGTCCAGCGCCGCCTCGGGCAGCGGGTACGTGCCCTCCGACTCGATGGGGTTCTGCGTGCCCAGCACGAAGAACGGCATGTCGAGTTGATGGTGGACGCCGGCCACCGTGACGTGGAACTCCTGCATGGCCTGGAGCAGCGCGGCCTGGGTCTTGGGGGGCGTCCGGTTGATTTCGTCGGCCAGGACCATGTTGGCGAAGATCGGGCCACGCACGAACCGCATGACCCGCTTGCCCGTCGCCTGGTCCTCCTCCAGAATCTCGGTGCCCGTGATGTCGGACGGCATGAGGTCGGGCGTGAACTGGATGCGGCCGAACTCCAGCGACAGCAGTTGCGAGAGGCTCGATATCATGAGCGTCTTGGCCAGCCCCGGGACGCCCTCCAGGATGCAATGGCCCTGGCAGAAGAGCCCCATGAGCATCAGTTCCATGACGTCCCGCTGGCCGATGATGACCCGGCCCATCTGGGTCAGCATCTGCCGATACGCCTCGGTCACCTGGCGCGCGGTCTCCAGGACCGCCTGGCTGGGCTTCTCGGTCACGGGGCCTGCCGACACGTCCATACCGGGGCTCCTTCTCGCTCTGGGCCCGTTCCGCCACCCCCCCCTCCGGCGCGCGCGACAGGCCCTACCGCTACAGCAGGTCGGGCCGGCGATGCGCATCAGACCGGAAACGAGTGGCATGCACTTCGCTTGAACGCCGCCATCCGCCCCGAGTTACGCCCAAAACCGCCGCTGCCCGGGCCGGTCGCCGCGGGCCTTGCCCCGCGCGGCCAACCCGCCGGTACCCCCCGCCGTTATACGCTTTAAGAAAACGCCCTTGCCCCGCGACCCCCAAAATGGCCCTTTGGGACGGCCCAAACCCAGTTTTCTACAGCGCCAAGGCCGATTCGCCCTCGTTGTGGCAAGATAGGCAAGGGGAAACGCGCCGCTTTTGATCGTTTTTTTCGATTTTTGATTCGAACGCGCCGGAATCGGTCGTTTCGCGCGCCGATTTGAGCGTGAATGGACTGGGCTCAATATATACTAAAGCGTATCGAGACGGGAGGCAGTAGTCATGGGTCGGCGCGGAGCACGGTTTCGATGGAGGCGCGGAAAACCCAGGCCGTGTCGAGCGATGGAAAGAAGTTCGCGTCGAATCCGCCGACGTAGACCTGCCGGCCGGCGTCATCCGGGAAGGGCGAGACCACGAAGGTTCGTGGAGCCACCAGCTTGGGGTTACCGGGCGCCCAGCGACCGTTGACTTCCTTCAGCCGATAGCTTCGGTCTGCCTGCCGAATCAGGTACGCCCCCCCGGCATACCAGCCGAAGAACGTGTCGGGACGATACGTCGCGTCCCTTCCGCCCCGTTCGATACGGCCCTCGACGCCCATGATGTGCACCGTGCGTCCCGTGGCGGGATCCTTGAGCGGCATCATGTCGCTGTAGGCGGCGATGATGCTGCCCCTGACGGCGGTCCCCCAGCTCTTTTGCAGCAGTGGCCTGATCTGCAATTCGACGGTCGCCTTGTGATCGTCGTTCGGATCGATGCGGATGATGCGGTCTGTATGCGAGAACAGAATCGACTCGCCGGCTCCGTCCGGCGACCGCACGGCGGTCAGGCCGCGGATTCCGCCAAGTTCCCAGTGCTCGGGGGTGTTGTCCGAGTAGACCTTTTCCCAGAGCGGAGACGGCCCGTCCGTTCGACGATAGACCGAGACGCCTGCCGAGGCATAGAGACGGCCGTTGGCTTCGGCAAACGACATCGGGCGGATGGTCACCGGCCCGAGTTCGGCCCCTCGGTCCCACCGGATCCTGCCGGGTTGGTCGGCGTCGAAGACACCGCTGTAGATGCCCAACGCGCCGGCGGCAACGAAGAGGCGGTCCACTCCGGTTCGCCGATCGCGATGGACGGCCAGGGCACGCGTCGAGCGTCGGTACGTCGGGTCGGCCTGTAGCGTCGTCTTGACCCAGGTGTGGCGATCGTCGTCGCGCGTCCAGATGTTGGATTCACGGCGACCACGCTGGATATCGGAAGCCGCCAACAGCAGGTTCACGGGTGCCGCGAGTGCCTTGCCCTGGGCGTCCGTCGTGAAGGTCACGGACTCCAGCGCCGTCACACGTAGATGCTTTGGTCCCAGGGCTAGGTCAACCTTCCAGGTCCCGTTTCGTGAATCCAGGACGAGCACCTGAGACCCTGGGGTGTTTTCTGCTCCGCGCGTGTCCATCCAGTAGCCATTGCCGGCTTACAATCGGCCCTTGTGCGCGACCAGATGCACGATCTCGGTGCCCCGGATCGGCCGGCCGGTGGCCCCATCGATCATGCCCGCCTTGAAGGATGGTTCCCATCCGTTGGGGACTGGCGATTGGGCACAAGCCGTTGCCGCGGTGCAGAGGAGTGTAAGCAGAAGAGGGACGAACACGCGCTGCACGGTGTGGCTCCTCCGGCGATTGGCATGCCGCCAGCGGCCGCATCGATAGCGTGGCCGCATGAGCCGGGCGTCATGCTTTCGCAACGGCGCGAAAGCATGGCACCCGCTTCGTACGGCTTGCAGGCAAGTCGTTGAACGCGTGAACACATGGTCACCCTTCGGGATGACCATGCCACCCACCCTACGCCTGTAGTCTGTAGCCTGTAGCCTGAAGTTGGCCCTTTGGCTACTTGAGTTGTTTCAGGATCTCGTCGGCCCGTTTCTTCGTCCCGTCGTTCTTGGATTTTTCGAGGACGGTCTCGACGGCCTTCCGGCACGGTTCCTTGGCGGCGTCGCGGACTTCCTTGTGGGCGGCGAGGTTGACGATGGCCGAGCAGGCCTCCTCGGCGACGGAGGCGTCTGCCGCATAGGTCGTCAGGATCTCGAGCGCCCCGGCATTTCGGATGCCGCCCAGGACCGAAACGGCCGTCCGTTTCTCCTCGGGTCGCGTGATGAGCGGCAGGACGTTCTTGGCCATCGCCAGCCGCTGGGCGTCGCCCACGCCCTTGGCTCCCTGGATGTACTGGAGGTACCCGCGCAGGGCCAGCACCTGGTGCGGCACCTTCTTGGCCGACTTGGCCAGGGCCAGGAGCGCTTTGGCGGCGTCGGCGTCCTTGGGCCACCGGTTCGGCCAGGTGCAGAGGGTGCGGACGGCTTCGTCCTGAACGCCCTCGTCCTTGTCGTCGATGGCGGCCTTGACGGCGGCCAGTGCCGCGGGACCGCCGGCGGAGGCCATCGCATGCAGGCCGATGACGCGAAGGGCGGTCTTCTCGCCCTTGGTCAGCGGCGCCAGTCGCGGCACGATTGTCGCGCCGCCGCGGGCGCTGATGGCCGTGACGGCCTTCTCAATATTCCCCTGGTCCTTCGCATCGTCCGTCTTCTGGAGCGCCTTGACGAGGTCGGCCAGTTGCCCATCGCCGCCGATGGCACCGATAGCGTCGACGGCAGCGGCGCGGACACCGGCGTCGGCGTCACCGACGGCCCGGACCATGGCCGGCAAGGCCGCCTCGACCCGCCGCTGGCCGGCCGTCTCGATGACGACCTGGAGCGTCTTGCCGGAGGCTTTCGGCAGGCGGGCCAGGAGGGTCGCATCCACGTCCTCACCGGGCAGCCGCAGCAGCGTGACCTTGGCGGCCTGGGCGACTTCCGCATCGGCCTCGATGGCGGCATCCAACAAGACCGGCACGCACGAGGCGTTGCCGAAACGTACCAGGGCCTCCATGGCGGCCGTGCGCACGTGGCCGGGACCGCTCTTGGCCGCCTCAACCACCGCGGGCAACGCCTTGACGTCGCCGCGGTCGGCCAGGGCCAGGAGCATGAGGGCCTGCCGGTCGGAGGCGGCCTGGCGCATCTCGGCCACCAGGGCGTCGGTCGCCTCGGTGCCGGGCAGTTCGCGGGCCGTGCGCAGGCCGATGCCGAAGAGGGCCTTGTCGGGCGACTTCAACTGTTCCAGCAACAGCGGCACGCCGGCGGTCCCCCGGGCGAGGATCGCCCCGCGGGTCGCCTCAAGGACACGCTGTTTGGGCACGTCGGCCTTGCGGACCGTGTCGTAGAGTTTGACGGCCTCGGCGGCCTTGCCGTCGGCGAGGTATCGTTCGGCACACCGGACGCAACCCTCGGCGACCGCCGACCGGACGGGTGCCGGGGCCGTAGCCAGGAGCGGCTCAAGGGCCTTGACGGCCGGGTCGCCGCCGATGCGGCCCAGGGCCGCGGCCGCGGCCGACGCCACCTGGGCGTCGGCATCCTTGAGCCGGGGCACGAGAATGCCGACCGCCTTGGCGTCGCGGCGGACGCCGATGGAGTTGATGACGCCGATGAGCAGCCTGCCCTGCAACTTGGCGGCCGCCTGGCGGAGGGCCTCGTCGACGGCCGGGTCGGGAATGGCCTCCAGGGCAATCCGCGCCCACGACGCCAACTTCTCGTCCGGCAACAGCGCCGCCAGCGCCGGCACGGCGGCCTTCGTGCCACAGATGGCCAACTGCTTACAGGTTATCGCCTTGTCGCCGGGCGGCGAGGCGTCGGACACCAGGATGGCGATTAACTTGGCTTCCCTGCCGTCTTCGGCCGCGCGGGCCTGGCCGGCGGCCATGGCGGAAACCGCCGCGGCGACCATCACGACACACAGGACGAACGATCGGATCTTAAGCACCGTTAGTCTCCTTCGAGTCAGGCCGATTCTCCTGGGACGGGTATCCTGGGCAGCGTGTCTCCTCGTACGACAACGCCACTTTGCGCGGCGGGTCCCCGCACCCGCCGCGCGAAACCTTGGCGCGGTCGAGAACGCCGTTCCTTGCGCGGTGGGTACGGGGACCCACCGCGCAGAGCCTCAAGTCGCGTTGTAGTACTAGAGCCGCCACGGCTCGCGGAGCGCCTCGGACCGCAGCCGGTTCGCCTCCTCGTCGTCGACGAACAGGGTGGTCTTGGGGTCCAACTTGACCTTGCGCTTGAGGAAGATGGCGATGCCGGCGGCGTGGCACGCAATGTGCGTGTAGCAGGTCACGTTGTGATTGGCGCGTGGCAGGCCCCGCGTCTTGACGCAGTTGAGGAAATCGCGGATGTGATTGTTGGCGGGGTATCCGCCGACCTTGGCGAACCGCGCGGCCAGCAACGTGGGCG
>Ga0307380_10013547_pt1 | contig 10064 bp, 6 predicted proteins | sample UN3MG_FD_202239 | JGI IMG/M metagenome (GOLD analysis project Ga0307380, IMG submission 202239) | Soil microbial communities from Risofladan, Vaasa, Finland - UN-3 | ecosystem: Environmental > Terrestrial > Soil > Coastal area > Acid sulfate soil | place: Finland: Risofladan, Vaasa | collected...
CGAGCAACTTTGGCTCAAGCAGCAAAAAGCTTAGCGCCAATTCGGGGCCTGTACTGATTGACTCGGTACGGGCCCCGGTTGTTTTTAGACCACGATCCGATCCCTCCAAAGGACATTACAGGCCTGAGTGAACGCTCGCTTCCGATACAAAACGCATTAGCAGGCGAAGTGCAACACGGGGGTTGTGGAGAACAGCGGGCCAACCGGTTGCCTGATACGGTCGAGCTTCCGGGGATGCTGTCCCCAGACCCCTGGGATTTATCGCTTTAAGCCAGCGGCATGAGAAGCGGACAAGGTGGTGAAAAGCGCTGAAAAGGGGGCCAGGAGGAGGGTCCAAATGGGGGCCACCGGGATCAGAAATCAGGATAGGGCCTGATCCATTGCGGCCAGAGATCTGAAGTCACGCCGCCGGCACTTGTCCAGGGGCCGTTGGTCTTAAATTCTCTGTGCCATTTGAGGGTCCAGAGTTCCTTCAGACCCACCTTGCGTACCGAGCCATCTGCAAATGAGCTGCAAATGGCCCCGCGGTGTCGATTGATGCATACCCGGGCCATCCTGCTTTCACCTTGCCAGGAATCGTATTCATTCGCGGGCGGACCATCCGTTTCTATGGGAAACAGGTCAAAACGCAGGCCATCCATGAACACCGGCACACTGGCCCCATGGGGAACTTGGAGGAAATTGCGGTATCCGTACGAAGCCGGGATGCCTCGCACATAGCTGCCGTCGGCGGGAATAGGGATCAGATAGCTGTTGAGGCCATAGCTGCCTGCGATCCCATTTTCTCCGCAGGAATAACCGCCGTAAGTGCCTTTGAAGATGCCCCAGGCTCGGTCGATATTGAATGTCTCGCTGTTGTTGCCGAACTCGTCGATGATCGGCTTGGTGGCGGTCGGGCAGAACCATATCTTGTTCTTCTTCCAGTTCTTCAGATCGTCGCTGAGCTGGCAGGGCCACCAGTGCCCGAGCTCGTCGACGCCGGAGAAGAACTTGCCGTTATTGTCGTCGCAGTAGGTGTTCAGAACCAGCACCCACTGCCGAAGATTGGCCGAACAGCCTACCATCCTGGCCTGTTCCCGCACCCGTCGAAGAGCCGGCATCAAAATAGCCATTAATATGGCAATAATAGCGATTACCACCAAGAGTTCTATCAGAGTAAACCCATTTCGTTCGCGCATGACGTTTATTCCTCTTTTTCGAGAAGGAGAACCGAGTTCTGCCAGCCTGGGTGCCTGCACTAATTGTAACACAAGTGGTTGTGGAAATGCAAGCTATAAGTGCAGCGCAAGAGGTGTTCCGGCTGGGTCAACCGTAAGCAGAAGGGCAACGGCAAGCAGCATGTTGAACCTGCCGGAATATTCTTGAAATTGCGATGAAATTACGTTATTATGAGGCTTAAAGCATATAAGATTGTTGCAGTGAAGTTTACATAGATATGTCGGTGTTAATGTCTTTTGTCGAGGAGGACCATCATGTGTAGAAGACTTACCTGTTCACTTGTGATATTGGCTGTTGGTATGGCGACTGCGGCCGGGGCGGCCCAGATTGTCTATGAAGGCTTTGATGGTGTAGCCGGTACGGATGTGGACGGCAGTGGGGGCGGCAGTGGCTGGGCCGCCGGAAGTGTCTGGACCGATGATATGGCGAGTGCCAACCAGTTTGTACTTACGGAACCGGGAATGACGTTTGCCAATCTCGACACCACTGGGCTCAAAGCCGTGTTCATAGCCAACGCTGCTTATACGGCCAAGTACACCCGTCCACTACCTTCATCGATTACGGTGGATGCTTCCAACCCCGAAGTTTGGGTAAGCGCCCTGGTGGAAATCGGCACCGGCAGCGGGGATGTCAATCTTGGCCGTGGGATTGGCGTCGAATTGTACAACGGCGAGACCAAAATTCTGGGTTTCGGCAAGGGCCTCAATAAGCAGTTCGGGGCCGGACCCTCGCTGACCGGCGGGGCATCTTTTATTGATCTGGCCGGAACTCGAACGGTGGGAGTGAAGTTCCTTGCACTGAAGCTGGCATGGGACGGCGCCGGCACGCAGGCCACCGTCTATGTTGCTACCGGCGAAGAAGAAGGCTTCGACCTGAGCAACGTGGATACCTTTACGGGTTCTGTAACAATAACATTAACCGGTGCGGTTACTTTTGACGTTGTGTCGCTCTACGGTTCCCACGGCTCAACAACGTCGAACGGCGTGGATGAAATTCACATTGGCAACAGCTATGGCGATGTTATCGGCGCTCCAAATGCAGCTCTGGCGAGTAAGCCTTTGCCGGCCGATGAGGCGGCCGATGTGCCCCGGGATGTTGTTCTTAGCTGGATGCCGGGAGACTCCGCCAATACGCATGATGTTTACTTCGGCATGGCTTTCGACGATGTCGGCGACGCTGACACAGGCAGCCCGCTACTGGTAAGTCAAGGTCAACACGCTATAACGTATGATCCTCCCGGTCGTCTCGATTTCGGCCAGACTTATTTCTGGCGCATCGATGAAGTTAATGCGCCGCCTGACCTTACGATATTCAAAGGTAACCTCTGGAGTTTCACGACAGAGCCGATTGCCTATCCACTGGCTTCTGAGAACATGGTGGTCACGGCGTCCAGCTTGAACAGAGCAGATGAGGGACCCGAAAATACGACCAACGGCTCCGGACTGGATGACGATGATCTGCACTCATCAGAAAATGCCGATATGTGGCTCAGCAGTGCCGTCGATCCTAACGTGGCCTGGATCCAGTATGAGTTCGACAGAATCCACAAATTGTATCAGTTGTGGGTATGGAACTACAACAGCTCTGTTGAGCCTGTTATTGGCTTCGGCGTCAAGGAAGCTGCCATTGAGTACTCGATCGATGGAACCAACTGGGCCACATTGGGTACGACTCACGAGTTTGCCCGGGGTCCTGGTGCGGCTAGTTATGCCCCCAATACCACCGTTGATCTTGATGGTGTGGCAGCAAAATATGTCAAGATCACTGCCAACAGTAACTGGGGAGGCATCGTGCACCAATATGGTCTGAGCGAGGTTCGCTTCCTCTACATACCTGTCTGGGCAAGAGAGCCCAGCCCCGATTCCGGGGCCACAGATGTGGACGTGGATGTGACCCTCAGCTTCCGAGCGGGAAGAGAGGCGGCTAAGCACGATGTGTATTTGAGCACTGACGAGCAGGCCGTGATAGATGGTACGGCTCCTGTTATGACCGTGACCTCGCCCAGCTATGCTCCCTCCCTTGATTTGGCCGGCACGTACTACTGGCGGATCGATGAGGTCAACGATGTCGAGACGCCCACAACCTGGCAAGGGGATATCTGGAGTCTCTCGACGCAGGAGTATCTTGTGGTGGACGATTTCGAGTCCTACAACGACATTCCTGCCGGGGAAGAAGGCAGCAACTTAGTCTATATGACGTGGGTCGATGGGTTTGGGACCACGACAAACGGCTCGACCATGGGTTATACCGAAGCATTCCAGCCTTCTATGGAGACCTCACTTTCTTATGACGGCAGACAGTCAGTACCCCTTTTCTATGACAATACCGCTGCCGGCTATTCCGAGGTGACCGTGAATGTCGCTGATTTAGACGTCGGCCGGGATTGGACCAGGCATGCCGTCAAGGCATTGACGCTGCAGTTCTTTGGCGATCCAAACAACAATGTGCAGCAGATGTATGTAAAGCTCAATGGTTCCAAGGTCACATACGATGGTGATGCTGAGAACGTGAAGCGAGCAGAGTGGCAGATGTGGTATATTGATCTGGCCTCAATCGGCGTGAGTCTCACCAACGTCACGGAGCTGCGCATTGGCTTTGAGCGTATTGGAGGGGTTGGCGGCCAGGGAATGGTTTTACTCGACGGTATCAGGCTGTCTTCTTATGACCGTCAGTTGGTCACTCCGGCCGCACCCGATACTGCTAATCTGGTCGGGCACTGGATATTTGACGAGGGTTCCGGGACAACTGCTGCCGACGGTGCCCGCAATAACATATACGATGAAGAGCACCCCCGATGTTAGCTCACAGATGGGGTATTGAATGGGCGATGCAGGAATCGAACCTGCGACCCGCTGATTAAGAGTCAGCTGCTCTACCGGCTGAGCTAATCGCCCTGACGTCCGCATGTGACAGACAAGCGGACTGCTAATTTATCATCGGCCGGGTGGTATTGCAAGAAAATTAGCGTCAAAATTCTGTTCGCTGCTTCCCGCTTGTCGGCGGTCGCGGAATATCCTTGCAAGGTTTCGGTTCTTGCACTATAAAAGCGGCCTACGTGTAGAGAGCTTTCTGTTGACCGAAAAGCTTCTCGACGATTCATAGAGCACAAAGGATGACGACATGAGGTATAGCCGAGCGTTCATACCAACCGTGAAGGAAACTCCTGCGGATGCAGAGACAATCAGCCACATATTGATGATTCGTGCGGGTTTGGCGCGAAAGGTCGCCAGCGGCACATATACCTATCTGCCGCTCGGCTGGCGCAGCCTTCTGAAAATCATCGCGATCGTGCGTGATGAAATGAACAAGGCCGGCGCTCAGGAGATTCTGGTTCCTTCCATGCAGCCGCTCGAACTTTGGCAGAAGACGGGCCGGAGCGTCGACTACGGCCCGACGATGTTTCACCTTGAGGACCGGCACGGCAAGGGAAACGTGCTCGGCCCGACCGCCGAGGAAGTCGTCACGTACCTCGCGGCCGGCGAAATAAAGTCTTATAAGCAAATGCCGGTCAATCTGTATCAGATTAGCGCGAAATTTCGGGATGAGTTTCGGCCCCGCTTCGGCGCGATTCGGTCCCGCGAGTTCATCATGAAAGATGCCTACAGCTTCGATGCCACCGCCGAGGGGCTCGATCAATCGTACAAGGCCATGTACGATGCCTATTGCCGGGTTTTCAGCCGATGTGGGCTCGAATACGTCATCGTCGAAGCGGAAGTGGGGGAGATGGGCGGCTCCGACTCACACCAGTTCACGATACCTTGTGAGTCAGGTGAAGATACCATTGTTTACGCGGACGATGGATCATACGCGGCAAATCTCGAAAGAGCCTCTGTGGATGCAGCGACGAAGCAGCAGGCCGCCGGCGGAATCCCGCCTATCGAGGAAGTGCACACGCCGAACATTGGCACCATTGAGGCCGTGTGCGCCTTTTTGGGAGCCGAGCCGAAAGGCATGATAAAGACGCTTATCTACAGCGCCGGAGACGATGTAATCGCCGCGATGGTGCGCGGCGACCACGAGGTCAACACGGAGAAACTGTCACAGTCTCTTGGCGGCAAGCACATAGAATTGGCTAACGAACAGGTCATTGAGCGGGTCACCGGCGCCAGGGTGGGCTTTGCCGGACCGGTGGGAATTAGCGGAAAGATTTCGACGATGGTCATCGACCATTCCGTTGCGGCGATGGCGGCGGCTGTGGCCGGGGCTAATAAGACGGACTATCACGTCAGAAACGTTGTACCGGGCAGGGATTTTTCACTGGAAGGCGAGAACGTCATTGTGACGGATATACGATTTGCCCAGGAGGGCGATACACACGGCGGTAAGAAGCTGCTCTTCAAGAAGGGTATTGAGGTCGGTCAGGTTTTCAAGCTGGGAACGAAGTATAGTGAGAAACTCGGCGCGAAATTCCTCGACGAGCAGGGCAATGAGAAGCCCTGCATCATGGGCTGCTACGGCATCGGTATAAACCGCATCCTGGCCTCAGCCATTGAGCTGGGCAATGACGCCAACGGCATTATCTGGCCCATAAGCATCGCGCCGTTCGAGGTCATTGTGACCTGTGTCAACCAGGATGACGAACAGGTTGCCCGGGCAGCGGAGGACATCTACGAGCAGTTGCGAAGCAGGGGGATCGACGTTCTGCTCGATGACAGAATCCTGCGGGGCGGAGCGAAATTCAAGGATGCCGATTTGATCGGCATTCCCGTCAGGGTGACAGTGGGCAAGAAATCACTTGCTGAAGGCAACGTTGAAATCAAGCTTCGCCATGAGTCGCAGGGCCAAAAGATCTCCACTGAAGAAGCTGCCGGCAAAGTGGCGGATATGGTCGATTTGCTGAAAGAAAGGCTGAAGGTTTAGGGCGGACGGCAGGTGGACGGGATACGAAAGAGGCCTTTGAGTTGAGAAGAGACTCCTCGAACGCAAATGCCTGATTCGAATGTGAAAACGGGTTGCGGTTATTCTTTCACGCTGCTGTAAACCTTGAGAAACGAATCGGAGTAAATCTGTTTGTTCATCAGCATTTCCGCCGTCGCCAGCACGTTCATCAGTTTTTCGTCGAGGACATCGACAATCGCCGAATCGAGGCCGTGAGACACAGCCATAGCCAGGAAGATGCGGTTTATGAGGCTTCGTTCGCTCGCGCCCTGGGAGAGATTTGACAGGCCTATCGTCATGTGCGGGGCCGGCTCGGACAGGTACTTTATCTGGTCCATGGCCGAGAGAATATTGCCGGGCTGAACCTGGGCGTTGGGCACCTTGACCGGCAGAATAATAGGATCGATGAAAAGCCGCTGTGTGTCGAATCCCTTCTCCATTGCCTTCGAGATGATATCGGCTGCTATGGCGACCCGAGTGTCAATGTCCTGCGGTACGCCGTTCTTGTCCATCGTCAGGGTGATTATGCACGCTTTCGGCCCGGCATGGTCCGCCATGTCCATGTACTTATCGAATATTTCTTCGTCCGTCTTCTTGTTCAAAGGCGTCGAATTAAGGATCACTCCATTCCCGGCGTTAATGACTTTCAGGCCGGCTTCGATAACACTTGGCTTTTGCGAGTCAAGGCTCAGGGGTGTAGAGCACGTTTCCTGGATGGTTTCAACCAGCCACTGCATAGCCCCAGCCTGATCGGCAGCAGCCGTCCCCACGTTCACATCGAGATAAGTCGCACCGGCTTCAGTCTGCTTTCTGGCCAGTTCCTGGATGACCTTCTTGTCTTTGTCTGCGATGGCTTGCTTGACGTTGGTAAACATTCCATTGATTCGTTCTGCAATTATTATCATAGCACTCTTTTCCTTTCTATTAGCAGTGTCAAAACTCCAATTTTGCTACAGGCCGAACTGGCGTATGCCCCTACGATTTATTGTTCTGCCACAACTGATCGATGAATCCCTTGACGGCGGCGACCGCCCTGGGGTGTCTCATGCGAATGATGTCCACGCCGGCCTGGAGCAAGCATACGGCGGTCGCTGCTTCCCACATGGGTCCCCGGTCTTTGACGTCGCCCCAGCCCGGAGCGTCCGCGAGCTTGGCTTCCTTGGCTCGCCATGATTCATAGCCCACGTCACAAATGGCGGGCATAGCCATCATCTTGTCGCCGGTGAGAGCTGCCTGCCGCTGGCGCTCCTGGATGGAATACGCGTATTCGATTCCATACCCCAGCGCGCCGGTGGACTGGAACGTTACGACTCGCTCCAGCGGAAATCCCATGTCAGAGACCAGGATGTTCACCTGTTTGGCGATATTGATATCCAGAGGCGCTTCGGTGATGAGAAAATGGCCATCGGCAAGGGCGATGGCGGTCAGAGACTTGTAATTGTCTTCTGTGACGGTCCCGATGAGGCAGTTCTCGCCCTTCACGGCGCCGCTGACCTTGGGCATGACCTGGTTGTCTTTCTCGTCGAAGCCGCAACTCCAGAATACCAGAGGGACACCGACTGCTTTGAGTACCTGTTCGGCGACCTTGACGGCATGTGCGGCATCTTTGTCGCCTTTGTCCGGGTGAATGCCTTCGTATTTCACACAGATGAGGTCTGCACCGAATTCTTCGACACATTTCCTGGCCCAGTCGCCGGGGCTGTCGAGAACGTCTTTGTAGGGTTCGAGCAGGGCATCGGGCCAATCGTCCGGCCTGGTATCGAGAACGTCCATGGCCACGACGGGCTTTTCGCCCGCATCGCCGGGCGAGCCTCCATAGACCATGTTACGTGCTGCCCCTACGGTCACTGTCGAGGTTCGCGTACCTCCGCTGTCTCTTGTTGCGCCGAGCGTAACCCGGTTGACCGAGCCCGTAAAGCTTTCTGCAATCTCAGGAACTGGCATCTCTAATTCTCCAAAAACAACTTATTATGAGAGTTCTGCAAAATTGGAGTTAGGCATATATTATTTCAGAAAATCGGTTTCACGATTTTCTGAAAATAATCAGGTATCATATGATACCATAGTGTCGAGTCGAGCACTACGCATGGTGTTTTAGAAAGAAAAAATTGAAAGAGAAGATTCTTTCTTTCCAAAAGTATGCCTAACTTCAATTTTGCAGAAGTTCAGTTATTACTCGTCACGCATTCAGAACCATCATATCTTCGAGTATGTTTCTCGCGGCCGCAAAGGCCGGGCTGTCGTCTTCAAGGTCGAACACCGTCTTGCCTTGCATGGCGGCATCGCAGACGCCTTCATCATAAGGGATGTGCCCCAGGACGTCTATCTCGTCTAATTCCTTGCTCTGGTCGCTCCTGCTCCAGAGGACGCCGATTCGCTTGACGGTTATCGGAAGCTTCCGGGCCAGAGTGAAAATGCGCCGCGCTGTAACCTCGCCAACGGCAGTAGGCTCAGCCACGATGCAGAGCACATCGACGTTGTTGGTGGTTCGCCGAGAGAGGTGCTCCATGCCCGCCTCATTGTCTATGACCACGTACTTATACTGCGAGCCGAGTCCATCGAGAAATTTTCGCAGCATGTTGTTCACGGCGCAGTAGCAACTGGGACCTTCCGGCTGGCCCATCGTGAGCAGGTCAAATCCCCGGGCTTCAGTAATAGCCTGCTGGATGCCGTACTCTACCGACCGGACTCTGTCCATGCCTGCATTGCTGGGCGCTTGAGCGCGGGCCTTTTCGCGGATTTCCGCGACAATGCCAACCGGCTCGACCCCCAACGTCAGGCCCAGGCAGGAGTTCGGGTCTGCGTCCACGGCGAGAACGGCGCCTTTGTCGGCTCGCTCCAACAAAGCCCTGATAATCATGGCGGCCAGAGTTGTCTTGCCTGACCCGCCTTTTCCGCTTATTGCAATAGTAAAAGCCATCTCAATATCTGCCTTTTCTTGTCTTAATTGTATTATGCACGATGCATCAGGCTTTCTGTTACAGATGGAAACAACGCCAAATCCGTATGGGGAAGAAACTTGGCTCGCATGAACTCGTCCATGTATTGCGGGTGGCTCATCAAGTCAAAGTACGTCATGCTCTGGGCAATCTTCTCTGCCGTTTCCAAAGCTTTACAGCTCAGCAAGACGGTCTTGGCTCCCGCAATAGACGTATTACCAACAAACTGGATTCTTTCCGCCGGCACATCGGGAAGCATGCCGATAGTCACGGCCTGGCGAACGTTCAGGAAATTTCCGAATCCGCCGGCCAGATAAACCGCTTCGAGGTCTTCCGGCTTGGTTTGTGTTGACTCCATAAGCACTCTCACAGCGGCGAAAACTCCCGCCTTGGATCGCACCAGATTGTCTATATCGGCCTGTGTGATTACAAGCTCGTGGTGACCGTCGCGTTCCGGGGCCAGTTGGAACTGCCAGCCCTCCTCGCCCTGGGTCAGTCCCGGCTGACCATCCGCCCGGAATCGGCCCGTTCGATCGATCAGGCCGTTCACGAAGAGCTCGGAAAGCGTGTCCAGCAGGCCCGAGCCACAAACGCCCGCCGCAGGCATGTCACCGATGGTCTTGAGCTCGACGGAGCCATCCTCGCGGATGGCCATCCTCTCGACAGCGCCGGCGCCGGCCCTCATTCCGTGCTTGACGCCGCTGCCCTCGAACGCGGGACCGGCGGAGCTCGACGCGCACACCAGCCAGTCGCGATTGCCGAGAACGACCTCACCGTTGGTTCCAATGTCGGCAAACAGATAGACACCGTTCTTGACAAATATTCGGGTCGCCAACACTCCCGCCACTATGTCGCTTCCCACATAAGCAGCGACGCTGGGCAGGCAATACAGAAGGCCTCTCTTGTTGATCTGGATTCCCGTCTCTGCGGCTCGAATCGGGGGTACAAAGCCCGCCGAGGCAACATAAGGCTCTCTGCGTATCCGCGTCGGGTCGAGATTGAGCAGAAAATGGATCATTGCGGTATTGC
>Ga0307380_10013548_pt1 | contig 10064 bp, 11 predicted proteins | sample UN3MG_FD_202239 | JGI IMG/M metagenome (GOLD analysis project Ga0307380, IMG submission 202239) | Soil microbial communities from Risofladan, Vaasa, Finland - UN-3 | ecosystem: Environmental > Terrestrial > Soil > Coastal area > Acid sulfate soil | place: Finland: Risofladan, Vaasa | collected...
TTCACTACCGGTCTCCTTGAGCCCCCGCGCGACCCATCGCGCCGACCAAGGATACCGGGTTTGTCATTATCTGTCAAAACATGATTGACGGAGCACTAGCTGTTGCCCGTCAATCGTACCTATCCGGGGGAATCCATCCTGAATCGCAATCTCGCGAGCTTTCGGGTGAAACCGAGCCGTGGTGATGAAGACGCCCTGCGCGCCCGGCCCAACTTGCGAGCCGTGGAGGAGCTTCTGGGCCACTCCAGCGTCACCACCACCCAGCGCTACACCCACTGCGTTTGACTTCATGTTTGCCCTGATCGCAGCCGCGGTGGGGGTGTTTCTTTCGGTCCGTGCCGGCGTTCCCGAGAAATGGTCGCCGTGGCTCGCGTTGTCGATGATACTGAGCCTGACCCCGCTTCTCGTGGGCTTCTTCAGTTTAAGCGCGGCCGCGCACCTGCGAGGACTCGAACTGGAGCCATAGAGATATGTCCCTTGACATTCTTCGATGGGAGGGCTTCAATCGTATGGTGGCAGGCAGCGTAAGCCAAGCTGCGGTAAGCGTCCCCGCGCACAGCCTGTTGGACATCAGTCAGCGTGATGAGCGATTCCCCGGTAACTCCGCCACCTGCTGGCGCAGGTCATCGGCGTGGCTAGGTCGGCTCCGCCGACCGCCATGGCGGCTGAAAGCCTAGCCATTGGTCGTGCGCATCAGCTTGCGGTGCGCTGGGGGCAGCGAGAAGAACTCGAGCCGCGAGTCGAGGTCCTTTTCCGAGCACCTCACCGCCTTGGGCGCCAGCGGCTCCCATTTCGCCTTCCACGCCCGGAAGCGCCAGATCGCCTGCTGGCGGGTGGGCGCCTGGTAGATCGCGGCCACCTCGCGCATGCATTCCTCGCGCTGGGAAGCCTTCACGCAGTTGGCGACGTTTCTCAGCTTGTGCGCCCAGCCCCTAAGCCCTTCGGGCCGGGGTGGCGGCAAAGCCTAGCCACAGCGCTGCAGGCGCAGCCGGGGGAAGACGAACTGCAGGGCGTTGATCAAGCCCTGGGCGCCGTCCGTCACCGCCAGTTCCACCTCCTCCACTTGCAGGCCGCGCCGGCGCAGATCCTCCAGCAAGGCCACCCAGTTCGCCTCGGACTCGCCGCTTGCCGGCAGGTAGTCCAACAGTTCCCGCTTGCCCTCGTGGGTGATGCCATAAACGCACAGCGCGACGCATTTGCTCCGCCCTCGCGCTCCTTTCTTGCGCAGGCTCACCCCATCCAGGATCAGATAGCGCAAGCGCTGCCCATCGAACCTGCGCTCATGCCAGGCGCACACCTGGCGGTCGAGCTCGCTCACGGTGCGCGAGACGGTGGAGGCGGAGACGCTCGCCTCCAGCAGCGTGCGCAGCAGCAGCGCCACCCGCCGCGTGCTCACCCCGGCCACAAACATCTCCCGCATCAGCTGGTTGACCCAGGGCTCGCGCCGGGCATATTGCTCCAGCACCCGCTAGTTGGCGCCGCCGGCGCGAGTGCGCGGCACTTGCAGGCCCTCCAGCGGCCCAAACTGCGTGTCGAGGTTGCAGCCGTTGCGGTAGTCGCTATGCACCGCCGGATCGCGCTGATACGGAGCGCAGCCCAGGCGCTGGGTGAGCTCGGTCTCCATCGAGGCCTCCAGCAGCGCCCGCAGCGTTCTGCGGCCGTGGGCGCTAATGTCCCCCCACACCCAGGATTCCAAATCGAAGTCCGCCAAACAGGGTTCGTTCACCACATCTCGAAGGGTAGCCACGGGTTCTGCTCTCCTTTCGGTTGATTGTTCTGCAACTCCCAACCTTACAGGCTGAGCCGAACCCCTCCTCTTTTCTCCCTCCAGCCGTTTACACACAGAATGGTACACTACCTCAGTTCGCCTCCTCAGTGGAGGACAACGGGGGGTGTACTTCGTGCCGGCACTCGCCGGACTGGGAGCGCCGCATTGGGACCAATACGTCAGGGGCACGATAATCGGGCTTACGCGGGGGACGACGGCGGGGCACATTGCGCACGCGACGCTGGAGGGGATCGCCGATCAGGTTCACGATGTCGTCAAGGTGGTCGAGGCGGATGTCGGAGCGGCGCTGCGCGAGCTTCGGGTCGACGGGGGTGTGTCGCGGAGTGATTTTCTGATGCAGTTCCAGGCTGACGTGCTGAACGTGCCGGTCATCCGGCCGCAGATGGCAGAGCTAACCTCGCGGGGCGCAGCGCTCCTGGCCGGGCTTGTCACGGGCTTCTGGCGCGAGCTGGCGGCCCTAAGCGCGCTTCCGAGGGCAGAGAAGGTCTTCGATCCGCAGATGCCGCTTTCGCAGCGAGCGCGTCTGCTAGACGGATGGCACGCCGCGGTTTACCGTTCGCTGGATTGGGAGCGACGCTAGGAGGGGAGGCGCAGCAATAGGCAAATGCTCCGGTGAGGCGTATCGCCCAGCCGATATTGGGCATCCCGGTGATCGGCTGCATCGGGTGCCGACCGCGGGCAGTCGGCGGCAAGTGAGCGGTCAGGCCGATGGCGACTCCGCAATCTCGATTCGGCGGATGAAGTCTGCGATCGCTGCGGCGACTTCGTTTGGGCGCTCCACGGGCAAGAAATGTGACGCATTCTCGACCCAGCAGACTTGGATGTTGGGGCGGGGCGGAATGCGGAGCTTGTCGAGCGCAGGCCTTGGCCGGCCGCGGTCACCCCAGAGCTCGAGGATGGGGATATCGGTAGTGGCGAGGAAGGGGTAGCCATCCCATTCGGTCCAGATCCTGGCGAACGCGTTGACCTGCTCCTTGGTCCAGTTGGCGGTAACCGACTTGCTGCAAGCGGCCCTCCACTCGCGCTGGGCGGGCGACAGGGTGCTGTCCATGTCGCCGCCAAAGGCGTCTCTGGCGGCGCGGTGGCTGGTCCATCCCTCTACAGAGATAACGCCCTTGACGGCGTGGGGGCGGAGGGCGGCAATCTGGAGCGCGACCATGCCGCCGATGCTGTGTCCGCCGACGAAGAAGCGCTCGATATGCAGATGGTCAACGACAAGTAAGACGTCGCGAGCGAACTGTTCAACGGATCCCCTGCGGGGAGGGGGCCAACTGTGACCGTGCCCGCGCAACTCGATGATGACTTCGGATATGTGATCTGGGAGCGAGGCCGCGACGCCGTCCCAGTCGCTGCTGTCGCAGAAGCTACCGGGGATGAGGGTAAGAGTGGGGCCGGGCGCTGGGCGCAGCACGTAAGCCAGGTGCGCTTGGTCGCAAGCCACCAGCTCGCGGATGATCTGGCGATGAGTCATAGGAGCAAACCGTTGGCGGGAGCACGCGCTGACGTCCACGCTAGCCTTTCCCAACGCGGGTCACCGCCTCCTGGTATGGCGTGTCGGTCCTCTGCGGTCCTGAGACGATTCGAAGGGTGACCGTACGTGCAGCTTGTATGCGCCGGCTCCTGCATCTTGGGTCGTCCGCGCGAGCTTTCGATAGTCCTCGCGCCTGGCCACCAGCGCTCCCAATCCGAAGTGCTTTTAGGCGCGCCAGAATCGCTTCCCTGCGGCCAACGCACCATCACCCGCACCCGCACCTTCCTCCGCGCGCATCTGCGCCGGGACTGTCGCCCGTCAGCGGCGTGCCATAGTACTCACCAAGGCCCGCTCCTCGCGGGGCAGGTTCGCCGCTCGTCCCCCGAAGACTGATCAATGCCGAATGGTAACGGCGGGAATCCGGCGCCGAGGTGGCTGATCGACACCAGGCGACTCTTGGTCTGGGCTGGGCTTCAATGTAATTTCACATCAAGGGCACCGACAGCGATCATCATGCGCTTCGCTGCCGCCACATGGCACGAGCCGCAAGCCAATGTCACAGTTCGGCGCCTCGTTGGCTCGTCGCCCGCGCTACATCCGCTCCCGACAACGCGCGCACGTCCCCTTTCGGTGCAGCGGCAGCGGCCAGACCCGCCGCCTGCCCCATCATCGCGCAGGTGGTCATGACGCGCGCGCTCGAAAGGGCAACCCGGTCCGCGGAGAGGCACCTGCCTGCCGCGAGCACGTTGCGCGCCCCCTTTGCGACGAGGCTTCGCCATGGGACATGATACGGCGGCACTTGTGCCTGCGCACGGCTCAAGCGGCTCACCCGACGCACAGTGCTCGGATCGTGATAGTCGAGGTAGAAGCGCCCCAACGCTATACCGTCGTCGAAACGTCTCCCGGTGCGCAAGTCCTGCTCAGTAAGGGTATACTCGCCGAGGATGCGGCGGCCCTCGCGAATGCCGATGCGCGCGCTAAAGTGGTCGAACTTGAACGCGGCATGCTCTCCCGAGCGCAGGTGGTTCGCAACTCTCATTGCGATGCGGCGTGCCGCCATCTCAGCCGCAGTCAGCGAATCACCATCGGCCGCATCATAGCCTATGACCTTCACTTTCACGCCGAGCTTGCCGTGCGGCTCCGGCCACAGCGAGATCATCGGCGCCTGGCTCGCCATCTCTGCGTCGGCCGCCGCCAGCGGTAGTGTGTCAGGCTCTTTGGCTTCGCGCATGAAGAACATGACCGACATCGGAAGCGCGCCGCAACCGTCAGCCTGCATCGGCACTCCCGCCGACCGCGCCACGCAGGCCTCCCCCGTCGCGTCTACGACAACGCCTGCAGCAACCGCCGTCAGGCCGGAGCGGTTGCTGAGGACGACCGCCGACACGCGCTCCCCCTCGCGCACGGCCGCCGCAGCATGAGTGAAAAGCAGCACCTCGACGCCTGCTTGCGCGGCCATCTCCTGGAGCGCATAAGCCAGCACCTGGTGGTCGAATTGCCGCGCCTCTCGTTCCTCGTAAGGGCGGTACGGCGCGATCGCGTCCAATCGCTCAAGGCGGTGGATGATGTCATCGAAGACTTCGCCCTGGCCGCGCGTCTCCCCACAGAACGCACCCACCCCGCCCGAGGTCGCGTTACCGCCCAAACACCCCATTTCCTCGACCAGCAGCACCCGCGCGCCGGCGCGGCGCGCTGAAACCGCCGCGCACAAGCCGGCGATCCCGCCGCCGGCCACTACGACTTCGACGCCTTCACGTTCGGGGACTTGAAGCTTGACTTCCATGACGGTTTACCTGGCCGCTCCCAGTGGGAGCCTTCGCGCCTCATCTAATCCCTGTGCGGCCTCAGCACTCAATGCTGCCGCGCGGGGGGGACTCCGCGCCAGCCCGCTTTCAACTTCTCCGCGAGCTCCTTTCCTAGTTCCGCGTCTTCCGTTAGGTTTGCGATATTGGCGTTCTCGTCAGGGTCAGTCTTGTGGTCATACAACTCGATGGCGGCGGGCGGTTTGCCCGGCTCGGCCCACTCGGTGTAGCGATACCGGTCCGTACGAATCGAATGCCCCATGACTTCGCCCCGAGGGAACTGGCTGAAGGCGGCGTCCTTCCAGGGACGGGCCGGGTCGTCCATCACGGGTGCCAGGCTGACGCCCTCGAGTGCCCTCGGCGGTGGAAGCCCACAGAGCTCGCACAGCGTCGGGTAGATGTTCACAAACTCAGCCAACGCGTCGGTCTTTGCCCTGGCGCGGCGTTGGTCAGGCGCGCTGAAGATCAGGGGCGAGCGGGGCGCCACCTCGAAGTTGGTATGCTTGGTCCACTCGCCGTGCTCGCCGAGATGCCGGCCATGATCGCCCCAGAGAACAATGACAGTGTTCTGCCGCAGGCCAGCGATTGTGGGCCAGTTCCGGGGATGAATCAAGGTACACCTCGGGTGTCCCTGCTCTTGCATCTTGTTCCGTCCGCGCGAGCTTGCGATGGCTCTCACTCCGTGCCACCAGGGTCCGAATCTGGAGCGCTCTTCTGCGCGCCAGGATCGCTCCTTTCCCTGGTTCCTCCGCCTACTGCGGCTGAAGGTTGAAGCTGGCCAGGGTTGTCGCGCGGGCCGTGACCGCGATCCCCGACCTTCACGTGCCCGATCGTGTATTCGGCGCTCTTGAGCGTCACGTTCATGGCGTTGGCATCAGACCCCCGCGCCTGTCCCAAGGTGTAGGCCTGGCCGAACTTGCACCACTCGCCCGGCAACTGGGCGGTGCCGATGGTGCCGAGCTTCGGCTTGGGCTTGGGCTTGGTGGCCGCGAATGAGACGGCTCCTGCTCCCAACAGCAGCACCACCACCGACAGCGGCAGAATGGAATATCGCCCGTTCACTCTCTTCCTCCTTTGCTATGCACCCGCGAACATATACACCCTGGCGATAGCCCTGTCAAGCCTGCCGTAGTCGTGCCGTTGCCCGGTCTGGGCGAAGCACTGGAAGCAGAGAGAGCCCCTGACAGGAACGGGTGTCCTGTTCACAATCCGATCACGCAAACCGAATACAGGCTCCCACCGTCGCTGCAAGCAATCTGTTCGGACGACCGACAATTCGTCCGAACGTAGAGAAGCCGGTATTCATGAGGGTTTCCGCCTTCGCGGAGTCCATAGCCACTGCGGAGGACTCTTGAGGCTTGGCTCTCTCGCGTTTCGATTTCGACGCGCTGAACCAAAACGCTCTGGCATCGAAACTCCCCACCTCGTCCACATTTCCGCAGTTTCGATGGCCGACGGACTGCGGCTGGTGAGCCAGCACCAAGATGTCCTGCCACAGAAACACCCCGAGTTTGCGCATCCCGAGCCTTGTGAGGGCGAACAAACAGCTACTATGGTTTCCGGGCAGGCTGGCGACGTGGCGCGGCGAAAAGCCCAACCTCTTCGGGCCTTCGCGGCGCGAAACAGAGGCCTACCACTCGTCGGCTATGGAAGCGCGTTCGGCCTCCACTTCGTCAAACCACGTCTCGAGTTCCCGTAGCATGCGGCGCACGATCCGTGGGTGCGCATCGGCGACGTTCCTCTCCTCAAGCGGGTCTTCGGCAACGTGGTAAAGCTCAGGGGGCGGCGGGGCCGGCACCTCGCGCGGAGGATCCGGGTCCCGGATGATCCCATTGGCGATGAAATGCTCCGGTTCATACATGGACACGCGGAGCCAGTGGATGTCGGGAACCTGCATCGCCTCGCTCATGGCGGGCCGAACCAGTTTCCAATCGCCGTCCCGCATCGCCGCATTACAGGTGGGCAAAGGCGTGTAGCGGTTCCACTGCCAGAAGCGTCTGGTTTCCACCTTGCCCTTTTCCCCCTGCAACACGGGCAGGACGTTCGCGCCGTCTATGGGCAGGTTGTCTGCCGGCAGTTCCACTCCCGCCATCGCCAGCATCGTCGGCAGCCAATCGCAAAAGTGGATCATCGAGTGAACCTCGCGCCCGGCTTCCAACCCCGCAGGCCAGCGAATGATCATGGGCACGCGGATGCCGCCTTCGTAGACGCTGCCTTTGGCGCCGTTGAAGTGGCAGTTGAAGCGGGTTGTGCACATCTCGCCGTCGCCGCCGAACTGGGGTCCGTTATCGCTGGTGAAGCAGACGATGGTGTTCTCACGAAGGCCAAAGCGATCGAGAGTTTCAAGCATGCGTGCCACGCCGTAATCCATCCGGTGAAGCATGCCGTAGATAGTCCGCACCCCTCGGGTCAGATCTTCATTACAAGCAAATAGTTGGACCTCTTCCGGTGGTGCCTGCAAGGGCGTGTGGGGTGCGTTGTACGGGACATGGAGGAAGAAGGGGTCATCGCGGTGACGCTCAATGAACCTAACGGCCTCTTCAGTCCATACGTCAGTCAGGTACCTGCCGTCGCTGCGCCTCACCGTGTCGTTGTACTCCAAGCGCCAGTTGTAGTAGTCATGCATCCCACCGCGGAAACACACCGCTTCGTCGAAGCCGCGCCGGTTGGGGTGATAGCGCGGGTCGAATGCTCCCAGATGCCACTTGCCGATCAGTCCGGTAGCGTAACCCGCCGCGCTCAGGATGCTGGCGAGCGTGGTTTCCCGCAGCGCCAGGCGTTCCAGGCCGCGCCATTCCAGCGTGTCTATCGAGCCGGTGCGATGCGGGTAGCGGCCGGTCAGCAGGGCGGCGCGAGACGGGTTGCACACCGGCGACGCGCTGTAGTGCTGAGTGAAACACACTCCCTCGCTCATCAGGCTGTCCAGCGTCGGCGTTCCGGATAGGCCTTGGTTGAAAGCCCCAAAGTCTCCATAACCCATGTCGTCCACAAGGATGAAGAGGATATTGGGCCGTCGCGCGTCTGGCGGCATCTCTTCCCTCCGGGTGTCAGCGAAACTCCAGCTGGCACCGCTTTCGGTGCCACTGCGGCGCTGTCCTCTGTGATTGTTTGGCGCACTCCGAGAGACCACCTCCGGGCAAGGTACCCTGGGATCGAAATTGCCACCTCGTCCGCATCCCCGTCGTTTCGATGCCAGGAAGTTTCCCTCCACCACGGCCCAACAGGATCTGTCGCCCAATTACCGTAATTCGGCCAGGGCCACCTCGCGATAGTGAGGGCACATTGGCAGAAAGGAAGGCGTTTCCTGCCCAACGAAAACAGACCTACCTGTCCACACGAGCGGCTCTGGCGCGCCGACAAGCATAGGGAGCGTTGCTATGGCGCGTCGATATGCCTGACGCGGCGAGCTGGCCGACATCGAGAGACTGCACCTGCGTGCGGCCGGCGGCACGTTCAGCGGGGAATTGTGAGCGCCCGCTCCCGCCGCGCGCGCCGCGCGGGGCAGCCCCGTCCTATCGAGCAGCCTCCTTGCGAGCCTGGTAGACGTGCACCTGCATGGGCTCGAACCTGTCGGTGAACGCGCCCTCCCTGGCCTGCACCGACCGGTTCTCCCAGAACACCTTCACCGGTCCCTCTAGTCCTTCCACCTCGAAGGTATGCTGGCAGCCGACGGGCGCCGGGTTGCACGCCAGTATCAGGACCTCCTCGCCCCGCTCGATGACGCACCAGTCCACCCGCTTCAGGCCTTCCCGCTCCACGATCGGCGGCACGCGCCGTCCCACCAGCCAGGGAGCGAGTTCATTGAACTGGCGCACCTCCTCCAGGATTTCCTGCCACAGCGGCGGGCTCATCTCGAGCGCGGTCCAGGTGTCCGACTTCTCCGGATGCTCCGGGTCGAACGACCAGTTCCTGTAAGCAAACCAGGAGAGCCCCCGCGCGCCGTGGATCACGGCCAGGTACGCCATGCACCGTTCCTCTGCGGGCGTGGGGAAGCGCAGTTGAGTGGACCAGGCAAAGGCCTCCAACACGAACCAGACGGGCTGGTCGGGCGGCACTACCTCCACCGTCTGGTCCACGCATTCCGCCACATGGGTGACGGGCATTCCTTTCCAAATGGGGTAATAGGCGGGCGCTGCCACCTGAACCAGCGCCTGGTACGGCTTGGAACGGTGACGCGACCCGTCGACGAGAAGCGTAGGGTGATAGGGGTCGATCATCTCCAGCAACTTGCTCGCCCGCTTGATGACCTCCGGGGGCACGCGCCGCAGGCTGGGCTCATCCACTACGTACCAGCCCAGAAGCGACGGATGCCAGTAGAGCCTCTCCACCGAGGCGCGCATCTGCTCCAGCCTGTCGTAGTCCTGCATGTGCTCTCCGGGGCCGCCGGCAATCACCATCATGCCCGTCTCGTCGCAGGCCTTCATGAACTCCTCGTTGCCCGCGTTGAAGGAGGTGTTGAATCCCAGTTTCACCAGATCGCGCACATCCTCGGCCGACCGCACGTTGTAGATGCCGATGGGGAAGAAGGGCTCGTCTTTCATCAGCAGTTCCCCCTCCTTGAGCGAAACGTTCTTAGACCCAGATTATGCGCAATGAGCGTAAATGCTTCACCTGGCGGGTGAAGCAGCGATGTTAAGCGGTTAACAGCTGATGAAACGATGATGGGAACGATTCCAACCCACACAAAAGCAAGGAAGCGCCTGCCTGTGTCGAAGCATTTATTGCCGACAAATCCATCGACCAGGAGACGCTTCCCGCATGGACATTATCGCCTCGCAATCTCGTCCCGTCAAGCCCTGCAAGCAGCCAGTAGGCAAACCCTTGTCTTATCGCATCGAGGCCACCGAGCCGCGCCTGACCGGTTATGGCGGCGCGGGGCTGATGGCGCAATTTATGCAGCGCCTGCGCGTGCCCGAATCGCTGGCGGCGCTGCCCGGCTTGCCCCAGACGCGGCGCTATCCAGTGTGGCGCACGCTGTTGGCGATGCTGTATGGGCTGATGT
>Ga0307380_10013551_pt1 | contig 10063 bp, 5 predicted proteins | sample UN3MG_FD_202239 | JGI IMG/M metagenome (GOLD analysis project Ga0307380, IMG submission 202239) | Soil microbial communities from Risofladan, Vaasa, Finland - UN-3 | ecosystem: Environmental > Terrestrial > Soil > Coastal area > Acid sulfate soil | place: Finland: Risofladan, Vaasa | collected...
GGAAGCTCCCAGCCTTTTGGGCGGCCTTTGAGGTCGGGATCGTGCGAGAGGCTCAGATGCGTCTTGACCATGCACGTTCCGAGCTTGTCGGCCATGGGATCCGCTTCGAAGGCTTTGGCCTTCTCCAATGCCTCATCCGTGTAGGTGACGCCGTCGGCGCCGTAAACTTCTTTCGCAATAAGCTCGATACGCTTTCGCAGAGGCGTCTTGAGATCGTAAAGGAACTTGAAGTGGTTCTTTTCATTGCATGCCTGGATGACCGCTTCGGCCAGCTCGATGGCGCCGGCGCCGCCTTTGAGCCAGTGTTCGGAAACGGCGGCCAGTGCCCCATTTTGCTCGGCGATTTTCCGCACAACGGCAATCTCGGCCTTCGTGTCGGTGTAAAAGCTGTTGATGCACACGACCGGCCGGACGCCGCTCTTCTTGACGGTCTCGATGTGCGCGACCAGGTTGTCGCAGCCTTTCTCCACCAATTCGAGGTTCTCCTTGACGTATTCCTCCGCCAGAGGCAAACCCGGTTTGACGGCCGGCCCGCCCCCGTGCATTTTTAACGCCCGGATTGTCGCGACGATAACAACGCAATTGGGCGTGACTCCCGACCAGCGACATTTCAAATTCCAGAACTTCTCAAAGCCGATATCGGCGCCAAAGCCGCTCTCTGTGACATGATAATCGCCCAGCTTGACCCCGATTCGGTCGGCGATAATCGAGCTTTGTCCGATGGCGATATTCGCGAAGGGCCCGGCGTGCACGAAAACAGGCTGGCCTTCGATGGTCTGAAGCAGGTTCGGATTGATCGCATCGACCATCCAGGCCGTCATCGCACCATCAACTCCAAGGTGGGCCGTCGTAACCTCATTGCCCTTCTTGTCATAAGCGACGACGATTTTGCTCATCCGCTCGCGCATGTCCTTGAGGTCCTTGGCTACGGCCAGAATCGCCATCACCTCGCTGGAGACGGTAATGGCAAAACCGGACTCCATCTCGTAGCCATCCATCTTTCCGCCCTTGCCGATCGTGATGTTGCGAAGGGCCTGGGCGCAGAAGTCTATGACCCACTTGGTCTGAACGCGTTCTGGATCGATATCGAGGCGTTTGAGCCCTCTTTCAGCGAGCTTGGCGTCATCGTAATTCCTCTCGTGCTGCATCCGCGAGGTCAGCGCGACCATGGCCAGATTGTGGGCGTTGGTGATGCAGTCGATATCGCCCGTCAGCCGGATAGAGAAAGGCGTCAGAGGAATGCACTGGGCCAGGCCGCCGCCCGCCGCGGAACCTTTGATATTGAACGTAGGCCCCCCGCTCGGCTGCCGGATCGCTCCGACCACGCGCTTGCCCAGTTTGCCGAGACCTTCGACCAGCCCCATGCTCGTGGTCGTTTTGCCCTCGCCCAGAGGCGTCGGGGTAATCGCGGTCACGTCGATGTACTTCGCGTTGGGCTTGTCCGCCAGCCGGTCCAAAGCTTTGATATAATCGACTTTGCCCAGAAGACGCCCCATGGGCAGTATTTCATCGTCCTGAAGCCCCAATTCCTCGGCTAATTGACGAACAGGCTTCATGTTCTCCTCGGCAGCTTCTGCAATCTGCCAATCCTTCATCTTTGTGGGGTCAAGCTTCATGATTCATTCCTCAAAATCGAGCATTCGTTGTTTTCTGTACTCGTCGGCGAAGTAACAACGCGAAGGGACAACCGCCATGCGGCTATTCGAGTAGCCAAAAGAGACTTCCCCGGGAGCTGTACATTGGGATTCCCAGTCCAAACAACAAATTTTGGGTAAAATTGTACAATTGCACATGTTCACAGACAACAATAAACTGCATCGGAAATTCTGCCTTTCCCATTATTGGGAATAAGAGGCCCTGACGCTGACGCGAGAGGTGTGCAAGGAACAATTAACCATTGCCGCCGGTTTGACTGACAGGTATAATCCCGATGTCTAAAATTGGGCAGGCTTGCTGGAGCATCGTATTTCAGGCGGCAGGATATGCAAGGTGACAAGAACACTCCACTCGATAAGACCGCAGCGCTGGAAATATGCGAATCCATGGGACGGATCACGCCGGACAGCCTGATCCCCGTCCTTCAGAAGATCCAGGGCGCCTACGGCTATCTCCCGGCGGAAATTCTTTTCGAGGTCAGCAAGCGCACGGGCCTCCACGTCAATCAGATGTTCGGCGTGGCGACGTTTTACGAGCAGTTTCATCTCGAACCTCGCGGACGCCATACGATCAAGTGCTGCCGGGGCACCGCGTGCCACGTCAGAGGAGGCCGGGAAATAGCCAATGCTATCGAGCGCCAGCTCGCAGTAGAAGAAGGAAACTCAACGGCGGATATGCGGTTCACCTTCGAGACTGTCGCATGTCTGGGTACGTGCTTTCTGGCCCCGGTGGTCATGGTCAACAACGACTATTACGGCAGCGTCTCGCCTAGCAGGATCAAGTCGATCCTCGAAAAATACAAGTAAGACAGATGGACACAAACAAGATTCGCTCCCATGAAGAACTGAAGCAAGCGGCTCGCAGGGCGCAAAAAGCCCGCGAGAAATACCGCTGCCGCGTCCTGGTCTGCATGACGGGGTGCCGGGCGCTGGGCGCCGCCGACTTGGTGGCGGCATTCCGGGAAAAACTCACCGCCGCCGGGCTCGACAAGGAGGCCGAGGTCGTCGAGGTCGGGTGCATAGGATTGTGCGCCCGCGCGCCGGTGGTGCTGATCGAGCCTTATGAATACCTCTATGGGCGCGTCAGGCCGCGAGACGTTGATGAGATAATCGAAAAGACGATTCGCGAGGGAAAGCCCGTCGAGTCGTTAGCCGTCCGCGAAGACGGCAGCGTGCTGCCCTCGATCAGCGACGTCGGTTTTTATAGAGACCAGCAGAGATATGTCCTGGCCAATTGCGGCAGGATCGACCCGAAGAAGATCGAGGACGCCATCGCGCGCGGCGGCTACGAGGCGGCCGCAAAGACCCTGCTCGGTATGACGCCGGAGCAGGTCATCGAAGAGGTCAGGAATGCCGGCCTGCGAGGCCGAGGCGGCGCAGGCTTTCTGACGGGCCTGAAGTGGCGATTCTGCCGGGAAGCACCCGGCGACGAAAAGTACTTGATCTGCAACGCCGACGAGGGCGACCCCGGCGCGTTCATGGATAGAGCCCTCAAGGAAGGCGATCCGCACAGAGTCATCGAAGGGATGATTATCGCCGCTTACGCGATCGGCGCCTCGCACGGTTTCGTCTATGTGCGGGCCGAGTATCCCATCGCCGTCGAACATACCAATATTGCCCTGGACCAGGCGCGCAAACTCGGCCTGCTCGGCGAGAATATCCTCGGCTCCGGATTCGATTTCGACATTGAGCTGCGCATGGGCGCGGGAGCCTTCGTCTGCGGAGAAGAGACCGCGCTGATCGCCTCGCTCGAAGGCAAGCGGGGGATGCCCAGGCCAAGACCGCCCTTCCCCGCTCAGAGCGGATACCACGGCAAACCCACCAACATCAACAACGTCGAGACGTTCGCCAATGTCCCGCTCATCATCAACAAGGGCGCCGCGTGGTACTCCGCCATCGGAACCGAAGGCAGCAAAGGGACGAAGATATTCGCCCTCGCCGGCAAGGTGAACAATACCGGCCTGGTGGAAGTGCCGATGGGCGCGACCCTGCGTCAGATCGTGTTCGACATCGGCGGCGGAATTCCGAAGAATCGCCAGTTCAAAGCGGCGCAGATGGGCGGGCCTTCCGGCGGATGCGTTCCCGTGCAGTTCCTCGATCTCGGCATCGATTATGATTCGGTCCAAGACATCGGCGCCATCATGGGTTCGGGCGGACTCATCGTCATGGACGAAAACACCTGCATGGTGGATATCGCCCGGTATTTCCTGCGATTCGTCCAGAGCGAATCCTGCGGCAAATGCACGCCCTGCCGGGTCGGCACGAAAGAAATGCTGCACATCCTCGATGCAATCTGCGAAGGCAGGGGCGAAATAGAAGACTTGAAGAAACTGGAACGACTGGCCGGGCACGTCGGCAAGGCCTCTCTTTGCGGGCTGGGCCAGACGGCGCCGAACCCGGTGCTTTCGACTCTGCGATACTTTCGCGACGAATACGAAGAGCATATCATCCTGAAACACTGCCGGGCCGCGAGGTGCGAAGCGCTGGTTCAATCTCCGTGCCGGCACGCCTGTCCGGCGGGCGTCAACGCGCCGGAGTACATTGCGCTGGCCGCCGAGGGCAAGCTCGACGAGGCCGCAAACCTGATAAGGAGACGAAACCCATTCGTTTCGGTGTGCGGCCGGGTCTGCGACCATCCGTGCGAGCGCCGGTGCCGCCGAAGCGACGTTGATGAGCCGATTGCCATCCGAGCGATCAAACGCTACATCGCCGACAATGTGCCGCACTTCTCAAAGCCGATGGCAAAGCCGGCGACGGGAAAAGCCCAGGTCGCAGTCGTGGGGGCAGGCCCGGCCGGGTTGAGCTGTGCATTCTTCCTGGCCCTGATGGGACGGCCTTCCGTAGTCTATGAAGCCCAGCCCATCCCGGGCGGAATGCTTTCCGTCGGCATCCCGGAATACAGGCTGCCAAAGAACATCCTCCGGGACGAAATCGAGTTTATTCTGGCACACGGCATTGAACTGAGAACCGGGCAGCGAATAGCCGACGTGCGCCACCTGCTGAATGAAGGCTACAAAGCCGCTTTCGTGGCCACCGGCGCACAGGTCGGAAGAAAGCTGCTCATCCCAGGTGAAGACCTCGACGGAGTAATCGACGCCCTTGCCCTTCTTCGGCACAGGGCGCTTGGGGAAGCTCGCTCACTGAAGGGACACCGAGTCGTAGTCATCGGCGGCGGCAATGCGGCCGTGGACGCCGCAGGGTCGGCTCTTCGGTTGGGAGCCGAGAAGGTCATAATGCTTTATCGCCGGTCCAGGCAGGAAATGCCGGCGTATGCCGAAGAGATAGAAGGAGCGACCTATGAAGGGGTCGAGCTGCACACGCTGACAATACCGAAACGGATCCTCGGAAAGAATTGCGTAACCGGCATAGAAACGGTGCGTGCGAGCCTGGGCGAACCCGACGAGAGCGGAAGACGCCGACCCGTGCCTATCGAACAAAGTGAGACTGTGATTGAATGCGACACCGCGATCGCTGCTATCGGGCAGATTCCCTCTACCGAGCTGATAACGTGGCAGGACGGCCCGGAAATAACAAAATCGGGAACGGTGAAAGTGGACCCAATTACTATGGCGACATGCTCGGCGGGCATATTCGCAGCCGGCGATTGCATAGGAGGTAACGCCACCGTCATCGGGGCCATCGCCGGCGGCCAGAGAGCCGCAGTGCATATCGACAAGTTCCTCGGAGGGGCCGGCCGGCTGCCGCCGGACGTCGGATTCACGTTAACCAAGCCCGACGAGCAAGACGCGGCAACGGCACCCGGCAGGGCCGTCCAGAAGAGTATCGATCTGCAAAAGCGAAGACTGAATTTTCACGAAGTTGTTCTGGGACTCGACCGCGATGAGGCAGTCCGTGAGGCAAACAGGTGCCTGCGATGCGACCTTGAACGATGATTTCCCACTGACATGACTCAACTGAAACTGACAATAGACGGCAAACAGGTCACGGCGCAGCCGGGACAGACGATCCTCCAGGCCGCCCTGGCCAACGGCATAGAGATTCCTAATCTGTGTTACGATCCGAGATTGACGCCGACCGGATCCTGTCGCTTGTGCCTTGTTGAAATCGAGGGCCAGCGAGGCTTACAGACCTCGTGCGTCTCCGAGGCCAGGGATGGATGGGTCGTCAGAACCAACACCGATGAAATTCGGGAAATCCGCAAGACGGTTCTCGAGCTACTTTTCAGCGAACACAAGGGTCACTGCACAACGTGCGACGAAAACGGACGCTGCACTCTCCAGAGATACGCCTACGAATACCAGCTCGGCGAAGAGGTATTCGGCCGGGCCGCCTATGCGGAACCGGCTCGCAATTACACAGCCGACAATCTCGCACTGGAATACAACCCGAACAAGTGCATCCGGTGCGGCAGGTGCATCCAGATCTGTGACGAGGTCCAGATGGCGCACGCCCTGACGTTCAAGAGCCGAGCCGCAAGTGTGGAAGTCTCGACCGCGTTCGATATCCCTCTGAATGAATCCACGTGCGTGCTCTGCGGGCAGTGCATCTCAACCTGCCCGACCGGGGCGCTCTATGAGAGGTCGGCGCAGGGCCTGGGCCAGGCCAAAGACATGGTCCGAACGCGAACGACGTGCGTCTATTGCGGCGTGGGCTGTCAAATCGACCTGAACGTCAACCCGAAGACAAACCGCCTCGTCCGAGTCACCAGCGAGGTCGGCTGCATACCCAACAACGGCAATCTCTGCGTTAAAGGCCGATTCGGCATGGAGTTCGTCAGCCATCCCGACAGGCTGACAACGCCGCTGATCAAGCGCAACGGCGCATTCGAGAAGGCGTCCTGGGACGAGGCGATCGAATTCATTGCCGGCAAGCTCAAGGAAATAAAATCGCAGACCGGACCGGACAGCATCGCCGGGCTTTCTTCCGCCAAGTGCACCAACGAGGATAATTACGTCTTCCAGAAATTCATGCGGGCCGGCATCGGGACCAACAACGTGGACCACTGCGCCCGGCTGTGTCACGCCTCGACCGTCGCGGGCCTGGCCCGCGCCTTTGGCAGCGGGGCCATGACCAATTCCATCGATGAGCTCAAGAACGCGAAGTGCATCTTCGTCATAGGCTCAAACACGTCCGAGGCCCATCCCGTCATCGCCCTGAGTATAAAAGAGGCGGCGGTCAGGCACGGCGCCGAGCTTATCGTCGCCGATCCCAGAGAAATCGACCTCGTACCCTATGCGAAGGTGCACTTGCAGCAGCGTCCGGGGACCGACGTGGCCCTCGTCAACGCCCTGATGAACGTCATCATCGAGGAGGACCTGGCCGATAAAGACTTCATCGCCGAACGGACCGAGGACTTCGAGAAAGCGGCCGAGGTTATTAAGGAGATGACGCCGGAAGCGGCTGAGAAGATTACCGGCGTCCCGGCCGAGGCCATCAGGCAGGCGGCCCGCATCTACGCGAAGGCCGAGACCGCCTGCATCGTCTTTAGTATGGGCATCACCCAGCACACCACCGGCACCGACAACGTCCTGTCACTGGCGAATCTCGCCATGATGACCGGCAACGTCGGAAAAGAATCAGCCGGCGTGAATCCCCTGCGGGGCCAGAATAACGTCCAGGGCGCCTGCGACCTCGGCGCTTTGCCGAACGTCTATCCCGGCTACCAATCGGTCGAGGATGCGGCCATACGTGCAAAATTCGAGAAGGCATGGAATACAAAGCTGCCGGCGAAAAACGGTCTGACCGTGGTGGAAATCTTTCATGCAATCGAAGCCGGCTCCATAAGGGCGCTTTACCTGATGGGGGAGAATCCGGCGCTGTCCGACCCGAACCTGAACCGCACTCGAAAGGCCCTTGAGAAGGTCGAGTTCATGGTCTCGCAAGATGTGTTCCTGACCGAATCGGGGCAGTACGCGGACGTTGTGCTCCCGGCGTTTTCGTTCGCGGAGAAGGACGGAACCTTCACCAACACCGAGCGGCGCGTCCAGCGGGTGCGAAAAGCGGTTCCTCCGCCGGGCCAGGCCCGCGACGACTGGCAAATCGTATGTGATATCGCCACGGCCTTCGGCTTTGAAATGCACTACGAGAACGCATCGCAGATTATGGGCGAGATTGCCTCGGTCTCGCCCATCTACGGCGGCATTTCGTTCGAGCGGATTGAAAAGGTCGGGCTGCAATGGCCCTGCCCCGACAAGAACCATCCGGGCATGAAGTACCTGCACAAGGATAAGTTCACCAGAGGCAAAGGTAAGTTCCACCCCGTGCACTTCAAAGAGCCGGCGGAATTGCCCGGCAAGGAATTTCCATTTGTTCTCTCGACCGGTCGGCTCTTGTATCAGTACCACACGGGAACACTCACGCGAAGGGTCCCGGCCATCAATCAGAAATCTCCTACAGGATATGTAGAAATTCACTTTCAAGATGCCCGGGAATACGGTATTAAGGACGGCGACCCGGTAGAGGTTTCCACGAGAAGGGGCAAGGTCACGACAATAGCAAGCGTGGGTACTGCGGTGGCCAAGGGCTGGCTCTTCATGCCGTTCCATTTTGCCGAAGGGCCCGCGAATATGCTCACGAACGATGCCCTCGACCCTATTGCCAAGATACCGGAACTCAAGGTCTGTGCCGCAAGTATCAGGCAGGTGCAGCCAACAAATGAACGTTTGCAAAATTGAACTATACACAAGTGAAGGAAAATACTATGGCTATGCAACAGAACGATAAGCTTTCCCGGCGGGCTTTTATCCGCAGCAGCGCTTTTGTAGCAGCCGGAACCGTGGCCGGCTCGCTGGCTCGCACGGGATACGCCGGCGCGGCGGACAACGTCGAGCGGATCGTCACCAAGGGCCGCATCAACCAATCCGTCAGCAAGTGGTGTTACGGCAAGCTCTCGCTCGATGAGCTCTGCATCATCTCCAAAAAGATGGGCATCAAAGCCATCGACCTGCTCGGCCCCAGTGACTTTCCCACCGTCAAGAAACACGGCCTCGTCTGCTCGATGATCAACACGCACAGCCTGGGAAAGGGGCTCAACAGAAAGGAGAATCACGAGGAATGCCTCGCCAAAATCCGCGAGGCCATCGACGCCGCGGCGGAATACCAGTTCCCGAACGTCATCACCTTCCCCGGCAACCGGGCCGGGATGCCCGACGACGTCGGAATCGAGAACACGGTCATCGCCCTCAAGCAAATCGCCGGACACGCCGAGCAGAAGAAGGTCACGATATGCCTCGAATACCTCAACAGCAAGGTCAATCACAAAGACTACATGTTTGACAAAACGGCCTGGGGCGTCGAGGTCTGCAAGCGCGTCGGCTCCGAGCGTGTGAAAATCCTCTACGACATCTACCACGCCCAGATTATGGAAGGCGACATTATTCGCACGCTTCGCGATAACAAGGACTACATCGGCCACTACCACACCGGCGGCAACCCGGGCCGGAATGAGATCGACGATACCCAGGAGCTGTATTACCCCGCGATTATGCGCGCCATTGCCGATACGGGATACCAGGGGTACGTCGCCCATGAGTTCATTCCCAAACGTGATCCGATCGAGTCCCTGGCCTACGCCGTGCGAATCTGCGATGTCTGATGATGTGGACGCTGAACGAGCCTAATCCGGTTAAGCTAATCGTCGGAATTCTGGCGGCCAACAACCAGTGTCTGAACACTGCGACCGAGGCCATCACCGACAAGTTCGGAACCGCCGATTTTACGAGTGACGTCTGGCCGTTCGACAAGACCGATTACTACAAAGAGCAGACGGGCGCGCGGATTCTGAGGCAGTTTATCAGCATCGACCGCCTCATCGACCCGGGGAAGCTGGCAAAAATCAAGTACCAGACGAACAAGATGGAGCAGAAGCTGGCCAAAGCCCTGCGCATTCCTCTGCCCCGGCCGGTCAATCTCGACCCCGGCATCATCGAGCCTTCCAAACTGGTCCTGGCCACAACAAAAAACTATTCGCATCGTATATACATTGGCCGGAAAATGTTCGCCGAGGTCACGTTGATTTTCGACAAGGGGCGGTGGCAGACTCTGGACCATACGTATCCGGATTACAGGCAGCCGTGCTACTTCGATTTCTTCGAGAAAGTCAGGGTCCGGCTGGTGGAGCAGCTAAAATCATACCGCCAGCAAAGATTGTAGTGCAAAGTCTCGCCGTCCGAGCAGTACATTGTGACAATGGAATTTGTGTATGGATGGGGCAAGGGTGGCAGCCTCAAATATGCACTCTACAAATTCACTTATGATAGGTGAATCAGTGGCACAGAAATCGAAGCTGCGTCCAGCTCGTCTGTCCGGCATGGACTTATAAGGGATGTTCATTTGCTCACATTGGCGATAGCTCTGCTGGCGGGTTCGTTTGTGCTCTCGGCTGCTTTGACGGCCGCGACAAAAAAACTGGCTCTCCGCGCCGGTTTTGTCGCCCACCCGGCGGCGGA
>Ga0307380_10013552_pt1 | contig 10062 bp, 20 predicted proteins | sample UN3MG_FD_202239 | JGI IMG/M metagenome (GOLD analysis project Ga0307380, IMG submission 202239) | Soil microbial communities from Risofladan, Vaasa, Finland - UN-3 | ecosystem: Environmental > Terrestrial > Soil > Coastal area > Acid sulfate soil | place: Finland: Risofladan, Vaasa | collected...
CGTGGTGTGATCACCTCCATCTGGGCCATGAGCTTGATGCAGGCGATGAAGTCGCTGTCTTTCGAACTCACAGTGGTCATCCCTCAGGTAGCGCAGGTACGTCTCCACCATCAGAGCCCGATCGAATCTCTTGGACCTTGCCTTCTTCATCGACAAACCTCAGGCACGTCGGGCACTTCATCCCGTCGTTGTTGCAGCAGGTGTCGCCGCAAAGCGTCACGGTGCAGAGAGACGACTTCGTGGGGCACGTCGCGCAGCCGTAGCTGCCCAGGAGAATCAAACTCACAGTCAACGTGGCCAGTACCTTGGCACCCAAAACACTGTTCTTGACCCTCGTGATCAGGCGGCGCAGGAACCCTGTACCAGCCTTTGCCTTCACAGTTGGGGCACTCGGCCATGACTTCTTCCCTTTCAGGTCTCGGAGGTAGCTCTTGATCACCCGATTGTATGGGTACTGGGGCAACCCACTCTCGACCCACTCCAGCCGGAACTTCAGAAGCTCCACCGACCGGGACCGGACCATCTTCCTCAGCCTCATGCTGTCTCCTTGAAGAGGCAAGGGTCCACGTTCTCTAACAGGGCAGCCTCAGACCCGTTGATGCACATCCCAGCACAGACAACCCAACTACTATGCTGCTTGTAGGTCAGTCTGCTGTCGTCATCAATGACGATTGTCTTGGGGTCACACCTGTTGTCGACCTCCCAGTGACAGGTGCCCTTGCTGAACCGCTTCATACCACACTCTCCATGTCGCCCCAGTTCAGGCCGACCTTGACGTCGACGTCGATCTGCAAAAAGTCTCCCATTCCCCAAGTGTGGTCGAGCGGTTGTGCACGCAATGGCTCCAGCATGCTGCCGGTAAGCCGCTCCAAGAAGGGCTCCAGCTTGTCCTTGGGAACCTCGGCGACGATCGAATCGTGGATGAGGGCTCGGAGGGGGGTCTTTCCGTCGAACATGTCCCCCACGTAATGGCAGCTGAGGGGGTCCTGCAGCCTCAGGACGGCGTCGTACAGGACACCCGCAGCAGTGGACTGGGGGTAGAAGCTCACAACCTTGTTCCAGTCAGCCCCGGGCTTCTGCCGCCCGTTCTTGTCATAGGCCACCACGTCCCAGAACCAGTGCCGGAACTTGTAGGGGTGGTCGTTGCCACCGAGGAAGTTCTCCCGGGCAGCCCGCTCCCTCAGCTTGCTCTGCCACACCTTCAGCTTGGGAACGAGGTCGAGGTAGAAGTCCTGAACCTCCTTCGCTGCCTTGACCGTCGGGAAGATGCTCGGCTCAGCACGCTGCATCATCCAGGGGGAGCCACCGTAGTTGGTGAGATGCACCCCTCTCTTCATCGCGAAGTAGACGATGTCGTCCTTGTACTTCTTCTTGATGTAGGCGAGATGGGCTGCGAGTTGTTCTTCTGGCCACGAGAGATCAGCTGGCTCACCCACCTTGAAGGAAGTCAGATAGGCGTGGATGCCGTGACGGGAGAGGCGGATGTAGTCGGGGTCGTTGGCGAAGTACCCGGTCTGCACTGCCTCGATGCCAGCGAAGTCTGCCTCGACCAGCACACAGCCCGGTGAGGCAACCACACACTGACGGAAGGTTCTCGTGAGGGAGTCTTCGTCGTCGATGTCCCGGGCTGGGATGTTCTGCCAGTTGGGGTCGACGCAGCTGAGCCGCCACGTTGTGGGCTTGGGAAGGAACTTGGGGTGAACCCGATCGTTGGTGTCCAACCTGCCGAGGTTGCTGGTGACGTAGGTGCTCTTCAGCTTGTCGATCTTCCTGAACTCCAGCAGCGACTTGAAGAAGCGGTTCTTGGCGGCGAGTCCCCTGAGTGCAGACTCATCGGCAGAAGCGGTGTCGGTCTTCGAATGCTTCGAGGGCTTGCCCTTGTGTCCAATGTGCTCCATGTAAGCGAGGATCTGTGAGTTGCTCCGAGGGTTGAACTCCCCGGGCACCACCCACCGCTCGACGAGCGTCTCCTGCTTGACTAGGTTCGCCATGAGAGGATCCTCTGGTTCAGCTTCGGTGAGTACCCAATGTAGTACCCAGCCCCAGGAGTGGGGTCCATCTCTTTGTCAGGATCTCCCCCATAGAAGCGGCAGAACCTCATCTTGCAAATCTCTTCGTCTCTCTCGTTGATGGTCTTGCTCAGGGCGACGATCTGACCTCCCTGCCAGCTGACTACGTTGCGGAGTCTCTTGATCTCCCGCCAAGCATAGGCACTCACAACACCAGCACCAGCACCAAGCCCCATGCCCACGAGGAAGTCACTGATCAATTGACGATCTCCTTCGGCTTCTCCTTCGGGTCGAGTTCGGTCTTGTCGTAGGCCGCAACGCAGAAGGTGATGAAGTCGGCGAGGTCCAGTCCAGTCTGCTTGGCGTAGGCAGCCGAGTACATGGCAGTGGCACAGACCATGGCCTTGGTGTCGAGGGTTCGCAGGTCTTCGTCCTTCTCAAGGTTGTCGTTGATGCGCTGGGCAATTGGGGTAGCCAGATTCAGCAACGCCATGACTCTCTTTCGGTCGATCATCGACAGACTCCCATCATAGAGGGGACCACGAAGATGGCTGGGCTCACCATGCGGCCTCCTGTGTTCATGCCAATGTAGACGGTGTTGCCCTTGTCGCAGAGCCGGATGACCCGGGTGTGGTCGCCAACGAAGACGTTGGCGGGAGAGGTCTCTGCTGCCAGCACGCTGGGTGCTATGTTCGGTCGCATCCCGCCGAGCATGAAGGCAAACCAGATCAACATACAGGGGAGCCCCAGAGCCGCTCCAACACCGATTGCTTTCTTCATGACGCCTCCTTCTGGCACTTGTGCTTGGGGCCGACATCGTATTCCCCGCAGTCGGTGCAGACTAGAACATCCTCCTTCACCACAACCTTGAAGGCGTCGGCGAAGTAGGGTGAAGATTCCTTGGGCTGTCGCTTCCAGCCTCCATCGTGGGGGATCAGTTCCTTTGGGTACATCTCACCGAGGGTAGTGGTGATCCCGGCGATCTCTTTCTCGATATGTTGCTCCAGATACTGGAGTCCCTTCCTGCTCATGAGCACCCCCATTTCTTCCATGGGATGGAGAACCTGCTCATCGAGGAGAGGCGAGTAGCGGAGATAGGATTCCCACTGGCCCGACTGTTGGAGATGGGCTGCGATCCCGATCATGATGCGAAGGCACTGGATGGAGTCCATCGCCGAGTAGTAGGCTGGTCGAGCGTGAGAGAGATGCTTCCACGGTGGCAGCTTGGAGTAGAAGGGGGAGACAAACCCCAGTCCCTTGGGGACAGCAGACTGCAGGAAGTGCCACGCCCACATGCTGTCGAGGATCCTACCCGCTGGCTTGAAGCCTTCTCTGGTGATGATCGGCATGTCGTAGCGCTCGTTGTGGAAGAGCTTCACGCACTGACGTGAGTGGGCCTCCTTGATCATGGGGAAGTAGCGCGGCTCCCATGGGATGGAGACTCCCTGATCTGGGTTGAAGCTGTAGCTGATCCTGATGGGTGTGTCGGTTCCCCCGGGCAGTAGCTCATCCTCTTCGACTCCCTGCTTCTTCACTGTCTCGATGTCTACTGCCAGCCAGCTGTCTGGATCGTCGGGGATCTGGTTGACGTAGTGAGCGAAGTGGGCAGGGGAGGGATCCTCGATGGTGTCGACCACATCTGGAATATACCCGTAGCCCCCCACTTCCATGGCCCGCTTGATGTCGTGGAGGAAGGTGCCGAAGAGGTTCTGGTTGCCTCTCAGGAGATAGGCAGGGTGGTAGGTGGGGACGATGAAGCCCCGATGCTCGTCGCCGAGAACGTACCCGTGCCAGTCGTTCATCTTCCCGGCGTAGTCGATACCGAGGAGTTCCTTCAGCATGACCCGGGTGGCAGTGACACCGAGGGTGACGTAGACCTTGTGGCCAGCGAGCTTCTTCCGATGAGCGAAGCAGTGAGCAATGGCCATCGTTTCCCACGGGGCGTTGACGAGCCAGTCCTTGGGAGGTTGGCAGCTGACCACGTTGCCGATGCGCTGCGACTCTCGGTCGAGCCCCAGCCTACGGAAGGCTCTGTTCAGGTAGACGCCTGCATCCCCAACGAATGGGGTTCCCATGCGAGCTTCATTGTGCCCCAGGGCTTCGCCCACAAAGCACAGCGCGCTGGACGTAGGCCCGACCGCCCGAGCGAACCCCGAGCCCTTGTGTTCCAGCACGCACCCGTTGCACTCAGTCGGTTTGGCCATGCAGATCCTCTACCGCACGATCGAACGCTGCCACTCCACCCTTCAGGGTCTTCCGACTCACACTGCCCTTGTGCCCAGCCCTTGCGAGCCACCAGACGGTAATGTAGAGCGGGATGGGTGGGCACTTGAGGAGAACCACAACTCCAGCAGCGGAGGCGTAGTTGATGATCTTCATTTCTTCTCCTTCATTGGCTTGCCGTCATGGATGTGTCCGAAGAGTTTGGGACCGGGGCACTTATTGGTGATAGCCACGGTCTGCCACTGCATGACTGTGAGGAAGTGGTACAGCTTGCACATGGGGCACTGTCGTTTCTGGAGAGTCACATAACCTCCACGATGATCTTCTCGATTCGCAGTGCGAGTTCCACTCGCTCTTCGTCGAGGATGGCTTGGATGAATCGCTCGATGAGTTCCGGGTGATCAGAGTTCATCGCGCAGTAGTTGGTCAAGCGGTTTGCCCAGCGTGCTGCTCGCTTGCCTGTGGTGTCCGGGAGTACTAGCGTCTCGCCGTCGGCCCACTGGAGTTGTTCGGGCATATCAATGGCCTTCCTTTCTGACTTGGTCTTCTACGTCGGTGCGAGGGGTCATGGTCATATGGCAGTGCTGGTCTAGGTGTTGGAGCATCCGATCCCGGTTGAGTCCGAGTTCTCTACAGAGCCCACTGAACGCAGACCCGTAGATGGTGGCGAGGTCGAAGAGTTCGGGAGAGGGCTCCAGTCTTGCGACGAAGAGCCCGATCTCCCGAGCGAGGAGTTCTATCTCCTCGACTTTGCTAGACCTTGGAGCCAACGCTGCCGAAGCCCTTCAGCCTACCCCACGACTTGAGACTCGCACCGCAGACGCAGTCGAACTGCAGCTTGAACTGATCCCCTTCCTTGGGGATGTTCAACACCGGCTTGCCTCCGTCCCGAGGAGCGTAGCCTTCGTGCGCGTACTTCTGACCGCAGCCCTTCGTGCCGACAACAGGCTTGCCATCCTTGTAGATGTCCCGCTTCTCAGAGCAGTTGGTCGAGAGCCCATGCTCTCCCTTGAAGGTCTTGCCGCCTGCCTCAAGCATGGCCTGAGCGTAGCCGGGGTTGGTGTTCGACTCCGGGGTGATCCCGAGGGCCTTGAGCAACATGCCCATGTCGTTGACGGTGACCGCGCCTGACCTGTAGTTCATGACCCGTGTCCGGTTGTTGAGCTTGGCGTGGTAGGGCTGGCCCGTCTTCTGCAGGGTGAGTGCGGCTTCGTCTTCCAGCACGATCTGCAGACGCTGTCCCTGGACGGCATCGTCCATGGTTTCGAATGCGTTGTAGAGGATCTCAGCGGAGGGCATCTGGAAGATGTAGATCCCTGGCTGAGGCGGCGGCAGGATCTTCGACATCCCGGTGGGCATGTTGTCGAAGTCACCCTCAACCACTTCGGCGTTGAGGTTGAGGTCATTCGGATTCGGCATAGTGAACTGTCTCCTATTTGTGGTTGCGGCTTTGGGTCAAGTGCTTGTCGTAGTACTCGATCCGGGTAACGGTGTACTTGATGATGGTGTCTGCGTCTAGGTTCCCCCAGTTGACTCGAAGAGCAAGCCCCTCCAGATAACGCTTGAGGTACTCCAACCGCTCTTCCATAGAAACGACTGCGTGAGGGTTGTGGTAGCTGCCTATCCCGTTGATGAAGCTGATCTCGTCAGCGGTTGACCACATGGGGTTACTTGCCCGTCGAGACTGGCGGCTTGATGGGCGGGAGGATCACCGGTTGCTTGATCGCTCCACCCAGTGTGCTGCTCCCAGGTACTGGGATGGTGACCACTCGATGGGCTGCGATCGTGATGGGGGGTGCTGTTGCGGCTGGAGTAGGTGCAGCAGAGAGGCGAGGAATGAATCGCTGAGGCTGACCCACGCCGCCCTTCTCTGTCTCCCTTGCGGTGATGGAGTCGACTTCCAACTCGTCGAGCCCACCGAAACCACAGAAGGCGAGGGTGCCTCGACGCTTGGCCTTGGTGTAGGCTTTCATGTGGGCGTTGCCGAGAGCCTCTCCGGTTGAGCCGCCCACTCCAGCACACCCGATCTCGACTTCGCTGCGGCACCCTTGAGTGTCGTAGTTGCCGTTCGGATCTGGGGTCTGAAGCTGGACTTCGACGTAGTAGGCGGTCTTGCCTTCGTCGAGGAAGCCCTTGCTGAGGACGGTGGTCTTGATCTTGTGCTTCTCTCTCAGCTGATCAGCTGCGCCCTTCTTGGCGTAGATGGTGAGCTTGTCGTTCAGCACGATGAGTTCGAAGGGCTGGCTCAGGGGGTTGAGTCCCATGGAGAGAGCCAGCTTGCCCAAGAACTCAGCACGCTGTGGGGTAGTGAGGGATGAGATGTCTCCCTTCATGATGATCTCGTCGATTGCCCTTCCCAGCTGTTCGGGGCTCGACTCTGTTGGTGCGGGCTTGGCGACTGCCTTCGGCTTCTTCTTCGCCTTGATGGGGTTCTTTGCTCTCTCGGCGAGAGCTTCTTGCGCCGCCGTGATCCCGGTTTGCGTCACTTTCGTCATTTGATCAGGACTCCTTTCGGTTCTTGTGTGTGGTGGGGTTCTCTCTCGACGTACCCGTTCTCCAGAGGCTTGTCCCAACCCGGGCCTTTGAAGCAGAGGTTGTAGAACTTGCAGCGGCTACCGTAGGAGTAGCAATTGAACGTCCGAGGAAAGAGTTCGTCAAGCTTGAATTGGAACGTCGGGTCAGCCCACTGTGTCCAGTCAAGGTTAGCGAGCCTTCGCAACCAACTCTCCTCATGCTCACGCAACCCCCGCATGAACTGCTGGGTCTTCTCACTGACCACGTTGAAGGGACCGAGGATGATGATCTGCTCAGCAACCACACTGGCGTCCATCGACCAGACCCAGTCGCCGATGTTCCGACGGGCAGAGACACGAGCCTTGGCGTAGCTCCGTCCGAGGGAGCGCTTCTTCCCTCCGAGTTCAGTAGGTGGCAACCAGAACTTGGGCTGCCAGTCTTCTGTCTGCATGGGGGGAGCACCCTCTCTGATGTAGGCATGGATGAGAGGAGAGGGGGACCAGCCGTTGCCCTTCTTCAGGATGTGGACGTAGTAGTCAGGGTAGTAGTTCAGACCGTGCTTCTCTTTCACCTGCATCGAGTTGATCATCATCTGGATGTTGTCGGCGTAGGTCATGATCTCTCGGTCCTGTTGGAACGAGCTTGCTGTCTTGAAGTCATGGACGGTGACCTTGGTGGTGGACCTGTCCCGGGCGGTGAAGTCAGGTCGAGAGTTGAAGTGGATCCTGCGCCAATCCTTGGGCTCGCCCTTGCCCAGCTGACGCTTGTCATACTGGTTCCGCTCATAAGAGATGGGCGTGGTCACCTGATGGGTAAGCTCCTCTTCGACCGTGAGGATTTCGAAGTTCTCATCCAGCCACGGCATAGCGATGCGGGCATAGGCGTGGGGGAGAGCGATGGCGATGTCGGCTGCGTCTTGGTACTTCACGTCGGAGTTGGTGGCGATCCTGCGCAAGAGGATGGGCAAGAGGTATTGGCGCAGCAAGCTCTCAACAAGGGCTTGGTCGAAGACCCTGGGTTGAACCGCATGCTCAGGGAGCCTCATCATCAACATGTTCTCCAGCGAGGCGTGGACAGAGATCCCAGTGGAGAGAGGGAGAGGGACTAGCTCTCCGTCGATGCCTGTGCCGAAGGCGTGGTAGTTGAGGAGCCGCTTCCAGTTGCAGTCGAAGCCTGTCATGTACCGGGAGCGGTCGGTGTGCCAAGGGGCGTAGTAGGGTTCAGATGGTTCAGATGGTTCAGCCATGGGTTTCTGTCTCCACTGCTGTCTTCACGGCAGCCTCCCAGTCTTCGCGGCTCTGGCTGTGGTGTGCTTCACGTAGGGCAGTGATGGCCTCACGAAGGACAATCTGAGTCTCCAACAGCTTGAGGTTGCGATCGTTCTCTCTCTGCAGCTTGTCGAGGATTCTCTTCTCCTCATCGAGCATGCCGTTGAAGGTGAGTACCACCCAGTCGCGATCGACAGCGATGAGCTTGTCTACATCCGGCAAGCTGAGAGCAACAGCGATGGGGCTGCCGATCAGGTTGGAGTTGAGTGGGATGGTGAGGTCGTCGTTTGCTGTGACGACATGACCGTGAAAGAAGGTGAGTCTCAATAGATCCTCCCGACTGCGAAGTCTGCGAACGAATCCTCTGCCCACTTGAGAATCTCAGGTTCGTCAGTGGTGATGAACTCCTCAGAGAAGTCGCCCTGTAGGGTGACGATGAAGGGTTCGAACTTCAGATCCCGGGCCTTGTGCATGGCCTTGTCGTTGGTGCCTACTGCAAGCTCGCTGAGCAGAGAGGCTTTCTCCCTGTCGAAGATGAGCTTGAGCTTCCGGCGAGGGATTGCGTAGATCGTCTTGGTTTCGAAGCACACTGGCCCCGAGTCCTTATACGTTGAGTGTTTCTTGGCCATCTATCTTCTCTCCCTTGTGCTTCTCATAGTCCTTCTCGCAGCGGAGGTGCAGCCAGCACTCCCGGTTCTCTCTGATGTAGAGAAAGAGAGCCTTCTTCATCTGATGGATGACCTTCTTGCACTGGATGCACCGGGGGTTCATGACGAGAAGTCTCGGTCTTCGACGATGGCGAAGGCGGTTTCGCACGCGCTAGCGCCGTCGATGGCGGTAGCCAATTCAGCCTTGGTGACCTTGGCCACCGCCGGGGGAAGCTTCGCTGCAGCGGGCTGCAGGGAGAGAGCCTCCCGATGGAGGTCGATGATCGACTCGACCCTGCCCTGGATCTCGGTGTTGCCCGGGGCGTAGTGAGCCTTGGCGAGGTAGCGTGCAAGAGAGAGTCCTTGGTTGGCCATCCTCAGGATGAGACTCAGGTGCTGCTTCTTGATGGTGTCCTTCAGAGGGCTGCTCATCTGATCAACCCGTCGAACCGCTCTCCTCCACAGTGGGCAGAGGGCGGGCCTCCTGTGTTGTGGTAGTGGCAGCAGGACAAGGTGGCTCCCAGTCGCCACACCGCCTCGACGCTGCTTCCTGTAGGAGGCGAGGTGAGCTTCCCGGGACGGTAGTCGAGGGGGATCAATGGATCCTTGTAGTCCCGAGAGAGTTCCGGTGTCTCAGGCAGTTTGATGATCTTGGTGGGAAGCACCACCACGTCGCGGACGAGCTTAACCTCAGCTTGATGGGTGGGCTGTGCGATGACGACATGGGTGACCGAGACGATAGCTGCGACTTGCTTGGCAAACTCAGCTGCGTTGCCGATGTCGTTGGCGGTGCCGTAGAGTTTCCAACTCCCGTCTTCGATACCGAGGATGAAGTAGGTGTCGAGGGTGTGACTCAAAGCGCTACTCCGATGATGGCTGCCAGCAGAACTAGAGTGCCTCCGAGTCCGACGAGAAGCATCATCCACGATGTTGCTGTGCCCATTATGTTCGCGAGGGTTGTCAGCATAGGTCCGAGTCTCCTTTCACAAAAGCCCAGATGGGGTTGGTCGCGAGCCGACCGTTCACTTGAACCCCTAAGAAGGGAATCCCCCTCTGGACTCGACGGGGGTGGCATGACCGGGGTCCACATGATGGAGAGAGTGTGCTGGATATAGGTCGGTCCAACCTACGAAACGAACCACCATTTTTGGGCAGTGCTCCCCTCCTATAGGGGGGAGTTCCCATCTTGAAGTTCCCATCCGTTAAGGTTGTTTGTTTGTAGTGAGTTACAGCGTGGGAACAACTCATTTGCTGGAGTTCCCAGTTTCGCTTTGTATTCGCTGTTTCTCAAACTCACATTCTTCAGGCACCGACTTCCAGCACTGCCCCCTCCAACAACGCTGGAAGTCCTGATGAGCGTGTCGGTGGTCCCGATGTTGGGATGTCGGCACCGGAAACGGG
>Ga0307380_10013553_pt1 | contig 10062 bp, 4 predicted proteins | sample UN3MG_FD_202239 | JGI IMG/M metagenome (GOLD analysis project Ga0307380, IMG submission 202239) | Soil microbial communities from Risofladan, Vaasa, Finland - UN-3 | ecosystem: Environmental > Terrestrial > Soil > Coastal area > Acid sulfate soil | place: Finland: Risofladan, Vaasa | collected...
GCTCTTCGAGATGCTAACCGGCAAAACGTATAAGACGGTAGAAGCCACGAAAGCCGGCACGTGGCGCCCCGAGGTGCCAGAGTGGTTGGATGAAATACTCAGTAAGGTGCTGGCGCATGACTGGCAGTCGCGCTATGGCAATGCCGCGCATCTGAGACGCGACCTGGAGCAAGGTCTTACGGGAGAACTCGTCAGGAAGCGAAAGCTTGACTCCTTCTTGAAGCAGGCCCACGGGGCGCTTGCAGCGAAGAAATGGTCGGAGGTGATCAGGATCTGCGAGGAGGGTCTGCGGCTGGAGGCAGGGCACGCAGAGTTCGAGAGCCTGCTTGCCAAAGCCGAGGGGGAAGAGGAGCGTGAGAGGCGCGAGCACTGGCGAAGACTGCCGATGATTCTGGCAGGAGCAGGAGGCGGCCTGGTATGCCTGGTGGTCGTGCTGTCCATGTCTTGCCCATGGTGCTCGTGGTGTCCCTGGTGTCCGAATCCAACTCCATCTGCATCAGCGGTGGCGTTCCTGGACGCCTCACCAACAGCGACTCCCGCCTATACACCTGCAGCTTCGCCAACCAGCACGTCAACGCTAACGGCAACACCGACGTCAACAGCGACATCGGTGGCGACGCCAGCCTCTACATCGACTAGAGTGGCGCCGCCGACGCCATCGCCGATCAACAGCCCGTCTCCCTCGGCCTCGGCGGCGTCGCCACGCACCCCGTCGCCCTCCGCAGAACGCGTTGCCTTCGTATCCGAGCGGGACGGCAACCCCGAGATCTACATCATGAACATGGACGGCAGTGGGGCAAGGCGGCTGACTAACAACCCAGCTACTGACAACTACCCATCCCTCTCTCCCAATGGGAGTGCTGTCGGGTTCATCCGTGACAATCAGATCTATGTCATCAGCCCAGACGGCAGCAGCGAGAGGAACCTCACACCCTACCCAGCTGCTCACTCGGCCCCCTTCTGGTCCCCAGACGGAGAGCGAATCGCCTTCAAGAGCGATCGCGATGATCCTGAGCGGGGCGTGAGGAGATCATCCGAGCGCAGCTGGGAGATATACGTCATGAATGCTGACGGTAGCGGGATTACTCGTCTGACGGACAACCAGGGAAGGGATAGCTATTGTGCCTGGTCGCCGGACGGTGAGCGTATTGTCTTCTACGCCGACCGCGACGGAAACTGGGCGGTCTACTCAATGAATCCTGATGGGAGCGACGTGACCTTGGCCCCGGACATCCCACTTTTCGCGTGCACACACGTACGGTCGCCGGATGGCACGCGCACCGTCTTCGTTACAAACGACCGCCCGGATCAAGGGAGCTGCTATCCCGGCTGCAACTGCGAAATCCTTGTCGCCAATGCGGATGGCAGCGGTCAGATCAAGTTGACAAACAACCCGGGCGTGGACTATCAACCGCAATGGTCACTGGATGGAAAACATATTCTGTTCGTGTCTGATCGCGATGGCAACCCGGAAATCTACATGATGAATGCGGATGGCAGCCAGCAGACAAACCTGACCAGAAACCCCGCCCCTGACTACTTCCACCACTGGTAGAGGAAGCAGATGAGGACACGAAGACAAACATGGCCCTGAAAATCGGTGACGATATACTCGATGGCAAGTATCGTATCGAAAAGGCCCTGGGCGAGGGCGCCTTCAGCAAGGTCTTCCTCGCTCAAGACCAGTATCTCGACCGGCAGGTGGCGGTCAAAGAACTACGCCGCGAGGACTGGACCGAGGAACAGTACGTGGAGTTTCGCCGCCGCTTCCAGCGCGAAGCCCAGATAGGCGCTTCTCTCAAACACCAGAATGTGGTGGACGTGTACACCTTGGAGCGGTCAGGCGAAGACTTCTGCCTGGTGATGGAGTACGTCGATGGCCCTAGCTTGCAGGCACACGTCGGGCAACAGGGGGCATTGCCAGTAGAAGAGGCGGTCGAGGTCGCCATCCAACTCTGCGAGGGACTGGCAGCCGTCCACGACCACCCCCTGGGCATTGTCCATCGCGACATCAAGCCTTCCAACATCCTACTGACCACCCAGGGCCAGCCTAAGCTCACTGACTTCGGTCTGGCCCAGCTCCACGGCGAGAGCCTCCGATCCCTGGGCAAGGGCGCCAGGCACCCCGGCACCCCCGCCTACATGTCTCCCGAGCAAGAAACAAGCGCCGGGTACCTGCGGCCGGCATCCGATATCTACTCCCTCGGGTGTGTGCTCTTTGAAATGCTGACCGGCAAGGTCTACAAGCGGGTGGAGGGGTCGAGACCCAGCGAGTGGCGACCCGATGTGCCGGAGTGGCTGGATCTGGTGCTATCCAAGATGCTGGTCCATGATTGGCGTTCTCGCTACGCTGAGGCGACGGAGGTGAAATCCGAGCTGGAGGAGGGCCTCAGGCCAGAGATTGAGAAGGAAGCGAAGGTTCAGTCTCTGCTCAGGCGAGCCGAAGAGGCGCTGGCCGCCGAAAGTTGGTCGCAGGCGATCAGGATTTGCGAAAGAGGTCTCGAACTTCAACCTGAGCATTCTCGGCTGAGCGAGCTTCTTGCCCGAGCGAAGGACGGAGAGACACGAGAAGCTGACAGGAAGAGGGGGGAAAAGGAGCGCCGGAGACGTGATCGGCGAAGGCGAGTCAGCCAACTGGCAGAGGCTGCGAAGACCCGTGCCAAGGCTGTGGCTGGGAGTTTCGCTAACCATGTGGGAGTTGGAATCGTCGGATTGTCGGTGATAGCGTGTGTCGTATGGCTGTGGCTAGTTGTTCCCCCTGCTTGGCCGCCGTCGCCACCACCTGAGTCTCCGATGCGAACCACAGCGGCCTCAGCCTTGCCAATTGCCACCGACACGCCTGATGTCCAGCAGACACCTGCTGCCACACCGACGGCCAGCAGGGAACCAACGACGGTTCCTCCGCCACCACCTACGGCGACGCCGAGACTGACAGCAATGCTGCTAATTCCTACTCCCGCGCCAACAGCGAGCCCTACGCCTGGGTTGCCCAGGCCCACACCAAGTGGCGGTGGCCTGATCGCTTTTGTCCACTACACCGGCGAAGGCGACGGGAAGATCTACATCATGAACGCCGACGGCCGCGGTCCGAGGCGGGTCACGGATATGCTCCTCGATGACAGGCGTCCGTCGTGGTCTCCAGATGGCACTCGCATTGCGTTCCAGTCGGACCGTGACGGCAACTGGGAGGTTTACTCGATGAACGCCGACGGCGGGGCACTCGCCCGCCTCACCACTCACGGAGCCTATGACGGGTACCCTTCATGGTCACGCGACGGTTCCCGCATCGCATTCGCCTCGGAACGAGATGGCAACTTCGAGATCTATGTGGTGTACACGGACGGCACCGGGCTCATGCGCTTGACCAACCATGCAGCCGAGGATTTCAGTCCCTGCTGGTCTCCAGATGGCACTCGCATTGTATTCCAGTCCGACCGCGACGGGGACTATGACATATACTCTATGAACGCTGACGGTAAGGGGGTATCACGCCTAACAACCCACCCAGCCCATGACGAGTCTCCTGCCTGGTCACCCGACGGCACGCTGATCGCCTTCGAATCGGATCGCAACGGCAACCGGGAAGTCTACGTAATGCACGTCGACGGGAGCGGGCAGGCAAACTTAACGAAGAACTCAGCCAGTGATCAAGACCCGTCCTGGTCGCCAGACAGCACAGCGATCGTATTCAGCTCCAACCGCGACGACGTCTGGAACGAGGTATACGTGATGAAGACGGACGGCACCGCCCTCATTCGATTTACAGCCATTCCTGGTTATGATGGCTCGCCCTCGTGGTCGCCCGGTTGAGAGGACGGACATGCGAAGGTAGGTGGGCGCGGGCATTGGACCAGCGATCCAAACCTGCTCAACTCGGCGTTCTCGCGTCGACACAATGACCCGTGGTGTGATGTTCGCAGGCAACAAACATGGCCCTGAGAATCGGTGACGACATACTGCAAGGCAAGTATCGCATTCTGGACGTCATAGACGAAGGCGCCTTCGGCAAGGTCTACCTTGCCGACGACGTGCCCCTCATACGACAGGTGGCCATCAAGGAGCTGCGCCGTGAGGACTGGACCGACGAGCAGTACATCGCGTTCCGGCGCCGCTTCCAGCGGGAGGCCCGGATAGGCGCTGCACTCAGACACGAGAATGTCGTGGAGGTCTACACGCTGGAACCCAGCGGCGAAGACTTCTACCTGGTCATGGAATGCGTTGACGGCCCCAGCCTGCAGAAACGCCTGGAAGGCCAAGGACCACTGCCAATAGAAGAGGCGGTGGGGATTGCCATCCAACTCTGTGATGGGCTGGCGGCCGTCCATGACCACCCCCTGGGCATCGTCCATCGTGACATCAAGCCCTCCAACATCCTGCTCACCAGCCAGGGGCAGCCCAAGCTCACCGACTTCGGGCTGGCCCAGTTGGCCGCGGAGAGTGGTCGCTCCCTCGGCAAGGGGGGACGGCACCCAGGCACTCCCCTATACATGTCGCCAGAGCAAGAAACGAGCTCCGGCTACCTGCGGCCAGCATCGGATGTCTACTCCTTGGGTTGTGTGCTCTTCGAGATGCTGACCGGCAAGGTCTACAAGAAGGCTGGCGTGGAAGGCACCCAGCCCAGCCTGTGGCGCGGCGATCTGCCATCCTGGGTGGACAAAGTCCTTGCCAAGATGCTGGCAACGGAATGGCGCTCCCGCTTCCAGCAGGCCACAGAGGCCAAATCAGAACTGCAAGAGGGTCTCGCGGAAGAGCTTCGGAGAAGACAACAAGTCGACTCCCGCTTGAAACAGGCCGAAGAAGCCCTCGCTGCCAGAGAATATGCAAAGACCGCCCAACTCTGCCTGCAAGCTCTCCAATTGACTCCCGGTCACCCCAAAGCAGAGAGGATACTTGCTCAAGCAGAAGAAGAGGACCGCAAGCACAGAGAACGGAGAGAGAGGACCCGCGCACTGTATCAGCAAGCTGCGCAGCTGCTCGCCGTGGGAGCCTACGACAAGGCCTTGTACATATTGAAGGAGGTCAAGGCGCTTGATCCAGAGTATGGAGACCCCCAAGGGATCGAGACTGCGGCGAAGAACTGTCTGGAGGAATCTAGGCACAAGAAGAAGAAACCAGGGACTGACAGTGGGCCCTCTACGGACAGAGTTCAGGGCCTGCCTGTCGATACAAGCAAGGTAGCTACCGACAAGCGGCGGCCGGAACTATCTTGCATTGCGCGCATTGCCGCAACGTGCGCAGCCGTGCTGGTTCTCAGCACGATTTGCAGCCTGGCCTACAATGCCCTATCGGCGCTCTTGCTCGCTCGGCCTGATGCTTCGGTCATGCCCACTTCCCCACCAACACACATCTCCCCGGGCGCTCGGGCTACGTTCACGGCAACTCCGGTCTGGTGGCGACTTCTGCCGACCCCGCCAACGCACACGACGCCGACCGTGGAGCCAACCAGCACATCAACGCTTGCAGCGACGGCGACTCCAACGGCCATGACACCTTCCACGGCAACGCCCGCCCCGGTGTCCAGAACGCCTGCCTCAATGGCGCCTCCCCCCTCCTTTGCGCACACGGTGTTGCCTTCCCCGGCAATGGAGCCGTATCCTGCCCCGGCACCCTCCAAAAGTATACGTGGGCAAGGAAGTGTAACGCTCGTGTGGACCTGGCCGGGGCATTTAGGTCCGGATGAATACTTTGACGTACGGATCTGTCCGACAAGGGAGGGACCCGGCATACCAATGGAGGGTTACGACTGCCACACGGGAGTCGCATGGACCAAGGACACCCAATTCACATACGCTCCTCCAGACTGGATCACAGATGTGTGGTTCTGCTGGTCTGTGGCCGTGATTCGCGGTCAGTCGGGGACCATGTTGGACCAGTTGAGCCCCGAGAGCGAACTTCGGTGGTTCCGAGACCCAGACCGATGATCCCCCAGTGCGTGTGCTGGAAGACTGACTTCGCACGTTATGTGGAGGGGAACGGTGGCGGGTAAATGCGGCAAGGGACGCTGGAGAGAGTGTGTGCCCGGATGCAAGAGTACTTCGAGCGGACATGGCGCTTAAGGTAGTCGGAAGCAGCTGACTATTGGGAAGGGAGCATGGCCTTGAAGCCTGGTGACGAGATACTCGAAGGCAAGTACCGCATCCTGGACCTCACAGGCGAGGGCGCCTTCGGCAAGGTCTGCCTCGCGGAGGACGTGCCCCTCAAACGACGGGTCGCCATCAAGGCGCTGCGCCGTGAGGACTGGACGGAGGAGGAGTACATCGAGTTCCGCCGCCGTTTCCAGAGGGAGGCCCGGATAGGCGCCGCGCTCAGACAGGAGAACGTCGTCCAGGTCCACACGCTGGAGCCCAGCGGCGCAGACTTCTACCTGGTGATGGAGTACGTTGACGGACCCAGCTTGCAGAAACGTCTGGAAGAACGGGGGCCATTGCCGATAGAAGAGGCGATTGACACTACCATGCAACTCTGCGATGGCCTGGCAGCCGTCCATGACCATCCCCTCGGCATCGTCCATCGTGACATCAAGCCGTCCAACATCCTGCTCACGAGCCAAGGGCAGTCCAAGATCACGGACTTCGGTTTGGCACAATTGGCAGCCGAGAGTGGTCGCTCCCTTGGCAAGGGCGAGAGGCACCCCGGCACTCCTGCCTACATGTCCCCCGAGCAAGAAACGAGTTCCGGCTACCTGCGGCCATCGTCCGACATCTACTCCCTGGGCTGTGTACTCTTCGAGATGCTGACCGGCAAAGTCTACAAGAGGGTCGAGGAATCGAGACCGGGTAGGTGGCGACCTGAGGTGCCGGGGTGGCTGGATGAAGTGCTCGCGAGAATGCTGGCCGTTGATTGGCGCTCGCGCTATCAGGAAGCCGCGCTCTTGAGGTCCGATCTCAGCGATGGTCTTACGGGGGAGCTCGAGATCAAGCGGAAGCTCAGTGCCCTCTTGAATAGAGCAGAACAGGCGCTGGATGCCCAGGATCGGGCAGAGGCAATCAGACTCTGCGAGGAGGGCTTGGAACTGCGTCCGGGACACGCCAGATTGGGAAACTTGTTGGCTCAGGCGAAGAACGGTGAAGCCCAAGAGGCTGAGAGAAGGACGGACGAGGAACAGGAGCAGAGAAAGAGCGAGCGACGGGACAAGGCTGGGGTTCGCAACACGGAGACGAAGTGGTCAGACCTATTCGGTGGCCTGGCCAGGGCGGCTATTATCGGCGTCTCGCTACTAGCCTGCCTCGTTGGGCTATGGTGGGCCTCGCGTCAATTCGGCGGGCCTACCGCACCGCTAGGGGAGTCACTGACACCAGCTGCCACTGCTCCAGCCACAATTGCGCCCATGCCCGCTGCTCCTCCTTCGCCCACCGACTCTGCTCCAGCCACACTGGCACCGACGCCGACTGTCACGCCTGCCGCAACCCTTGCTCCAACCAATTCGGAGCAAACCTACGTGGTTCGTCCCGGCGATACGATAAGTCTTGTTGCAGGTCAGTTCGGGGTCACCCCGGAAAGCATCATGCTTGCCAATGGGTTGAGTGACTACATGGTTCGCGTCGGACAGGAGTTGATAATCCCACTGGACTCTGCGACACGTACTGCGACCACCGTGGTGGAAGCTACGCTGCCTCTGGACAGGACTACGTACGTGGTTCAGGTAGGTGATACCGCGAGAGGAATCGCCGAGAGATTCGGCGTCACGATGAAGCAGCTCATGGAGGCCAATGACATCAGCGATCCGGACTCGCTTTTCGAGGGGCAAGTGTTGGTGATGCCCGCTGCCCCGTCACTACCGGCAGCGCCGCCGACGAACACGCGCGTTCCCCCGACAGCAAGTCCCACACCTTCAGAGCCTACGTCCTGGTGGTCCGACCTGAGCCCAGCTTTGCCTCCCGTGGTCATCTTCTCGGACCATTTTTCGTCCGCGACTCTTGAAGACGGCTGGCACTGGGTGGACCCCGCAGGCGATTGCGAGCATGACCTCACTCACAGTCAGGGAGCCGTTCGAATAGGGGCTCCTGGTAATGGCCATGATCTGTACACAGTCAGTAACTTCGATGCGCCACGGTTGGTGTTTCCGATAACTGGCGATTTTGACATCTGGACACGAGTGGAGATAGATGGGTGGATGAACTATCAAGGGGCTGGACTACTCGTGTGGCATGACACTCGGAACTACGTGCGCCTTGAACAGGCCCACGGATACGGAGAAGAGGGCATACATATATGGTACAGCGTCGACGGCACATATGTCGGCGGAGCGAGGGACACACAGACGTTCATAGAATGTGATTGCGCTTCAGTCTACCTGCGACTTTCCAGGAACGGCTCAATGGTGAACGCCTATTACGCTACTGACGGAGTCGCTTGGCGTCGTATTCGAGATGTGCGGTTCAACCCGTCTGAGGCAATGGTTGGGCTTGTGGTCATCAACAACTGGCACGAGGATCCTCTCTACGCGGATTTTGACTTCTTTGAAGTACGAGGATTCTAGCAGCAGGCGAACAGTTGGGGGGAAGCGACGTCACGCGCCCGCTTCTGAGTATGAGGTGTCGTCCGAATGCTGCTAGCGCTACTATCGTTGCATCTGAACTCTCAGTTGAGGAAACGATGGACAAGGAAGACAAACTGAGTGAGATCGAAGAGAAGATGCGGGCTCGCCTGAAGGAGCACCGCAAGAAGAGAAAGGAGGAAGAGCCAACGCCTCATCCACCCGCGCCATCCTTGCCACATGGGTTGCGCGATACAGCGAGGACCACAGCCGACCGCCAGGCCATGGTGGACCTCTATCGCGCCTACGACCTGGAGGCGATTGACCGGCTCATGGCCGAGGACTTCGAACTGGGGCGCTACTTCCCCGACAAGAGCCTGGCCTACCCCACCATCTACTGCGAGACGCTGGAAGAGTACTTCCAACCCCACGTGGAATACCTGGATCTCTCGGACACGACCAAGCAGCGGCTCATGGAGCAGCTCAGACAGGAAGCTGAGGAGATGGCCGAGCTTCGTCCGGGCAGTGGCGAGTTTGGTGTCCACTGGCCAGGTCGCGGCTGCTACCTGAACGGCTGGCTCTTCGCCCACGGGCGAGCGCCCGACGCCAGAGCGGCCCTGACCGACCCATGCCTGTTGCCGTACATCCTGGCCACGGCCGCTCATGAGAAGCTAGGCCACGGCTTCATCACCGAGTTCACCGCTGCAGGGCTGGAGAAAAAGGAGCTACAGCTCTGGCGTCACGAGATTGGGAGCAGGTTCGATATCCAGCTCGTGGACTCACCACAGGCCACACTTCTGCACGAGAAGTGGTCCATCCTCTTCCAGACGTCGCAATATACCGAGGAGGGCTGGGCCATGTGGATCCAGAACTACGTGCTGCACCGGCTGCGGGAGCTTGCCACCGAGGGAGAACACATAGACTTCGGGAGAGCAAGGCGGGACTATTCACTCGATGATACCCTGGGCGCTCTGGAGAAGATCGAGTTTAAGCATCAGGATCAGGATCTCCGCAAGCTAGCCCATTGGTACCGGGAGAGCGTGCAGCGCATCTTCTTGCAGCCCCAAATAGACCTGCAGACCCTGCACCAGGCAGCGCTGACCTTGCAGGAGTATGGTCCCCGGCTGGCGCAGCCCATGGGCGAGTTGCTGGGTCAACCGCCGTCCTACGTCGTGGGTTCACTCCTCTGCCGTAGACTGGAAGAGGTACTGGGTGCCAAATGTATTCCCTTTGCAGTCGTCATTGCCTGCAATTTGTCTTATAATCTGGGTGAGATAGCCAATGCGGACCTGGAGCGTTTGGTCCACGACGATCCTCGCCTGAACATAGACTCGCGTCTGGTGCAACTGACTCGTCTTGAGGTGGACACCAAGGATGACATAGCAGAGCTGGCCCAGGCTGCGAGGGAGGCGCTGAACCTGTCACCGCCACCGGAACTTGCAGCACCCTGATGGAGAACGAAAGGAGGCATAGTGGTGGCTGAGGAGGAGATGATCGAAAAGACCGGAGGAAGACTTGACACACTGTTGGCTTCGGTCTGGTCCATAAATGAACTGCCCGGTTGGTTGTCCAAGACCCTGCGCGTG
>Ga0307380_10013555_pt1 | contig 10062 bp, 7 predicted proteins | sample UN3MG_FD_202239 | JGI IMG/M metagenome (GOLD analysis project Ga0307380, IMG submission 202239) | Soil microbial communities from Risofladan, Vaasa, Finland - UN-3 | ecosystem: Environmental > Terrestrial > Soil > Coastal area > Acid sulfate soil | place: Finland: Risofladan, Vaasa | collected...
CCGGGCGGCAAGAAAGATGACGCTAACGAGTAACGAGCGTCTTACCATCTTCATCTTCATACGTAATCTGCACTCTGGAAACCATTATGCCGTTGTTCTGTGTTGAAATGCACACGTAGGGGCCGTCCAGCGGCTCCGGGTCGTCGTATCTGAACCACAGGCTGCGGTCGACGTAGAAGCGCACCTCCGAGCCTTTTTTCTGCATCTTGAGGTGGAACCACCGGCGGTGCACGTGTTCGGCGCGCATGTTGACTTCGTCCTGGTGCAGCGTGGCGTCGACCTCGCGGTCGTCCGATGCAACAACCACGCCGTTCCGCAGCAGTTGGGCGGGGCGGTCGACATAGCCGTAGATGCCCGTGTAGCCGCTGCCAGGCTCCATCTTCTCGGCCCCGACCGTCACGCGGAAGTTGATGGGCGGGAAATATCCGTGGGGAAAATCCTTCTGCAGCATGCAGGCTACGTATGCTTCGACGGTGTAGTCGCCCGTGAAGCGGCGTTTATCCCATATCTGTGCGATGCCGTCGCCGCTGAAGCCGCTGAACCAACTGAAGCGCGGATCGCACGTCCATCTCGGGCGGATTTCCCACGTGCCGCGCGTGACCCAGCCGGCGGGCGAACGCGCGAACCGACAGTCGCTCATCTGCGAAGTGACCGCCACCGGTGCCTTGCCGATGTCGCCCATCCGCACGCGGCCGAAACTGAAGCCTGAGTATTCGGCCGACAGCGCTTCGTCCAGCAGCACCTCGTCGCCGACCGTGATCCTGACGCGCCCGTCTGCCTCGATCGCCACCCGCTCGATCTGCTTGTTTTCTTTGCGGGCCAGCAGGTTCACGTTGTCGCGAAACAGCGCCATATGGCGCCAGCCGGCGGCGGAATCGAACGAGCAGACAAGCCGGTAGCCCCGCGCGATCTCGCCATTCTCCGGCGACAGAAGCAGCGCCACCGTGCCGCGCTCGACGGCCTCGGAAGGCTGCCAGCTCAGCGTGCCCGAGTAGTATACGTGGTCGTTCCACTCGATGCCGTCGACCACCTGCCACGCCCCCTCCTCGGTGGCCCAGTCCTTCATCGTCGGTCTGCTCGAGAAGAACGCCGTCACGCCTTCGGCGTTTTCGGCGGCCGCCACCGCGCGCAGCAGCGCCGGTGATGCGTCGTCCGCGAATTCCTCCGCCGTCAGCTTCAGGCTCATCACCTGGATGTCGTCGAACAGCGTCTCGCTCGAGCGCGCCTCGAGGCCGATCCCCCCGCACACCGCAGCCGGCAGCGCCGCCTGCAGCACAAGCGTATCATCGATGTAAACGCGGGCCGACAAATCGCGCACGAGCACCTTGATCCGATACCACTGATCCGTCAGGAATCCGATCGGCTCGCTGGCGACAACGCTCCGCCCGGCCTCGCCCACTTTCACAAGCTGCACCGCCGGAATACTGCCGTCCCATTCCAGCAGGAAATACTCGCCCTCGGCGCGCTCGTAAAAACGCATCGCCGCCGCGTCGTCCGCACCCCGCATACACAGCGACGCCGCGTAGATGTAATCTTCCCAGAACCAGTAGCCGGCGCCGTAGCTGCTGCGGTCGCGGCCGTTGCCCCTGCTGCACAACTGGAAAATCGCCGCACTCGTCTCGGGCGAGCCAGGCCCGAGCACCGTCCACTGCCCCGCGCGCGGGGCCCAGGCGCCATGCGACACCAGCTCCTGCGTTTTCGGGATGCGCGCCCGCGCCGAATAAGGCCACAGCGGCACCTTCAGCGGTGGCGTCTCGCGCATGAAATCGTCCGCGAAGTAAATATCGCCCACCGCCTGAAACGCATCGTTGCTCAGCTCGAGTCCGCCCGACGCACCCCACGCATAGCCTCCGCGATGCATCGACCGCTCCGCCGCCTCGAGCACCAGCCGCCCGCCCACGTAAACCCGAACCGAATCCTCGCGCCGCTTGATCAGCAGCGTAGCCGACTCCGGCACCTTGACAGCCGCCTGCTTCAGCAGCACGGCGCCGCCCGCCCCCTGACGGCTGACGCTCACCGCGTTTGCAGTGAACCTGACCACGCATGCACCGCCGGCCGAGTCCGTGTGGAAATGCACCTCCGCCGCACCCTCGCCACGAGCCGACACGTCGAACCGCAGATTGAAGGCATCGCGCCGGATCGGCTGCCGCCCCGCCGTAAGCTCCATGCCAAACGCACACTCCCCCCACCAAACCGCCGGCACGACGGCCGAAACCAAAACAATCATCCAGTGGCGCATAGGCAGGTCCTCAGCAAGACGCTCCTTCAGGCAGGGGCGGGCCTCTGTTGCCCACCCGCGTTTGCCCAACACTTGCACATGCGGAAGCTCGTCCGCTTCCGAGCGGCCCGCCCCCGGCATTTCGCCGAAACCAAGCCGCCCATCATATTTTACACAATCGCCCGCACACTGCAACCGAAAGAACCCGCGCAGACGCATCCGCCGTGCCGTATTTTTTTGTAACTGAAATAGACCTTCGGGGGCAGGGCAAGCCCCGGCCCGACAGAAAAGATGGGCGGGCACGGAGACCCGCCCCTACATCGCAATGGCATTGACTTAAGCATTTATATGCAGAACAGCTTTGCACCTCCTGATGCACCAAGGGTGCATCGTATGATAGCCTATGGCAAGCGAACGCCCGAAGGGCGGAGCGCAGCCATAGGTTGGCGTGAAGAAAAACATGACGCACTGAAGGTGCGTCGTAACAAGGCTTTACGTCGCGCCTTCAGTGCTCCATAATCTTCTTGGCCCGCCTACCTGGGGCGTCCTTCGGGCTTTCAGCCCTCAGTTGCCCCAGGCTATCATACGAAGCACCGTTGGTGCTTCCAGATAGCAGAATTGATACGAGCTCGCGTGTAATACCCTTAAGTCAATGCCATTGTGCCGTAGGGGCAGGTTTCAAACCTGCCCTCCCCATCTGGTCGTTGTCTTGAACATAGGGCGGGTTTGAAACCCGCCCCTACCTTGTGATTGCTTCGAACCGCATAAAAAGGAAAGCAAGGAGTCTTAAGTCAATGCCATTGTCGTGCAGGGGCGGGTCTCCGTGCCCGCCCTTCTTCTCCTAAGTCAATGCCATTGGCCCCTACATCGGACGCCCTTGCCCGTATCCGGCACCTGGGATCGCGGGCGTCTCGCCCGCATCATCCATTTTCATCTCCATATAGAAGTGCCGAAGGCACTGGCCCCAACAGTAGCCCAACCCGACCGACGGCCCGCGTTTCGCGGCGCTGAGGGAGCGTTGGGTAATGCTAATCGTCGCCCAACTGCTCGAGCTTCTTGCGGAGTGTGGTGCGGTGGATGGATAGCAAGCGTGACGCGAGTGCCTGATTGCCGTCGGTGAAGCGTATGATCTCGCGCAACATCGGCTTCTCAAGCTCGGCGAGAATTGCATCGTAAGTTGCCTCGCCGTCCGCCTGGGCTGCTGCGAGTTTCTCGCGCACGAATGCCGCGATGACGCTCTCGAGCCGGCCGGACCCTGCCGCAACTGCGGCGCGGAAACGTGCTCGGGCAGATGCTCGATGCCGATGATCCGCCCCCTCGCCGCCACGCCGGCGTGCTCGATGGCATTGCGAAGCTCGCGCACGTTGCCGGGCCACGGATACCGCCGCAATGCGTCGAGCGCCTCCGGGCTGATGGCCGTCGGCAGCGAAGCCTGCACCTGGTCGAGGAAATGAGCCACAAGCTGCGGCAGGTCCTCGAGCCGCTCGCGCAGCGGCACCAGCCGGATGGGCAAAACGTTCAGGCGGTAGTAAAGATCACGGCGAAATCTTCCCTCCTCGATCAGACGCTCCACCGGCTGATTCGTGGCCGCGATCACCCGAACGTCGACCGGAATCTGCTCGGTGGACCCAAGCCGAGTGGAGCGATGGGTCTCGAGGAAACGCAACAGCTTCACCTGCGCCGCCGTAGACAGTTCGGCCACCTCGTCGAGAAACAGCGTCCCGCCGTCCGCGCTCTCCACGCGGCCGGCCTTGCGCCGCACGGCCCCCGTGAATGCGCCCTCCTCGTGCCCGAAAAGCTCGCTTTCCAGCAGCGTGTCGGGCAGCGAGCCGCAGTTGATCGGCACAAACTGGCCGCTGCGGCGCGGGCTGTTCACGTGAATCGCCAGCGCCACCTGCTCCTTGCCGGTGCCGCTTTCGCCTTCGACGAGCACGGAGAGGTCGTTCATTCCCGCCGTCGCGATCTTCTTGTAGACCTCCTGCATCGGAGCGCTGGTGCCGACCAGCAGCGGGCGCTCGGCGGCGGTGCGATGCTCCTCCACCTCGCCGCTCTTCATACGAGACGCCAACGCCTGAGCCACCACCTCCCGCGCGCGGGCCAGGTCCACCGGCTTCACCAGGTATTCAAACGCCCCGCGCTGCATCGCTTCGATTGCGTTGCCCATCGTGCCGTGGGCAGTGACGATCACGACCGGCAGCGCCTCGTGCTGCTGCTTGATGCGCTGGAGCACCTCCAGCCCCGACAGCCCCGGCAGGCGGATGTCGAGGATCACGAGGTCCGGCATCTTCGTTTCGACCAGCCGCAGGGCCTCCTCGCCGCTCGAGGCCACCTGCGTCTTATGGCCGCCGGCCTGGAGGAATCTGCTGAACGCCGAGCAGATCGCGACCTCGTCGTCAACAATCAGAATATCAGCCATCGCCGGCCCTCTCATGCTCAGAACGCTCGAGCACCACGCGGAAAACTGTGCCGTGCGAATCGCTCTCGAAATCGATCCTGCCGCCGTGCTCGTCGATGATCCGCCTGCAAACCGCCAGCCCAAGCCCGATGCCCCCCTCGCGCGTCGAGAAGAACGCATCGAACACGTGCGGCGCCGCCTCGGCCGCGATGCCGCAGCCTGTGTCTTCGACCTCGATCGCAACGCCATCGCCGGCGCGGCTGGTGCGAACCGTCAGCCGGCCGCCGCCCGGCATCGACTCCATAGCATTGAGAATGAGGTTCACCGCCACCTGCTTCATGCGAGCCTGATCGACAGCAGCCACGGGCAAGCCGGCGTCGAAATCGCGGGCCGTCTCAACGTGCGCGTGCCGCAACCGGGCGGTCAGCGTGGCCAGGCAATCATCGAGCATATCGTTCAACTGCACGGGCTGGCGGTGCAGCCGCATCGGTGTGCCGTGGCTGAGCAGTTCGTCGATCAAGAACTGCAAGCGCTCGATATCGCTTATGATCAGGCGCGCCCCATCGTCGTTCGGCGCCTGCTCTTGCAGCATCTGGGCGTTCATTTTCATCGAGGCCAGGGGGTTGCGAATCTCGTGAGCAACGCCCGTGATCACCCGCCCGGCTGCCGCAAGCCGCTCGCTTTCCACCAGCTTCTGCTGCGATTCCTCCAGCCGCGCCAGCATCCGAGCAAACGCATCCGACAGGTAAGCCACTTCGTTTACCCCCGGCGCACGCTCGCCCGCCTGCCCGTCCTCCAGCGGGGCGACGTTCTCGGCGGTCGCCGCAAGCGCGCGGATCGGCCGCGTGATCGACTTCGTTATCAGCCAGCCGACTATCAGCGTGATACCGGCTCCGGCCGCCGCCAGCAGGAATACGGGCCTGACCGCCGCCCGCGACGCGCGCACGAGGTCTTCTTCCTTCATGAGCAGGTACAGCCTCGATCCCTCCGGCTCCATCGGCGCATTGAACTCGCGCCACGCGGTGCCCTGGACCGTGACCTGCGGGGCGCTCAACTGCGGCCGCTCAAGGCCGTCCAGCGTGGTCGAGAAGCTTCGGCTTGCGGCGTCGAAAAAGGCCACTTGCTTGCCTGTGACGCTCTCGATGCGCTCCATCAGCCCGCGGCTCAGCGGCAGCCTTGCCTCATCCACGAACCGCGCCATGTCCGACGCCTGCTTCTGAGCGATGTTTTCCTGCAGGCGAACCACCACGATCGCCGTCAGCAGGGCGGTTGCGCCGAACACCACGAGAAACACGCAGGCAAACGGCAGAATTATTCTGGCTTGAATACCAGAAAAAAGCTTCATTCCGGCCTCCAACAGGTTCTCCGTCATTATATCGTCGCCATGGGGGGCTTTCAACCGGTTTCGCGCAAACGTTGGCAGATGGGGCGCGGCAAGATTTTATGGCTTCGTGGCTCGCTCAACGGTCTTGCATCTTCATTATCCGTCGTCTTACAAGCCCGCCAGGGCGACAGACTTCAGCCCACGGCATCAGCCGTGGGAACATCTTGCCCCTTCATCATAAGCCCCGCGCAGGGCGGCGACAGAATCTCCCCGAATGCAAAAGGGGCGGCGCGGGCGGGCAACGCCTGCTTCGGAAGGCAGGGGGGCCCGCCCTGCACGAAGAGAAACAGCCAAAGTTGTTTCAAATGAATTCTGCTACCTCTCGCCGGCGAGCGAGCCGCACTACCAACAAAGAATGAGGTCAGCTCATGTAGGGGCGGGTCTCTGTGCCCGCCCGTCTTTCTCTTTGTCTTTGCCCACCATCTGTTTCGCATACAAAGGGGCTAACCTCACGCGATTCGCCTCCTTCCTGGTTCTATTCAATAACAAAGCGCACAGGGACCCTGACTTCGCAACGATACACTATGTGGCCAGGCTCACCGACAAAAGTATCTGGATCGAGCATGGAACTCTTGTATGGTCGATAGCTGCATTTCACGACCACTGTCTCCTTATACTCGCCTCTTTCCGAGTATTTTCCGAGGTCGCATCTGACTTGTGCCGGCAGAAACGTTCCGATGATCGGCAACCTGCCCGACGGCTACTGCGTGGAGGTGCCGTGTACGGTCGACCGGCTGGGCGTCGCTCCGCATCACGTCGGCCCGCTGCCGGTGCCGCTGGCCGCGCTCTGCCGCGGCATGGCGGACATGCAAACGCTGGCGTCTGACGCCATCCTCGAGCGCGACATGGAGAAGGCGTGCCGGGCGTGCCTGATCGATCCGTGCACCGCGGCGAGCGCCACGCCGACGGGCATCAGGAATTGCTTCAATAAACTGCTGCAGGCCGACCGCCCGTGGCTGGAACCATACTGGCAGATATGAAGCCCGGCACGAATGCTATCCGTGTGCCGCAGGGGCAGGTTTGAAACCCGCCCCTGCCTTGGTTGTTTCGTTTTTCCAGAAAACGGCAACCAGGGCGGCTTAAGTCAATGCCATCCGCCTTCGCAAGAGGGATGTGGCCGCTTCGGCGGAGTCCCTTGGCCCCTGCCGGTGTCTGGATGACGGGAAAACCTGTCGGAGGTTCTCTCGCCTGCTCGTCTGGTCTCTCTCTACCTGGCGTCCATCATGTCCATCATCGTGGCGCGGATTGCCGGGTCGGCCTTGCCGTCTTCCAGCACGCGGATCGACTTGTTCCGGTCGTATTCGAGCGTGTAATCGTAGCGCACGATCCGCGCGGTCGTTGCTGCGGCGCCTGCGGGCACCGCTATGTCCCAGCGCAAAATGTTGTGCGGCCGCCAGGCGCGCAGATATTCCTTATCGTCGCTCAGCTCGTCGGTCATCTCGCCCAGCGTCACGCGAACTCCCCCCGACGGCGTGTATGGCAGGCGATCGAACACGCGAACAGGCATCTCATCGGTATTGTAGTTGTCAAGCACCAGGCGGTATTGGAAGCTGACCTCGCGGTTGCCGCCCTGGAAGCGTTCGTCTCGCGAGACGAATTCACGCCACGCCCGCAGTTGTGGGTCGGTGCCGAACCCGGCGATGAATCGCTGCCCGCGTGCGACCATCGGAATCGTGCCGTTGCCGACGAAATCGTTTTCCAGATATACAGTCGTCCGGCCTTCCAGCAGCGCGATTTCGCTGTTGTTGGTGATGCTCGCCTGGCGGTAGACTTCCTCGCCCAGCAGCGGTATTGCGACATTGCGGAATTCCGCCGGCAGCGAGAGCTTGGCGATCCGGACGATCTGCTGGTCCGACCGGCTGGCTACGCTCGTTTTGCCCGGCAGGCCGTAGTTGACGCTGAGGCCGAGGGTTTTCTGCTCCTGCAATTCGCGCAGTGCGCGTGCGCCTGAGCCGGATGCGGCCAGTTCAAGCTCCTGGAACTGGTTGGACGCGGTGTTCATCTCCCAGTTGCGCGTCACGGAGCCTTTGCGGTCGCGCAACAGTGCAAGCCCCTGCTGCTCGCGGAGAGTCTGCTGCGCCTTCTTGTACTTGCCCTTAAGCTCGTCGATATCCTGATTCCACGCCTGTTGGTCCGCCTGCGCCTGGCCGGGCATCTGCGCCGACCGATTACCCCCGTAGTCGTTCTCGCGCAGCGTAACCAGAAGCGGGGCGAGCACCGGCGAGTCGGCGATCATCGTCGGCGACGCCGTAGAAAGAGTCAGGGCAACGCCGCTCCAGTCTTCTCCGCTCATCTGCTCGGCGAGCGCGTTGTATTCGACTTCCACCCCGGCGGCGCCCTCGGCGGCGCGGATGTTGTAGGAGGGCGTCCACGTGGCCTGGTTCACGAGATAGCTCAGTTGAATTTCGGCCGCGCCGGCCGCCGCCTTGTCGATAAACACGAGCGCCTCGCGCTCCACCTTCGCGTAGTTGCGGGTCAGCTCCGAGCGGCGCCGCCGGACGAGGTCAAGCTCCTCCTTCAGCGCCGTCTCCTTCTCCTTCAACTCGAAGGCGCGCTCTGCAAGGTTAATGCGTTGCTCGTTCAGATAAACCGACATGTCCACGAGGGTCTTGGCGTTCAACACGCCATGCGTCAGCTCCGCCTGCGCAGTGGGCGCTACGAAGTTCTGCAGCTTCTCGAGATACTGCTTCTGCTCCTGCAGCACGAGCTGATCCTTGCCGATCTTGCGCAGGTCCTTCTCCAGCTCGCGGATCGCTGCGTCCAGATCGCGAATTTCCTCGCGCGGCGCCTCGCCGACGGCCCGCGTGCGATAACGCACCGCACGCACCTGCAAGCCGTCGGGTGCGCTCGCATACAGACTGTCCGGCACAAGCTGTTCCGGCAGGTTGCCGATGACAACATCCGCCGTGCCCGCCGGAGCGCCTGCCCCCGGTACAGCGTGACCGACTCGATCTCACCCTGCGCTTTCACCGCCTCCGCCGCCGGCGCCGCAGCGCCGCTAAGCATAACCGCCGCCACGCACAACGCCACCAAATACCATTGCCTGGCCATGAGAACACCTCCTGCGTCTCTTCTTGCCGGCGCGCCGCCCGCGCGGGCGGTGAAACAACACGCCTGCAAGTATAGACGCAGCGCAGCGGCGAAAGTCTCGAAGAAAAAAGCCGTGCCGGCCCGATAAAAATGATCCCGCGTTTCAAGGAAAACGAGCCGCCCGCCATGCCCGTTCCGCTGACGATGCTCGTCTACCACGATTGCTGCATTCAGGACTGGTGGGAGTTGCACAACTACAACGAGGAGAAAGCCCACACCGGCCCCCACACCCTCGGCCGGGCGACCTCAGGCGAGCGCCACAACTGAAGGCCGCACAGGATGCACTATATGGCCTGCCGCCCAACATCTTCCCGTTCGCCTATCAGTATGGCTGCATGGAGCAGCCCTGCGGAAAGACCTTCGGTTTTCGGATGCGCCTGAGCGACCCCAGCGTTCAGTAGGCACTCGCCAGCGCGCTGCCCGTGGCGCGCCTCCACAAGCGGATCGGCAAGCTGGAGATGGTCGACCTCGAGTTCCTCTCCGGCGACCGTTTCGTGCAGCGCACAACGTTCGCCGACGGCACGCGCATCATCGCGAACCTCGGCATTCGGAGTGTCCGCACGTTTTCCGGCGGGTACAACCAGAACAGCTCCCACTCGGTAGCGCCCGGGAAGAACCAGGGCTTCCCTTCAGGATCGGTGAAATAGCGGCCTTTACCTTCAGCCAGATTGGTCGATCGGCGAAATCTACGGCCTTCTGGTAAACTTGAAGCTTCTCGAACATGAAGGCCATTTGGCATCGGCAAGTGCTCGAACCCCCTTGAATAGCTCCGTCGCCCGGGTTATACTTTTCACGCAGTCGCAGGACCCGCTTTGATGCGTACGGCAACAGGTTTGAGAGGAGACAGAGATGAACTCGGGAAAAACTGCAAGACCGCTGCAGATACAACGCGGCGTCAACATCGAAGGCTGGCTCAGCCGCGAATTGTCGTTCGGCCCGCACGACGCCGCTCGCCTGGCCGAACTTGGCTTCGAT
>Ga0307380_10013556_pt1 | contig 10061 bp, 5 predicted proteins | sample UN3MG_FD_202239 | JGI IMG/M metagenome (GOLD analysis project Ga0307380, IMG submission 202239) | Soil microbial communities from Risofladan, Vaasa, Finland - UN-3 | ecosystem: Environmental > Terrestrial > Soil > Coastal area > Acid sulfate soil | place: Finland: Risofladan, Vaasa | collected...
CGCCGAGCAGACGGCACAGAGGGAGAAGGAAGCTGCGACCGCTCGCACTCAGGCGGAAAAAGCTGAGAGAGAAGCCCTCGAGTTACTCAAGGAGGTAGTTACAGGTGACGCCACGCGCGATCGCGCGGGCCAGGCCGCGATTCAGCTTTGCATCGCACAGAACGACGGTGAAGCCCTGTCGCAAATCCGGAAGGTGATTGAGACCCTCGCGCCGAAAGACCGACCGCCTGTCTCCACCATGCTGCTCGCGATGCAGGAGCTTCGCGACGTTTCGAAGGATCCCTATTCGGACGATGCAGCGAAGAAACTGAATGAGACGGCCGGGCGTCTGGAGGAGTTGATGAGGAACCTGCCGGACGATCATCCGAACAGAACTTCCCTGGTGCTGGCACGTGCGCAAGTGGCGTTGATGCGGAGAGAGCCGGAAGGGGTCCTGGAACTTTGCAGTCAGGTTCTTGAAAAGGACCCTCGGCAGGGCCAGGCTCGGCTCTACCGCGCCAGGGCACTGATGATGCAGGGCAATCTGGCTCAGTCCGAACGCGAGCTCTTTGCACTCAAGACCGACTTCCCCGGGTGGGAGGATGCCCAGTTCGCCTACGCCGGGGCTGCCATGAGGTCGGGCAAACCGGAACTGGCAAGGGAGGCGCTCCGAAAGATCGTGCAGGAGATCGATCCCCGGCACAGGGAGGCCCTGAAGTCTCTGGGCACTTATCTGTGGGTTAGCCGGTTCTACGACCAGGCGTTCGTGGACGCTCAGGCATATTACAAGTTCTATCCGGATGACCCGGAAGCCCTCAGTCTGCTTGTGAAGACGGCCTACCGCACCGATCAGCCGGCTCTGGCGCGATCCGTGCTTGAGAAAGCGACTGCAGATTACCCGGAGAGCCCCGAAATGCTGCTGGCCGTTGCCGACGGCTGGGATGTCCTCGGCGACCAGGGGAAGGCCGGAGCCGCACTGCGGCGCGCCGCGGACATGAAGCCCGCCACCGTCGGCGAGCTGCAGGCTGTGGTCCTGGCGCTTATCAGGGACGGCAGGCTGCCGGAAGCCGAGAGAACGCTGTACGACGCGAAAACCGGGAGGCCGAATCATCCGGTTGTTCATTTTCTCCTCGGAAAACTGTTCGCGGCGACACGACGTCCCCTTCAGGCCATCGAGGCGTATCGCAGGGCAGCGGCGCTGGACCCGACGAACGAAGCCTACAAAGTGGAGTTGGCATGGGCGTGTTTCGGCGTCGGTGATCTGGACGGTGCCGAGGAGGTGCTTCGGCAGGTTCAGCGACCGGCGGAGATGGCGGAGAAGCTGACCCAGGAGATCCGGTTGAGGAAGGGGGAAGTTGCGGACGACCCGACGCTCTATCGTGCCGAAGAAGCCGGCGTGGGCGGGGCGCAGTACTATCTGACCATCGGCCAGCCCGACAAGTGCGTCGAGATCTGCGAAGCGGAACTCAAGAAAGCCACGGGGGAGGCGAAGTCCAACGTGCACCGGCTCCTCGGGCGTGCCTATCTTGTTCAGGGAAAGCGGGACGAATGTGTGAAAGAGTGGTCAAAGGCGCTCCAGGCCAAACCCTTCGATCTCTCTATCTACCGGGATATTGCAGCCGTCAGGTCTCAGGCGGAGGCGCCGCAGGAGGTCGAGGCCGCCCTTGCCGCCATCCCCGAAGCGGAGCGGGATATCATCGACTTGACCATGGGATGGCTGCATGATCGCCGGCGCGATTTCGCGACAGCCGCCGATTGCTACGGCAAGGTCGCTGAACGAACGGGCGCCACCGAGCACGTGCGGAACAGCGCACGGCTCCTCCGTGTCCAGTCGCTGGCCAATGCAGGGAGAATGGACGACGCCATCAGCGAGGCAGGAAAGATCACCGGCGTCGGCCCATGGCAGAGACAGGCCCTCTGGACGAAGGCACAGCTGCTCCTCGCGGCGAAACGGCTCCCCGAGGCGGAAAGCATCCTTGCGGAACTATACAAGACCGCGGTGGAGTCACAGGACCAAACGCTTCTGAGAGACCTTGCAAGGCTCTATGCAAGCATGAGGCAGTCAGACAAGGCGGCGGCAGTCTGCGACGAGATACTCAAGCTGCTGCCTGACGACGCGCGGGGCTACGTGCTCAGGGCCGCCGTTCTGGCCGATGCGGGGAAACTCGACGAGTCTGTCGAATGGTACCGCAAGGCCATCGAGCGGCAGCCTGGGGATTTCACGAGCCATGTGAGCCTGGCGCGAATCATGGACCAGCGCCAGGACTCGCAGCAGGCCCTCGAGGTGCTGAAGCAATTGGAGAGCATGGGAGACGCCGGGCGGGCCACCGCGCTCTCCGAACGGGGGGACATGTTCGCGCGCTGGGGGCTTCCGGCCCAGGCGGCCGCAGCGTACGAGGAACTGAGCAAGCTTGGATACGGCGACCTCCCGAGGATCAAGCTTGCTCTCGGACGATCGTTCGCGCGTCTCGATATGAAAGAGCGCGCAAGGCAAATACTGGAGGGAATCCCCAAGTACAGTCCTGAGTATCCTGTCTCCCGACAGCTTCTAGCCGAGCTTGCGGAAACCGCCGAGAAGAAGCTGGAGATCCTGCGCAGGCTGAATGTCGAGCGTCCCGGCCTGCCGGCCACCTTGATTCAAGAGATGGGGATCTTGTTCAACGAGAAGCGTTACGGTGAAGCGATCACAGCCTACCAGGACTTCACTGACCCGGAGGGAAAGAAAAGGCCTGTGCCGCCTGAGGCATCGTTCCTGGCGCTGCAGGCGATGCTCAATGCGGGAGACTCCAGGTCTGCTGCGGAGTTGAGCGTGCGTATGACGGGGTCCGCTCCCAGCTCGAACTGGCGCAACGTAGCCGTCCTGCTCCTTCTGGGTGAAGAGCCGGAAAAGGCGGCGAAGATGCTCCCACGCGCTTCCGAAGCGGATGTTGTCGGGTCGCTCCTGGGGATAGCCGTTGCCCGTCAGACCGGCGGGGCCACTGGACCGTGGGCTGACCGCATCGGCCAACTCGATCGGGAACTCGCGAAGGCACAGCCGCCGAGGTCCATTCCCGCGCCTTACAAGGTGCTGGTCGCCCTCGCGAACGGTGATACGAAGCAGGCGGAAGCGGAGTTCGCACAATTCACAGGTGCCCCGACCGTCGGCAGGACCGTTGCTGCCGAACTGATTTCCTATGCCAGGAGCATCTCGGGCACACCTGCTGAAGTGACGGGCCTCCTCAGGGCGGCTGTTGCACTTGACCTCAGGCTGGCGGTAGTTGCGCGGACGTGCGCCCTCGATGCCCTCAACAAGAGGCCTGAATGTCAGTGGGCGGCGGCGTTGGCCGTTCAGAGCGGGCCGGATGCCGCCACTCGGCAGCGGGTGCTCGAGATCGTCAGACCGCAAGACTGTGTGGTCGCGAAGATAGTCCAGGCCGCATCAGCGGCCGACGAGAAGAATTACGCCAGGACAGCTGAGATCTATCGCTCCATTGCTGAGGCGGAGAAGGAGGACACCGAGGTGCTGGCGAGGCTGGCCTCCGCTGAGGCGCTGGCGGGCAATCTGGAAGAGGCCGTGGCGGTTCATCGGAAGATCTGGCAGATTTCCCAGGACCCCACCGCAGCAAACAACGCCGCATACTTGACGGCGCACCTCTGGCCGCAGGATGGGGGGAAGCTCAAGGAGGCCCAGGAGCTGATTGAGCAGGCGAGCAAGCAGGCACCGAATCTGCCGGGCTTCCTGGATACCCTTGGGTGGATCACACATCTGCGCGGGGACCACACCCGTGCCCTCAGGCTGCTCCGCCAGGCGGTGAAAGGAATGCCGGACTCCATCGAGGTCCACTCGCACCTGGGGGTGGTCGAGGCCGCCGCTGGCAACCAGGAGCTGGCTCGCTGGCATCTTGCCGCCGCGGTCGCAGATGCCGGCCGTCTCAAGTCAGAAGGCCAGGAGCTCAACCTCGAGCAGCTCCAGGCCCTGAAGCTGGCGGAAAAAGGCCTGTCCGACCTTGGTCCCGCCGGGAAATGAACCTGAAAACGGATGGAGAAGTGACATCACGCACCACTACGACAGTGAAGCACCTGCTCAGCTTCGACGTTGAGGAGTATTTCCAGGTGGAGTCGGCCTCCGCGGGGGTTCCGTCGGATCAGTGGGATCGTTACCCGAAACGTCTGGGACCGGCTGTCGACTGCATCCTCGAACTCCTCGCCGAGCGAGGCATCACCGCGACCTTCTTCATCCTTGGATGGGTAGCCAGGCACGAGCGAGACCTCGTCCGGCGCATTGCCGAGGCCGGTCACGAGATCGCCTCGCACGGCACCAACCACGACATGATCGGCCGACTCACACCGGACGCATTTCGGCAGGATCTCATTGCCAGTCGCAAGCTTCTGGAAGACATATCGGGTGAACAGGTCCTCGGCTATCGTGCGCCCACGTTTTCCATAACTCGCGAAACGGCGTGGGCTTTGGACGTCCTTTGTGAATCCGGCTTCGTCTATGATTCCTCGGTCTTTCCCATTCGCCACGACCGGTATGGCGTCCCCGATGGGCCCCGGTTCGCCCATCGCGCGGTCGGTCCGGGTGGGGGAAGCATCCTTGAGATTCCGCCGTTGACGATGCGCCTCCTGAAGTCGAACCTGCCGGTGGGAGGAGGGGGATACCTGCGGCTTTTCCCGGTACGACTCGTCGGGAGGTCACTGCGAGCCGCCGAGCGCGCTGGCCAATCCGGAATGCTCTATCTCCACCCGTGGGAACTGGACCCCGACCAGCCGGTCCTTCCGATGTCCCGCGTGAACCGCTGGCGGCATCGGGCGGGGCTCAGGCGCACAGAACGCAAGCTCCGGTGGCTCCTGGAGCGTTTCGACTTCACCAGTGTTCGACAGCTCTTGCAGACCCTGTCAAGCTCTGCGCTGGAGGAATTTCATTACGCAGCGGATTCGTGCGGGTAGTTCGTCCACACCCAATACCCCAAGGCGCCCCCGACTGCGAAGCAGAAGACGTCCGTGATGGATGGGACGCGTTCGAGGAAGAACTGGCCGAACTCGAGGATCAGTCCGAAACAGCCTGCCAGCACGGCCGCCTTCATGATGCTGAGGGAACGGGTGCCCCTGCCAAGCCACCGCCAGCGGAGCGCCATGGCGTAGGTCAGGGCGCCCACGAGAAGGAGTGTCCGCAGGAAGAGTCGGACGTCGTTTGCCGTCCCGCCCATGGCGTAGTGATAAAGCGGCAGCCATTGGGCGCCTCGCGGCATCTTCTCCGCTAGGCGTGAAAGGTCCCAGGTGAAGACGAACGGCGTCCATTCCACGTAGACCAGGTATCCTGCCAGCAATGTTACCGGTAAGAGCACTTTGAGGCGCGGCGAAAGCCGCCCCACGAGAACCGGGCCGAACAGCAGCCCCAGCAAAGCTCCCCCGGCGGAACTCACCACGTTGGCGGCGTTGGCGCTCCTGCCGACGATGAACAATTTGACCACCTCGGCCGCGGTGGCGAAGCAGACAACCAGGACGGCTGCCCTTATCCATCTCTGACGCGTGGCCCGCTGCATGGAAGCCCCGAGGAGCAGTGTCAGCACCCCGTAGACTCCCATTCGCCGCACGACCCAGTGGTGCCACGGATGGCGCGAGAAGCCGCTCTCGAGCGAAACGACCGACTCTCTAAGGTTGTGCTTGATCGTGCCGACGTCGAGTGTCGGCAGCAAGGGATAGACGGCATCCAACGCGAGCACCACGAGCAACAGGGCTGCGACGAGTGCGAGCCGGCGCTCCGCGTGACGCTTGCGGACCGCTTCTGTAAGCGCCAGCCATCCCCACGCTCCGAACAGAGCACCTGCCGCCGCGCCGACCGTTCCGCCGGAGAAGTTCATGAGAACATCTGTCGCGCTGGCGATCCGGGAACTCGTAAACAGCTGCCCGCATTCGATTACGAGGCTCGAACCCCCACAAACCGCCATCCCCTCGAGAAACGCCACCCACCGCGAGCGGCGCGCATTGAGGGCGAGGCGTGTCGCCAGGAAAAATCCGAGCGGAACGTACAGCATCACGTTGCTCAGCATGTCCGCCCGGCTGGTGTGCACGGCGGTCCCGAACGGCCAGAACTGCCAGGCCCGGCGCAGCTGCACGTCAACCCAGGCCCCGTCGGCCGTAAAGTCGAACGGCATCAGGCTCGCATAGAAAAGGAGCGCCAGATAGACCAGACACAGGATACCCAGCAACCGACCAGAGGCGCGTTGGGAGGCAAGAGCGACGTCAGGGGGATGCTCGTCCACGGTTTTTCGCTCCTGTCAAAGTCTGAGCGATGGCTCACACCCTCCTAATCTACGTCGCGAGCAGGTGCTGGACAAGCCCTTTCCGAAGATCAAGGCGCGACGTCTCAGGAATGAAGGCTTGATTCCGGCTCAGCTTTTGTGTCAAATCAGGGCTCCGGCGAATCCCGCCCGCATGGGTAGTGGGCCGACCGGCGAAGCACAGAGGCTACAGAGTGCCAGTCCCGAGTATCCTTCAGGCTTCAGCCTATCGCACCGAGCGTCCGCCACTTGATCTCAATGGGCTGCCGCTGTACTGTTCTGCAAATCCATTCATACCGACTACGCGCTGAGGGAACATCGTATGCCGTGGTTCGTGGGTCTGCATTCTGACAACTGGGACGATTCCTGGCGGCCGTGGATGTCGATTGCGGAAGCGTCGGATGAAGAGACGGCGTAGATGCTGCGGGATGCGCTCGAAAAGGCGCACAAAAAGGCGTTGGTTTTCTGACTCAACGTGCCAATCGGCGGCAAATCGTGGCAAGTCCCGGCAAGACGGGGCGAAGAGGGGAAATCGCGCGGGATGCGCAGGGCCGCGCGCTAATCGGCGATTCGGGCGTGAAGATGGTGCCGAAGGTGGGAGTCGAACCCACACCCGGGGTTAAGCCGGACGGGATTTTGAATCCCGCGCGTCTGCCGGTTCCGCCACTTCGGCGTCTGGTGTATCTTACGCTGTTTCTGCCCCGTTTGGCAAGCCTGTTTTCGACCGTCCCGGGAGGGGCTCGACTCGACAAGCAGGACCTTTCACTGCTGTAATCCGTCCGGAAACAAGACTTGAAACCTGTGGCGGAAGACGTACAATATGGATGAAAGGGCCGCAGGGGCGCAAACCAGGTGTGAGGAGACAGTCATGAGGATGCTCAAGAGTCGTGGGTTTACCCTGATTGAGGTCCTGGTGGTCATCACGGTCATCGGCCTGCTGATGGGACTGCTGCTTCCCGCCATTTTGAGGTCCAAGGACGTTTCCAACCTGACGCGGTGTACCAACAACCTGAAACAGTTCGGGGTGGCTTTCGCCGTCTATCTCGAGGAATACATGTACCTGTATCCCCCGAGCACAGTCGACAGCAGTCGCTACGGACGAAAGGAGTGGATGGACCTCATCCGTCCGCGCATGGGTCTGGGAACACTCGACGACGGGCTGGAACTGCTCGACCTGTATCAAGGGGCCAGTTGGCACCTCTACCAGCAGTTCGACTGTCCCGGAAACAGCCAGTCCCGGAGCGGCTCCGGACGCTTCGACTACGGATACAACCTCAAGTGCCTGCATGACGACGGGACGGGACGGAACGCGAACACCGTCAGGTCTGATATGATCGTGGTGCATTGCGCCAACCACTATGCACCCACCGACCCGACTTACGGTGTGAGCGGCCGCACGTGCAACCCGGGCATTCACTCCGGATTCGACAACTATCTCTTCGCGGACGGTCACGTCGAGAACAGCAACGCCTTCTACAAGAAGGTTGCGGACAAGCCCCCCTGGCTGAGCCTCTATTGAGAAATCGCCGGCGGATGGGCGTCCGGATACGGATGGGAAGGAGGGCACGGTCTTCCGTGCCCTTTGCTTTTCCAGTCGGGCAGCGTGCTCAGACGCCCCTCGGCACCGACTGCTCCACGGCTGCGGCGCAGGCTCCGACCCTCACGTAGCAGTTCATCGGACACTTCTCGATGGCCTTGTCGAAGGTCTCACCTTGGACGTCGTAGTGTACGGTGGGGAGGGCGTCGCCCTTTACCATCGTCACGGCGCCGGAGACGGTCACCTTGGCGCAGATCATGCAGGAGATGCACCCGACCGAGCAGATCTTCTTGACGGCGGCCCCGCGGTCACGGTTGGAGCACGCCAGGATCACATCGGTGCCGAGTGGGAGCAGTTCGATGATGCCCACGGGACACGCCCGCACACACACCCCGCAGCCGGTGCACTTGACACGGTCAATGACGGGGAGACCGTTGTCACTCATGGTGATGGCATCGAACGGACAGACCTTCGGGCACGTCCCGAACCCCAGGCAGCCGTACTTGCACGCCTTGGGACCCCCGTGGACGAGTGCCGCAGCGCGACAGTCGGCGATCCCGTCGTAATCGAACGCCTGCCTCGCTTCGGTGGTTCCCCCGTGACAGTGGACGTAGGCCTGGACGGGGAGGGTCTCCGCGAAGGCCACCCCCACGATACGCGCGACGGCCCGGGCGGTCTCCGTGCCGCCGGGGACGCACAGATTCGTCGCGGCGCCTTCCCTGACCAGGGCTTCGGCATAGGGCAGGCATCCGGAATAGCCGCACGCACCGCAATTCACCTGCGGGAGGGCCGCGTCCACCTGCTCAATCCGCGGGTCGGTTTCCACCGTGAACACACGATTGGCAATGGCAAGCCCCAGGCCGAGCAGGAGGCCCAGGGTCGAGAGTACGATGACGGCGAGAAGGACAGACATCGCTCACCCCTGAGAATCGACCACGCGTTGTTGACGAAAGCCTCGCAGTATTCTAACCTGTGTGTCCGGGTTTTCAATCCTGTTCGGAAGAAATGACGCCCCTCCGGTATGTCTTTGACATGAGCACGGTCCTGCAGTAGCATGCTCCTGAACGGCGGCTGACTGCCGGTTCGGCATCGAGAGGCGGACGGGTCATGGGGAAGGCGAAACAAGCGATACGGTTGACCGCCAAGTTTGACGGGGGCAACCCCAGACGGGCCTCACGCATCCGGGAGGACCGACACGGGGTCTTCACCGTCAGGCCGACCTGGGACAGCGACCCTGACCGGTCGTACGGTCTGGCGTTCGCGGTCATGGTCGAGAACGCCGGCCTCGACGCCGCGACGCTCACGGTTAACGTGGACTGGGGCACGCCGCGTCATATGGAATACAAGCACGTCTATTACGTGAACTGCGAAGGCGAGGAGGACTGGACGGAGATCGCCGCGGCGGTTGACGGGCAGGTGGCGTCGGTCACGTTCGACGCCGCACCGGGGGTGTCCTATCTGAGTCTCAGTCCGATGTACAACTACTCCCGGTATCTGGCGTTCATGGACGCCCTGGCCCAGCGTCCGGAGGCGGACGTCGTCCTGGCCGGGAAGTCGCGGGAGGGGAGGGAAATCTGGCACGTTCAGATTCCCCCGGGGGCGACACCGGACGCCGAGCCGGTGATGTTCATCTGCCGAAACAACGCGTGTGAGAGCGCCGGGAACTTCATGATCGAGGGAATGGTGCGGTTTCTGTTCTCGGGGGAGCCGGAGGCCACCGAACTCATGCGGCGTTTCACCTTTCACTTCCTTCCGATGACGAACCCCGACGGGGCCTTCAACGGTCTCGAACGGGACACGGCACGGGAAAACGGTGCGAACCTCGGCAGGATGAACACGGCCCCCGACAGTGCACACGACGCCATCCGACACACCCTGGAGGCCGTCAGACCCGGGGTGTTCGTCAACATGCACAACTGGATGATACCGGACGTCGACGGGCTCCTGTGCAACGATGAGCTGTACGCCAGACGACTCTCGGAGCTCCTGCCCCCCGTCGGGAGCATCCCGCGGCGCTACCACCGGGAGTGGTATTCCGACGCCATCACCGAAGTCGAAGACCGGGGCGACGTGACGCTGTATCCGATCGCGAAGCTCCCCGAGCTGCACAGGGAGAGCGGCGGGACGTGGAAGGATTTCTGTCGTGAGCGGTTCGACGCCCGGGCGATGGCGGTGGAATTTCCGTGGCAGGGACGCACGGTCGACGATATGAGACAGCTGGGCATCGCTCTGCTCAAGGCGGTGTGTCTGGTGCGCGTCAGTGAGCGGGGGATAGAGTAGGG
>Ga0307380_10013558_pt1 | contig 10061 bp, 8 predicted proteins | sample UN3MG_FD_202239 | JGI IMG/M metagenome (GOLD analysis project Ga0307380, IMG submission 202239) | Soil microbial communities from Risofladan, Vaasa, Finland - UN-3 | ecosystem: Environmental > Terrestrial > Soil > Coastal area > Acid sulfate soil | place: Finland: Risofladan, Vaasa | collected...
TTATTCCAAAAGAACAAAAACCATATCGATCAGGGGGAGTAACTTGGATAAGAGCTACATCACAATTTTTTCTTCCCGATAAAAAAAGAGCGGGGATTTCGCTTGCTAAGATAGGGGTGTAGTCTGCTTGACCCTTATTTATCTCTTCTCGCAATGTTTTACCAATAAAGAAGGCATTATGTCGAAATAGATCTTCAGCTTTATCTTTAAAATACTTTTCGGGGAATATTGTAAGAAAGTGGATGATTTCAGTGTCATATAATTGCTCAGAAGCACGAATCAATTCTGTAGTTAATGCTTGGGGTTCAGAACACGCTGAATGGATGAAAACGCGATTTCCCGGTATGATTTTACTTATGGCTTCTTTTGCCGTAATCTCTTTTTCCTTCCACTTTTCTCTCCAATTTTGATCCGACGAATCCAACGGGTTCATATCAATAATTTTAATCTTTTATTCCTATTGTATAATATTAGCTTTGTACATTTTTAATATTTGTATCAAATAAAAATAAATCTTCATTTTTACTTTTAAATAAAATATGTAAATAAATCAAAATAAGCAAAATTTATTGATTTAAGTCAAAATAATCATTAATAAGAGTATAGAATTGTTTTAATACTTCTTCCCCTCGGACTGTTGTTAGATACTTAACAAGATCGTCATCATTTATCTGTTGAATTAGATTACGAGACATGAGAAATTGAAGCGTTTCTCTAATCATGCTTGTTTTTAGACGAGTTTCCCTTAATAGCCATGTTTGAGTTCTTTTTACTCTTAAACAAAATTCTAATACTTCCGCCCAAATTTCAAATTTGCTACGTCTTGAAGAACTCATTCATTGATCACCAAATAAAAATTAAGAGAACTCCTCATTATCAAAATTACTTGTAGATAAATCTTTTAATTCTTGACCCCAATCTTCTAAACTAACGAATAACTTTTCCCATTTAACAGTTTTACGTCCAATGCTAATTGAAGTTAGTAAATTTATTACCCAAGAAGCTAGCATTAAAAGAGATAAAGTGGACATGAAGAGAATGTGAAATGATTTAATAATTTCAAAATCTAATATCCCTGCAAGTATAAGAAATGATAAATACCCTAATGCGAAATTAATGATTAAGAAGTATTTTACTAACATGCTCAAATTTCTACTCTTCTTAGAATATCGACTAAAGAATGTGTAAAAATTTTTAATATATGGAACTAATCCGCGGTATAGAGCATTTTTTGATTCTTTTTTTCCTTTAGCTTGTTTAAGACATCGAGTTCCATTGATTAAAAACAAACTGTAAATATAAATCTGTATCCCAATAGGAATGAGTGATATAAGAACAAATGAGGATAAAAAAATAGTCCAAGGAATGCCAAATGAACCATAAATTTGATATAACTGCTCTGAAAGTTGTCCTGTGATAAGGTTATATATCCATATAATAATTAATATTGATGCAGATAAAAAATACAAAATTAATGATGAAAAATGAACTTTAAATAACCTGTTAATCCTTTTGAATTTTAAATATAATGACTTTTGGCTTTGGATAAGCCCATTATCTTCATTTTCGATTTTTTCCATGATTTCACCTCAAATCTTATTATAATATACAAGGGAGTAATGATATTTAAGTATGTAAGGACAAATCGTAGCTAGCAACCTAAAGTCTTCATTTTTTTCGATAAAAGGTATTTATGAAAAAATATTTTTTTTCCTAATTTGGGTTAAATTGATCCATGGCGTCTTTAAAAAAGACTGTAAATTTATCAACTAAGGGTTTTGCTTTTAAAAATTCATTTACTCTTTTTTTAATTGCATCAAAACCATTTAGATTTTCTAAATCTTTATTTTTTGCTTCTAACTCAACATTTATGTCCTTTAATTTGATATATTGCTTCGAGATCGAGTTGAAGCGATGATAATATCTGAGATAATTATAAAAAACGATTGATGGTAAGCTATAAAATCGTTTTCTTACACCTTTAATTTTAAGCAATTCAATATATCCTTTTTGAAGAAAGTAATTCAACCCTTCGGAAACCATGCCTGCTGATAAACCCGTAAGCTTTCTTAATTTATCTTGGGTTAACTGTTTTCTCGTGAGAAAGTATACCATTATTAATGCGTATTTTGTCTCCTCAATTACAAATAAGGGACAATCTAAAATAAATTTAACAATCTCGCTTTCAATATCATTTAAAAGCTTTTTGGCTTTAATTGAATTTGCCTCTTTTGAATCGTTTTTTACCATAATTGAATTTCTTTTACTTTTTGATTCAGAATCATCTGCGAAAAGAGCCTTATGAAAAGTAAAAAAATCAATTATCTCTTGTACTCTTTCCATCATAATACTTTTTAAAGACTTCTCCTCTTCATTTTTAGGGTCATGCATTTCAAGAGTTTTTAATTTTATCCTTAAAAACGAGTTGTATTTGTCGATCTCCTGTATTCCAAATTCCATCGCACTGGACATTAACTGATTGAGTAAACCTGACATTGAATATTCGTACGCATTTTTTTTATTTACACGTTTTCTCTTTTTTAACACCTGATACTCTTCATACAGATTTACTATTTTAGAAATCGTTCCTTTTGAAATCCCTGCTTTATAATCGTCTTTATAGAAGATTTGAGATAATTTTCTAATATCATCTTGAGTGAGCCATAAACCTTCTCGTAATAAAAAATATGCGAGGATGTGTGATTCCATATCAGTCCTTCTCTTATTTTCTCCAGACTTAACAATGAAATCTATGATTTCTTGTTCGTATATTCTTATTATTTTGTCGTAAATAATTTTATTACTTTTTTTTGAAGGCATTTGTTAATGATCTTATTCAAATTCTAATATAAATATCTTTTTATTTTTCGTGAAATTTCACAAATGGTGAAAGGATTTAAATAGTAATATTGTTTATCATTTAGTGACTTTCAGTGATAATGAAAATTCACAATCTCTGAAAGAAAAATCAAAGAGGTGTTATAATATTACAAAGCTTCAAATAATCCAGTATGAAAAGTTTGAGAGGAAATTAATTCCCCATGAGAGGAGATTTTTCAGAGTTGGTCTTTCTAATATATCAATCATTGCTAGACTCAATGCTTTCATCTCTGAAGTGGAATTAAGAAATGCTATAGAAAAAATTAGAGCTCAACATCCATTAGTAGGAGTTCGAGTATATCTAGATAAAAATAATGATGCTTGGTTTACATCTGAAAACGTACCAGAAAATCCATTAAAAGTTGTTCAACGCACTTCAAAAGATGATTGGAATCACGAACTCTTGAATGATTATATGGTCCGATTCAAAGTGGAGAAAGGACCATTAGTTCGGTTTTCATTAATACAGTCATCTGAAACTTCTGAAATTATTATCACCTGCCATCACGTCATCTCTGATGGCACCTCATTAGCTATTCTGGCACGAGATCTATTGCTATATCTTGGAGATCCCGATCGAAAGGTTATACAAATGCCAGAAGCCCCATTAGCCACCCCAGATAATTTTCCTACAGACATTACTCCTGGAAAATTGATTCTATTCGCAATAAATAAATTGAATAAAACCTGGGAAAAAAAGAAAGTTCTTTTTGACGATGAAGATCTTGATAATATTTTTCACGCATATTGGGAGAATTTTCATTTTAAAGTAATCTCCGTCGAATTGAGCAAAAATCAAACATCAGATCTATCCAAATTGTGTCGAGAACATGGTGTGACCTTTAATTCGGCTCTTAATATGGCATTTCTTGCCGCGCGTTATGATATTCTCGGACATTTTAAAGGAGGTAAACAAAACATATTGATTCCCGTGAACACCCGCGAACGCTACAAAAAACAGGTGGGTGAACAGTTTGGTCTTTATGCTGCAGGATTTCAATTCAAGATGTCTTATAACCCGAAACTAAATTTTTGGGAGAACGTTAAGATTTTCAATCAAAAAGTCAGAGAAAAACTAGATATCAATCAAGTATTTAAGATGGTTGCCCTGATGGGTCTAATGGATAATAGTCTCACGGATTCTCAATCCTTTAGTTTTTTAGGTCATTTTCTTTCTCCAAACTCTAGCAGGTATGAAAAAATTCATTCTTTTTGCAATGATAAAAAAAATATTGCTAATAAAATGCTGAAAAAGAAAATAGCTAAAGTACCTGGTCTATCAATTACTAATCTTGGTTTACTAGATTATCCTTCAAAATATGGTTCACTGGAATTAGAGCGTTTTATCTTTGTTACTTCAGCTTCACCTATGATGGAACTTGTAATTTCTGCAGTAACGGTCTTCGGAAGACTTAGCTTTACTATTAATTATATAGAAGAGACAACGGACACCCCAACCATGCTAAAGATCAAGAATAAGGCTTTAGAATACTTAAACATCCTATAAATATAAAATATTTTTTTTTAATTTAATTATTTATCCTTTACACGGAAAATCTTTAAATTATGATACAATTTTATTTTCCTTATATTAAGAGAGATTTCAGATTTTGATGAATTTTTAAAAAAGATAAATACGGAATAAATCAGATTGAAGGTAAAAAATAAGAAAGATAAGGACAATCTCACCCAAAAAGAAAGAAATACTGCATCGAACCTAACTTACAGAAAAAATCACGATATGAAAAAATGGTATTGCTTCTGGATAATATTTGGGACTTCGCTTGTCATTTTAGAGATCTCTCTTGCGTGGATCGTTAAGATTCCTCTTGAGAGTTATATGATCGCATCTCTTGTAGCTATAGTGGCGGTAAACACCAACTTCCTAGGCTCTACATTTATCGCGGCAGAATATGATCCCTTAAGAAGAGCCATATGCCATATGGGTAGGCTTAAATCCTATCACGGAATCGATAATACGAAATCAGTGATACTCTGGATAGGGTGGGGTGTTTCTACCAGTATATTAGCGTTCTTATTAGGGGAATTAATGGTAACGTATTATTTTCCCGTGCCTATTCTCCTCGCTACGGGATTCTTAGGTTACTGCGGTACTATAGTTGCTATCATGGTGGTGTTAATTCCAATTGATGTACATAGGAAGTACCACCTCCTTTCTTCTCTAATCCTCTTTCTAATCCCTCTTTCCATAAACATACTCATATTTATTTACCTACCATTCAATAACTCTCTTCATAAATATTTCTTTATCCCGATATTGCAATGGTTTTTCGCGGCGTTATACGCGATTGGATATATTAAAAGGTACCTATATACAGCCATCTTTCAGAAAATCTACCTTTTACTGTCCCTCTTCTCCGTTTATCTCTATATAATTATCTTCTCAGCTATATTAGTGTAATTAGAAAGAAAACAAGAATAATACATTAAGATAAAATGAAGCTGGGGTTAATTTTAAACGTAATAGATCCCCAAATAGGTGGTGTGAATTTTAATTCTTCGTAAATATAATACCAATTATTCCCTATTTATTTTCCATGAAGTTTAGTCCCAATTAAATTATCAAAATGCTCCCCCTATACTCCAAAATACATGATTTATAGATAAAATGTTTAAATGCTATACCAAATACTTTTATCATGCACAATTCTCATCCAGTGAAAAACTCGAGATTTAAATGGGATGAGACAAGGAAACAAGCTTTAAAATGATTGAGCAATTTATTCAATTACGAAATTTAAATGTATCAATTAAATGAAAAATATAAATTTGTGAAGAAATATGTCAGAAAAAGACAAGAATATGGAAAGCATCCTTACCGAAACGCGTATCTTCGACCCACGTGAACTCAATCCAGACTATATGAAGACTGGCATGTCTTTTAAAGAATATCAAAAACTCTACAAGAGATCTATTGAAGATATGGAAGGTTTCTGGGATGAACAAGCACGATCTCTCGATTGGTTCAAACCATACGACAAAGTCTGGGAAAAAACCGACCTCTTTCCAGGAAAATGGTTTACTGGTGGTAAAATAAATGTTGCTTACAACTGCTTAGATAGACACGTGAAAAATGGAAAAGGAGATACAACCGCTTTAATCTGGGAAGCAGATGCACCTGGAAAAGCGAGAACCTATACTTACAAGGAATTGCTTGCGGAAGTTTCAAAAGCAGCAAACGGCATGAGAAAACTTGGCTTGAAAAAGGGTGACCGGGTAACCATATGGTTGCCAATGATCCCCGAACTCGCAATCATAATGCTCGCATGCGCTCGGATTGGCGTCATCCACTCCATTGTATTCGGTGGATTTTCAAAAGAAGCCGTGAAAGACAGAATTGAAGATTCTGACTCGCGTCTATTGTTTACAAGCGATGAAACCGCACGCGCAGGGAAATTTTATCCAAAAATGTCTGATGTCGTTCAAATTATTGATAAAGTACCGACCATTGAGCACGTGATTGTAGTCAAACACACCGGAAACGACGTGGCACACACGAAAAAAGACATCTGGTACCATGATTTCATTGACGAAATGAGTGAAAAGTGCGAACCCGAACAAATGGACTCCGAAGATACCCTATTCATCCTCTATACAAGCGGAACAACCGGAAAACCAAAAGGAGTTAATCATACCACCGCAGGATACATCCTTTATACCTCATATACGCATAAAGTAGTCTTCAATTACAAGGAAGGCGATGTCTGGTATTGTACAGCAGATGGAATTGGTACTTCACCAATACCAGCTGAAATATAGGCTGGATTACCGGACATTCCTATATCATATACGGACCACTCGCTAATGGAGCCACCACCTTAATGTATGAAGGCGTGCCTACCTATCCTGAAGTAGACAGGTTTTGGGACATCGTAGAGCGCCATAAAGTTACCCAATTTTATACGGCCCCGACGGCAATTCGCGCGCTCATGCGTTATGGAGATGATCCTGTAAACAAGCACGATTTAAGTTCAATTAGAATCTTAGGCACTGTCGGGGAACCGATAAATCCGAAAGCCTGGACATGGTATCATAAAATAGTAGGTAAATCTAAATGTCCCATAGTTGACACATATTGGCAAACTGAGACAGGTGGATTTATAATGACTCCAATTGCAACAGCAACTCCAACAAAACCAGGTTCATGTTGCTTGCCATTCCTAGGAATTAAGCCAGTAATCTTTGATTTAGAAGGCGACGTGATTGAAGAAGAAGATGTCGGTGGGTACTTTGCCATTGCCAAACCGTGGCCAGGAATGCTACGGGACGTGTGGGGGGATACGGAGCGATTCAAATCGACCTATCTTGACAAATATCCGGGACATTATTACACGGGTGATGGAGCTCGCCGGGATGCAGATGGATATTATTGGATTCTTGGTCGGCTAGATGATGTCATCAAGGTCTCGGGTCACCGTATCGGGACGATGGAAGTCGAATCGGCGTTAGTCAGCCACCCTAAGGTTGCTGAAGCCGCGGTTGCTCCTTTCCCTCATGAAATCAAAGGGCAAGCTATCTGGGCGTATATTACTTTAATGGCAGGAGTGGAAAAAACCGAAGCGCTGAAAAAAGAAATCAAGATGCACGTGCGCAATGAAATTGGTCCGGTGTTCCAGCCAGACGTGATACAATTTGCCGATGCGTTGCCAAAGACTCGTAGCGGAAAGATCATGCGTCGAATCCTGAAAGCAATTGCGGCAGGAACAGATGTTGGGAATGTTACGACCTTGGCAGATCCTTCAGTCGTGGACTCTCTCCTTGAAGATCGAAAGAAAATGGATGTTTAAATAGTAATAAATTTTTTTTATTCTTTTCAATTTTTAAATGTATCAAATATATCTTGCAAGTCTCTTTTAATTTCAATTATATTTTTATTATAATAGAATGGTAATTTATTGAGGTTGATTCTAAATTTTTGTTCTTCTAATTCTTCATCCAATGTCTCCAAAGATTAAGAAGAATTATGATAGATCTATTATAGATAAAATAAGATATCTATTATAGATAACATAATCTTTTTAAACTAAAGGATTGAACTAATATTATATTAATCATGACAGAAGAAGAATCGTTAGAAAAATTAAAAGATGCAATTATAAAAGGAGATTCAGAGAAAGCAATTCTTTTGGTTAATGAATCTATTAAAATGGGAATACAAGCCAAAGAGATTTTAAATAGAGCAATTCTTAAAGGTGCTGAAGAAGTAGGGAACTTATATGAAGAGGGTGAGTATTTTCTTCCTGATTTATTAATGACTGGTGATGCCATTAACGCTGCTACTGAACTACTAAAAAGTTCCTTTGGTCAGGAATCTGAAATAGAATCTAAAGGTACTATATTAATTGGAACAGTAGAAGGCGATATTCATGATTTAGGCAAGAGTTTGGTAGTCTCATTATTAAAAGGGCAAGGTTTTGATGTTGTTGATTTAGGATCTGATGTTCCACCAGAAGAATTCCTTCGAAAAGCAAAAGAAATAAATCCCATACTGATAGGATTGAGTGGATTAATGACAATGAGCATCTCTAAAATGATAGAGACAGTTAATTTACTTAAGAGTGAAAATATACAATCTCGAATAATCATTGGTGGGGGAATATTGTCAAAAGAATCGTGTGAAATGGTAGGAGCAGATGACTTTGCTAAGGATGGCTGGGAAGGAGTTAAAAAAATAAATAATTTAATTTGAATTTAAGAGGTGTAAGAATAAATTGGTAAAAGATTGGGCCGCGTCTGTAAATAGAATATTTAGGACAATAGGAGGATCAAAAAGAGTTGATAAAGTTCCGTTTCTTGCATTCGCCGGGGAACAAATGATTTGCCGAGTGACCGGAAAAACTGTGAAAGAATTATATAGTTCCCCAAAAGTTTATGCTAATGCTATTATAAGCACTTTTGAGTTTTTAGATACGGATTCAATCAATGTTCCAAGTGCTTACGCAGGTCCAATTGAAGCTTTAGCATTTGCAGAATCGAACAACAAATTAGATGCAATTAAATGGTTTGATTACAAACCTCTAATGTGTAAACAAGGAGTAATTTGTAAAACTGAAGAAGATATTGAAAACCTGGAAATTCCAGATCATGGTAGGAATAATGTATGGAAAAATTCCTTACTAACAGCAAAACTGATTAATGAAAAAATTAATTTCCCCCAAGTAATTAGCTTGAGTATTTGGTCTGTTGTTCAGGAGTTGCGTGGCATAGATGCCTATAAGGACATGCGTCGAAATCCGGATTTATTATTAAAACTGTGCGAAAAAATTTATGAATCTCAAATGGATGTTTATGAAAATTGGCTTGAAATTGTTGGCATGCCTCCAAACGTTTTTATTGCAGGATACTCATTTAACCGTCACATGATGAGTTTTCAAGATGCCATGCGCTATGAAGGTCAGTTTATTAAGAGGATGATGAATAAAATAAAAGTTCCTTTCATGCTTCATAATTGTGGAACTTCACCATATTTCACAGAAGTCGTAGAGGAAATTGACTTTATTGCCGTGAATGGTAGTCATCCATTAGATATTGAATATTGGATTGATTTTAAAAAGAAACATCCAAAAATTGTAATAATAGGTGCCAACATTGACGTGAGTCGAGAAATGCTCACGGGATCTCCTTCTGATGTTGAAGAAAAGGTAAAAGAAAACATCTTAAGCTTAGCTCCTGGAGGAAGATATATTTGTTGCCCTGTTTGTAGCCTACCATGGGGAGTATCAATTCCAAATATCTTAGCGATTCCAAAAGCAATCGAGAAATATGGACATTATCCCATAAATATAAATTAAAATTTAAAATTCATCTATTGGCATATTCTGATGATCAAACAAGCCCTAGTTTGCGTAATTAATGAATTGAGAATATATCTTTTTAAACATAATAATTTCTTTTTGATTCCATTTCTCAAATAGTTCGACGCTTTTAGGGTAATTTTTATAATGGGTATTTATTTTTTTCATGGATCTTGAAAGAGAATTCAATTTTAGCAGTAATTTTGGTCGACTGATTCCTTTTACGAATTTTTTTATCATTTTTACAGAATTTAAATTTACAAGCCCATGATGCATGAGGTCGGCAATATCATTTCCATTCAAAATTTTTTTCCCGATTATAAAATTGATATCATCTGATGAACTATGCTGGAAATAAAGTCTCAT
>Ga0307380_10013560_pt1 | contig 10060 bp, 7 predicted proteins | sample UN3MG_FD_202239 | JGI IMG/M metagenome (GOLD analysis project Ga0307380, IMG submission 202239) | Soil microbial communities from Risofladan, Vaasa, Finland - UN-3 | ecosystem: Environmental > Terrestrial > Soil > Coastal area > Acid sulfate soil | place: Finland: Risofladan, Vaasa | collected...
AAGATATGAAAAAGTGGAGTTTTCATCTCCAAATATTTTTTCTGTCTAAGAGATTTCGTCATCATCAGGAGATATTAAAGAATCCTGCCTCTGTAGTTCAGGATAGAAGTATTTATGAAGATGTGGATATATTTGCTAAAAATTTAAATCAGCAGGGATATATGGGGGAACGTGATTATGAAAATTACCAGGAGTTATTTAGCATAATGACCCAATTTCTTACTCCTCCAGATTTAATCGTTTATCTTCAAGCTTCGGTTCCCACTCTCTTAAAAAGAATTTCCCGACGAGGAAGAGATTATGAAAAAACTATCTCCGAGGAATATTTAAAACAATTAAACGGATTGTATGAAGAATGGGTGGAGAATTTTAGTATTTGTCCTATCTTGAATGTGCCGGCTGATGATTTAGATTTTGTTAAACGCCCTGAACATCTAAAATTAATTGCCAATAAAATATTAGATAAACTCCAGGGGGTAGAAAAGGTAGTATTTGATTAAAAAGGAACAGGAGACGGTTTTTGTTCTTTTTCGTTCTCTGTACTAAAGTAGGAGGGAATATTTTGAGAGCAGTATTAATTTATGGTGGAGAAAATAAAAAATTAGAATTATTTGTGAAAAAAATATCATCAGTAATAGAAAGAAAAGGGAATGAATTAAAAGTAATTAAAGCGGAAAGAGGAATAATGAATTGCAATTTTTTGCCTTATGAATTAGTCTTCGTGGGTTGCCCGGTTTCAAGTATGTTTAAAGGTAATTTACCTTCTGAATTAATTGATTATATAAAAAGATGTGCTGGGATGGAAAGAAAAAAGACTATTGCCTTTATCATCCCACGGTTAATGGGGAACGATAAAACCTTAAAGAATTTAATGAGTTTATTGGAGAGTAAGGGTTCTTTTATAATAGATTTTAAACAGATTAGGGGTATAGATAAAGACAGTGAGGTATTAGCCTCCAGTTTAAAATAATGTACCAGGAGATTCGTAACAGTGGACGGTTCTCTAACACACTTTTTATTAGCTTGCTCAGTGTGTCAGAGAACCGTCCACTGTTCACGTCTTAAAGGAAATAAAAGATGACAATCAATATATTAAAATTTTTAAGAGAGAAAGAATACATTTCCGGTGAAGCTCTAGCTCAAAAATTAGGCATCTCCCGGGTGGCGGTTTGGAAGCAGATACAAAGACTAAAGGATATGGGGTATGAGATAATAGCTGACCAAAATCTGGGCTATTGTCTGATTTCCCGTCCTGACCTTTTAATCCCTCAAGAAGTCCAAGGAGGATTATTCACAAAATGTATCGGCAAAGAAATATACTATTTCTCAGAATTAAAATCTACCAATATAATGGCTAAAGAGAAAACCCTACACAGAGCAGAGGGGATAAGCGAAGGCACATTAATTATTGCTGAAAGGCAGAGCGCAGGGAAGGGTAGATTGGGTAGGGAATGGTTTTCACCCGCCGGAGGTATCTGGCTCTCCATAATATTATACCCCCAACTTCCTCCTTCTTATATCCCCCGAATAACTTTAATGACTGCAGTAGCGGTAGTGAAGGCTATCAAGATGTGCACTCAAATTGAATCTCAAATAAAATGGCCAAATGATATATTAATAAATGAGAAAAAAGTATGTGGAATACTAACTGAAATGAGTGCCGAGTTAGATATAATAAACTGGGTGGTAGTGGGAATAGGTATAAATGTGAATATAGATCACCGGGAGTTTCCGGAAGATATTCAAGAGAATACGATTTCTTTAAAAGAAGTTTTAGACAAAGAGGTTTTACGGGTTAGGATGGTACAAATCTTCTTACAGGAATTTGAAAGGTATTACGAAAGTTTAAAAAGAAGAGAATTTTCTTCTATTTTAAAGGAATGGAAACTATACTCCCATACTCTGGGGAGAAAGATAAGGGTAGATATGGGAGAAAGAATTGTTACAGGAGAAGCAGTAAACATAAACGAAGAAGGAGCACTGATTTTAAAAAAAGAAGATGGCGAATTGATCAAGATAATTTCCGGTACTATTTTAAAATAAACTAAAAGAAAAGAAGATTATTGCGGAGGATTTAGATAAAATAAAATGCCACAATCAGAAGTAAATACAAAACAGATATTATATCAGAAAAGAATTTTCTCATCAGAATATAGGTGGTTCTTGGAACTTTCTTCTTCTTTCTTTGGGATTCACCAACGGACAATAAATTTTTTAAATGAATTTTATTGTTTTCCTCCTAACTTAGCGTTGCTTAATGAGCAACTTAGGGAAATTGCCTTGAATGATATATGGTTTTATAAGTCCCATCAAGAAGCAAATAAGGTTTTAAAGATTATCATTAACTTCTTTAGGGATTTTTTAAATAAAGGACTAGATTACCACAATAAAGAACGTGCCCTTAAAACTTTCTTGGAATTTGTACAACTATTGTATGAGAATCAGAATGCAGAAATTGATTTTTCTTCCCTGATTACAGAAGCAATTAATGTTTTAGAGAAAGCTTTGAATGACGATGAGGAAATAATTATACACGCTTCGAGTTTTTTAAAAATTCTTTCTAACTCACTTGCCCATGATAAAATATATTCCACCAAACTGAAATTTTTACTCCGTAAATCTCTTCAAAGGAATCTTGATTTTTGGAAGAATAATTTGAGCTTCAAAGATTGGTACGAGAAAGAAAATAAAATTATCGATAAAAATTACCACTTTGCTATTTCTAAAAAAGAAAATAATATGATTAAGGAAACACAAAAAATATTAAAGACAGCCAAGGAGTGGGAAGACCTAAAAAAAGTAATTGATTTTAGGGGTTTTACAGATAAATTGCGTGATTTTATGATGGGAACCAGGCCAGGGTTAGAAAGAATTTATTTTATATTTTATTTACTTCATCTACCCATTGAGACCCATTTAAAAGATTTTTTAATTATAGATTTAGCACAAGAATTTAAATCATTTTCCAAAGAAAAATTTATAGAGGTAGATACAGATACTCTTTTAAACAAGATATTTACCCTTTTTAAAGAATTAAAATCTAAACATATTGAAAAAATATTAGACTGCATATTACACTTGGGAGAAAAGATATATCAAACTCAAGACAAACTTAAAATAGATATTTTTATTGATCATCTCATTGAGTTTGGGTTTATTTATCCTAAAGTTTTAAATATTGATCAGGAATGGCAAATCCAGGTAGATCGAAATCATCTAAAAAATATTAGAGTATGGCTTAAGCTTATTGAATGTTCACCTAAGTCAAACAGAAAATTAATAGCCGCCTTAATTGTAAATTTAAAAATAGGTGGTATGTTTATTCGCGATAATGATCTCTTTCAAAGAGATATTAGTAAACTACTAAATAGTAATTTTGAACCTTGTTATATTTTAATAAAGCAACTTACCTATCTTTTCCCAGTTTATTTTAATAACATTGGGGCGGAAGGTAAAATTCGGGAGATTACTACTTCTATAGATAAATTGTCTTACCGCAATGATAAGCTGATCCATTTTTTAAGAAAACAGATACATTCTGAAAGCAATAGTACTCATATTGAATTGGCGAAAAGAATTCTCTGCTTTTGGTATGATGGTGATCCCCGGCCTCTGTTAAAATATCTCCCCTTAGATGTTCAGAGTGAATTAAAGGCTTCTGGTAAATGGTTTGACCCAGTACATAAAATCGTACAAAAACTTTGTGAAAAAATGAAAATTGGGCCAGAGGACTTGCTGGTAGAGAATATCAAAGAAATAGAAATAAATATTAAGAGAACAAATAAGAGAGTTGATTCTGATGTAAAACGGGTAATGTATCTTATCGAACTGTATGCTTTATTAAAACATAAATATTCTCTGGACCCAAAAGATATCATTAATGATTTGAAAAAAGTATCTTTACTTTCTTTTAAAAAAGTTGAACGTTTAAAAAGGCATTTAAAAGAGGAAAAATATGCAACTTCGATAAAGCAGATCTTTTCAATGATCTCTCATTTAAAAGGAATTATTCTGGATCCTAAGAAGAGCGAAGCTCATGAGGATATCTATTATAAACGCCATATTGCTGCCGGGATTCCTTCCATCTATGGTCAATATTCTGAACCTAAATTTGAATCTCTGGGGTTGATTTTTCGATTAGAAAGATTCGCAGATTTTCTTATCAACAGATTAATTAGTCAAAGAAATTTGGATTATATGACTATTGATGGCTTTCATAATGCTGCCAAGATATTGGAATTATTTAAAGAAGGATTAAAACTAAATGGTATTTCTAATGAAAATTTCAACTCAAATTTAGAGATGCTTCATTACAGTTTTAAAACATCAACCTTTTCCATGGATCAATTTGTAAACATTTTTTATTTTCTTACCTTAAATATTAAAGAGATTATAGAAAATTATTATATAAGTCCTTTCAATTCATCATTAAAAATAGTGATATCTCAAGATATCAAAGAGAAGAGAAAAAAAGATATTTCTAAGACCAGCCAAGACCATATTATCTATAAGAAGTCAGAAGAATTCTATCGAAATGTTATCTCTTCTGCTTTTTTGGTCCAACATTTAGATAATTATATTTCTCGGATATTGGTTACTTTGAGAGCTATGATGGAAAAATTAAAACCTGAAGTTATTCATATGCTTCTGAACTATGATCCCAAATTGCTTATTACTCCTTTTTATCAGTTAACGCCCAAAGTTGATAATCAGACATTTTTAGGTGCAAAGGCCTATTATCTTAAAAAACTATATTCCTATAAATTCCCCGTTCCTCCAGGTTTTGTCCTTACTACGGAGTGGTTCCGAGATAGAACAGCTATAAAACAGTTTCCTGAAATGTATAAAGCAATGTTAGGTATCATAAAAAAAAGAGTAATAGAATTAGAAAAAATTACTAAAAAAAAGTACGGAAGCCTGCAAAATCCTTTGTTATTAGCGGTACGTTCAGGAACAGTCATTTCCATGCCAGGCGCTATGGATTCAATTTTGAATATAGGAATGAATGATCAAATTGCCGAAAGTTTAAGTAAGCAGCCTGGTTATGGATGGGCGGCATGGGATTCTTATCGAAGATTATTGCAAAATTGGGGAATGGCTCATGGAATTACGCGAGATGAATTTGATAAAATCATCGTAAATTTTAAAGAACTTTACAAAGTAAAAGAAAAGAAAGCTTTTAGTAATGAACAAATGAAAGCCATTTCATTATCTTATAAAGATCTGTTGTGTAAATATGGCGTAAAACTTGAAGAACGCCCTTTTGAGCAATTAATACAGGCGATTATTTTTGTATTCCAATCCTGGTATAATAAAAGGGCTCAAATCTACCGAAAAAAACTTCAAATTGCCGAAGAATGGGGAACGGCGGTAATCGTGCAAGAAATGGTTTTTGGTAATATTAATTCTGAATCCGGGACCGGGGTAATTTTTACCAAGGTACCTTTCGAAAAAAGTTCTGAAATTGTGTTATATGGTGATTTTAGCAGACGCAGCCAGGGAGAAGATATCGTATCTGGATTGGTTCATACTCTGCCTGTTTCTGAATTTCAAAATAGAAAATCTCTTCACTTAAGAAGGGATTCTTTAGAGGAACAATTCCCTGATATTTACCAAGGGCTGCTCCGGCTGGCTAAGGAATTAATTTATAAAAGAGGATATGAACATCAAGAGATTGAGTTTACTTTTAAATCAAAGAGTAAAAAAGATCTATATATCTTACAAACTAGAAATTATAATTTACAAAATAAAGAGACGATACCAGTTTTTGCGGATTCGGCAATACATACAAGTTTAGTCGGTGCAGGCATTGGAATTGGAAGAGGAGCAATGAATGGGATTGTAGCTTTTGATATGGAAGATTTAAAAATGCTTTCGAAAAAATATCCAAAAAAAAATAAAATTTTAATTCGACCTGATACAGTTCCTGATGATATTGCTATGATTTTTAAATGTGATGGATTATTGACCGCTCGAGGGGGAGTTACTTCTCATGCAGCAGTTACAGCCGCTCAATTAGGAAAGACCTGTGTAGTGAATTGTAGACAATTAATCGTAATGGAAAAGGAAAAAAAGTGTGTTATTAACAAAAAGGAATTTCGAACAGGTGATGAAATCGCTATAGATGCTCATCTGGGGAATATTTATAGAGGCAATTATCCTATCAGTTTGGAACAGATAAATTTATTTTAAAGAAAGGGGAATACTACAAGATGAGTGTAAACCCTTATGGGAATTATTTAGGCATCAATGGTTTGGGTAGAATCGGTAAATTAACTTTATGGTATCATTTATAAGAAGACCATTTTGATGGATTTGTAATAAATGTGAGTCACCAGATAGAAATGATTAAAGAGGAGACGAACAAATTAAGCAGAGAAATAACCAGTAATATTTTTTTGACATAGTTGTTAACTAAAGATATTATATTGGTTAACAATAATTAATCAAAAAATCGGGGGGATTTAAGAATGTTAAAAATAAATATCCGTCAAATGGCTTTAGTCTCATTATTCGCTGCTTTAACTGCAGTGGGAGCTTTTATTTCGATTCCCATTTATCCTGTCCCCCTTACTTTACAGACTTTATTTACTCTTCTTGCTGGTATGACCCTGGGAAGCGTTATGGGAGCATTAAGCCAGATAATCTATGTGTTGCTGGGTGTAGTAGGCTTACCCGTTTTTGCCGGTTTTAAAAGCGGGATTGGCATATTGTTTGGACCAACCGGCGGTTTTTTGTTCGGATTTATGATTTCTACATATGTTATCGGTAAAATAATAGAAGAAAAGAAAGGGGAAAATATTTTTAACTATTTACTTGCCGGTTTTTTAGGAATTGCCATTATTTATTTTATGGGAGTAATCCAGTTATCTTTGGTCACAGGCATAGGAACAAAAAGAGCTTTACTTATCGGAGTATTGCCTTTTTTACCTGGTGATATTTTGAAAATAATTGCCGCTTCATTTATTGCCAGAAAATTAAAAATGACCGTGCTTTGATACGAATAGATATTATATATGAGTGTTTGGTTTGGAGATATTTACTCTATTTATTTATTGCACATTCCTATAAAAAATCGTTTATAAATTAATTTTTAAAAGCTTCTTTTATTTATTCATCTAAATTCAAATTATTCTTAATATAGTATTGATGGGATACAAGTTATTTGAAAATAAAAAACGATAAAAATGTAGTATCAATTTAATAATTCAAGAATACCGGATATGGAAATTGCGCCATAAAGTAAAAGTAAACCCATCACCAGATTAAATAATTTTCTGTACCTTGATAGGAATTTTTTAAAAAATGCTCCGAATAAAGCCCACAATGAAACAGAAATTAGTATGAGAGATGATAGGAAGATGGTGAAGAAAAATAAAATCATGTTTGATTTATAATAAGGAACAATAAAATTAGAACTGACGGTAATGGCATAAAGTATTAATTTTGGATTAATGAACTGTAATGATAAACCGGTGAAAAATGAATTTAACCTTTCATCAACTTTCTCTTCTGAAATGTCCTTGCTTTTTATAATTAACATTGCGAGAAAAGTCATGTAGGCCGCACCCAGAATACCCATAAAAAGTCTAATCTTCGGAATAATATTGAAAAGTAGAAGGTTGAAATAATTACTAATAAACATAATGATAAAAAAACCGACAAAGATACCCAATAAAAATTTAAAAGTCTTTCTGTAACCAAATTTATTAGCATTAACCATAGATAAAACGACATTTGGACCGGGTGTAAATGATACGACTAAGACATAGGAGAGAAAAGCGGTAAGATTAAACACATACGACCTCCCCAAAAATTTAAAAGAAAAAATCCATATCGTTCCAATTCTAATATATAATGGTTTCTATTGCAAGATATTAAATATTTTAATTATTCAATATAAACTAGTAGTCTCAGATAATCAGTTATGGTATAATTCATAATAAATGTAAGAAATTGTAGCGGGGCGTAGCGCAGTTTGGTAAGCGCGCTTGGTTCGGGACCAAGAGGTCGGAGGTTCAAATCCTCTCGCCCCGACCAACTAAAAAATATTTTATAACGCATAAAAAAATCCAAAAAATGGTCATTTAATACCTTAAAATTGGCAGTATTTTGACCCTTTAAAATCCCCTAATCTTTATAACTAATCCCTTTTAAATTTTAAAAACTCTCTGTAAAAAAACCTATAAAAGCTGTGAATCTATTAAAAGTAGATGAATATAGATATAAGAGAAGGATATATAAAGGAAATGACTATCAGAGAAATTGAAGCAAAATCAATATTGCGTATACATAAGAAGATAGATTCCTGGTTTATCTCCCGTTATGGAATGAATTTATATAGGGGTTGTATCCATAACTGTATTTATTGTGATGGAAGGTCAGAGGGTTATTATGTAGAGGGGGAGTTCGGGGAAGATGTAACTGTCAAAATCAATGCCATAGAGATTTTACGACGAGAATTAGATCCCAAAAGAAAACGTGCTCCTTTTAAAAGAAGTTTTATTATAATAGGCGGCGGTGTCGGTGATAGTTATCAGCCAATTGAAGAGAAGTATCAATTAAGCCGAAAAGCCCTTCAACTTGTGGACGAATACAATTTTCCAGTTCACGTTCTGACCAAATCAACACTTATTAAGAGAGATATCGATATTTTAAAAAAAATTAATAAAAAAAATAGAGCGATTGTAAGCTTTAGTTTCTCCTCAGTAGATGATAAAATAAGTGCTATCTTTGAGCCCGGTGTCCCGCCTCCTAGCGAAAGATTGAAAACTCTCACCTTTTTTAAAAACGAAGGGATTGCCTGTGGCATGTTTTTTCTTCCGGTTATTCCTTTTATAACTGACACACCAGTATTAATGGAAGAGACGATAAGAAAGGCGAGTGAAGCAGGCTTGGACTTTATCATCTTTGGAGGAATGACCTTAAAAGAAGGCAGACAAAAAGATTATTTTTTTAAGGCACTGAGAAATAAGTATCCGAAACTTATTGGGGAATATGAAAATATATACCAAAAAAGCAAATGGGGTGAAGCGGCAGGAGAGTATTATCATTCCATAAATTTAACCTTTAATAGTATAATGAAAAAATATAAAATTCCTCTTCGTGTTCCTCTTGCCCTTTATAAAGATATATTAGATGAAAATGATTTAGTAGTAGTCATATTAGAACATATTGATTATCTTTTAAAGTCGAAAGGAAGAACTTCCCCCTATGGTTATGCTGCTCATTCAATCTCACAACTAAAAGAACCTTTATCATCCATAAAAAGAGAATTGAAAAGAATAAACGGAGTAGGCAAAGTTACCGAAAGTATTATATTGGAAATACTTAAAACCAGAAGTTCATCGTACTATAAAAAATTGCTAATCGAAACTTAAAATCCTACTACTAGAAGCTGTTTATTCTGGTAACCTACCAGAACTAATATTATCCTCCACAGCCACAAGTGATAGTAACATTTACAGTATCACTTTTAATTACTCCGCTGTCTGTGTAACTTACGGTAATCATTGCCGAAGTAGCCGCGCATATTGAAGGTACTTTAATTACTCCATTAGTGGCGGTGACATCGGTTATATTTGATTGGTAAGAACAAGCACTAAGTTCAATATTAGCGGGAAGCGCATTATTATAATAGGCAGTAATAGAATCAATGGTCTGTGATTGACCCTTTTTTATTGTCATGCTAGCGGGAAGCACGCTAATAGATGTTATAGTCGGAGACTGATTTGTAGCGGGAGTACTAAAACAACCAACAAGTAAAGGTAAAAATAGTAATAGGGATATTAAAGTTAATATTTTGTTATTGGTTTTTTTCTTCATTAAAAATATGCCTCCTCGATTAAATATTTTTATTTTCTTTAAAACTTAATATTTATTGAATTATATCTAATCACTTCTTTACAATTTTTATATTGACTAATAAATATCTTTAAAAACTAATTTCTGTTCTATTTTTTTAAAATGCCTCCTTTTAACTCAGTTCCAACCACTTGCCTGAAAGTTGAAATACTTTTGGTATCTTGCCTCTTCGGCTCCTTTTCTTTTATGATGGGAA
>Ga0307380_10013561_pt1 | contig 10060 bp, 14 predicted proteins | sample UN3MG_FD_202239 | JGI IMG/M metagenome (GOLD analysis project Ga0307380, IMG submission 202239) | Soil microbial communities from Risofladan, Vaasa, Finland - UN-3 | ecosystem: Environmental > Terrestrial > Soil > Coastal area > Acid sulfate soil | place: Finland: Risofladan, Vaasa | collected...
TACTGGATGAGCGCCGCAGGGTCATCAGCGGTGATGGTCTGTGTCGAGAGGATCTTGTAGTGCATGGCGAGCTCCTTAAGTGGGGCGATAGTCGAGGCGACATTGACGGATGGAGATGGTGGTCAGCGTGGCTGATCCTGTCAGACGCACGATGAGAGCTAAGCGCAGGCGCGCAGCGTCCACGATAGGGGTGTTGGTGATGGCGCGGCTGTCAGTGATCGCGCTTGTGGAGGCCACGGGCGGGTAAGTGCCCCCCTGTCGCACGATGCCCGTGCGTCCATTGGTGAAGCGGCACACGTCGACGGTGCCCCCCACAAAGTTCACGTTGGCCGCACTCGCAAATGCTGCACCCCAAGACTGCCTGTTGTGCTGGCGCGAGCCAGAGCCGCCCAAGCCCCATTCCATGCTCGCCAGCGCTTCGGTGCCACCCGCTGGATTGGACGGCGAGGCAGCCTCTGCTGTGGCGAAGTGATAGAGCGCAAGACCTGCAAAGCTGTTGTTGGTCGCGCTGCCCGTGTTGGCAGGTGAGCCTGCGCCATCGGTGTAGAGCTGTGAGGGTAGATTGATGTTCTGCTCAGTCAGCCAGGCGGCGCCAAAGGCGCCGACGCTTGCTCCAGCGGTGATCATGTCAGCCATGTTGATGACCAGCGCGCCAGAGCTAAGCGAGAGCCCAGCGAGCAGCTGCGCCTCGCTGATGCCAGAGCTTAAGCCCGCATCGAACGTCAGCGCGGGCAGCTCGAGCAGATTATCTTGCCAGCCAAATTGGGTAGCGGGCGGGTCAGCGGCGGGCTGTACCTGTGGCAAGAGCCCGCCGTTAAAAAAGCTCCTAGACATCGCATGGCCCCACGACAATGGCATCGATCGTGCCCGACGTGATGGCGGTCACCTCAATGTAGATGCGATCGACAGGCCCACCGCGCATGATCTCAGTCCAGCCGCCTGCGTCCACCAATGTGAACGCCCCTCCATTAGCTCGACACCACGTCGCGCGGGTGTTGTCGTAGGTCCAGATCTGGATCTCGACGCCTGCGTTGTCTGCTGACTCGATGCGCAGGGCCACGTCTACGGTGCTTCGGCCTGATGCGCCCTCGACTGGCACGCCATCACTGGCTGTGGTGGGCGCGTTATTGACAGCTGTCACAGCGCTGGCTTGCACCACCCACTGAGGGCGGCGCCCGCTGACCTGCGTCTGAATCTCCTGGATCTCACCGATAGTGACGGACATGCTACCTCCTACTGTGCGAGCACCATAAATTCGATGCGGTGGCCGATGGTGCCGCCCGCTGGATAGGCGCTGATTAGATTGGTCAGCGTCGTGCCATCAAAAGCCTGCGCGCTAAAGACGATGCCACTATTGGAGGCGGTCTGGACCTGTGGCGCGATCATACGGGGGATGACTGCACTAAGCGAATCGCGCAGAAAGAGCGGCGTGATCTGAGCAAAGAGGACCGTGATATTGGTGACATCACCAAAGAGCACAGTCACAAGCCCAGTACCTGCGCTGGCTGAGGCGCTGCTGACGTTGAAAGAGCTTAAGACAGTGGTATCCCAGCCAGTGCCGCCCGCGTTGACCTCAAGGCGCACATGCGCCAGCCCCTTGACATTGTTCGTGAGGTTGATGACCACGCCAGCAGCGGCATCGTCGTTGCCCAGGATGACGCCCTCATCAGTCTGTACGAAGTCACCCCTAAACTTCGAGCTCACGCTGATGCCCGTGGCCACATGTGTGTACGTGTGGAAGGCGCCTGCGCCAAGGTTGGCAGGGTCTGCGGTCAGCTCGATGTAGCCGTGCTGCGCCTCAAGCGTGAGTTGCCCGTTGTTGGCGCCGAACGCCTTGGCGCTAAAGTCGGAGTAGCGCCCGCCTGCGCGAAGCAAGTAGTTGAGGTTGTTGTAGGGGAGGGGGTCATTCTCGACCCAGCCATTGGCGCGCTTGGCGCTGGGGTCAAGCACATCGGTGCCGCCCGCGCTCTCGGCCCATAGGATGTCATCGGTCGGTTTGGTCGTGGCCATATCTTCAAGCTCCTCAGAAGGCGGCAGGCATGCCGTCGCCAGGATCACCAGCGGCAGGCATAGGGCTAATGTCAAGTCGGAATACATCATCGATCACCGGGCTCCCATTCACAAGGTCGACGCCCACAGCGGCGGCTGTCGCCTGCTCCATGCGCTCGCGTACGCGCGCCTTGAGAGTAGCAGACAGTGGCGAGGGTGTCACGATGAGCATGGTGTAGCCCGCTGGATAGGCGGGGCTCACCTGGATAAAGCTGGCACCTGTCATCAGCTGCGCGATGCGGATCAAGCGCTCGTGCTCGCCTTGACTCCTATTGATCTGGATGCGCGCCTGAATGAAGCGCCTGTATGCTGCATCAGCGAGCCCGCCACGCAGCTCCCCTACGATGGCACCAAAGCGGTCAAGCCACTCGCCTGTCGCGCTATCAAGCTGGAGCGCCTGCCCCAGGTCGAACGTGGTGTTCTCAATGGTCTGGACCTCACCAGCCAGCGCGCGGGTGGTGGCTGCGGTGATAGGCTGCTTAGCGCGCGCTGCGGTCAGTAGCCCCACAGCGTCGCTCGCCACGTCTAGGATGTATCCGGCGTTGCTGCTCATGCGATGGTCACTCCGATGTTGGCCGTAGCTGTGCGTGCGATCTCGTCAATGTCAATGGCCAGGTCGCTCGTGGCCACGGGTGGGTCAATGATGTCAATGGCCAGCGCGCTCGCAGACAGCACATCATCACTCACCGCCTGGATGGCCTGATACACGCGCAGGACGCGCACGTCATCACCTACCTCCAGCGCGTTGACATAGGCCACGATAGCCGCCTGGATGTCGCTTGCCACGATGTCAGACCCCGGCGCGAGCGTGACGCTGACATCGATGAAGGTGTCGACCTCAGTGGCATAGTCCCACTCGATGATCTGGTCTACGCCCTGGCTGTCAGTCACTGTGGCGGTCACAGCTGTGCCCCATGCCTGGATGCCTGCGGGGAGCTGGCCAAAGTATGCGGTCGCGATCGTCGCCTCGACACTTGCGCTGCTCGGGTCTGGATAGAGGATCGCCCTGACTGCGTGCGCTGGGGTGCCATCTGCGGCGGTGCTGTTGGTCCTGTTGGAGAGGATGACAGCTTGCTCTACGATCTCAAGCAGCGCCGCGCGGATGCCACCGTCTGTGCCTGTGCCGCTGGCCTGGAGGCTGGCCTCGCGACGAGCTCTTAGCTGGAGGTCGCTCTCGATGTCCTGACCGGGCGTCAGCGCGGCGGCATTGGTGGAGCTCGACCAACCTGCCACGGGTGTGACGATGACGGTCAGCGTGCCCGCGCCTGCCTCAATGGGTCCAGTCACCAGCGCCTGCACTGACACAGGGGTGGCGCCAGCGATGGTCACCGCCTCAGTCGTCTCGACTGTCACAGTCGATGCTGTGTCGCGCACGCGAGAGCCCGCTGGAATGATCGTGCCGCCTGTGCCATTGACGGTGATGGTGCCTGTCGAGAACGTGGCCTGCTGTCTTGGCGTGATGCCTGAGAGCGCAGCCAGCGCGTCGAGGTAGACACCCACCGACTGGTCAGGATCAAGCGCCGCTGACACCTCAGCCAGCGCCTCCCAGACCAGGCTGATCTCTGTGCCGATGGCGCCCCTGATCTGGCCTAATACGCTGTCCGCGTCAAGGCGCAGGTTCTCACCCAGCTCAGTCCTCAAGCTCGCGTCGAGATCAGCCAAGACCTCTTGCAGCGTCTTGATCGTAAATCCTGTGCTATCTACTCCAGCCATTATATGAGCCCTCCCAGGGGCATCAGCGTGGCAGCAAGCTCCGCGCCGGGTGTCTCAGTGACGACGCCCTGCGTGAGCACGGCGCCGCTGTCGCTCTCGATGAGCGCATTAAAGGTGATGGTCAGCGCGCGCGTCGGTCTATCCAGCGTGGCCACCACATCGCTGACCCGGATCACGCCATCGACCTGCTCGACGATGGTCTTGATCAGCAGCCCGATGGTGGTCAAGCTGCGCCCCTTGCCTAGCACCTGTGCGCGCCATGGTACGCCCGCGCTGGTGTCTAGCTCGTACTCGCCCCGATGCGTCTGGAGCGTCACGGTGACAGCCTGCACGACATCTTCATAGCGGCGCCGCTCAAGCACGAGGTCGCCGCCCTCTATCGTCAGGTCGTTGTCAGTCAGCTGGAGGTCGCTCATTATTCTGCCTTGGTCTTGGTGGCTGCTGTCGAGGTGGGTACACCACCAGGGGGATAGGCTGTCGTGGTCGCGGCGATGTACGCAGCCTTGAGCGCTGCGCCACCATCCCCAGCGACCACGACCCAGGTTTTAAGCACCGTATCCAGCAACGTGACGTAGGTATCCACCCTAGAGGCCAGCGCCACGAGCTCGCTGGCGCCAGGCCCCCCCAGCTTGACACTTGCGGCTGTGACGATGACCTCGCCATCAGTGATGCGCAGCTGCGTAGACCCATCGCGGCGCGAGAGCACAAGCTCATCAGCGCGCGCGACATCGGAGCTTAGCGCATCGGCGTTGGGCCACAGGCCTGGGATGGCCACAGCGTCATCGAGCATACACAGGCGCTCGTCCTGCGCGTCTATGCCTGTGCCGCCGTTGACCTTCCATTCGTCAATGGAGCGCGTCGAGACGATGCACAGCACATAGTCACCTGCCACGAGGTCAGCGGTGATAACCCACTGGCCAAAGCTTGGCATGACGACTGGCACATCAAAGAGCACGCCAGACCAGTCGCGATACTCGCCAGTCTCCTCATCGCCATAGTACGCCCTGTTGACGGGCTGCACCTCTGCGCGCTGGGTGGTGCGGTCATAGCTGGTGACCTGCGCGACGAAGACCTGCGCGCGCTCACCTGTCCACGCCTTGATGGCGCGGGTGATGACCTGATCTAATGTGGGGGTGCGTTGCTCGGTCATGTGCCAATCCTGATTTCAGTACACTCGACCTCTGTATAGTACTCGGCAGCCCACCCGCTGTCACCTGCATGGCGCACGCGGCGTATCAGATAAAAGCCGTTGTAGTCTGCGCTCTCCAGCTTGATGATGCGGCGCAGCCTGGCCTCTGGGTTGAGCAGCATCTTGACGAGCACGCGCCCGCTCTCGCCAGGGGAGGGGCTACCCACCATACCAGTGGCAGGGCTGACCACCAGCGCGGGGAGCTGCGTGGCTGCACCGCGTGGCGTGATGACAATGCGCCCATCCTCAATGGTCCAGTCAAAGCGGTTGGCGCGCGCCACGCGATTAACCTGCGTGAGCACCTGCCCGTTAAGCGTGATGCCCGACGCGCTGGGCATAGACACCGAGGCGTCTACGGCGCTGGTGTCAAGCTTGAGTCCTGCAAGCTCCGCGAGCTGACCAAGCACGCCATCGACGGGCTGCTCTCCCTTGAGGCTTAGGCTCGTGCTCTTGGTGCGCGCAGCTTGGCCATCGCCTGACTCAAGCTCAAGGCGCGTCTCGGGACGCTCCTTAAAGTAGCCGCTGCGCGTGATGTCGCCCAAGAAGATCAAGCCCGCCGCATCGCCATAGCCTGCGTAGAGCTGGAGTGTGGTGCCTGCGCGCCTTGTCGCCTGGGAGGTCGTGACGCTGGCGTTGTAGACGGTGAGCTTGCAGGTGTTAAGCGCTTGGCCATCCTGCTTGACGACCTCAAACGCAATGCGCAGGCCGTTGATCTCTAGCCCATCCTCGCCTGGGATGCCAACGCGCAGGAAGGTGTTGCGGATAAACTGCGTCATGCGATGACCACCCGCGTGACTGCGTTGACGTTAGGCACAGGCAGCAGCGCATCTAGCTCCGCGCGCGTCATAAACTGAAGCAGCACGTTGGTGCCCAGCTCATCGCGTCCAGGGTCTTGGTCGCTGTCGCCTTGGCGCACCACGAGGTAGATCCCATCAGGTAGAGACGAGCTCACAAAGCGCAGCAGGGGCGACCAGTTGGATACGATGCGGCGCCCCGTGATGATCGGCGTCTCATTGGGCAGGAGCACGGACAAGTACCAGCTCTGCACGCGCTCACGCCACTGGAGGTCATAGATGAGCTCTACGCCATCGACCTGCTGGCGTGTCTGGTAGCGCAGGAGTGAGGGTCTAAGCGGTATGACTAAAGACATGACAGCGCTCCTAAAATGATGGGCGTATAAGATCGCCAATGCCTTTGGCTATCGTCTTGCGTCGCGCCTTGGCCTCTTTGGCTGTCTCATCCTTGGCCTGGTCTTGCGTCTTGTCCTTGCCCTTGGCGCTGCTCTTGCGCACCTGCGCGAGGATGGCCACAGGAATGGCGGCTGTCGTCGTCTGGGTGACGATGACCTGCTTAAAGCTCAGGTCGATGAGGATGGCGTTGCCCGTGCGGTCATTGTATGGGGCGCTCATCTGGGTGAGGATGACATCAGCGAGTGAGCGGCGCGAGGTGATGACCTGTAAAAATTGAGGTCTGAGCAAGAGCTGGTTGAGCGTATCGTATGCCTGCGCGCTGGCGCCTGGTGTGGCTGCGCCTGTGAGCGGGTTATCCGTCACACCGACCGTAATGCGGACCTCCTCGGGCAGTGGCTGCACGTGGTCAGTCGCTGCGGCGCCTTGCTCCACCGGATAGTCAGTCACGGTGGCGCTGCCCTCGTTGGTCATCGAGATGAGCTCGCCACCAAAGAGCTCCTCGAAGTTGTCATCCAGAATAAGCACGGTCATCAGCTACCTCCTGGCCCATCGCGAAACGCCCTGTCAGCCTCGCGCAGCATAGCATCATTGACGCCCGCTGTCGTGGCGCGCTGGAGTGCATCCTCACTTAAGCCCGTGCCATTGATCTGCACGCTAACGTTGTTGTTCTGCTGGGGACGCGAGTTGGCTTGTCGCTGGGCTCCTGCTGCCATATCTAGCGCTGGGGATTCAGCGCCACCGCCGACCATCCCAGCGATAGCATCAAAGGGCGAGTCAATGAATTTTGCCACATCACCCGCCAACCCCTTAACCTTGTTGATCATCTTGAGAAAGCGCGCGGTCATACTTTTGACCAAGCCATCCCACCCATCACCAAGCCATTTGTACGCATCCTTGAATGCATCCTTTAAGCCTTGCACGATGCCCTCCCACGTCTCGACGGCGCTGTCATACAGGCTCTCGAACACGTAGACGATGCCCTCTTTGAGCTCCTCCCAGTTGGCGATGAGTGTAGCAGCTGCCACAGCGAGGATGCCCACCAACGCGACGATAGCGATGGGGATGGCGCCCACGATGAGCGCGATGATGCCGACCACAGCGAGGATGCCGAGCATGCCCGCCTTGATGTTCTCCAGCAACTGCGGTGTGGCAGGTCCAACGAACTCGCCAAGCAGTGAGTCCTCACCACGCACGAACCCAACAAAATCCTCGACGATGAGGAAAAGCCCGGCGATGACGCCAGCGAGCAGGATGTACGGGGCGGCAGCGAGGATGCTGGACGCCGCGAGCTTAAGGTTGGCGAGCGTCAGGAGCTTGGCGCCGTTGGCCATCTGGATCAGATAGCGCGCAGCGAGCAGCGAGCCCATCGCAAGACCGAATAGCTTGACCGCATTACCTGCGCCGCCTAATGCCTCAGTCCACTCGCGCAGGGCCTTGAAGCCGCTGTGCAGATCCTTGATCATGCCGTTGAGCGTGCGCGCGACCTCCTTAAGGCTGGCGTTGAATGCCTTGGCGTCGGCCTTGCGCCACGCAGTCAAGTCGTCAAGCAGCGGCTGGATGCTCTCCAAGAGCTGGAGGATGAAGTTGAACTTCATGCCTTGGCCGATGAGCTTGAGCCTGTCCATCGAGTCGTTGAATGCTTCAGCTTTGACAGCGAGGTCATCGGGGATGATCATGCCGAGGTCTTGCGCGTCCTTGCGCATAGCAGCGATGCCAGCGCCACCGCCTGCAAACATCGATGCGAACTTTGGCCCTGCCTCCTCGAGCAGCTTCATCATGAGCGCAGCGCGCTTGCCCGGATCTTCGATCTTGGTGTAGGCGTCTGCCAGCTTCTCGATCTGCATGTCCGGCTTGAGCTTGGCGAAATCCTTGGCGTTGATGCCCAGCGCTTTGAACGTCTTGTTGAGCTCCTTGTTGCCGCCCGCCGCCTCGTAAGCATTCTTGGAGAGCTTGCGCATGGCGACGTTGAGCTCCTCACTCTTGACGCCGCTAAAGGCTGCCGCCTGTGTGAGCTCCTGATAAGATTCGGTCGTGATGCCGATGGTGCGCGCGGTCTTGGCGGCGACATCTGCCGCGGTCGCCGCCTCTTGTAGGAGCTTGGCTCCATAGCCAGCCAGCGCGGCAGGGGCAGCAACAGCAGCCAGGGCGGTGAGCTTGCCCTTGATGCCGTCGAGCACTTTATTGGTGGTCGCTAGCGCCTTGTCATCGGTCTTGACTTGGAGCAGGCTGACTAGTCTTTGTACGATCGTCTCTCCAGCCATCTGCTACCTCGTGCGCTGGCTCATTTGGTGGGCAAGCTGCTGGGTGTAGAGCTCAAGGTCAAGCACCTCGTGGGCGCTCAAGAGCTCGTAGAGTGTCCACTGCTCGCGCAGCTCGCGAGGGCTAAAGCCGCGCTCCTTAAAGAGGCGCAGGTAAAGCCACTCGCCAGGCTGGATGTTCAGTCGCTGGGCTGCGGCTCTTGCGCTTGCTGTAATTTGGCCCATGCGAGGGTCGCTAGGGCCTTGTAATCCCCCAGCTTTTCGCGCAAAAAAGGGGCATAGTTGACCTCCAGCACCCAAGCCACCACCTTGATCAGGAGCGTGATGCGCCCCTGAAAGATCACGTCCATGTCTTGGCCTGCATTGCGCTTGACCTCACCCAGCGCGTAGGTGTGCGACAGGATCTCGCGCAGCTTAGCCGACCCCCCATGCTTGACGATCTGGTCAGCGAGCGTGAGCAGGCTCTCGCGCACCTCACGCCCGCTCGTGTCACCTGCGGTGAGCTGACCGCCCAGCGTCATGCTCTTGAGCAGGTCAGTCACGACACCCGCAGGGCCAGCGGCCAAGCTGATCATAAAGGGCATGAGGTCGATCGCTTTACCCGAGGGGTAGAGCGTCGTCTCAAAGCGCTGGCCATCGAGCGTCACCTCGTGGTGAGTCTTGACGCCGTAGCTGTTGTTCGCCTCCATCAGCTAATCCTTTGGATGTTGGGTGACCTAAACATGTACTCCCTCGGGCTGGCCTCTTGGCCAAAGGCGTAGCTTGGGCGGTCCTCTGGATATGCTTGCGATGCGAGGATCTGCTCACCTGTGGCCAAGCTGCTGATGCTGACCGTGTGCGAGGTGCCGACGCCAAGCTCATGCGGGCGCAAGATGCCCTCAAGCAGCCTGCGCGAGACAGTGCTCGTCTGCATCAGGTTGAAGGTGATACTGCCGCCCTGGTCGTTGCTGTTGGCGCGGTGATAGCCGCCATCAGCGCCCACCGTGGTGTTGTAGATCGGCGCGTTGTACTCGATGGTGACAGCATCGCCATCACCAAAGCCGTCAATCGGCAGACCATCGATGGTCACGGCGCACTGCGCTAGGTTCATCGTTCCTTGTAAGATTCCCATCGTTTAGCCCTCAGCAAGCAAGGCGAGCGTCGCCACGTCGTCAGTCAGTTGAGCAGTGACCACCACCTGCTGGACTGCGCCAGCAAGGAGAGCACCACAGGTATAGCGCAGCAGACGCGCGGACACATCACCCGAGCTGACATCAGCCCGCGCGGGGAGCGTCACGAATGGCGAGATCTCATCGCCCTGCGCGTTGTTGGTGCGCTCGAAGTGCCCAGCCCTGATGCCAAGCTCTAGCACGCCGCGCGCGATCGAGCCGACTGTTGCAAAGCCAAGGTCCGTAAAGGGGATCTTGCTGCTGCGGTTGGAGTAGTTGAGCAGCAGCTGCGCGTGGGCCTCCTCAAGGCGAGCCTTAAGCCAGTCCACCGTGATCTGCACATCGCTAAAGCGACCCGAGCTCTGCTTGTTGCCGCCGCCCGTGGCACCGACACCCCCGAGCGTCAGGTAGGCGCCTGCGTTCTTGCCCGTCAGGTTGATGAGCTGTGAGGCGGTCAGGGCGCTGACGTCTGTGGTGATGCCGGACAGCGTGACGTAATCCCAGATGGTGGTC
>Ga0307380_10013563_pt1 | contig 10058 bp, 5 predicted proteins | sample UN3MG_FD_202239 | JGI IMG/M metagenome (GOLD analysis project Ga0307380, IMG submission 202239) | Soil microbial communities from Risofladan, Vaasa, Finland - UN-3 | ecosystem: Environmental > Terrestrial > Soil > Coastal area > Acid sulfate soil | place: Finland: Risofladan, Vaasa | collected...
GCGACGTCCCGCGCGTGTTGACCTGCAACGTCCTCAACCGGGGCGAGTTGGTGCCGGGCGTGCCGGGCGACCTGGCGGTGGAGGTGCCGGCGCTGGTCAGCGCGCGCGGCATCCAGGGCATCCAGACGCATCCCCTGCCCCCTCTGGTGCTGGCCTACCTGTGGCGCGACCGGCTGGTGCCGGTGAGCCTGGAACTGGCGGCCTACGAGCGGGGCGACCGGCGACTGCTGGTGGAACTGCTGATGACCGACCCGTGGACCCGCTCGGAGGAGCAGGCGCGCGCCGTGCTGGAAGGCATCCTGGCCTTGCCGTACCACCAGGAGATGCGCGAGCACTATCGCGGGTAGCCCACCCCCGGCAAACGCCAGCCGCCGCGCTTCACATCATGGAGCGCGGTCGGCTGGTTATGGGTTTTTCGGGTCAAGGCTTTAGTGATGCTCTGCGGCTTCCGCTTCAGCCTTCGTCTTGTGCACCGTCCCATCAGGATGTTGCGGTGGGGTGTAGATCGTGTATAGCCTGAGGGATTGGGTCGAAGATGCATTGATCACGTTGTGGTAGGTGCCCGCCGGTACCACGACTGCGTCGCTGGCATGCACCAGGTGTTCCTCCTTGCCGTTGAAGACGAACCGGGCATCACCCTCTTCGATGCGGAAGAACTGGTCAACGGTTGGGTGCACCTCGTTGCCGATCTCCTCGCCGGCCTGCAGACACATCACCACGAGCTGCAGGTGTTCGCCGGTGAATAACACCTGGCGAAAGTAGCCGTTGTCCAAAGTCGCTTTCTCGATAGGTCCCACGTAGCCGGTCATTGACTATACCTCCTTAATTTGATTTGCCCTGTAGCACTTGCGTCAACGCGCAATCTCTCAACGCAGAGACACTGAGCCGCAGAGTCGCAAAGAACGCCTCCTCCTCTGTTGGTACCGCCCTTGCGTCTTTGCGCCTTTGCGTTAAAAATCTGTGACTTCGGGAATGTGGTCGTCTTCGTACTTTTCAATCAATACTCCCAATACTTCCATGAGCGATGCCAGAGGATGGGTTTCATCTTCACCAACCTGGTCAATCAAACTATCCAGCAGAGTGACCGTCTCCTGGTATTCTTTCTCAGTATGGGGGACGTACAGCACCTCCGATTTTGCGTCTGGATGTTTCTCGGCAAAATCGTTGAGTCTCTTTCGGGTGATGATGTGCATGAGTACGTTCCTTGTCTCTTGTTGCGGTAGCATACACCAAGACTGCCAAAATATCAACTCCGGCTACACCATACTGAAGTTGGGTTGCTTCCGACAGCCTCGCTGTTTGCAGTCTTGCTCAGGCTCCGGACCCCGCTCTGTTCCAGCTCTATGCCGTTGTTCCACAGCTCATATTCACTCAAATCCATTTCATCATTCCAGGATATCCCATATCCCCCGGTATCTACCGTGACCATGTTGAAAAAGGCCTCGTTCTTCAATGGCTGAAAACGATCCAGGTGCATAATCCGACTGCAGTCATAGACCTTTTGGACTTCGTTGACAAATATGACAAGCAATCGCCTTTCCTTCAAAGGCTTCACCGACTGTACTCTTGGTGCACTCATCTGTCTACCCCAGACTGGGTAGATGCTTTGTTACTCTCGTTCCCCAAGCATGCCAGGTAGTTAGGCTCTGATTCGTCTCGATGCGGTCTACGCTTAGCCATTGCCGCCCTCAAAGACGTGCTGGAATGGCCCGATGAATCTTCTCTCAGGCGACCAATCCACAATTGCGAAAATCACCCGGCTGTAAGCCCCTTTAAAGTTCTCCTCAAATGCTTTCTGGAACAACTTGGCAATTTCCCAACTATCGTTGCCAAACGCCCCGCATCCCCAAGCACCTAGCACAATGCTGTCGTGTGCATGAAACACCCCAACGGAGAGCACCTTGAGGATCCGCAGCCACATTGCTGGCTGAACTTCAACATGCCGCGCGGGATTGAGCGCCCTGGCATTCACTGCAGGTGACGTGATAATCCCTACAGTGTATGGCGTCTCAAGCAAAGTCCCATCATCAGCGCGAAAGACGGGCACCTCCGGAGAATAGATCGCATAGTTGGTGTACAAGGGATCGTGACGTGCACGATGATAGCCATACATAGGGTTCGCCAGGAGGCACTCGTAGAGGCCGGAAGATTGGGCGAGGTACTCTTCCTGCGCCCGTGCCCCACTGAGAAAACCTCCGCCAGGATGGGTAGCAGAAGCGAAATTGAGTGCGACAGGATGATGTCCTGACGTGCGTAAGCGTTGCACTGCTGCCAGAGTGGTCTCGTTTGCAATCTCGATCTGCGTTTGACAAGTCCCAACGTGGCCCTCCGGGAGGGGCGTGTCAGGCGGATAGGACGTTGTGCCCTGTCTGGAACGTTCTATGAGATCGGCGATGCTAACGATCCGACCTGAAGGAGTGCGGTACGTGCCCGCCCGTATTATCTGAACGGCTTGCTCACCGTATTGAACAGCCAGTTCTCGGGAAATCCGGGTATTGAAGCCCTCCATATAGCCAGTATACAGCAGGATACTTGCAAGTCAAATCAGACCTTCTTCCAATACCACGCAATCGCACGAAACGCGCGGAGGCGGCGGCCAGTTTCGTGTTTTTCGCGAGATTTCGTGCCTTTCGTGATCCAGACACCGTCCACAACTTTGCCGTAGACGAACTCGTCTGCTATACTGGGTACAATTCGACGCAAGACAGGGGGTTACCTATGGCGAAGCGGCCGAGTACACCCATGCGGATGGGCTACCTATCGTACCTGCTGCGCCTGTGGAGGCGTGGCATTGTCTTCCTGGTCCTCGTGGCCAGCCTGGCCTGGACGCCGGGCCGCCCGGCCGCGGCCCCTGCGCCGCCAGCGCAGACCGCGGATAGCAGCCCTGTGACCTTCAGGATCAACCTGACGAGTTCACAGCCGGTGACGCTGGACCCGGCCACGGCCTCGGGCGACGCTTCGTGGATGGTCCTCGAACAGATCATGGCCGGGTTGGTGGACCTCGACGACGAAACTGGCCAGGTCCAGCCCGACCTGGCCACCGGCTGGACGATCTCTTCAGACGGCACGGTCTACACCTTTACCCTGCGCAGTGACGCGACCTGGAGCGATGGCCAACCCCTGACCGCCCAGGACGCGGCCTTTGGCATCCTGCGCAGCCTGGATCCGGCCACTAACGCGCCAGGCGCCTATCTGCTCTACGGCATCCGGAACGCACAAGCCTACCACCAGGGCGAGATCACCAATCCTGCCGAGGTAGGCGTGGCCGCCCTGGACGCTACCCACCTGCGGGTGACGCTGGAGCGTCCTGCCTCCGCCATACTGTCCATCCTCTCGCACCTGGTGGCCCGTCCGGTGCCCCGGCACGTGGTCGAGGCCTGGGGCGAGGACTGGGCCGCTCCCGAGCACATCGTGACCAGCGGCCCCTACCGCCTGGCCGAGTGGGTGCCGGGCGACCACCTCCTGCTCACCAAGAACCCGACCTATTACGGCGCGGCTGACGTGCAGATCGAACAGGTCTTGGCCTCCCGGCTTGACGATGCAACGGCCTGGCAAAGATACCTGGCCGGGGAGTTGGACACGGCCCGCGTGCCGGAAGGCGTCACCCTCGATCCGGCGCAGCGCCCGGACGTACGCCGGCAGCCGTACCCCCGCACCAGGTACCTGGGCTTCAGTGCGTCTCAGGCGCCATTTGACGAGCCCCTGGTGCGCCAAGCCTTCAGCGCAGCCACGAACCAGTGGGGGCTGGTGCGCAATGTGCTCGCCGGTCCCCAGCAACCCGCGCTCACCTTCACCCCGCCAGGCATCTTGGGCCACGTCGGGGGAATGGGCCTCCCCTATGATCCGGCCCAGGCCAGGCAGTGGCTGGCGGACGCCGGACACCCCGGCGGTCAGGGCCTGCCGCCTGTTACGCTGTGGTTCCCCGTGGGCGACGAATCGCTGGCCGGCTACGTCCAACAGCAGTGGGCCACGGTGCTGGGCGTGACCGTCACGCTGCAGAGCCTGCCCTGGCAGGCCTACCGCGCCCAGGTGCTCACCGGCCAGTGCCAGGTCTGGCGCGGGGGTTGGGGGGCCGACTATGGCGAGGCCTACAACTGGCTCCACAACGCGGTGGACAGCGATCGGAGCGCTTTCGGCGGTTGGACCCACGCCACCTACGAGGACCTGTTGGGCCAGGCAGCGGCCCAGCAGGACCCACAGGCCCGCACAGCGCTGTACGAGCAGGCCGAGCAGATCCTGGTGGAGACGGAGGCGTTGGTGGTCCCGCTGTACGCCGATGCGCTGCTGGTGGCGGCCCGGCCCGACCTGTGGCGCACCTACCCGGGCTTCGGCGCGCCGGACGTGGCCACCTGGCGCCTCGATTCCCAGCGAGTCTTGCTTCCGCTCATCGCCAGGGGCTTTTCCACGACTCCTACCCCGCCCGCCGACGTGATCTTTTACCACGGCACGCTCCTGACCATGGAGGCCGGTCGCCCGCCGGCGCAGGCGATTGCCATCCGTGCAGATCGCATCCTGGCCGTGGGCAACGACGCGGAAATCCTGGCGCTCCGGGGGCCCGCCACACAGGTGGTTGACCTCGCCGGTCGCACGCTCCTGCCGGGCTTTGTGGATGGCCATACGCACGTTCTGCACCACGCCGATGATGCCGGGTGGACCCTGGACGAAGCGATGCAACTCCTCTTGAGTTACGGCCTGACCGGCGTGACGGAGATGTCGGCCAGTTGGGACTTTCTCGACCGGCTGATGGCCGCCGAACAGGCCGGACGGCTGCGGCTACGGGTCAACGTCTTCCCCCGCTACAACTATCCCTGGCTGGATGAGGACGGCCACTCGATCTACGAGGGCGTTTGGTTTCCCGGCCACGGCCCCATCCTCGACAGTGACCGGCGGCTGCGCATCCCTGGCATCAAGGTCTTTGCTGACGGCGCGTTCACGCCAGGCCGGGGCTGTCCGGCCCTGACCGATCCGTACCCCACAGAGGTGCAGGATCAATCGTACTTCTGGGACACCTGTTTCACCGAGCGGGGAGACCTGTATCTGGACCAGCCGGCAATGAACCAGGTCGTCGCCGAGGCCCAGGCGGCCGGCTTCCGGGTGGCCTTCCACACCATGGGCGACCGGGGCATCGAGACGGTGCTGAACGCCATCGAGAACGCCCTGGCTGGTGCATCCGACGAGGTGTACCGCCACCAGATCCAGCACAACAGTTGGCTGCGGCCCGACCTGATGGAGCGCTATGCCGACCTGCACATTCTGGCCTCGGTGCGGGGGGGCTTGAACACCTGTGAGCAGGCGGACTATCTCTGGTGGTGCGGGCCAGACCGCTATACGTGGACAGTCAATCGCTTCGCCCTGCCGGGGAGAGGCATCCACGCCTACGTCGAAGGGGATTTCGGCTGGGGGAGCGACCCCTACGATCCGACCTCCCTCTTTCCCCTGAATCCTATGAAGATGCTGTGGGGCCTGGTCACCCGGCAACAGTTGCGCGCGGACGGTACGGCCTGCCAGCCGGACCCCTGGTTCGCGCAGCCCACCATCAGCGTCGAGCAGGCATTGCGCATGGCGACGGTCGAGCCGGCGTTTGCGGTTTCCCAGGAAAACGTGCTCGGCAGCCTCAAGCCCGGCAAGTTTGCGGACCTGGTCATCCTGTCCGGCAACCCCTTGACCGTCGCCCCGGATACCCTCAAGGACGTGCAGGTGTGGATGACCATGGTCGGCGGGCAGGTAGAATATTGCGCGCCGGGGCACGAGGCCTTGTGCCCCAGCGACTAAAGAAACCAGGTTTTTGGGAAAAACCTGGTTTCTTCTTCCTGATTGCAGTCCCTTGCCAATAGAGTATACTATCAGCACCGCAGGCCGCCGGGCCCGCAACCCGGCGGGCGCGAGGAGGAGATGGAGGAAAGGAGCCTATGGCATCGTCTTTGAACGCCCACGCCCTCGTCATCGGCATCGCCAACTACCGGCACGTCAACCGGCTCCCGCCAACCGTGCTCAAGGATGCACAGGACGTCCGCGACCTGCTGGCCGACCCGCAGCACTGCGGCTACCCGCCGGAGCACGTGCGGCTCCTGCTGGACGAAGGGGCCACCCAGGCCGAGTTGCGCCAGGCGCTGGGTGACCTGGCCCGGCGCAGCGACCCCGACTCGACCGTCTTTTTCTACATCTCCAGCCACGGCGGGCGCATCGAAGCCGGCCCTCACGCCGGCGAGTACCTGCTGCCGGTGGACGCCGACTACACCTCGGCCGGGTCGGTCGCCCACACCGCCATCTCCGGGGCCGAGTTCACCGAGGCGCTGCGCGCCATCCCGGCCCGCAAGATGGTGGTCGCCTTCGACTGCTGCCACGCCGGGGGCATCGGCCAGCCCAAGGATGCCGCCGCCCCCGCCATGAAAGCGCTGCCCGAGAGTTACTATGACGCGCTCAAGGGGGGGCGCGGGCGCGTCATCCTGGCCTCGTCGCGCAGCGACGAGTCTTCCTACGTGCTGCCCGGCGCCCAGAACAGCCTGTTCACCCAGCATCTGCTGGCCGGGCTGCGCGGTGGCGCGCCCGGCCCCGGCGGCGTGGTCCGTATCTTCGACCTGTTCCACTACCTGCAGACGAGGGTCACCGCCGGCCAGCCGGGCCAGCATCCGCTCTTCAAGGCCGAGATCGAGGAGAACTTTCCGGTCGCGCTCTACCTGGGGGGCAAAGCGCCCGCACCTGCGCCGCCCGCGCTCCCCGTGGGCGATTTCGCCTACGACGTGTTCATCAGTTACCGCCAGCAGGAGCCGGACAAGGGCTGGGTGCGCAAGGCGCTCCTGCCCCGCCTGGAGGCCGAGGGGCTGCGCGCCTGCATAGACTACCGCGACTTCCGCCTGGGCGCGCCGCTGGTGCTGGAGATGGCGCGCGCCGTGGAACACAGCCGCTACACGCTGGCCGTGCTCTCGCCGGCCTACCTGGACAGCAACTTCACCGAGCTGGAGAACATCCTGGCCGAGCATCTGGGGCTGGAGCAGGGGCAGCGCCGCTTGCTGGCCGTGATGCGCCAGGCTTGCACGCCGCGCCTGGGAATGCGCGCCCGTATGTGGCTCGACGTGGCCGACGACGCGGAGTTCGAGATGAACGTCGCACGGCTGGTGTATGAATTGAGGCAGCCGCCGGTCAAGTGACCAAATCAGCAAATCAGCAAATCGGCAAATCGGCAAATCGCAAATCGCGTGAGGCGCTGGGGCATGGGGGTAGGAGTATGGGGGACGAGCGCTACGACTACGACGTGTTTGTCAGCCATAGCCGGGCTGAGCGGGGGTGGGTGCGCGATGAACTGCTGCCGCGCCTGAAGGCGGCTGGGCTGCGGGTCTGTGTGGACTGGCGCGATTTCCGGCCCGGCGCGCCCCGCGCCGCCGAGGTGGAGCGGGCGGCCACGCGCAGCCGCCACACCCTGCTCGTCCTGACGCCGGCCTACCTGGCGGACGAATGGGCCGAATTCGGCGACCTGCTGGTGCAGGCGCTCGACCCGGCGGCCCGCCAGCGGCGGCTGCTCCCGCTGCTCAAAGCGCGCTGCGATGAACTGCCCCTGCGCATCCGCCACCTGACCTACGTGAATTTCGCCGATCCCGAGGAGCCAGAGTGGGCCTGGGCGCAACTCCTCACCGCGCTAGGCGCGCCGCCGCTGCCGGTCGCGCCGGCCGAGCCAACGCCCGAGAACTGGTGCCTGGCCCATCCCTATGGCATGCCGCCCAACTTTACCGGCCGCGCCGCCGAGCGGGCGCTGTTGAGTTCCTGGCTGGAAACCGATTCCGTTCATCCGCTGCTGGTGCTGCGCGCGCTGGGGGGCTTTGGCAAGAGCGCCCTGGCCTGGCACTGGCTGCTGCACGACGTGGACACCGCCCGCTGGCCGCGCGTCGTGTGGTGGAGTTTCTACGATGAACCGACCTTCGAAGAGTTCCTGCGCCAAACACTCGAGTATCTTGATGTCCCCCTCCCCGCCGGCCCCCGCCAGCAGGCCGACGCGCTGCTGCGCCTGCTCCACCAGCCCGGCACCCTCCTCATCCTGGACGGCTTCGAGCGCGCCCTGCGCGCCTACGGCACCCTCGACGCCCCCTACCAGGGCGACACCCCTTCCCCTCTCCCGTCTGTAGGGAGAGGGGAAGGGGCCGGGGGATGGGGTGAGGGCCAACAGGATTGCCTCAGCCTCACCTCCGATCACTTCCTGCGCGCCGTCTCCGCCCTGCCGGGGTTGCGCAGCAAGGTGCTGATCACTACCCGCCTTCGTCCCCGCGCCCTGGAAGTCCCTGGCGGCGACCTGCTGGCCGGTTGCCGTGAGGAGGAGCTGACGCACATGCAACCGCCCGACGCGGTGGCCTTCTTCCGCGCCCAGGGCATACGCGGCAGCCGCGCCGAGATGGAGGCCGCCTGTGCCCCCTACGGCTACCACCCGCTGAGCCTGCGCCTGCTGGCCGGCCTGGTCGTGCGCGACCCGCAGCAGCCCGGCGACGTCGCCGCCGCCCGCCACCTGGACGTGAGCGGGGAGCAGGTAGCGCGGCAGCACCACGTGCTGGAGCGGGCTTACGAGAGCCTGTCGCCCCCTGGACGGCGCTTGCTGAGCCGCATGGCCTGCTTCCGCGGGCCGGTCGGCTATGATGCCCTGGCCGCATTGGCAGCGCAGGACGCGCAAGGAAAGTCGGAGCATGGCGGCTTCCTTGCTCGCCTGCTGAAGCGGCCTGGCCGCCCCTCGCTCGCCGAGAAGGGCGCAGACCTGGATACCGACCTGCGCGCCCTGGTGGCCCGCGGCCTGGTGCACCACGACCGGCGGGCCAACCGCTACGACCTGCACCCCATCGTGCGCCGCTACGCCTACGACCGCCTGACCGGCGGCGAGCGGGAGGAGGCCCACCGTACCTTGCGCGACTATTTCGCGGCCGTGCCGCCGCCGGAGCGGCCGCGCACGCTGGACGACCTGGCCCCGGTGATCGAACTGTATCACCACACCGTGCGGGCCGGGCAGTACGACGAGGCATGCACCCTTCTCTGTGACCGCCTTGTTCCTGTCCCACTCTACTTCCAGTTCGGAGCCTACCAGTTGTGCCTCGAACTGCTGCGTGCCCTTTTCCCTGACGGCGAGGACCGGCTGCCGCGCCTGAAGAAGGAAAGCGACCAGGCCTGGACGCTGAACGAACTGGCCAACTCCTACAGCCTCAGCGGCCAGCCCCGCCGGGCGGTGCCGCTGTTTGAGCAGCAGATCGCCATCCGCGAGAAGCAGGACGTCAAGCAGAGCGTCGCCATCGGCCTGGGGAACCTGGCCGACGACCAGTTGAAGGTCGGCGCGCTGCGGGCGGCCGAGGCCAGCCTGCGCCGCCGGATTGCCCTGTGCCGGGAGATCGAGGACGAGTTCCACGGTGCGATTGGGCACCAGGAACTGGGACGGCTGCTGGCCTGCCGGGGCGTCTGGGCCGAGGCGGAGGAGGAACTGGCCGCGGGGCTGGCGCTGTTAGAGAAGGGAAGCCATGTGCAAGGCCAGGGCGTTGCCTGGGCCTACCGGGCCTTGCGCGCCCTGCTGCAGGCGCGGAGCGTCGGACCGGACGGCCGTGCGCCCCTGCACGCCGCCGCCCTCGCCGCCGCCCGCCGGGCGCTGGACCTGGCGGATGAGACAGCCAACGATCCGGGGTTTGTGTACCCAGTACGGGACTACGTGCACGCCCACTGGCTGCTGGGCGCGGCGCACCGCGCCAACGGCGATGGGGACGAGGCCGACCGCCACCTGGCCGAGGCGCTGGCCCGCTGCCGCGGCATCAACATGGTAGACCACGAGGCGTACATCCTGCTCGACCTGGCCCGGCTGCGGGCGGCAGAGGCCCTCACCCCCAGCCCCTCTCCCAATAGTGGGAGAGGGGAGCATGCCCTCACCCCCGGCCCCTCTCCCAAGGCTGGGCGAGGGGAGCAGGCCCTCACCCCCAACCCCTCTCCCAAGGCTGGGCGAGGGGAGCAGGGGGGGGGCCCCCCCCCCCCCCCCCCCCACCGCGGCGGGGGGGGGGGGGGGGGGGGCGCCCGCCCCGCGCGGGGGGGGCGGCCCCCAGAGAGCG
>Ga0307380_10013566_pt1 | contig 10056 bp, 9 predicted proteins | sample UN3MG_FD_202239 | JGI IMG/M metagenome (GOLD analysis project Ga0307380, IMG submission 202239) | Soil microbial communities from Risofladan, Vaasa, Finland - UN-3 | ecosystem: Environmental > Terrestrial > Soil > Coastal area > Acid sulfate soil | place: Finland: Risofladan, Vaasa | collected...
GGACTGCGGCTTCACGCTGGCAGCCCTGGTAACCAGGAGGTCGGCCGAGGAGATGGCCCTGGAAAAGGGAAAGAGTGTCTACGCCACCTTCAAGGCAACGGCGGTACACATTATCAGGCGAGAAAGCACCGGACTGGAGGGCGGCCCGACCGCTGGCTCTTCGGTAGAATAGGGGGACAACATGATGGGACTCGTTGACTCTTACCATCGGCGCATCAATTACATGCGTATCTCGGTCACAGACCGCTGTGACCTCAACTGCGTCTATTGCTCAGGCAGGTCGGCACCGCACCTTTCGCACGATGATATTCTCCGCTACGAGGAAATCCTTCGGGTTGTCCAGGCGGCCGCTCACCTCGGTGTGCAGAAGGTGCGCCTTACCGGTGGCGAACCCCTTGCCCGGCTGCACCTGAGCCGGCTGGTCGAAATGCTTGTGCGGGTTGAGGGCATCGATGAGGTATCGATGACCACCAACGGCACGCTCCTCGTCCACCATGCCGCCGAGCTGAAAGCGGCCGGTCTGAAAAGGGTCAATGTCAGCCTGGATACTCTGAAGGCAGACAGGTTTCAGCAAATCACCAGGGGCGATAAACTCCGGGACGTGCTCAACGGTATCGAGATTGCCAGAGAGGTCGGTCTGAATCCGGTCAAACTCAACATGGTGGTCCTCCGGGATGTGAACGACGACGAGGTTCTGGACTTCGCCCGAAAGACAGTGGCTGACGGCTGGCACGTGCGGTTCATCGAGTGCATGCCGTTCGTTAGCTCCACGGCTGAGGACAACAGAATAGTTGCTGTAAGTGAGATAATGCGAACTATCGAGCAGTCACTCGGCGAACTTATACCCTGTTTCCCGAGCTCGGGTAACGGCCCCGCCAGGTATTACCAGCTACCTGAAGCCATCGGGACACTCGGCTTTATCGGCGCTGTGACCGAGTGCTTCTGCGCCGAGTGTAACCGCTTCCGCCTCACCGCTGACGGCGGCCTGCGACCGTGCCTCCTGGATGATGATGAAATCGACCTCAAGGGCCCACTGCGCTGCGGCGCCACCATCGAGGAGTTGGAGCAACTGATACTGAAAGCGGCCACCCTGAAGCAGGAGCAGCACCACCTTGCTGAAGAGGTCGTCCCCGAGAAACGGCAAATGCGGCAGATAGGCGGCTAGGACGGCCTGTCTGCCTCCCGCATCCACACCCGAGGCACACGCACATCAGGGTACGCGTGCTTGCCGTCCGGCGACCAATAAACTCGGAAGACGCCAAATGCTGCGAGCACTGCGCTGACAGCATGGTCAAGCGCGCCGGCGAGAAGCCGGTTCCTCTCTGGTACGGTCAGCTAAGGTCTAACGCTCCGTTTCGGACCGGCATTTCTCTTCAAGGTGGGCTGGGCGGCCCTGATGAATCTACATGTGATCGGCCTGGTATCACGGGGGTCGATGATATCGATAACGTCTCCCGCCTCAGCCGCCCGGAATGGAGAGCGAAAGCCGACCAGTTTCTCCTCCAATTCCTTACGTTTTGCTTCAGGGTCCGGGGCCGATTCGATGACTCTTCGATAGGCAGCAGCGACACCACCTTCTATTGGAATTGCACCCCATTCGCCACTGGGCCAGCCTAATCGCAGGTTAAGCGTCATCATACCACCACCACCGGCACTGGAGAATGCGTCTCCACCCATCCCATAGGACTTTCTGAGGGCAATATGCACTTTGGGAACGCTTGCTTCCTGGGCTGCCATAACGGCTACCATCCCGTAGCGCATTGTACCCTCCTTCTCTGCTTCAGACCCAATCATAAAACCCGGTACATCGCCGAGGAGTAGCAACGGAATGCTGAAACAGTTACACAGGTCAATAAAACGGGCCATTTTTTGTGCAGCCTTTCCGATCATAGCACCGGCATGTACCATCGGGTTGCTCGCCAGCACCCCGACAACATAGCCATCCATGCGGGCAAAGGCTGTTATCACCGCGGCACCGTAGTATTTACGCATCTCGAAGAATTCACCTTTGTCGACGAGAAGACGGATCACCTTGTACATATCGTATGGTCTTTTGCGGTTGATAGGCACGATACCCAGAAGCTCTTCCTCACGTCGATTTGGGTCGTCTCCCATATCTTTACGAGCAGTCACCTCGTACACATTATCAGGCATATAGCTGAGAAATCCCCGTATCTGTCGGAAGGCGTCCTCTTCATCCTCGGCTTCGTTATCGATTACTCCTGTTTCGCGGGTATGCCTCCTGGTACCACCAAGGTCGTCTTTCGGGGTATTCTCGCTGAGGGCCCGGGATACAACCGGGGGACCGGCAGGGAATATCTGTCCGGTTCCCTTAACCATTATGGAAAAGTGAGACAATACGGCACGGGCGGCTACGTGCCCGGCACATGAGCCCACAACTGCCGACACCACCGGCACTTTTTGCAGTAATTGAACATCCCACCACCACTGTGTGCCCGGAGGGAGCGACATTCGGCCACCTCCTCCCCCTTTCTGACCGCTTCCCTCATAGCTGGCTGCACTAGCTCCAGCTCCGTCACAGAGTTGCACAAGCGGTATTCCGTATTGAAGTGACATAGGCTGCATGAATAACCGGGCATCCTTATGCATACCGGCGGGACTACCGCCACTGATGGTAAAGTCCTCACCACCGACAGTTACCTGACGACCGTCTATCTCAGCCAATCCCTCTACAAAAGCGCCGGGCAGGAAGTCAATTATATCGCCGTTCTCGTCGTATATGCCCCTGCCCATCAATGAGCCAACTTCAAAGAAGGTGTCTTTGTCCACCAGTCTGTCTATGCGTTCGCGAATGGTTAGTTTGCCCTGGTCATGGTGCCGGGCGATACGTTCCTTACCACCCATCCGCTTCACCGCTTCCCTTCTCAGGCGCATCTCCTCGATGGCAGCCTCCCACGGCATGCCCATCTTCCAGGTAGTAATCTTCTCGAATTCATCGCCACTTGTCATCCTGGCTCCTTCCCTGGTTGATTCTCACTTATTCTACTACTGGGGACTCCCTTATTGCCAGTGCCTGAACTTGTTCAGGCCTCATCGGGCACATGACCAGCCGGCACAACCCGGTCCTCGATTGTTGCAGCATTACTCCGCATGGCCATGCACGTACCTGTTCTGACTTAGAGGGAGACGCCATGCCAGCCGACCGGCAGGGCCTGCTTTCCCACCGGAAAGCCTACTTACTCGCCTGCTGCGGGGTCGACTCCAGCCACGACTGACTCGCCTCCAGGTTCCTGTGCGCCAGGCCCGCTTGCGCAATCCCGCCCTTGTCGTCGAGGGGGCGTTCCGTATCCCGCAACTCGGTAGCGATAAAGTAGTTCTGGTAGGCCACTTCAACCTCCGCGGTATAGCCCATGGTATCCTGCATGTGGTTAACGCTGAACTTGACAGTGCGCAGACGTGCCGGGTCCCTGATATAGTTATCGGCGACCCGTCCGGCGTAGGCCAGCGTTTCCTCTTCAAGTCGCTCCCGTGGAAAGACCCGGTTGACAAAGCCATGCTGGTAGGCCTCCCAGGCCGTCATGAAGCGGTGCTCGAACAGGATTTCTTTCGTCTTGCGCGGCCCGATGTCCCACGGCATGGAGAAATACTGCACGTGCGAGGGTAGAAACAGGGTATCTTCGGACGCAAACAGGACATCCATGGCCGCAGCGAATATCCACCCCCCGAAGATGCAGTAGCCGTGCACCATGGCGATTGTCGGCTTGGGTACGTTCCGCCAGCGCAGGCTGTTTTCCAGGCAAATGGCACGTGTCCGCTTGTACCGTTCCAGTGTCGTTGTTGGGAAGCCCAGTTTATCACGCTCCTCCAGTTCCTCGGGCGTACCCAGGTCATGCCCGGCAGAGAAATGCTTCCCTTCCCCGGAGAGAACAATGGCTCCCACTTGGTCATCCTCGGCCGCCTGGACAAAGGCATCGTCCATCTCGTCACGCATCAGCCGGCTCTGGGCATTGTAGTAGCGTGGCCGGTTAAGTATTATGCGAGTTACCTTCCCGGGCTGGTAGATAATATGCTTGTACTCCATGGTAGAATCCCCTCCTTCTCCGGAATCACATAACACAGGTGGTTGAAGTAGCATCCGCAGACTTATAGTCTGGTATTGTGCTATGTTAAGGCCCTGCTGGGCGGGTGTCAAGGCTTCACGATGGCGGGTAGAAGAACGTCATCTGGTGTCTGCCCCGGGTGTCCTTTTACTTCTGGCGGCCCTGCGACTGCATGAAGGCCCGGAACCTCCGCAGGTCCTCTTTGGAACCCACCAGCTTCCCCGAAGGAGTGGCAGTCAGTCCCCAGTAGCGCTGCAGACCCTCCAGGCACTCCTTCTGGTGCAGGCTGGCCTGCCAGTCCCGGCAGGCCTGTGGTCTCAGCGGGTGAATCTTGCAGGATGCTGCCTTACCATCGTCTGTGGCCGGATTAAGGAAGACGCAGGCGTCCGTATCCGTATCAAGGAGAAAACGGCCCGGCTCGAACCAAGCATCATCAATATACCTGTCCAGGAATGCGTCCAGAGACATCCCCAGGGCCAGAGCGATAGTCTCCGCTTCGGCAGTAGTCAACGGCGGCTGGTACCGGGTGCAGCACAGCCCGCATCGGAAGCACGGTATCGCCATACCAGTCGACGCGGAACCATCCGGACTATCCAGCGACACCCTGCTATCCTTACGCTTCAGTCTCATCATAGTGATTATAGCGCGGGACGGGGCAGATGTTAAGCGAGGCCTTTTAGCTTGTTGCGAAATGGTCTCGGAATCCCTACAATCAGAGCAATGAGTGACATCGTCGACAAGATACGAAAGAGAATGAGGCAGTCCCGGTACAGGTCAAGGACCGTGTCCATAACGCACCTGCCGGAAGCGCAGGATACGGTTGGGGAACTCGTCAGGCAGGGACTCCTGAATGGGCGATTGCATGAAACATGGCGTTTCTACTTGAAGACCAATGAAAAACTGCCCGAGGCGAAGACAATCGTGGTCGTGGCAATGCCTCAACCGATCACGCGTCTCAGCTTTGAATGGCAGGGAATCACTTATCCCGCAGACATCCCGCCGGATTACTTTGCGAAAACAGCAAATGAATCTCGTGCCGAAGGAATTCTAGAGAGTGTGCTGGAGACTGCCGGATACAAGGTAGTAAAAGCTCATCTGGCATTGAAAACGCTTGCGGTGCGAAGCGGACTGGCAAGATATGGTAGAAACAATATCAGCTATGTGCCGGGGATGGGTAGCTTCTGCCACCTGGTCGCTTTCTATACCGATTGTCCCTGTGAAGAGGATAACTGGCAGGAATCTAAAGCCATGGAAGCCTGTGAAAACTGCTCGCTCTGCCGTGAGAACTGCCCGACTGGGAGTATTACCGTCGACCGCTTCCTGATTCACGCTGAAAACTGCCTGGGCTCTCTGACCGAGAGAGAGCCGGATTTCCCCTACTGGGTTCAGCTTCAGCCCGACTGGCACAATGCCCTCATTGGCTGTATGCGCTGTCAATTCGTGTGTCCGGTGAATAGGCCATATCTACGCAAGATCGTGGCGGGTCCATCTTTCTCTGAAGAAGAAACCGGCCTGATTCTGAACAGGACGCCTTTAGAGAAGCTGCCTCCGGAGACTCAGCAGAAGCTGGAGATTTCTGATGGGGTTTACCCGTTTGTGGCGCCAAACCTGAGTGCACTCATTGAGAAACAGAGGCTGGCTGCACAGAGATAGTTAGACCGACACAACGTATCGACGCTGCCGCTATCTTCGGTGCTGCGCGAAAAGCACCACCCTGAGATTGCGCCACTCTTCTGCGCGTGCGCGGTTTTCTGTCCTAGGTCTCGCAACAAACAACCCTTTGCTTTCCTTTCGTCCAGCTTTTATAATCAGATACGACTCAGGAACTGGCAGAGGAGGGTACCGTGGAAGGACGCCTCGAAGACCTGCTGGGCAGGATGACGCTCGAAGAGAAGGTATCGATGCTGGCCGGCACCGACCCCTGGCACACGAAAGGTATCGAGCGCCTCGGGATTCCGCCTGTAAAGATGACCGACGGTCCGCATGGGACACGGACGATGCCCGATGACGACCCCAGCGACACGATACCGGCCACCTGCTTCCCGACCGGTTCGGCTATGGGAGCTACCTGGAATACGGAGTTGATTGAGAGGGTTGGTATTGCCCTTGCCGAGGAGACCATAGCGATGGGGTGCCACATAGTCCTCGGACCCTGCGTCAATATCCACCGATCTCCGCTGGGCGGGCGCAACTTCGAAAGTTTCTCCGAAGACCCCTATCTGGCAGCGCGAATGGCGGTTGCCCACATAAGCGGCGTCCAGAGTCGGAACGTCGGCACCTCCATCAAGCACTTCGCCCTGAACAACTCGGAGTTCGAGAGGTTCACTATCAGCTCCGAGGCATCAGAGAGGGCAATCCGGGAGATATACTTCCCCGCCTTCGAGGTAGCCGTTCGGGAAGCACGGCCCTGGACGGTGATGAGTTCCTACAACCGTATCAACGGGGTCTCTGCTTCGGAGAACAGGTGGCTGCTTACCGAGGTTCTCAAAGACGAATGGGGGTTCGAGGGGTTTGTGGTGTCCGACTGGGGGGGCGTCTACAATCTGGTACCGGCGGCGAACTCCGGACTTGATATGGAAATGCCCGGCCCGGCGCGCTTCTTCGGGGAAGCACTGGTGGAGGCCGTGAGGGAAGGCAGGGTTAGCCAGGAATTAATTGACAACATGGTCTGCCGTATCCTGCGCATCGTCGAGAAGTCCGGCGCGTTCGAAGAGGTGAGAAGCCTGTCTCTTGAGGACTCGGACACCCCGGAGCACCGGGCGCTGGCCCGCGAGACTGCCAGTGAAGCGATTGTCCTTCTCAAGAATGACCGGGAGTTACTCCCTTTGAAGCGGGAGCAACTCACATCGATAGCCGTTATCGGTCCCAATGCAACTGAGGTCGGGATTGAAGGTAGTGGTAGCTCACGAGTCAGGCCCAACTATACGGTGACACCGCTGGAAGGCGTCACACGGCTGTGTGGCGATTCCGTTCAGGTACGCCACGAGATAGGCTGCCGGTACAACCGTCTGACTCTGGAGCTTAACGCGCAGCACCTGATACCCGCCAGTAGGGAAGGATGCGGGCTGACCGGCGAGTACTTCAACAACAACGACCTGTCCGGCGACCCGGTGCTGACCAGGGTTGACAGCAGGTTCTCCCTGAGGTGGCGCAGCGGGGTCTTCCCCGTACCAGGCATCGATAGAGACGATTTCTCCATCCGGTGGACGGGGTCCTTCCTGGCCCCGGAGTCCGGGGACTACCGGTTCGGGCTGCTCACCGACGGCTTCGGGCGCATCTATGTCGACGACCAACTCGTGGTCGAGAAATGGTCCGGCGAAGCCGAGGAAGACCTCTTCCTCCGCGGCGAGAGGACGGGTACCTTCAGAATAGAGGCTGGTAAGTCCTATGCCGTGAAGATAGAGTACTGGTGGAACCCCGAACGCGCCTGGCCTTTCCGCCGTATCCGGCTGGGATGCGAAACCCCTCTACCGGGCAACCCCATCGCGCGTGCTGCCGATGCGGCCGCCTGTTCGGATGTTGCCCTGGTCTTTGTCGGCACTACGGAGGAATACGAAAGCGAGGGTTTTGACCGCGAGAGCATGGACCTGCCCGGCGCTCAGACTGAGCTTATTGAAGCCGTGGCCCGTGCCAACAAGAATACCATCGTGGTCCTCAACACCGGTGCCGTAGTCTCAATGGATGGGTGGATTGACCGCGTGCCCGCCGTGCTTGAAACATGGTTCGCGGGACAGGAATGTGGCAATGCTATCGCCGACATCATCTTCGGCGAAGCCAACCCCTCCGGGAAGCTGCCGGAGACCTTTCCCCGCCGCATAGAAGACAACCCTGCCTTCATCAACTACCCCGGTGAAAACGGCAGGGTACTCTATGGCGAGGGCATCTTCGTTGGCTACCGCTACTACGACACCAAGAAAATCGAGCCTCTGTTTCCCTTCGGGCACGGCCTTTCCTATACCACATTCGAATATGGCAAGCTGACTATACCGTCGGAAGTGGCGGTTGATGACGACCTGACGGTGAGCATAGACATCACCAACACCGGTAAGAGGGAAGGAAAAGAGGTCGTCCAGCTATATATTCGTGATATCGAGTCGAGCCTGGTGAGGCCGCACAAGGAGTTGAAGGGCTTTACCAAGGTAAGTTTTAAGCCCGGGGAGATCCGGACGGTGAGCTTTGCCCTGGGACAGAGAGACCTCTCATTCTACGATCCGGACCGGCAGGAGTGGGTGGCCGAACCCGGGGAATTTGAGGTACTGGTCGGCAGCTCCTCGCGGGATATACGGGCTACAGGCTCTTTTACCCTGAAGCCATAACGATACCGGTACATTTCCAGACAGGAGACGGACAATGACGGAACTGAGCCACGTAAACTCAAGCGGAGAGGCCCGCATGGTGAATATTGGCAATAAAGCTGACACGGTGCGCGAAGCGGTAGCCAGGGGCACAGTAGTGATGAAGCCGGGCACCCTGGAACAGGTGAAGACGAATACCCTCAAGAAAGGGGATGTCCTCGCTGTGGCCCGTGTTGCCGGCATCATGGCCGCCAAGAAAACGTCCGACCTGATACCGCTGTGCCACACGATACTCATTGACGAGGTCGCTGTTGAGTTTGATGTGTCCGGGCAGGACTGCATAGACATAACCGCACGGGCAAAGAGTACCGGCAAGACCGGAGTGGAGATGGAGGCCCTGGTGGCCGCCTCGGTCAGCGCCCTGACCATCTACGATATGTGCAAGGCGGTGGACAAGGGCATGACCATTAAGGAGATTTATCTGGAGAGCAAGACCGGCGGCAAGAGCGGGACGTACCGTCGCAAGAAAGGTTGAGGAGTGGACCGGTGGAAATAGCGGTGGCGCAGGATGCTCATGTCCCCGGCATAGTGGAGGTCTGGAAGGAGTTTATGGACTTCCACAAGGACATTGACCCTCGCTTTCCTGTGAGAGAGAATGCGTACATAGGCTTCGAGAAGCACCTCCGAGGCCTGATGGTGGCAGAAGACACACTCGTCCTGGCTGCTCTGGATGAGAGCCGGGTAGTCGGCTTCTCAGTCGCGCAGGTCAACAAATACGCACCGATATGGGTGGAGCGTGAGACGTACGGATTCGTCGATACCATGGCAGTGACTTCAGATTACCGCAGGAAAGGTATCGGAGAGCAGATGCTGGCAAGAATCCACGAGTGGTTCGACTCACGAGACATAGACAGAATTGAGCTTTCGGTGTCCGCCAGGAACGAGGTGGGTTACTCCTTCTGGAAGAAGCACGGCTTCCGGGAATTCTTGCGCGAACTGTACCTGCAGAGGGGATAGTGCGGGTTCTGCCTGGGGGGGAGCGTCCTACCGCGTCGCCTCCCGTACCAGGTGTCCGAGCTCCGGCAGGATTACCTTGTCCATTGCCAGGGTTGCCGCGCCCAGTGAACCGGGGAAGCAGAGGATGACCTTACCGCCAATAACTCCGGCGGTCGCCCGGCTCATGATGCTACCGGTGCCAATCTCCTGGTAGCTCAGGAATCGGAACAGCTCCCCGAATCCATCGAGTTTCTTCTCCAGTATCGGTTCCACTGTATCCACGGTAACGTCCCGCTGGCTCACCCCGGTGCCGCCGCTGGTGATAATCACCTGGACATCTTCCTGCCCCACCAGTTCCATTATCTTCGACCGGATAGCCTCCGGTTCGTTCTTCAGGAGGGAGTACGCCACCACCCGGTGACCGTTAGCACTGAGGCGCTGCCTGATAAGCTTGCCGGACTCGTCATCCGCCTCTGTCCGGCTGTCCGAGATGGTGACAACGGCACAACTGACATTCCTGGGGGCAAGGTGCCTGTGTTCATGGTATCCCATCAGACTCCGTATCCTCCTTGCTGGTGTTTAACGGCTGTGCTGGATATATCCGGACAGATATGGTCTCTGCCCTTGCGCAGGTCAATGAGTGTGTATTTGGTATCTACCCTCACCCCCCTGTATCCCCCTCTCCTTCAACCGTGGTGTACGAT
>Ga0307380_10013568_pt1 | contig 10055 bp, 4 predicted proteins | sample UN3MG_FD_202239 | JGI IMG/M metagenome (GOLD analysis project Ga0307380, IMG submission 202239) | Soil microbial communities from Risofladan, Vaasa, Finland - UN-3 | ecosystem: Environmental > Terrestrial > Soil > Coastal area > Acid sulfate soil | place: Finland: Risofladan, Vaasa | collected...
CCCTGTACAGAAGAAGAGCCAGTAAAGCAGCTGCCCGTTTTCGTCGTGCATGGAGAAATAACAGAAGAACTCAACGCCAGCCCGTTGCTGCAAGGAACTCCTGTAGGCCTTCAAAAGAAAAGCCCGCCGATCTGCTGCCCCCATGCCGATTGCATCACGCCATTCGTCGCCGCCAAACGTGCGCGTCAGGCCCGCCCACTTGCTCTCGTCCGTGATGAACCGATTGAGGTCCTTCCAATCAAGGTACGAGAATACCTCGCATACTGGGTAGCGCATGACACGTCCAATGAGGTCGATCGGAACCGCCGAGTATCCGGACTGGTCGAGGAAAACCAGGGCGGGCCCGAAAGCCTTGCCTGCCTCGTCGCGCTGATCCAGATAGCGGTTGAGCGTATCGGCACAATCACCCAGCTTTGTCTCGTAGTCCTCGACGCGCTTCGAAGACCGAATGGCTTCGTCGTATCGGGCAAGAATCGCCCTCAGGTGATCGAGACGGTCCTTTCTAGCCTCGACGAACAAGAACCTCACAGGTGTAGGAAAAATATGAGAGTGATCCAGTGCTGTCTGAAGGGCTATTACAGGGCTACCCGGTTCCCCATTGACGTATTCACCGGGGCCAGCAAATCCGTCGACATACCATATGCGCGAGAGACGGGCTGGGTGCTTCGCTGTCTGGTGTGAAAGGATGGGCATCCACGCTTCAAGATATTTCTTGAGAATCGCGTGCTTTGCGAGCGTGTGGGGTTCAGCACGCCATATCGTTGGCAGCTCGTCTGGCACCAGACTGCTCCGCGTAGACACCGTTCGGCATTTGGGTCCATGCCCGTCCGTCTAATAGTCGACCAGCGCACTTCTTGTTCACGCCACCCCACTGCTTGAAGAAGAAAGGGAGGCCCTGCGTAAGGCACCGGTCGCGGATACGGCGGACCCACTCGGGTTTCATCGGTCGCGCGCCGGGGCCGGACTCGCCGCCGACGATGACCCAGTCGATCCCCGACAACGGCAGCCGCGGGATCGCTCCCAGCAAGGGCTCCAGCGAAAGGAACTTGATGTGAGCGCCCGTTCGACGAAGGGTCTGGACTCGGTGCGTGACGGTTGCGTTCTCGACCGTGGTGCCCATCCAGATGTTCTCCGTCCAACAAAGCTCCCCCGAGTATTCAGCGGCGAGATGTGGGCGCTTGGTCAGAACCTGGAATGTATGCTGCGGGCAGCGGTTCATGACCGCAAAGACGGCGCGGATGAAATGGAGCGGCAAATCCTCGTGGAACAAATCGCTCATCGAGTTCACGAAGACCACGCGCGGGCTTCGCCAGCGCAGCGGGTCTTCGAGAGCCGGGTAGTCCAAGAACACGTTGCCGTTCCATTGGCCGCGGCGGTCGATCACGTGAAGGTAGTTCCCCTTCCGACCCGGATCTCTGCCCGCGGCCCGGTCGGCCCGCGCCATGGCCGCCAGACGCTTGGCCATCCGTTCGGCGTAGCAGTTCTTGCAACCGGCGCTGACCTTGGTGCATCCCACGATCGGGTTCCACGTCGACCCCGTCCACTCAATCCTCGACCCCTGCGCCATGCCTCGCCTCCACAGCCAGAGATGATACCTAACATTGCCCGTACGGTCAAGGGCCGATCAGCACGTTTGTAGCGCTGGGCCCATTGCACTCTTGCGCATCGTCAGCCACGCCCCGGTTGGTCCAATTGCCGTAAGCCTATTCGATCGCTAACCTTGTGAGAAGAGCAACACGGTCCGAAGGCTCAGACGATGGATCCAGTGGAGAAAGTGGCAGGCGAGGGCGATGAGCTCAGAACCGAGCGGCGCCAGGCCGCGGCACCGAAGCGGCGCGCGGGCGCGGCAGCGCCGCCGGTGGTGGGGTTTGTGTCGCTGGGGTGTGTCAAGAACCTGGTCGATTCGGAGAAGATGCTGGCCCAGATTGCCGAGGCGGGGGCGCTGATCAGCGGGGACGAAGACGCGGCGGACACCATCGTCGTCAATACCTGCGGCTTCCTCCAAGCAGCCCGGGCCGAGGTGCTCGAAGTGCTCGAAGGCCTGGTCCAGCGGAAACGCCGCGGCGAGCTGAAGCGAATTGTCGTAGCCGGCTGCCTGGTGCAGCGCGACGGGGCGAAGCTGCTCGAAGCGGTGCCGGAAATCGACGCGCTGGTCGGCGTACACAACCGCCACGACGTCGCACGCGCCGTTATGGGCTCCCCCGATCCCACGGAAAGAGCCGCAGGCTTCAGTCCCCGCGACGTCGCTCAAAGGACGGCAAGCTCGCGCCCTGTCGATCTTTACGTCGGCGAGTATCACTCGCAGCCGTGGTCGGATCGCGGTCGGCTGCGCCTGACGCCGCGCCATTACGCCTACGTGCGGATCAGCGAAGGCTGCAGCCAGAAGTGCACGTTCTGCACGATCCCGGCGATCCGCGGGCCGATGCACTGCAAGCCGCCGGACGAGATCGCCGCCGAGTGTCGTGAGCTCGTCGCCGCTGGGGCCCGCGAGCTCATTCTGATCGGGCAGGACACGACCAGCTACGGCGCGGACATCGGCTACCAGCCGGGCCTGGCCGGGCTGCTGCGCAAGCTCGACGCCGAATGCGACGGGGCGAAGTGGATTCGGCTGATGTACGCGTACCCGTCGGTGATGACGGGCGAGATGCTCGCCGCGATCGCCGAGTGCGACCGGGTCGTCAAGTACATCGACCTCCCGCTTCAACACATCAACGACCGCGTGCTGCGGGCAATGCACCGGCGGGTCACGCGAAAGCGGACGGAGAGACTCCTGGAAAAGATCCGCCGGCAAATCCCCGGTGTCACGATCCGCACGACGTTCATGGTCGGCTTCCCCGGCGAGACGGAAGCGGAGTTCCAGGAGCTGCTGGACTTTGTTCGCGACTTCGGCTTCGACGCGCTCGGCGCGTTCAAGTATTCACTCGAGCCGGACACGCCCGCGGGCCGCATGAGAAACCAGCTTGACGAGGCGGTCAAACAGGCGCGTTACGAGCGGCTGATGCTCACTCAGCAGGGGGTTGCCCTACGCGCCGCGCGACGTCGCGTCGGGCAGACGCTTGACGTCGTGGTGGACGCCAGCGATGGCGAGCGCGGAATCGTGGCCCGCCACGCCGGTCAGGCCCCCGATGTGGATTCCGTCTGCCTGCTCAAAGACGGTGTTGCCGAACCCGGCGAGTTCCTGAGCGCACGCTGCGTAGACGTCGACGGCTACGACCTGGTAATTCGCCCCGGCCGTCGGCGGCCGAGGGCCGTCCGCGGGATTTAGCCGGCCGCGGGGCGTCGCCGCCGGACAGGTCGGGCGGCGGATTCCCGCTTGTCCCGCGGGTGGTTATACTCCCTAGCCGGAGTTACATTGGCGCGGGCGACCCCGGCGGGTCGCCAATGAGGTGTCCCAGCCATGACTACCACCTCGACCGCAACATCGCAGACGCGTGCCACCGCTTTGCAGCCGCGGGCGGTGCGTCCGCTGAAGGTGCTGGCCGATCGGCTGCTGATCATCGGACTCGACGGGGCGACCTTCGACGTACTCGACCCGATGATGGAAGCTGGCCGAATGCCGAACCTCAAGGAGTTCATCGACAGCGGGGTGGCGGGGGTGCTCAATTCGACCAAGCCGCCGGTGACCCCCGCGGCCTGGACCACCTTCATGACCGGGAAGGGGCCCGGGCAACACCGCATCCTGGATTTTGAGAAGTTCGACACCAAGACCCACAAGTTGTCGTTCAACAGCACCTATGAAATCCGCGAAAAGACGCTGTGGGAGCTGCTCAGCGAGAAGGGTTTGCGCGTCGGCAGCATCAATTTGCCGATGACCTATCCTCCCTGTCCGGTCAACGGCTTCATGATCAGCGGGTTTGAAACCCCCAGCATCGACGCCGAGTTCACCTGGCCGCCCAACCTCAAGCACGACATCCTGCGGGCCGTGCCGAATTACAGCTACCACACGAATTGGCGGCGGCAGGCCTTCGGGGGCGAGGCCCTACTGGCCGAGAACCTCGAATACATCTGCCAGAGCTTCGAGCAGGGTTGGCAACTGACGCGCTACTGCGGCGACCGTTTCGGCTGGGACGTACTGATGGCCCTGTTCAAATTGGTGGACAACCTCCAGCACAAGACCTGGAAATACCTCGACCCACGCTACAAAGGGAAGTACCCGCGCCGGGCGGAGATGGCGGCCGCGTGCTTCACCCGGCTCGACGACGTATTGGCCAAGCTGTTCGACTACGCCGCTGACCACAACGCCACCGTGCTGATCATGTCCGATCACGGTCACGGCAGCCTGGACGGCAAGGCCCAGCCGAACCTGCTGCTCAAGAAGTGGGGCTATCTAGCACTGCGCGACCCCTGGCGGCAGGCCGTCACCCGGGCCGGCCATTGGCTCCACCGGCTGACCAAGGGCAAGGCCACGCGCTTCCAGCAGGGCAACCGCGGAATCGAGCGCGAACTGGCGGTAGATTGGTCGCGCACCAAGGCATGCGTGATGCACGCCGGGATCTACGGCTTCCTGTACATCAATCTCAAGGGCCGCGGTCCATATGGGGTGGTGGATCCGGCCGCCTATGAAGATTTTCGCGACGAGCTGACCGAGCGCTTCCGCAACGCCACCACCCGCGACAAACAGGGCCGGACTATACAGATCTTCCCCGAGGTATACCGTACGGAAGAGCTGTACGCGTGCAGTCGGGCGGAGAATCCGGACCTGCCCGACCTGCTGCTCGAGCCGCGTCCCGGGCTGGCGGTCGTGCGTAGGATCCGCGGCTATAGACCCGTCCGCTGGTGCTCCGAGGCCCGCCTGGAAGGAACCCATCGCGTCGAGGGCATCCTGGCGCTGGGCGGCCCCAATGTCCGCCACGGAGAGCGCCTCGAGGCCAACATCGTCGATATCACCCCCACAGCGTTGGCGGCGCTCGGGCTGCGTGTTCCGGTGGACATGGAAGGCCGGGTGCTGTGCGAGGCGTTCACCAGCGAGCCGGTCATCGAGCGCGAGCCGCCGGTCAAGAAGGTTGCCGAGGAGCGCGCCGAGGTCTACACCGAAGCGGAACGCAAGGTCCTCGAAGAGCGTCTGGCCGATCTGGGATACCTGGAGTAATGGCGAATTGCTAATGGCTGATTGCTAATTGCATGCTTTGTAGAAAAGGTCGAATTCACTGTCATCCCGACGACCATAGGGAGGAGGGCATCCGGCCGGGAGTTTCGACGAATTCCGCATTTGCGGCTAGATTCCTCGTCGCTGCGCTCCTCGGAATGACATGCGACGCAGCCTTTTCTACCGAGCACTAATTGCAGTATTCGGCTCGGCGCCCCAGCCAATTAGCCGTTAGCGATTAGCCCTCCGCTACTCTTCCCCTCCCAGCAGCTTTCGCAGCGGCTCGGTGAGGTTGTGCAGGGGCTCGACCTGCACTTGCGGCGAGGCGGCGGTCCCGGTGACCCGGTACTGCAACAACTCCTGACCCGCGACCTCAATCAGATCGCTCAAGACCGCCACGCGCGGCCAATGCTCGGGATGGGCCCCCAACAGCGTCATCGAGAGTGAATCGTCACGCATGTTCCAGCTTCCCTCGCCCACCAAACGCAACTCGCGGCTGTGAATCTCGGCGCGCATGAACTTCAGCTCCGATCCGTCCCAAATGAAGCGTAGCTCGACGCGCTCGAGCGCGTCACTGATTCGCCGGTTCGCCCGGCGGGTGGCCTCGGCGACCGAAGCGAGCACGGGCGTGCCCAGGAGCGAGGCGCCGCGGATGCGCAATTCGCCGCCGCCGCGTCGTGTCGCGTCGTCGCCCACCTTTCCGCGCACAAAGACCTGCCCGTCGATCCGGCCGCGCCGCGGGTTCCCGTCCGAGCCCGGTCTGCGCAGAAACTGCTCCAGGCTCAGATCGTGCAGCGTCAAGGACAGTTCGTACGCGGCGTTGGCGGGGTCAATGCGGGCCAGACCCACGACCTCCCCATCGCACAGCCGCCCGCGGACGTCCTCGAGCCGCAGCCAACGCTCGCCGAAGTCCCGCGCCAGCGCACCCTCCCAACGCTCGATGCCCCGGGCCGCCAGTTGCCCCCGATCGACCATGAATTCCGCCTTTAGCTCGACCCGCCCCTCCGGATCCACGCGGCAGGTGCCGGACAGCTCGCCGTCGAAGTCCGTCAGCGGCAGACCGAGGCGCAGGTCGGCGTGCTCGAAGAGAACCCGGCCGTCGATTTGCCAGCTACGATCGGCCGCGCCGCTCATGCGCACGCGGTCGAGCGTGGCATTCACGCGGCCCTTGGGACCCATGCGGCGCAGCAGACCGGCGAACGGGTCGGGCATCGCCCCGATGAGATTGTCGCAGAACTCCAGACCGCGGGCCGCCACGCGGACGTCGGACCACGCACTCCCGGCTTCCCAACCGGCACGCCCGCTGACTTGAATCTCTCCGCTGTCACCGTAGCTGGCGGTGGCCTGGTGCAGCTCCAAGCCGTCCGTGCGCAAGGTCAGATGGGCCTTCATCGCGTGCAGATCGAGCGGCAAAGGTTCGGGCTTCATACGCTCAGCTTCGAGGTGTATGTCCGCAGACAGTCCGGCCGGCCGGTCGTCCGTCGCTTCAGATTCGAGGCGCATCGACAGACTTCCTTGGCCGGCCAAACCCAACGCCTCGCGAACCCGCGCCCAACGACCGGGGACGACTCGCTGCAAGAGGCGTTCGATCCTCGTGTCCGCGGCGCGGAGGTCGAGCGCGATAGGCGTAGACACTCCCACACGGGGCGGCAACATTCCGGCCGCCTCGAGCCACGCGTCACCCCCTCGCGCGGCCAGCGAGATAATGCGTTGTTGTTGGCCGGACAGCGCGATCCACCCTTGGGTATGCTGCCAGGGCTGGGTTGGGTCGAAGCTGGTGAGCACGCCATCCCGCAAGTGCACCGCGTAGTGGCTGCCGGAAGCTGCTACGTCACCGTTGCCCCGCACCTGGCCCCAAATGTCGCCAACCCCCTGAAACTCGATGGCCCCGATCGGCTCGTCCCGCGCGTCGTGGATTTCGCTGACGCGTTGCACCGGCACGCCGACCGCCTCCAGGTGCACGTCGGCCTGCGGCGGGCCGGCTTGATTCGCGGCATCCACCGTACCGCTCAGCCGGAGTGCGGCATCGCCGAAGTAGCCGTGCAGATCTCGCAGCGTGACCACGCCGTGAGCGATGCTGAACAGGCCGTCGGCGTGATCGAGCCGACGATTGCCGGCGACCGAGAGGCTCCCGCTCAACAGCCGCCCATCGACATGGACGTTTGTATTGAGCGGACCAGTGTCGGTCGACCCTTCGTCGCGATGGAGGGTGACGGATGCGTCGCACAGCCCGACCGGGTCGGCGGTGTCCCACAACTGCCGGTGTCGCAGTGACAACGCCGCGTATAGATCGCGGTCGAGCGCGACATTTTTGCCACGGAACGTCAGATCGAACCCGCTCCAGGACTTGGTGGTGTAGACTCGTCCGTCCGCCCGGACGCGCGTCGCCCCGTGTCGGCCGTGCAGGCCTTCCAGGTAAACGCTGCCGCCCGAGAACCGCAACCGGCCCCAGGCGTCCTCGATGCGGTAAGGGAACTCGACGTATCGACAGGAAGCGCCCAACGCCTCCAGTTCACCCTCGATCTGCGTGTGCACGGCTACCCGTCGAGGGAACGAGCTCGTCGGTCCCGGCTTGCCGCGTATCGTCAGCCGCAGGTTCACCCGCCCGTGCGGATCGTATTTCGTGAGGAAGTTTCTGACCCCGGGCGGCAGACGCGAAGAACTCACAAAGGCTGGCTGCTCGTCGGCCGTCGGCAGCGCGAGGCTCTCCACTTCCACCCGGGCTTCATACCGCGGCGGGGGAACGTCTGCGCCGCGCGCGGCGTCGGCTTGCGGTTTCGTCAAGGCGGAGAAAAGCACCGTCGCGTCCAGGCCGTCGGCGGAAAACGTCAGCCGTGCCGGAGCCCCGTTGATTCGGCCGGTGGCATTCAACTCAACGCGAGCGCGGAGGTTTGCCGGTGGGAGGCGGGAGGCCTCGGGCTGGTAGCTGAGCGTCGCGCGTGCGTCCGTGATTTGAAGGAAACGGTCTGCCGGCACGACCTGCGCCGCCTGCTCCTCGACAGGCAACGAGAGTCTCAACCCGGCCAACTGCAACTGCGCTTCCCTGACATCACCCCCGATCAAGCCGAGTCGTTCGAGCCGGGCCTGGCCGGCAAGGTTCAGGTCGTCACAGGCCTGGCTCAGCGCGTGGGGCAGCAACAACCGGGCGGTCTCCAGGTCCATCCAGTCTGCCGACGCGACCCATTCGCCCGTGTCCAGGCAGCGCATCTCGACCAGTGGAGTCGTGCCGCCGCCTTCCCGTGATCCTTCCGCCGCGCCCGCTCCCGCCTTCCGCGTGACACGCAGCCGGTAGATCGCCGATGCGGAGGCGTCATCCGACAGTGCCTCCGGCTGCCCGGTCACGTCAACAACCAGCCGCCGCAACAGGCGTAGTTGACCGTCCTCGACGGTCAGCAACTGCACGTCCGCCCCTTCGACGGTCAGGCGCGGGTAGCTGGCCGCGGTTGCCGGCTCGGTCGTTCCCTCTTTCGGCCGACGGCGGTTCCAGTTGGTCGCGCCGCTGACCGGGTCGCGAACGACCGTGATCGCCACACCGCGCAGAGCGATTTCCGTCGGCCGAAACTTCCCCCACAACAGCGTCGCCAGATTGCAGCGCACGCGAGCCTGTGCCACGCGAAGCAGCGGGGGCAACTGTGGGACGCCTATTTGCAGCGCCGCCGAAGACGCCTCCTGCAAGGCGACTTCCAAATCGAGCACTTCCAGACCGTGCCACGGGGAGAACGACAATTCCCCCAGCTTGACCTCCGTGCATTCGAGCGCCTGGAAGGCACGCACGACCTGCGCGCACAGGCGCGCCGGCCGGGTCGCGTAGAGGTAGGCCCCGCCAATCAGTATCACGATGGCGGCAACCCCCAACAGCAGTCGTCGTCGCCAGGATCTTCGTCGCATTACTCCATTCTCTCATGCGGCCGCCCGATGGGAAAGGATCGCCGCCCGTGATTAGAATGGCCGCCATGTTACGCTCCAAGACCCCCACGCGCTTCCGGCTGGACGAACGGACCTGCGGGCTGCTGTTTCACCCCACCTGCCTGCCCGGCCCCCACGGCAGCGGCGACCTGGGCCCGGCCGCTTACCGCTTCGTCGATTTCCTGGTCACCGCCGGGCAACGCTGGTGGCAGATGCTTCCACTCGGCCCCGTCGGCCCGGGCAACTCGCCGTACAGCTCGCCCTCCGCGTTCGCCGGCAGCCCGCTGTTGATCAGCCTCGAACGTCTCGTCGAGGAGCGCTTGCTGACGGCCGATGACCTCGAGCCGGTCCGCAACTTCAGCGCCGAGCGGGTCCGCTACGGGCCGGTCATCCGGTATCGTACGGCACGCCTGCGGAAGGCATTCTCGGCCTTTCAGCGGCAAGGCGGCCACAAACAAGCAGCCTTCGAGCGCTTCTGTGTCGAGCAGCGCGAGTGGCTTGAGGACTACGCCCTGTTTTGCGCCCTGCGACATGCCGGTCGCGGCGCCGCTTGGACAAGTTGGGAGCGTGATCTGCGTCTGCGCCGCACCGCCGCGCTCCGACGTGCACGCCGAGAGCTACGTGAGCAGATCGCCTACGAACGGTTCGTGCAGTACCTGTTCGCCTGCCAGTGGGCGGCGTTGAAGAACCACTGCGCGCGTCGCGGGGTGGGTTTGATCGGCGACCTGCCCATCTTCGTCGCGCACGATAGCAGCGACGTCTGGACCCATCGCGAGTTGTTTCTGCTGGACGCCGCCGGCCGACCGCAGGTGGTCTCCGGCGTGCCGCCGGACAAGTTCAGCCGCACCGGCCAGCTCTGGGGGCACCCGCTGTACCGCTGGGAGAGGCACGAGGCGACGGGCTGGCGCTGGTGGCTGGCGCGTCTTCGTCACACGCTGGCGCAGTTTGACGCCGTCCGCATCGACCACTTCCTCGGTTTCAACCGCTGCTGGGCGGTCCCGGGCCGGGCGCGCCCGGCCCGGCGCGGGGGCTGGCTGAAGAGCCCGGGCGCCGCGCTGTTCTC
>Ga0307380_10013569_pt1 | contig 10055 bp, 4 predicted proteins | sample UN3MG_FD_202239 | JGI IMG/M metagenome (GOLD analysis project Ga0307380, IMG submission 202239) | Soil microbial communities from Risofladan, Vaasa, Finland - UN-3 | ecosystem: Environmental > Terrestrial > Soil > Coastal area > Acid sulfate soil | place: Finland: Risofladan, Vaasa | collected...
AACCAGCCTTGACAGCCACATTGACCAGAGTACCCATCTCCCGTGCTTGTTGTGCGGCTGCTTTGCCGACCATGCGTCCTATACCTTCTAACCTGTCTGGGCGGAGACAAGCTTGCACTTGGTCACGCAGAATATCGGCTGATCCACTGAGTACATAAATTCGACAACAGCCTTCTGCCCTGAAATGCTGTAGAGGAGGCAGGGTCCCCGCGTGCCATCCGGCCGACACTGTTTCTCCAATAATCGAATCGGATGGAATAAAGAACAACTGCTCGGCCGACCTGAACTGACCGTCGCGATATGTGCCGTCCCGCGCTTGTTGCTCGGCTTCTGCCAGAGTGGCAAAGCTCCCATCACCCAGATCGAGATCAAGTGAGTACTCGTAATAGAAGAGTTCTTGACCCTCGGCCCTAACCCCAGCCGGTATTTGTCGTGCTGGAACCGCTCCGCGGGTTACCTTGCCCCCAAGAACAACTCGTTTGCAACTTCGTTTACCAGACCCCCAAGGTCGTCGCTTGGCACCGGCCAGCCCGGCGACAACGGCACGGTCTGTAGCGTCGATGATGACCTTGCCTACAACCGCTTGCCGTCCAGCTCGATTGGCAATAACGATTCCAGCAGGATCGCCACCGTCATCGACCAGAATATCCGTTGGATAACAACCGAGCAAAAAGTCTGCTCCTGTGTCAAGCAGTGCCGCCTCAAGGGTTTGCTTTACACGTATTGGCGTGGTGGTCTGCTTATCGGAGAAGATCCGACTTGTTAGTTCGCCATGCAGAGTCTCTCCTTCATCGAGCCAGAGACGCATCGTAGCGCAGATGTCTTCTCCAAGATACGGGCGAGAGCCAACAAGCAGTACGCTTACACCTTCCTTGGCGGCTTCAGTGGCCGCTGCAACTGCACTCAAGGTCCCTCCCACAACGACCAGATCGACCTCACGTACAACCGGTATCTGTCGCGAGCTTTGATGCACAAACTCGGCACCGACCGCCGGATACACGAACAGAGCTAACAGCAGGCAGGCACAGACACATCGCATTTTTGAACCTCCTTTCGCACCAGGTTGTGCCGAGGACAAGTACACAACCCTTTCTTCTACTTTATAACACACACATCTGTTGCAAGTCAATAGAATAATGTCTAGAGCCATTTGCGTTGTAAACATTTTTTGCTCCAACCGAATGTTCATTCTACGATGAAGACAGTGTTTTTGCGATTATCGAATAGATAAATATCGATCGGGTGGCAGGATGGAATAAATAAAACACGATTTTCCAGCCTCAAGGCCAATTCGGCACAGAACCCAATTATACTCACCCCGCAAAATATATGACTCAGCAAACACTCAGGCTGCCTGCACAAGGCTTCGCAGATTATCCTTCTGTTTTTCTTTGACCCGGCCCAACGCCATAACCAACATCACCATCAATGCTAAACCCACCCGCACCTTCATCTTCTTTTGGCCGCGAATAAAATGATGCTCAAAACCAAACGATACATCCAAACGGCTATTGACACGCTCAACGGATGTCTGCTTTTTATATAACCGCTTCCATTGATAACTGCTGCGGGCTATCGGATTGAAAATCCGTCGATCCTGCGACAGCTTTATACGAACCGCACCGCCGACAGGACAACGATTGCATCCTTTACATCGGCCTTCAGATTATCGATGAACAAAGTCCTAACTGTCGTTTCTTGCACAAACAAAACGGAGCCCATACCGCATCAATCAGTATAGGCCCCGAAATGAAACCAATCTGCTGCATCGACCGTGCAATCGGTTGTCGCTTCAATTAGGTTCCGGTTACTCCGGAACTGGCCGATACAACCGAATGTCGTCGAAATACATCTTGCCCGCACCGCCCGGGACTGTTGTATTGCCTCTGGTTCCCAGGCCAATCGCGATCCGGTCCACATTGGTTAGATCAATACCCTGATCGGCAAACGTCTGCAGCGGAATCACCCACTCCTGCCATGTGCCTGCTTGTGTCGCATCGGGATTATCATGGTACTCCACTGCCGCGGTTCCCGACATGTCGGTCACCGCCACATACATAGGCCCGGTGGCATTGGCCATATCGCCTCTGAACCACAGGGACAGTTCTTCCACGCTGCTCGCAGTCCAGTCTCGCGGAGCAGTTAATGTCAGTTCCGCTTCCGAATACTTACCGAAGCCCTGCTTGTTGTTGTCATAGAACAGCGGCATCGACTGATTGCCCCCATGGACAAACCTCTCCTCGGTGAATGAAGACGTGGCTTCATCGCCTACCGCCGAGCCGGTTCCATTGCCCGGGTAGGCCGGTTCGTCATCGTGCGCAACATAGCCGAGTCCGTCTTTCCATGCCCACCATACCTGACTGTTGCGAGCGTCGTAGCCCTCAAAGTCGTCCACGACAAGGAAGTCACCCGTGGTAAAACTCCAGAGGTAGCCGACCCACGGACTGCCAGAGTCGAGGTTATTGACCTCATCAACCCGCCAGTAATACGTTGTATTCCACTGAAGTTCTCCGGGTTCATATCTTTCCGAACCAAGATCCCTGTTGCCTCTGTATTCGGGTGAGCTCGTATCGGCGTTTGCCACGGCTTCTGCATCGGCGCCTAAATACACCTCATGCCGAGCGGCTTTGTACCCGGGACTCCAGTTGAGAACTGCTGTGTGAGTAACATCGATTTGTCCCGGGCCCGGTTTGGGTCTGTTGGCTCTCAAGGGCAGTTGAAGATGACCCGACGGGATGATCGTCCGATCGCCAAATGGGTCTACCCATTCGAGCTGGGCCAGTGCACCGGCATTGTATTTATTCCACTCCATTACCAGGGAATAACTTCTTCCTGCAACGAGTTCGATACCTTTAGTCGTGTATTCCGGTATGCTTCCATCGTTTGGCCATCTATTAATCAACAACCTGTCATCCAGCCACAGTTTTCCACTGTTGTTCACATTTATGGCAAAGCGATACACCCCGCTGTAGGCCACATTGAGTTCCGCGGACCACCTAGCCGAGTACGCGATTGTTGGGATTCCCTCGGCGGGCGAGTTCTGACCTTCAACGTTCCCATCAGGCCACGAGAAGTCGATTCTCGATTCAGTGCGGACCACTGCAGGCTGGCCGTTCAGATCTGGATTGTTGAAGTATTCAGCTTTTACGCCATCGCTGGGCCCGCCTGAAGTGGTAAATGTCCAGATCTTGCCCTGGTTCAAAGTCTGCCTCGTCGTATGCTCGTCGATACGCCAGTAATAGGTGGTTTCTTTATCGAGCATACCAGGTGCATGTGTATTCCGCACTGTCTCGAAGACACTTGAATCGCCGGCTTCGACAGCCGTTTTGTCGGTTCCGAAATAAATATCGTGCATTGCAGCGTCTATACCGACCTCCCAGGAAAGTTCCACACCATTTGGATCAACCCATTTTGCTCCGTCATGAGGTCTGGGATCATAGGCTTCGAGCATGGCGGCAGTGAAGCTCCACACATTGCCAACAATAGCTGTCTCATCTGCCTGGGTTTCATCGACGCGCCAGTAGTAGGTTTGGCCGGGAATGATATCTTCCGTATGCAAGTAAAACTCGGAGTCCGTTTGTGCCTGAAAATCGGCCTGGGTCAGATTCGGGTCCGTTCCAAGGTACACTGTGTGTGACACGGCATCTTCACTTGCAACCCATCTCACCATAAGGAAAGAAACGCCCTTGGCGCCATCTTCAGGTTGAGGATTTTGTGCTTTGAGAAAAAAAGAATCGTCGCCCATAAACAAATCCCGCACCTGTAATGCGGAAAGATCGCGATCATAAATCCTGACTTCGTCGATTCCGCCGTTGAGGTACTGATCTGTCATACCGGGGCACCCCCCAATTTCCACATTAAGCCCATTGAGATCTATGCTTCCTACATGTGATGCCTCACCTTCCAGTTTCCCATCCACATACTGTTTGAGTACACTGCCGTCATAGGTGCCAACTACATGGCGCCATTCACCGTTGAACGAGTTGTCTATCGATATGCGTGTTGCGAACGGGCCGCCGTCCCAAATGGCGAATAGTAACAGATTGGTTCTGTGCTTCATCTGATAGCTATTGCTTTTTGATACATAATGGTTCTGGCCCCCCTGCTCCCCTTCAGCAGGTTCTCCGGCATCGACTGTCTTTACCCACGCCGATAATGTCACCTTGTCGGTAATATTGAGGCTTTCAGCATTACCGCAATCGACATAATCACTTGTACCATTAAGCTGCAACGCCTTTCCAAAGGGCCCTTCGATCCACAGTGGAGAACCATTGATAGTGCCGTCATTTCCACTGCCACTTTGATCAGGGACAACCGTACCCTGGCCTTCGTCAAAAGACCAGTATCCTACCAGTGAACCTGCATTGCCGACGCTCGCGCCGAGACCCAGCGCCAGAACAAACGAAATACAAAGCGTCACTCTCGTAAACATAATAAATCCTCCTCTTAGATTAGAATTCGAACAACTTGAGACCAAACATACACAGCAACGGCTTGTCAAGTCATCTGATCACCTCCTTTCGAGCTCCAGCTCTTTCATACGGTTTTTGTTCTGCTATAATAGTCAGTCTTTGAGTTCTCTCATCCATTCCGGCCAGTCTTCGGCGGCGACCCCACCAGCCTTGGTCCACGCGCCATTTATGTTGAAATTCGGGTGCCATTTCAGTCGCCATAGACGCTTGAGTCCGACCTTCGAAATCGACGCGTCCATGAACAGGCAGTTCACAGCGCCATGGTGTCTATTCAAGCAAAATCGCTTCATGTTCGAAATCATGCTGAAGCCAATCATCTCCCCATCGAACTCCGGGGGCTCGTCGTTTTCGAAAGGACGACCCTCGGCATGAAGGCAATCCAGGAAGAGCGGTATATTTCCCGCGCCCTTGACGTTGAGTTCTCTCCAGAAGTTCTCGAGCGGGCGGTCGAATGCTTCGTCAGGGTTCCTGGCATTGTAGATCCAACCGTTGAGACCGTAGCTGAGCAGAACATCGTCCGGTCCGCGATAGGCCCCGTGCGGAACGGCTCCGCCTTCGTCGTAGGGCTTCGTGGCCAACGGACACAGCGTGATCTGCCGATCGTGGTAGTAGTAGTCACGCATCGCTGTTGCCCAGTGCCTCTTGTCATTGGTATTGTAGCTGCTGCACCCGCTGCAGAACCGACCCTCGTAATCGCTGCCATACATGGAGAAAACCAGGCTCCACTGATGCAGATTTGACTGGCACACCGAGGCTTTGGCCTGTTCCCGTGCCCGTCTGAGCGACGGCATCAGGATCGCCATCAGCAAGGCAATGATCGCAATAACCACTAGCAACTCAATCAGGGTAAAACCTGTACTTCTCTTAAACATGACCATACCTTTCACAGTCAGATCAGCTGATGTCAATCCCAAGAACAATTAGCAACGAAACAACAAAAAAACGTTTTTTGATATTCATCATCTCCTGATTAAATTGTTCTTGTCATCTTTTTGTTCAAGTGCTTTTGGGGCAGGTAAGCACCAGCTATCGCAGCGGATACAGCCTGATATCGTCAAAGTACATTACACCTGATCCGCCAGCTTGGGGATTGTTCTTGTCGCTGACACCAATAGATAGCTTATTGATAGCCCGCAGATTCACGCCGGTAAAGTCTGTCAGCGGAATATTCCACTCCGTCCATGTGTCTATCTGTGTTGCACCGGGATCATCGTGGTACACCACCGCAGGCATGCCGGTGCTGTTGGCTACAGCCACATACATCGACTCAGGATTGTTGCTGAGTATGCCGATGTCCTGCGATTGCCACTGCCCCGTAACCGTGCCAGTAGTCTGGACGTTGGAGAATTTGGCCTCACACGTTAAAGCAGCGTCATGGCTGGTCAACGCTAAGCCTATATAGACATCGTCAGCCATCAGGATCGGCTGCGTCGTGCCCAGGAGTTCCCAATTGGACCCGTCAGCTGACTGATAGGCCCTGAACGAACCTCCAAGGTAGCGTACCAATTTTAACCAGTACGGAGCCGTGTACGTGACACCTGTACCACCTTCACCGGGGCTGGTACCGCCTACGTCGATGCGACTATTAAATCTGATCTCGCCTCTAAAGAACACAAAGACATGTCTGGAGTCTGGGTCCAGCGTCTCACGAATCATCACTCCAGCCTTAGTAGACTCGTTGGCCTTCTCAACGTTCTCGACCTTCGCTATAATCGAGCCGGGACCGGCGAGTGTCTTGTAGGCAAAGTGGAACTCATCGGATGTGCCAAAGATATCCGCGCCGCTGGCGGTCATCGTATAAGTGCCGACCGGCCCTTCTACGAAGCTGCCGGCAGATGCCGGATAACCTCTGAACCACAGCGACAATGCTCCAACACCTCTTACAGTCCAATCCTGTGGGGTCGCAAAAGTGCGTTCCGCCTCCGAATATGCCACGCCACCGGTGTTGTTGTAAGAGAATGGCATGGACTGCTTGCCGCCGTGAATAATAGCTTGCTCAGCAAAAGGAGGCTCGACGTAACCTACCTGTGAGCCGTTTTCAGGGACATCCCATCCATCTATCCAAGTGTCAAATAACCTGTCGGGCTCAAAGTCGTTGTAGTCCTCAAAGTCGTCCAGAACAAAATATTCCTGTGTCGTAAAGTCCCAGATATCGCCTTGCCATGTCGTAGGAATCTCGGCTTCATTGACCTCATCGACCCACCAGTAGTAAGTCTTGCCTAAATCGAGCGATAAGGGACCATGGCTGGTCTCGATCTCGGTGGTAACAGGCGCAGTACCGTCAATCACGGCCTGCTCGTCAGGGCTAAAGTACACGTCGTGCCAAGCTGCCTCTCTTCCCGCTCGCCAACCAAGGGTCACATCAATGGGCTCATCCATTGTGCCAATAGACACATCTGTTGCCCCGGAATCCGGATAAGGCTCTCTTGCAAAGACAGGTATATAGAGGAAACGCACCTCACTGAGACCGTATTGGTTCATGAAGCCTCCCCAGTTGCTTCTCGCCGTAAGCCTGACGTACTTTGCTGCTATGCCACTAAGATCGACCGTAGTGTTGTGTGCATAACCATCCGTCCCGGGCGCCTGAGCAAATTCAGGTACGTCGCCAAGTTCGATCCAGTCAGTGCCATCGGCCGAATACTCAATCGTAACATCTTTAAACCCGAAACCGATAGTAGACTCAACCATTTGATTGGAATTCCATACCCACATCTCATGCAGCTTGTAAACTTTGTCGAACTCATATTGAATCCAGGCTCCCAGCGGTTCACTGCTGCTCAGCCACATATCCGTCCCTTGCATTGAGTGCAGGTCATCGGCATCCAGCCCGGAGCCGTTGATGGTATTATTGGGGTCCTCAACTGCGCTGTTGGAACTGGAAGCAGTGGCGTTCACATCCGCAATCGGATAAGCAACAGGCTCGACCGTAAATTGCCAGACATTGCTTTTGAACACCGTTAAGTCGGGCGGGGCGTTCACTTCATCTATGCGCCAGTAGTAAGCCTGGCCCAACTCCAATCGATCGAGAGCATAGGTATTCGGGTTTTGCCGGCCCAGATAGACACCGGCAGGATCCTCGGTCGGGGATGCATCATTGACATCGTCGAAACTGGTACCGAAATAGACGTCATGTTGGTCGGCATAGACTCCCGTCGTCCAGCTAAGCACCACATCATCCAGCGGCACATCTGTAGCCTCATTCACCGGACTGGGACCGCAGGCCTTTACCAGGGCAGTGCTTCCCGTGTCGAACAAACTCTGCAATTCATCCGGTGTCAGGGCCCGATCGTAGATCCGCACTTCGTCGATGATGCCCCGGAAACCGTATTGCATGGTCGTATCCCCGCCAATCAGTAGGTGGGTCGTCTGCTGGGACACATGAGGAATCTCGTTGGATGCTGATTGCAGGCCCTGCGCCTGAGTAATCACATAGGCCGTTGCCCTCTCGGGCTCTATCGTCACGGCAACCAAGGCCCACTCGTCCGCCGGGACCTGGGGACCAGCAGACCACTGATATGCCTCGGTAGAGGCGTAGTTCCACACGTAGCACAATCTGCTTTGGCTGTTCAGCCGCATTCCGGTAATCTGCCTATCCACGTGGCGTCCCAATATGATGGGAGTCCAGCCCCCGGTCATGCTCCCATTGACCAACGCTACATAGGTGATCGTATCGGTCGTGAGGTCAAAACTACCCAGATCGACTTGGTCGTCTGCACCGTCGAACTCCAGCGCGCCGCCAAACCGTCCATTGACCCACTTTGGGCCAGCAACGAGGGTACCGTGGTTGCCGTTACCGCTCAGGTCATTGGCCGTTTCGCCACTTCCTTCATCAAACGGCCAATAGCCGACAGGACCAACAAGACTGGGGTCAGCAGCGTTGGCTGCGCTTGTCAGAACCAGGCCCAGCGCCAAAACAAAAGAAGTCAGGTAAATCAATTTCCTACACATGATATTTCTCCTCCACCACGTCCCGTCTTCGACGGGCGGGGTTCAAAAAAGGTTAAAAATAATTCTGCCTTGGCTACACACCAAAGCACTCGTTGTCCTCAACAGGCAGCAGTAAGAATAAATCCGAAACAAATCCGAAATCCAAATGCTCTAATGTTCAAAACTTGTAACCGTTCACGGGTAATTTGACAGTATCGGGCAATACACCCAACATCAAATACCCAGTCTTTAATACTCCACTCATTATTATACACATTTGAAGATGTAATCCAAGTAAAAAACCCCTTTTTTCTTATCTGAACTTCTGCAAAACCGTCATAGGATAATTTTTTCTCTAATATTGACGCCTGCGTCAAAAGTGGAGATCGCCAGAAAAAAACATCGATATCAACCCACCAACAAGGACAACGCGAGCTTTTATCGACTTTTGGCGGTGGCATCAATATTTTGCAAAAGTTCAGTTATTAGTAATCCTTGAAATTTCTCATCCAGTCCGGCCAGTCGCTCGGCTGGACCCCGCCGGCTCTGGTCCAGAGGCCAGCCGTGCCAAAATTACGATGCCATTTTAACGCCCACAACGGCTTAAGTCCTATTTTTCTGACGGACCAGTCCAAAAAAAGGCTATTGATAAAGCCATTGTGGCGGTTAATGCAGGAGGACACCATATCATTGGTATGATCGCCGGACCCTGGCTGACCATCGTATTGCGGAGGTTCATCGATTTCTCTTGGCCAGCACCCGTACCACCCGCAATCGAAAAATAGTGGTATATAGCCGGCACCTTTAACATCGGCGCGCCTCCAGTTGTTCGCCAAGGATGCAGCTCCGGGATAATAATGTATCCCTGGAGGCGACGGCGTGTTACAAACCCACCAATTTACGCCATAGCTGCCATAATCACCTACCTGCAAATAGGATGTGTTGACAGTGAAAATACCCCAGGCGGCAGAGGTGCCTGTATTTCCTTCACTGCGGGGTTTTGTAGCCGCCGGACAACAGCGGATCTTCGGCTCGCGACTGTAGTTCGGTCGAAGTGCGTTCTGCCACCTATCGTCGCGGGCACCACCAGGACCTTGATGGAGGTAGCCGTTGTTATCGTTAGTATACATCATCCAGATAAGACCCCATTGGTGCAGGTTCGATTGGCAAGCAACCGCTCGGGCTTGTTTCTTGACTTGTTGCAGTGCCGGCATCAATATCGCCATCAATAATGCAATAATGGCAATAACCACCAGAAGCTCTATCAACGTGAAGCCGGGCGGGCGCCTTCCTGGTGATCGGGTGTCAAGACTTTTCCTCGATCTGCGCTCGATGGTGTTTCGATTTATGCTTCTCTCTCCTTGCCTTGGAATAGGCTCTTCATATTATCTCCTCTTTCAAGATCGCACCCCTTTTTGACGCAGGCGTCAATTATGTACTGGCCAACACACTCAACATCAAATACCCACTTACTAATCTTCCTACTTATATCATAACACTGACGCCTGCGTCAATGCAAGCAAAAAAATCAGGGCTACCGCATCTAAATTCCCAACATTTTTTGTAGATATTTTTCATCCCAGCCTGCTTTGTGTTGTTTTATTTTGATGCCGCACTTGGCCGTTTTTTCTTGTTTTAGCAGGTTTAACGCTATTC
>Ga0307380_10013570_pt1 | contig 10055 bp, 9 predicted proteins | sample UN3MG_FD_202239 | JGI IMG/M metagenome (GOLD analysis project Ga0307380, IMG submission 202239) | Soil microbial communities from Risofladan, Vaasa, Finland - UN-3 | ecosystem: Environmental > Terrestrial > Soil > Coastal area > Acid sulfate soil | place: Finland: Risofladan, Vaasa | collected...
ACGCTCCCGCAGATCTATCGTGTCGGTTTCCATGCCTACTCTTATCGGCACACGCTACATCCAAACGTGAACTGCTCTAGCCGCGAGCGCCAGCGAGCGGCGCCGTTGGCACAGCCGCTCCCTCACGGTCGCGGCTCGGATACTCGGTCGCGGCTCGGTTATGGCACGCTCGCGGCTCGGATTCCTCCCCTTACGCTCGCGGCTCCGCGGGTGGCATGGTCATCCCGAAGGGTGACCATGTTTGGGGCGTGCCCGGGAGGGGATCCCGAGTTGGTTCTGGCGGGTGGCATGGTCATCCCGAAGGGTGACCATGTCTTGGGCGTGCCGGGAGGGGATACCCCCTGCAAGCGAAGAACATGGGTACCGTCACCAGGTTTGCGAACTCGAGGTTATTAGTCGATGCTCGAGCCCTCGGCATGGGCCAAAGCCCCCTCAAAAGCGTCGAAAAGTAGGTGTAGGTTACCTGATACCTTGCGCATCTCAACAAGCACAGACTGGCAGAATGCCTTTATGTCAGCCCTAACCTTCTCTACCTTCTCAACCGTCATGTAGGTGTCCCATTCATGCCTGAATCGAAAATGCCCACCGCCTTCCTGCGCTTCTGCATCATACTTCGCGGCCTGGACCTTCCCGTGTGCGACCATGTCGCGAAAGCCTTCCAGTTGCTTTATCGCCTGATACGGACGCTGTCCCTTCTGCCACCGGAAGTCGGGCAGCTTACTCATAATCACTTCGAGTTTACCCTCGATCCCCTTCCCTTTAAAGTGCTCCTTCTCTTTTTCCCATATTTTCGGACAAAGCACAACGCCACAGAAATTGATGAAGGCCTCATAGGCCATAAAGGCCATCAAAAGAGATGGGATGAGCGGTTTCCAGACCGCCTCCTCTTCCGCTTTGGCCTTCTCCAGAAGGAACAATGAAGAGCGCCAAAGGAACTCGTGAGTGTAAATCTCTTCCTTGACGCAAACGCGTTTTGGCATAGCATTAACCCCCAAGCGGCTAAGAATGTTTAGGCCGATCCTAATTTCCGGAGACAGGATACGGAACTGCCTCGGAGTTGAGTATCCTGTCCCCGGAACCCACCCCGGAACCCAGGGAATGCCAGCACCACTCTTGAGAGGGGTTTTCTTGACCCCTGCGTAGGTCAAGAGGGGGTCATGCCTGTGGAGCGGATGGTTTCTTCTTTTCCGCCTTGGCCTTCCCTAAGGCGATCACTTTTTTCAGACGGTCCTGACGCTCATGGCGTGCCACGTACCAGTCGTCGATCAAGGTCTCGATGAGGCGAATCAATATGCCCGCTTCCTCCGGATCCACTTCAATGATGGTGTCAATGTCCTTCTCCATGTGGGCGCCAATATTGCCAATGCCTCGCACTGCATCGATGGCCTTCCAGGTGTCTCCATCAACCTCATCCTCAAGAGCCTCGATCTCTTCAATTAGGCGTGACTTCCTAATGCCCCAGAAGTCGCGGATCATCCCTTGAAGACACCGCCTTGCCAGTGTTGCGGAAGCCTTAGGACTAAGCGTCCTAATGGCACACGCCTCCTTGTAGTCATCCACAATGGCCTTCGCAACATAGGCCGGCAGCACCTTGGCATCGGATTGCGGAATAAGTTTCCAGGACGTCAGGGGGACTTCACCCACGGGCATGTCTCGCCACCCACCACCGCTTGGCTTTAGCTCGCATATCCAGAGGTGTATGTCAAGCGTGAAGCGGTTGCAGGCGTTATTGGGACAGACGACAAACCGGTACCGCAGCATCACGCGCCCAACACTATTCTTGATATCCAGGACCGCCTCTCCCTGGCACACGTCATCAGCACGTATCGTCGCAACCTGTCCGCAAAAGGGGCAGCGCCAACTAAAACTCTGACTCATTTCCAGCCTCCTAACCTACCATGGCCGCACGCCTTTGACCCACTTCCCGCCGGGTGCCATGCTTTCCCGCTGTTGGGAAAGCATGCGCCTTGCCGCGCGACGGCCGGGTCGTATGCCTTCGCCGGGCCCGAGGTTCATGCCGTCAGTGTAACGAGTCTCGATGCTTTCGCAAGCGAAAGCATGGCACCCGCGCGGGAAACCCCGACCACCCGCCAGCACAAGGACGCTGTCATTTCGAGAGAGCGAAGCGAGTCCGGAAATCCGGCCGTGGCCGTTGGCGCCCGCCCAAACGCACGGCGAGACCCCTCGACTTCGCTCGGGGTGACACCGCAAAAGCCCCTGCCACAAAATCCTGACGCGCCCACGGCCGGCTTACCAGACGCGCTCGACCCATCCGGTGTCGACGCGGGCGGCGTTGAAGTCGGGGTTGGACATGATGTCGAGATGAAGCGGAATGGTGGTCTTGACGCCCTCGACGACGAATTCGCCCAGGGCACGCCGCATCGTGGCGATGGCCGCAGCGCGGGTGGGACGGTGAACGATGAGTTTGGCGATCATCGAGTCGTAGTGCGGCGTGATGACCCACCCCTCGTAACAGTGGGTGTCGACGCGGACGCCCGGCCCGCCGGGCACCCGGAACGTCGTCAGCGGGCCCGGCGAGGGGCGGAAATCGTTCAGGCAATCCTCGGCGTTGATGCGGCACTCGATGGCGCAGCCGCGCTGCTCGATGTCGCGCTGACGCAGGCCCAGCCGTTGCCCCGCCGCCACGCGAATCTGGGCCTGGACCAGGTCGATGCCCGTCACCATCTCGGTTACGCAGTGCTCCACCTGGATGCGGGCGTTGACCTCGAGCAGGTAGAACTTCTCATCGCGGTCGACCAGAAACTCGACGGTGCCGGCGCTGGTGTACCCGGCCTCGCGGCCCATGCGGACGGCGGCGTCGCACAGTTTGGCGCGGGTCCGATCGCTGATGCTCGGCGCGGGCGATTCTTCCACCAGTTTCTGGTGCCGGCGCTGGAGCGTGCAGTCGCGTTCCCACAGGTGGACGCAGTTACCGTGGTTATCGGCCAGGATCTGGACCTCGACGTGGCGGGCGCCTTCGAGGTATTTCTCCAGGTACACGCGGCCATCCTTGAAGGCGGCCTCGGCCTCGGCCCGGCCCTGGCGGACGGCCTGCGTCAGGCTGATATCGTTGTGGGCGACGCGCATGCCGCGGCCCCCGCCGCCCGCCGCCGCCTTCACCAGCACGGGATACCCGATCTCGTGGGCCAGGCCCAGGGCCTGTTCCTCGTTCTCCAGGACCCCGCTGGACCCGGGGATGGTGTAAATCTTGGCCCGCCGGGCAAGTGCTTTGGCCTCTACCTTGTCGCCCACCCGCCGCATGGCCTCGACGTTCGGGCCGATGAACTCGATGTTGCACGAGCGGCAGACCTCGGCAAAGTGGGGGTTCTCGGCCAGGAACCCGTACCCCGGGTGGATAGCCCCGACGTCCGACACCTCGGCCGCCGAGATGATCCGCGAGATGTTCAGGTACGACTGGCCCGGCGCGCCGGGACCGATGCAGATGGCGTCGTCGGCCAGTTGGAGGTACCGCGCGCCGCGGTCGGCCTCGGAATACACGGCCACCGCCTCGATGCCCATCTCCTTGCAGGCACGGATGACGCGCAGGGCAATCTCGCCGCGATTGGCCACCAGGATACGTGAGAACATCGTCTCTCCCCGGCCGAGGCCGATCCCCTCGCGGCCCAGTTCGCGCTACGTTCCCAATCCGCTGCGTTCTTGCGCGGCGGCCTTCCCCAGAGCCTGCCCGCCTTGGGCGGCCCGCCGCGTCGGGTTGCCCTGCGCCAAGGCGCGGTGGCCTGGGAAGGCCACCGCGCGGGATGCCGCATCAGTCGGGCCGGATCGCGAACAACGGCTGCCCGAACTCCACCGCCTGGGCGTTCCGGGCGAGGATCTTCTCAACCGTCCCGCGCTTCTCGGCCCGAATCTCGTTGAAGACCTTCATGGCCTCGATGATGCACACGACCGTGTCGTCGTCGACGTGGTCGCCCACCGAGACGCACGGCTCGGCCTCCGGGCTCGTGGCCTCGTAGTACGTGCCGACCATCGGCGAGTCGATGGTCTCGAGCCCCTCATCCTTGGGCCGCGCGGCCGCCGCGGCGGCGCCCGGCACCGCGGCCGCGATTGGCGCGGGCACGGCCGCCGGCACCGGCGCCGGCAATTGGGCACCGGCCTTTCGGAGGCGCACGGACATCTCGTCGTGCTCGATCTCCAGTTCCGCCAGGCCGTGCTCCTCCATCAGCGCCAGCAGTTGCCGGATGGCGTCGAGGTCCACCTTTCCCGCACCGGGCTTGCTGCCGCCGGTCTCGCGCTGCTCAGCCATGGCCGTCCCTCCCGCTCGCGATTGTTCGCCCCGCGTCCCAAGGGCGTCTGACGCCTACAGCACGACCTCGTCGAGGTCCTTTTCCACGCGGGTCAGGACCCGACGTCCCGTCGCCGTAATCAGCACGTCGTCCTCAATGCGGATGCCGAACCGGCCCCGCAGGTAGATGCCCGGCTCGATGGTAACCACCATGCCGGCCTCGAGCCTGCCCCGCCCGGCCCGCGGCGCCAAGCCGGGCCCCTCGTGCACCCGGCGGCCGATGCCGTGGCCCGTGCCGTGGCCGAAGAGGCGGCCGAAGCCGGCCGTCTCGATGACCCCCCGGACGGCGGCGTCGACGTCCTTAAACGCCACCCCCGGCCCCGCCCGGGCGATGCCGGCGGCCTGCGCCTCGCGCACCACGCCGTAAACCCGGCGGGCAAAAGGTGATATCTTACCGGCGAAAAGCACCCGTGTCAAGTCGCACACGTACCCGGCCACCTGGGCCCCGAAGTCCACCAGCAACACCGACCCGCGCCTCAGACGTCGCCCGCCCGGGTGAGCGTGCGGCCGCGCGGCCGAGGCGTCGATGGCCACGATGGTCGGAAACGCCGGCCCGTCGGCCCCCGCCAGGCGCATCTGGTGGTCGAGTTCGGCCGCAAGACGCTGCTCGGTCATGCCCCTGCGCACGAGCCGGCGGAACCCCCGCCAGGCCTCCTCGGCCACGCGGACCGCGCGGCAGATGGCCGCTATCTCGGTTGCGTCCTTGCACAGGCGAAGGCGGCTCACCACGCCCGGCACCCGCACCAGGCGGACGCCCTTCAGACCGCGACGCACGCGCGACAGCAGCGCCGCCGAGACCGTCTCCGGATCAAACCCCAGCCGCGCCAGGCGCTTCCGCCGGACGATCTTCGAGAGGGCCTCGACCATCGGGCCGGTCCGCACCGTCACGGCGAAGTCCGGGCAGTCGGTCTCGGCCTGCTCGGCGAAGCGCGAGTCGGTCAGCAGCCAGCCCCTGCCCTTGCCGGCGACCAGCCAACTGTCGTCGCCCGTGAAGCCCGACAGGTAACCGACGTCCACCGGGTCGGTGACCAGCAGCGCCTGGACGCCGCGCTCGCCGAGCGCTCGGCGCAGGTCGGCGGCGCGCCGGGCAACGGCGCGGCTGGTGGCGGACCGGCTCACGGGATGGTCCCTCAAAAAAAAGTGCGTCACCCGCGGGAAAACCCGGAAGCCGTAAGTCGGCCACCGGCAAGGAGTTAGGAGCTTGTTAGGCACTCATCCTTTGAAAAGGTGAAGTTTCTTCATCCGAGACGCCGATTTTACCCTTGACGTTAGCCCGCTGTTAGGTCATGATGCCTTTCAGCAGGATGCCTGTGGCGTATCGCTCTTTGACAAGGTCTTGCGAAGCAACCCAGGCGCTTATAGCGGCCGCCCGGCCGGCGTGCAAGCAAACTCCGCCGACCGACGTTGCGGCCGCGCCATCACGACTGGTCCTTCGGCCGGCGGCGGGTGACCTCGGCTGACGATGCTCCGGGACGAGACCCGGGCAAGGTTGGGCGGCAACCCGTGCCCTTCCCGACCCCCCCGCCTCGTCCGGTGCGGTCGCCGCGAGCGGCGCTCGCCGCCGCCGATGATCTTCCGTGGCCGCCCGTCCCCACAGGCGGCCATCCCCACGACCGGTGCGTGCACGCAGCGCCCAGCGCCGTCCCGAAGGCCCGTTCCGGGTGTCCCCCACACACCTTGGACAGAGCCGGGCGGCCGGGCAGAAGCCAGCCGTCTTGGGCGTCGCCGTCCCCACAGGCGACACCGGACAACGAGGGGCCGGGGTACCGAATTGGGGGGCACCCCGGCCCTCCCCTCCTTGGCATGACCGCCGACGGAATCCGCCGGTGGCGAAGAGGCCGACGGCCGCTCTGGCAGATTGGGATTGGATTGCGGCGCGGCGGGTACGGGGGCCCGCCGCGCGAACTGGCAAAGCCGAACTGCGCCAACCTGGCCCAGGCGTCTGGGGGCTTGTGCCGCGAGGGACCGACGGACCATCGGAAACCGGAGAACCGGAGAGGAGACCCATGAATCTGACGCCTCGTCAACTCCAGATCGTCGAGTTCATCCGCGAGTACACCGCGGACGCCGGCTACGCGCCGACGATGCAGGAGATCGCCGACCACCTTGGGGTGTCGCGGCCGACGGTCTTCGAGCACATCGAGGCGCTCCAGGCCAAGGGAGCCCTGCACCGGCAGGCCCTGCTGAGCCGGGCGATTGAACTCGCCCCGGAACTGTCCGGCCGCCGGACGGTCCTCCCCCTGGTGGGCCTCATTGCCGCCGGCCGACCCATCGAGGCCGTCGAGGACACCGAGGTCCTCGACATCGAGGAACTCTTCCACGGCCGGCCCGGCGAGACGTTCGTCCTGCGGGTCCGCGGCGAGTCGATGATTGACGAACAGATACGCGACGGCGATTACGTGATCGTCGAGAAACGGTCCGAGGCCCGCAACGGCGAGACCGTGGTGGCCCTGATCGACGGCGCGGAGGCCACACTCAAGAAGTTCTACAAGGAGAAGGGCCGCATTCGCCTCCAGCCGGCCAACCCGGCGATGGAACCCATCTACGCCACGAACGTCCAGATTCAGGGCGTCGTCATCGGCGTGTTGCGGAAGTACTGACCCTAATATGGGGGCACGGAATTGGGAACACAAGGAGCCGGTTTCGACGAGCAGCGCCTTCGTGAGATACTCCAAGGGCTGGCGGACAACGCCAAGAGCAACTTGGCCTGGATAGCCGCCAATCATACTTTCTTCAAGAGCCACCAGCAGGACGCCCCTGGCGCAGCCTCGGCGCTTCTAGCTTTACCAGAACGCCATCTCGGAGTTCAGGTGGAGCAATTCTCTTCGCCAAAGCAGGCAAGGAAAACCTGGGAGAAGGCCGTCGAAGATTTCCACAAACTCAGGGACTATGCCTCAGGCTCACCTGCCGACGATCCTGGTCACTATCTCAACAAGGCAGCACTCGTCTATGCCGCTGCCGTCGTCGAAGGGTTCTTGTCTGATGCATACAGGACCGGCTGGAAGGCGGTCTATCCAGGCACCAACCTCAACCAAGTCCCTACAAGCGTACGGAGGTTTGTGGTAATTCTGGGCAAGATGCTGGATCAGAAAGGCAGTCCGAAAGGCAACAAGAATTCAGACCCTTACAAGAATACTCGGGACCCGGAAAACACCCTCACTTGGGCCTGTGATGCTCTGTTCCTTGCGGAGGTACGCCACGCCATTGTTCATAACCAAGGGCGGGTTGATGAGAAGTTCCTAGAGAAGGTTGGTGCCAAGGAGTACGACAGCGGCAAGATGGCCGGCGAGATCTGGGCCAAAGACATCTGGAGCAATTTGGCCGACTTTCAAAAGGACTTTAAGCCGCCAAGACCGAACGAAAGCGGCCCTGAAAGATTCTCCCAGGTTTGCCTCAATATCACGAAGGTTATCGTTCCCTACTTGGCGAAGTGCGCGGCGTTCATTGACACCTCTGTTGACAAACTCATCGCTGCGGTGCAAGATTGGCGCAATAATCCCTGACAGGACCTGGGGTGCGTCTCTTCGAACCGGAAGAACGCGCGGCGGGCCGGGAGGCCCCCCGCGCGAGAACGTGTGTTATCTTAGCGGGACGGCGTCCCTTCTTGGACGGCGTCCCACCCCGCAATGCTCCGGCCCCCGCTTACGAGCAGTTGCGTGCGGCCTGTTTGAGTTCGTCGACCTGGCGGAGTTCTTCCCAGGTGAATTCCGGCAGTTCCCTGCCAAAGTGGCCGCCCTCGGCCGTCTTGCGGTAGATGGGCCTCAGGAGGTTCAGGTACTCGATCATCTCGCGCGGCTTGAGCGGAAAGACGGCGCGGATGACCCTGGCCAGGGCCACGTCGGGAATCGTGCCGGTGCGGTTGGTATCGACCCGGATGCTCAGGGGGTCGGCCACGCCGATGGCGTACGAGAGTTGGACCTCGCACTCGGCGGCCAGTTCGGCGGCCACGATATTCTTGGCGACGTGGCGGGCCATGTACGCGGCGCTGCGGTCGACCTTCGAGGGGTCCTTGCCGCTGAAAGCCCCGCCGCCGTGGCTCCCCTTGCCGCCGTAGGTGTCGACGATGATCTTGCGGCCGGTCAGGCCGCAGTCGCCCTGGGGGCCGCCCACGACGAACCGGCCCGTGGGGTTGATGTGGAAGACGGTGTGCTCGTCGAGCAGACCGGCGGGCACGACCGGCTTAATGATGCGGGCGATGATCTCGCGGCGGATCTCGTCGTTCGAGACGGCCTTGCCGTCTACCTGGTCGGCGTGCTGGGTCGAGACCACAATCGTGTGGGCCCGGACGGGCTTGCCCTTCTCGTCGTACTGGATGGTCACCTGGCTCTTGCCGTCGGGCCGCAGCCAGCGAATCTCGCCGGCCTCGCGAACCTCCTTGAGGCGGGTGCACAACTGGTGGGCCAGTTGGATGGGCATGGGCATCAGTTCGGGCGTCTCTCGGCAGGCATAGCCGAACATGATGCCCTGGTCGCCGGCCCCCTGCTCCTTGTTGTCGCCGGCGTTGACGCCCATGGCGATGTCGGGGCTCTGGCGGTCCAGCGCCACCAGGACCGCGCAGTGCTCGTAGTCGAAACCCATGGCCGCGTCGGTGTAGCCGATCTCCTTGATCGTCCGGCGGACGATGTCGCGAATGTCGACCTGGGCCTTGGTGGTGACTTCACCGGCCACCACGCACATGCCGGTAGTCACCATGGTCTCGCAGGCCACGTGGCTGGCGGGGTCCTGGGCGATCATGGCGTCGAGAATGGCGTCGGAAATCTGGTCGGCCATCTTGTCGGGATGGCCCACCGTAACCGCCTCGCTCGTAAACAGGGTGTGATCTTCCGGCAACGAGAACCCAGGTTCACAGGTTGCGCCCTTCTCTGCCACGCTCGTGCTCCTTACTCGGGAATCAGACCGTTTCGGTACCCCTCCGCGGCCCTGGCGGGTCGCGGCCAAGAGGTCCATTCTAGGGGCGATGCGGCGGAAATCAAGTCCAAAGGACGCGCCGGCCTTCAGTTCACGCGGATCCACGTCTGGGCGTACTCGTGGTGGCCGTCAAGGTCGACGACCGTCAGAAACACGTTGTACACGCCGGGCTTGGTGTACGTGTGGGCGATCTCGGCGCGGGACGAGACGGTGTTGTCGCCCAGGTTCCAGAGGACCGAATCGACGCGTCCATCGCGCGAGTCGGGGTCGCGGACCAGGGCCCGCAGGGTCACCGTCAGCGGCGCCGGGCCGCTCGTGGCGCTGGCCTCGATATGGGTGGCTGGCCAGTGGTTGACGATGTTCAGGAAGTAGCGTGCGGCCTCGGTCTGGTTGGGGTTGTGGCCGCCGGGCAGGCGGCGGATAACGAAGTTCCGGAACCCCCGGACGGTGTACCAGAAGTTGGCGTCGCGGTTCATCTGGTCGAAGCCGGGCAGGTCGCCCTCGCCGAAGAAGACGTAGACGTGCACGTGCCGGGCCCGCTGGGCCACGTCGTCGCTGACGAGATGCTCATTGAAATTGGCGGTGCGGCCGATGATGCACCGGAACACGTCCGGGTGGTTCAGCCCGATGTAGTGGGCCGGGAACCCCCCGCCCGACCAGCCGGTAATCATGAGGGCGTCCGGGTCGATGTTGTAGCGTCCCTTGATTTCCCGGATGATGGCCATGGCGGCCTCGTCGTCGCGGACCAGTTCGGGCGCGGGGCGGTCTTTGGGAACGCCCAGCCAACCGGTGGCGGCATCGAAGTCGGCCGAGCAGACGATCAGGCCGTACCGCTCGGCCACGTCGA
>Ga0307380_10013572_pt1 | contig 10055 bp, 8 predicted proteins | sample UN3MG_FD_202239 | JGI IMG/M metagenome (GOLD analysis project Ga0307380, IMG submission 202239) | Soil microbial communities from Risofladan, Vaasa, Finland - UN-3 | ecosystem: Environmental > Terrestrial > Soil > Coastal area > Acid sulfate soil | place: Finland: Risofladan, Vaasa | collected...
AAAGACCGCTGAGTAAGATTTCTCCTCTAAAAGTTAAACGTAACTTCATCAATGAGCTTGTCAATCCAGGAGAATCTCCCATTCCAGGAGACTTGCCGATAAAATCTATAGAAGTGAATTATCAAACCAAGGATATGAATCTTTTTGGCTGGAACATCCCCTGGCTTTTGGGTATCCCTCCCTGGCTTATCGTTTATTTCGCTCTTTCTATTATCCTTGGCTTCGTCTTAAAGGGCATTTTCAAAGTCGAAATCTGACCTTTTAATCCTTTTATTGTAAGGTTTTATCTATCTGCCTCTTGCTTTTTGCCGAATTTGAATTCAATTTTTTCCTATGATATAAGCCAAGGAGGCAGGTATGGCGGAAGATCTCAGGGCTTAGCTCGCCATGCTGAACGGAACGGAACTCGACAAGACACCTGAGAGGGATCATCTTATAAAGATATTTAAATAAATTTTCAATCGCGGAGGATATCATGAAATTGAAATCCGTTGTGCTTGTATTGTTTCTATCAATCTCTTTGGGAACGTATGTTTTTGCACAGGAAAAACCAAAAGTGGAGCCAAAATACGGTTGGCAAAAAGAGATGGTTGGAGGGATCAACTTAACTCAATCCAGTTTAAGCAATTGGACCCAGGGAGGTGAAAACTCATTCGCCTGGCAGCTAAATTTTAATTTCAAATTCATAAACAGTCAGGAAAGGTTTAATTGGGCTAATTCTGGTAAGTTGACCTACGGTTCAACTAAGATCGGTGATCAAGAATTCCGCAAGTCCCTCGATGAGATTAGATTAGAAAGTGTCCTTACCTATAAGCTTGGAACATATGTTAATCCTTATATTGCCTGTACTGCTGAAACTCAATTTGCACCTGGTTACAATTACGATACAGACCCAAAAACACAAATATCGTCTTTTATGGATCCAGGATATTTCCGTGAAGGCATTGGCGTCGGCTATCAACCAAGCGATATAGTAAAAAGTCGGTTGGGTGTTGCATTCAAACAGACCATCACCAGTGATTATCCCATACCGTATGCCGATGACCCGGATACCGTAGATAAAATCGAGAAAACAAAGAATGAATTCGGAGTTGAATCGGTGACTGATATAAGCTGGAAAATAACTAAAAACTCACTTTTCACCTCTAAATTAGAGCTCTTTTATGCATTTAAGGCTTTTGATGAAACAGACGTAAATTGGGATAACGTTTTCACCATAATGATTTCCAAATACATTAATATAAATATTAATTTCAAGCTATTCTATGACAAAGATATCTCCAAAAAACGCCAAATCAAGCAGGCTATTGCGTTTGGTTTTACCTATAGTTTTTTATAATCACAAAGCTATAGAGGCGACTATCTGATGAAAATTATATGAGAGATGGGAAAGAAGAATTGGGAACGGTTCTAATTTTCCCTGTTTTGGGAAACGCATCAAAAGAGGATGAGGGTCAAGCCAAGTCCTTCCCCTAATCCTTTTCTTTAATCTTGTTGAACCAGGCTATTTCTTCGAGCTTCCTCCTTTTCTTTTCTCTCGGGGGTTTTTTCTCGTAGTAGCCCATGGCCATTAGCGAGACGATCTTATATTTACGAGGAATTTTTAAAAATTTCCTGGCTTTTCTGGGATTGAACCAGCCAATCCAGCACGTGCCCAGACCGAGTTCCTCGGCCTGAAGCACGATATGTTCACCAGCTATTCCCGAATCAATGTAGTAATAGTGGATGTTCTGTATTTGTTTACCTATTCTGTTGGCAATTATATCCAGCCTAGCCAGTATCAAAATGATAACCGGAGCCTTGGCTGCAAATTTTGTGATGAAATATATTCCTGAGAAAACCTCTTTAGCAAATTGAGCCTTAAGATCTGGATCGTCAATAATTAAAAACCTCCAGGGTTGGACATTATCTGCAGACGGCGCCAACCGGGCAGCTTCGATGCAGGTCAGGATCTTCTCTCTTTCAACAGGCTTTTCCAGGTAGCGGCGGATACTCCTTCGGCCCTGGACAAGCTGCTGAAAAGGATTTTTGGATTCTTGTTTTTTTTCTATCATCTAAGTTTTTATTTTATTAGGTGGAGTTTGGTCTGACGTCCGTCAATGAAGTAAACTCCTTTCCTGGTGAAGGCTCCATCCTGCTCCAGAGCAATACGAACTTCCTGGCCTCCCCACTCTGCAAGGTTTGTTCTGATGTTCAGTTCGATTGCATAGCAGGTATTATAGTAGAGGCGGTAATCTCCTTTTCCAGGAACGTTAACCTGGTTATCCCACAGGCCGATGGTTGGTCCTGCTGCATGACCATGGAAGCCCAAGGGATGGCTGTAGATGCTGGCTTTCAGGCCAGCTTCCTTGGCCTTTTTCAAAGCAGCAGTAAGAATTTCATTTCCGGTTCTTCCCTCCTTGAATTCCCCGATCAAAATATCCTGGAGCCGATTTCCCAGTTTCAAAGCCTCTTTTAAGCCGTGAGGAGCATCAGATTCTCCCTCCCGCAGGACATAGGCGTGTTCCTGAGTATCTGTGTTAAGTCGGAGATAAGTTATTCCGATGTCGCAGTGCAAGAGATCTCCTCTTAGGATAATATCTCCATTATTATTGCTTTTTTTAAAGCGCTGTATAGACACCGAAGGATGAAACCAGTTGCCTAATTGCAGCTCCCGGAACCTTTCCCTGATCCACCAGGAGACATCCTGAGTTGTCGTCACCCCGGGCGTGATGACTTCTCGGGAGAAAGCATCGGTGATGATTTGATGGGCTATAGCTACAATATGGGGATAGACTTCAAGCTCTTCGGATATTCGCCTCTCCAGCCACCCGACAGCAAGTTCCTCTGCTGAATGAAGTCGCGAAGAGTATTCTGGTCCAAGAATTCGAAGAAGCTTTTTTTTCAAGGAGGATGAAAGACCATCACCAAAGGCAAATGTATCAGACTCGTTTATCCCGATTCTTTTGGGATTTCGCTCCTTTATAACCTTTGCCAGGCATTCCCACTGCTCAATTTTTTCAGGTTGCCATACTCCTTCGTAGAAATTTCCGATCCCATAACGGCTAACAGCCAGCCTTTCCACACCTTTTTCTCCCCTGTCATAAAAGACTAGCATTGTCAGTCGACGGGCCGCAAAGGAGTTATAAGGGACTAAGGAATAAAAGACAGGGTCCTCATTGTACTCACGACAGATAACTACCCACATATCAAATTTCTCCCGCCGCATCAGTTCAGGAAGAACTGTTTCAAGGCGAATCTTTAACCAGTTATTAACAACGGCATTTCTTTCCTGCATACTGAGAATCGAAGGCATCTCTTCCTTTCCAGATAAAACGGGAAGAAGCGCCAAAATAAGAAAAGATACGAGAAGAACGGTTTTTCTTTCTTTAGACATAATTCCTCCTTTCCAGTCCAAACTTCAATATACTATTTCCCTCAATTTATAACAGAAAAAAAGATATTTTTGAAACTTTTGAGTCTTTTTTTTCGTATTACACTAGTGAATACAGGCTAAAAGCTTTCGAGCAAGCTACAAAAAAAATTGATTAAGAACAAAAGGAACCGTCACCAAATCCGCTATTGTCTAATAAGAGCATTTGCCCAAGTCAGGAATTTTTTGATATAGTGCTTAAAGCTTTAGGGTTTCTTAAAAAAAATTTTAGTTAATAGAGGAGGAAGAACAATGAAAAAATTTGCGGTGATCGGAATTACGGTTATTTTCGCTCTATGTTCTTTTACATCTTGCGAGAAAGGTTTGTTTGTTTCAAAGGCTGGCCCTGCCAATGCTGAAAACGCGCTTAAGCTCATTCCCAAAGATGTAATGGCTGTCTTCTTTATCGATATCCACAGAGTAATGACAATAGAATTTATAAATAATCTAATCAAAGAGAAAGAAAAAGATGAGACGTCAGATGAATTAACGGATTTTCAGGAATTTAAAGCAAAGACAGGAATTGATCCCGAAAAGGATATCAATTTCATCGTTGGGGCTATAACAGGAAAAACGGAAAAAGGAAAGGAGGATGGCGTCGGAATCATAAACCTCACCTATAACAAAGATCTTTTGCTATCTACGATTAAAGAAGAATTAGCAAAAGAAAAAGAAGAAGAACATGAGAAACAAGCTGAAGAAGAAGAGGGAGAAGAAGAGGGAGAAGAAGAACATGAGCTGATCGAAGAAAAATACAACGGCTTTACTATTTACACAGTTAGAGAAGAAGAAGAAGAAGAAGAAGAAGAAGAAGAACACGGGGAAGAAGAGAAAGAACATGGGAAAAAGCATGAAAAAGGAGGGAGTTTTTCATTCTTGGATGAGTCGAACATAGCAGTAGGCGATAAAAATTCAGTTAAGTCTGTGATAGATGTTTTACAAAAAAAGAAAGAGAATGTTTTTAAAAACGAAGGATTTTCTTCTTTGCTCACGAAAATTGATAAAGAGGCCATTTTCTGGGGAGCCGCGCTTATCCCCCCTGATGCGATAAACGAAGTTATATCAGAAAAGCCTGAGCTCATCATCCTGGAAGCCGTCAATGCTGCCTCTGTTTCTCTTGATTACAAAAACGCAAACATCATTGCTGACATAAAAATCATGAGCAGCGATCCGATGAAGAACCAGGAGCTGGCTGATAACTTAAAGGGATATAAAGGCATGGCAGCTTTGATCCAGATTCAGGATTTAGATAGGATAGAGATTACCTCCTTCCCAGATCATGTAAAAATTTACACCAGTTTTCCCGAAGATCTTCCTCAGACCATCATTGATAAGCTCAAAATGGAGAAGACGAAAGAGGAAAAAAAGGATATTTAGTCTGGATTATATTCTTCTATTAATCTTCAAGAATATATTCCTTCTGAGAAAAAAGAATGCAGGCTAAACAGAGAAAAATGACCGTAATAAGAAAAAGCATGAAGATAGCGGTCCCTATAGGGCTTGGCTCCAGCCTGAACATCAGAAAGGAAAACCTTCCTGAGCTAAAAGTTGGCAGCAAGGATTTGAGATAATGAATGATGGAAAAGCGCTGGGTGGAACCTGGAAAATATTGGATCACGTTTTCCCAGCCAAAGCTGAAAACAAGCCCGACTATGATAGATTTCTTCAGAAAAACCCCGATAAAAGTAAAAAACGCTGTATAACAGATAAGGCCCAAGCCTAAAACAACCACATCTCTCAGAAGAATCTTATACAAGGAAAAATTACCCAAGTTATTGACGTTCAAGATAAGAAACGATAAAAGCACCCCAACACTCATCATCAATATAACCAGAGTCGTGTAGGCCGAATACTTTCCGAGAACGATTGCGGATTTAGAAATCGGCCGTGTTGTCAAATAGACCAGTGTTTGTCCTTCTGTTTCCTCTGAGGCAACCGAGGTCCCGAAAAAAAGCGCCAGGATTAGGATAAGAAATTGAAGATAGAAAACTACAATCAAGTTGGAAAAGACATAAATACCCTGAATTTTACCGCGGCCCGAAAAAATTTGATTAAATTTAATAATAAAGGCAATCACAACTGGCAAAAAACTGAATAAGAAAAAGATTTTTGTCTTTTTCGCCCTTCTTCCCATTGAAAAGAAGATGGAATAAACATTTTTCACTGAGTCCAGGAAAAAAGACAATCTCCCAGTATTTTTTTGATTCATCCTACTTTCCTACTAAATAGTCAAAAACGGCCTGAAGGTTGTCATCAGGTGATGTAATTTCATCCACTTCGATTTTGTTCTCTATAAAAAGAGAAGGCAAAAGGCTGAATAACTTATCCCTGTCATTGGTCTCGATAAGAAGAGAATCATTCGACGAGCTGAAATGAACTTTCAAAACATAGTCTTGCTGAATGAATTTCGAGGCGAGCTGACGGGCATTACTGCACTTAATAGAGATAATATGGGGATGGGTATCGATCAGATCCCGGATGTAATGAATATCACCTTGGGCAAAAATATTACCCTGATGGATAAGAATAATCCTCTTGGTCATAGCTTCGATTTCAGGCAGGACATGGCTTGAGACGATGATTGTTCTTCCCTCTCCCTTATATGATTTTATAAGGTGAATAATCTTCCGCCTTCCCAGAGGATCAAGGCCGCTCAAGGGTTCGTCAAGGACGATAATTTCTGGATCATGAGCGATGGCCTGCGCAAATTTTAACCTCTGACGCATGCCGCGGCTGTAAGACCTTATAACCCTGTCTTTATCTTCAACCAATTCAACGATTTCCAGAGCCTTTTGAGCTCTGGTTTCTACCTCAGATTCAGAAAAATGATGAAGTTTTAAAAGACTGGTAACAAACTGCAAGCCCGTCATCTCATCATAGAAGAAATCCTGTTCTGGACAGAATCCTATGATGGAGAATAAGTGGTAATTGTTCCTAATTTTTTGTCCTTTTATTCTGGCAGTACCGATGTTTGGCTTTATCTGTCCGGTTATGAGCTTTAAAAAAGTGGATTTTCCTGCACCGTTCGGTCCCAGAATTCCTGTAATCCCCGGCTCAATCTGGAGGGTGACATCACTTAGCCCTAGAACATTCCCGTACCATTTGGAAAGGTTCTTAGTTTCGACAATCGGTTTCATTTTACAACTTCAACTCCCTTGACTTTACTTTTCAAAACAAAGCCAGCAAAAACACAAATGCCTAAAAGAACCAGGAAAGAAAAAATCCAGGAGATATCATACGGAGTTTTCTGACCAAAAATATGGGCACCCACCTGCTGCAGATTCGCTCTCAGGGAAACAAGCGAAAAATAATGACTCCTGAATTCCGAGCGAAAAATCAAATAAATAATGTCAGAAAGAAAGTAAATTCCAAAAATAAGAATAGCCACTAATCTCCTGTTTTTACTCAAAGAGGAGAGGAGAAGTGCATAAAACGAGAAAAATCCAGTTACAATGAACGAATAGCCGATGATCGAAAGAGGAAGCCACGGGTAGGAGATAAAAAATTTGAGGCTGCCTGAGAAAACAAGCTTCATGATAAAAAAGACGAGGCCGGGAATCAGGGTAATAATAAATAAGAAGAAAACAATAACAGCAGTCTTTCCCAAAAAATAGTCTTTTTTCTTGAGTGGCCGAGAAAAATACAGTTGAAGAGAATTATGTTTGAGATCATCGCTAATAAGACTTGCACCACAGAAAATCACTATCATGAGCATAATAAAAAGCATAAAACCTTGAGTAAAATAAATTTTAAAATAGCCCGGGTCAATCTGAAGAAACTGTGAGGTTTCTCCTCTTAAGAAGGGGAAATCCTCTAATCTCTCTGAAATATATATCCCGGTTAGAAAGAACACGGCAGGAAGAAGACTCATGGGGAGAGTAAACTTAAAGAGCCTTCTCATAAAGGTTAACTTAATCCCATACCTGGTGATCGGCCACCAAGGGAACTTTCTGACAAGAAACTCTCCGTCCCAATGGCTGTAACCTTTCTCTTTGATAGTCATTAATCCACTCCTACAACTTCAGCAAATAGATCTTCGAGTGAAGTCTCACTTTTTACAAAATGTCTTAGTTGAATCTTTTCTTCAGCAGCAATCCTGAAAATTTCCTGCCTGTCTTGATCAGGGGGCCAGTAAACCTTAAAAATTCCCTCTTCCGTTTCTTCCACTTTACACTTCATATCCTTAAGCCTACGGAGGAAACCGCCTGCTTCACCTTTTATTTTCATTTCATAAAGATCTCTTATTTCTTTCAGTTCGCTGATATCGCCCTGGGCTGCAAGTTTCCCTTTGTTTAAAATCACTACGTAACTACAGGTCAATTCTATATCGGGGAGAATGTGAGAAGAGATCAAGACTTGAATATCTTTCTTTGAAGAGATATCCATTATAAGTTCCAATACTTCCCTTCTTCCATTGGGATCTAAGCCGGTTGTGGGCTCATCGAGAAAAATAAGTTTAGGATCATGGACAATTGCCTGGGCGAGCTTGAGCCTCTGTTTCATCCCTGACGAATAAGTCTCTAACTTACGGTAACGGCTCTCCTCAAGACCTACATAAAAAAGGACTTCATGAGCGCGCTTCATGGCCTCCTGGCGCGGCATTCCCGATAACTCACCAAGATAAGAGGTAAAAGAAACTGCATCCAATCCGGGAATAAAGCAGTCATCTTCAGGCATATAACCTACATAGCGCCGTATCTTAGGCTGTTCATCTTTGATGTCATAGCCAAGAACACGACCACTACCCTTATCTGGAGAAAGAAATCCAAGGAGGATACGAATTAGCGTGCTCTTCCCGGCCCCGTTGGGGCCCAAAAGACCAATAGCTCCTTGAGACAAATCAAGGCTTACTCCTTCCAGAGCTTTCACTTTTCCGTAGCTGAAATGGATGTCCTTAATTTCAATACTCATCTTCTGTTTATTATCCTAATATATTAACCTTAATTCTTTTAATAAATACGATAATTTACAAGAAAAAGTTTCTTGAGGCAAGCATTTCTTTTTCTAAAAGACATAATACTTGATCAGGCCGGGTGTCTCGAAAACACGCTAGCTTTGCCCTCGCGAAGCAAATAATTTACTTGGCGAAGGCCAGTGGATGAAAAAACCGTTTGAAGGCTGAGCGGGCACGGTTCCTCTCCGAGGGAGAGGAGAGCAAAGCCTGAAACCGAACAACTTTTGCCTCGCTGGGGCAAAAGTTCTGTGTTTTTGAAGCCACTGGCCTGAGCTTCCCTTTCTCACGGTTTTCTCAATCACCCAGCCTGATCCCTTCATATTCTCGGAATTGGGAATCCTTCCTTTCTTGAGTTAGCTCTTTCATCTGAACCATACTTTATTTATTGTAATGAGAAATACGAATTCCCTCACCATAAACTAAAGCTCTGTAAGCCTTTTCAATTCGATTCCAGTTCTCCTCTCTGTCTAATGCCCAAAATCTTCCCATTACAGTGACGACTTTCCCTATGGAAAGAGATTGGCACATCTCCTCCACTTTGGCTACATAAGCCGCACCGCTCTCAGGTTTCTCCCCTCTTCGACCGATTAAAGAATGAACGAAAACGGGCTTCACATCGAGCTGTTCAGCCAAGCGAAGCAAAGCAAAAAGATGCTTGATAGTACCGTGGGAGCTATACTTAGAAACAATTCCCAAAAAATGAAGAGACTTATGATCTTTTTTTGCCCCCTGCATAGCCCAAAGAAAAGCCTCTTTGCGGAAAAAACTCCCCTCCTCTATGGCTCGGTCTATCCTCACCCGATCAAGCAGGATTCGCCTTCCAGCCCCGAGATGAAGATGCCCAGCTTCAGAATTGCCCACAGTGTTGGATGGCATTCCCACTGCTTCTCCCGAAGCTTTAAGCAGAGCCCGGGGAAAATGAGCCCACAGTTTATCAAAGTTTGGAGTCTCAGCTTCAGCAATTAGATTTGCTTCTTTTTCTTCTCTCATTCCCCATCCGTCAAGAATCAGGAGGAGCACTCTTCTCTCTTCGTTTTCCTCTTTGGGAGAATGAAGAATTAAGCTTTCACCGCTCATCTCAACGGGCTTCGCCAGGCCCAGCAGGACTAATAGAGTTGGAGCAACATCAGCAAGCTCCCCTTCCTGCTTTAAATCCCAGCTCTCTTGTGCTTCAGCAGAAAAATCTGCAAGCACAAAAGGAACTGGATTCTTCGTATGGCCGGTGTTTACCGTGCCATCCGAATAGAGCCATTCTTCTACTGTTCCATGATCAGACGTGACAATAAGTGTTATGCCCTGGGTGCGGCAATCTTCGATGATCCTTCCTAACTGGCGGTCAACTTCTTCCACAGCCTTAAGCGCTGCAGCTTTATCCTCAATGTGTCCCAAAACATCCACATTTGCCAGATTAGCAACAATAGCTCGATAAGAGGGATCATTAAGTTTTAAAGAAATTTCTCCTGTAACCTGACTGGCACTCATCTCGGGCTTGAGAGCATAAGAGGAAACAGCCTCGGGTGAAGGGACGACTATCCTTTCCTCTCCTGGAAAGATCTCATCACTTTTGCCGTTCATGAAAAAACCGACATGCATTTCTTTTTCAGATTCGGAGATCTTGAGGAAGCTTATTCCCGCTTCAGAGAGAACTTCAGCGAAAGTGTTCTTGATTTTCCCCTCCGAAGGAAAAGC
>Ga0307380_10013575_pt1 | contig 10053 bp, 6 predicted proteins | sample UN3MG_FD_202239 | JGI IMG/M metagenome (GOLD analysis project Ga0307380, IMG submission 202239) | Soil microbial communities from Risofladan, Vaasa, Finland - UN-3 | ecosystem: Environmental > Terrestrial > Soil > Coastal area > Acid sulfate soil | place: Finland: Risofladan, Vaasa | collected...
CTCAAACAACACCTGGACCGGCATCTTACTGTATGATGATTCGAACCACAACAACCTTACGAACAACACCGCAAACTTGAACGGTGATATTGGCATCTACCTGTACTCTTCGAGCGACAACACGGTCACTGACAATACAGCTTCGAATAATGACCAGCGGGGCATCTACCTGGCTTCTTCGAGCAGCAACACCATCTACAATAACTACTTCGACAACACCAACAATGCCTGGGATGATGGGAACAACACCTGGAATACCAGCAAGACAAATGGGACGAATATCATCGGCGGTCCCTATCTGGGCGGCAACTACTGGAGCGATTACAATGGCAGCGATATCAATGGAGATGGTCTTGGAGACACTCAGCTTCCGTATAACTGTTCAGGAAACATAGCGAGCGGTGGGGATTGGCTGCCACTAGTTCCGTTAGTCCCAACGCCGGTCCACAACCTGAACACAGGGGAGAATTTCTCGACCATCCAGGCTGCCATAGATGATTCTGATACATTGGCTGGGCATACGATTACCGTGGATGCCGGGACCTATAATGAAAATGTGAATGTAAATAAGCAGCTAACCATAACGTCAACCTCTGGAAATCCCACCGATACAATTGTGAGTGCAACAAATCCAGATGCCCATGTGTGCAACGTTACCGCAGACTGGGTGAACATCACCGGGTTCACCGTGGAAAATGCTGCTGGAACTAATAAGGCTGGAATTTATTTAGGCAACGTGCAGCATTGCAACATTTCCAGCAACAATGCAACAAACAACTACTTTGGCATCTGGCTGTCTTCTTCGAGCAACAACAACCTCATGAACAACACCGCTTTCAATAATTTGGATAGCGGAATAGTGCTGGCCTCTTCAAGCGAGCACAACACCATTGATGGAAATAATGCCACTTCAAATACATTCGACGGCATCCTTTTGAATGAAGCAAATTACACCACCATAATGAACAATACCGGCAGCAACAATGGAGATAGCGGCATCAAGCTGTATTATTCGAGCAACAACAACCTCACCAACAACACCGCAAACTTAAACAGCCAACGCGGCATCTACCTGTATTCTTCGAGCAGCAACACCATCTACAACAACTACTTTAGCAACGCGGTTAATGCCTGGGATAACGGAGCGAACACCTGGAACACCACGAATACTACCGGTCCGAATATCGCCGGCGGTCCCTATCTTGGCGGGAACTACTGGTCGGATTATTCCGGCAATGATACCGACGGAGACGGCTTTGGAGAGACGCAGCTTCCGTATAACTGCACCGGGAACATAACGAACGGTGGGGATTATTTACCCTTGGTTCTGACCGGTGCAACCCTGGAAGGGCATGTTAGCTTCAACGGGAGGGGCAGCAATAATACTAAGTGGGCAGAGCCCTTTGTGGTGAGATTCTTCCAGGGTGGGAGTGAGATGGCCTGGTCACCGATAAATGCCACCACCGACAATACCGGGGTTTTCACCATCACCGGCGTTACTCCGGGCACCTATGATGTTTCCATTAAGAACTGGACATGCCTGAGCGAGGTGGTGAGTAACGTAACATTGACTGCGGGTAATACCACTGTGGTTAATTTTGGCACGACACGAGAGGGAGATTGCAATGGTGATGATTGGGTTACCCTTGAAGACAGGTCTCTGCTCTACGCGGGCTGGGACACCGAGGAGGTAATCCAAGGAGGCTGTTATTGTGACCTTAATCGTGATGGGTGGCTTACTCTCGAGGACAGGTCACTAATGTACGCTAACTGGGACCAGGGTGGAGACCTAGTTTCATAGCTCAAGGTTTAAAGTTTGGGACGGCTGACCTTGGCAATTCCATGCCCCGCCGGGATTGCTAAACGAATCCAAAGAGCAAAGATAAAAACTCAAAATGACAAATTAAAATGTAAAAACCTTCCTTATTTTGCGTTTTGCTTTTCTGAGATTGCCACGCTTCGCTCGCAATGACGGGTGAAGAAGGCTCGCAATGACAATAAAAAGGGCTCGCAATGACCAATAGAAAAGTGGCAATGACAGGTGAGAAGGCTCGGAAACGACAATAGAAGAACGCTCGGAACCACGAGAGAGAAAATCCGCTCCACCAATCATATAATTCCCTGCAGCCTGTTGACAAAGTTAGTGTGGTGATATAGTAATGAAATAAACGTTTATTACGGAGGTAAAAATGATTAAAGTTTGGAAATTGCTCTCAGTTTCAATTGTCCTCGCGGTGTGCCTGGGGTTGCTGCTGGTACCGGGATTGTTTTCGCACAGCGGCAACACAGTGTACCTGAAAATAGAGCCCGAAACCATAGAGGTAGCGAAGGGAGAGAAGTTTACTCTGAATGTCACGGTGCCCATCACCGCTGGTGAAGAGGTTGCTGCGGCCGAAGTTCATATCAACTTCGATAGTGCTTGCTTTAACGTGACCAATGTCACCCCTGGCATTTTTAGCATCACGCTAAAGAACGTTTGGAACAATTCTACTGGTACTGTTGATTTTGCTGCTGGTCGTGGTCTAGGTGAGCCTGCACAGACGTCCAATTTTACCCTGTGCACTATAGAATGTCAGGCGCATCAACTTGAGGGGATTACTTCATTGAATTTTGTCTACGTGGCGCCACAGAGAAAGACACAGGTCCTGAGTCCTGCTGCTGTGGACTACCTTACCGATTGGTCCACTCAGGTGGTTAACGGCACGGTGAAAGTTGGGGGACCGCCAACTATCTCCGTCAGTCCGGACAACCTCACTTTCAATGCTATTGAGGGAGGAGAGAATCCTCCAGCCCGGACGCTCGAGGTATGCAACTCGGGAACCGGCACACTGGACTGGTCGCTGACTGATAATGCTGGCTGGCTCAGTGAAAGCCCCACGAGCGGCAGCCTTGATGAAGACCAGTGTGAGGGCGTAACGGTGTCGGTTGAGGTCACCGGAATGGAAGTCGGGGATTACAGCGCAACAATCACTATTACCGGGTCTGCTGAGGTGGAGGTCGCCGTTAACTTGCATATAGAGTCAACAGCGCCGGTGGAGCCGGCGAATCTCTCTGTCTCCTCAGTTAGTATCTCGCCGCAGCGGGTAAACCCTGGCGAGGAGGTGACAATCTCCATTAATGTGGCTAACACCGGCGGGGAGACTGGCAGCTATAATGCCGTTCTGTATATCAACGGTGCGGTTGAGGACAGCCAGTCGGTGTCTGTTGCCCCGGGGATGACTAAAAACGTGATATTCACGGTAAGTAAGTCGCAGGCCGGCGTTTATGACGTTTCCGTGGCGGAGCAAAGCGGGCAGTTTGAAGTAGTGAGTACTGGCTGGTTTGGTGGTGGATTGGGCACTGGCGGCATAGTAGCCATTGTGGTGATTGTTATCGTGCTTATCGTGGCGCTGGTGTTCGTATTGAAGAGAACCAGAAGAGCAGTATAACTTCGGTTTGATATATGGCAGAAAGGGCGGCGGCAATGCCGCCCTTTCTGTATTGTCATTGCGAGCCTCTCAGCCTGCCCCTGCGAAGGCAGGGGGTGGCAATCCCAGAAAAGTCAAAACTCAAAAATCAAAAGGCAAAAAGACAGAGCAAAAATAAAAAAATAAAATAAATTTGAAAAATTGGAACTAAATGTAACTAAAGGTAACTAAATGAAAGTTGACAAGATTGGGAGGGACTGGTAAGATTATTACTAAAGTACTAAAGAAAGTTTGGTACTAAAATACTATAAAGGAGGTTTCTTATGAGGCATGTCGGTTTGTCATTTTGTATTGCGTTCGTTCTAACCTTATCACTGCTTCTGGTACCCGCGTTGGCGCCACCGGTGGCATTGGCGGATGGGGAGGAGGATCTGCCCAACCCGCTGACGGTGAGTTTCAGCGCAAGTGTTAGCGAGGGTGCTTCTTTTGCTTTCAATGTGGTACCTGACGCTACTTTTGGTTCTGTGATCACCCAGTTCAGCAGAGACCCGATGATCCTTAATGTAGCTGCTAATAATAATACGCCTGCGCGCTTTTTCAACATGTCTACGGCATCGGGGACCATTTCGGGTGACCTGAGTGGTGGCATAGAATTCAATTGGAACAGGCTTGATTTTGCTACGCCGTATCTCCCCGCGGAAAATCAGTTTATTATTGGCCCTGACGGCGTTGGCCTTCTGTATCTTAATGCTAACATCACGGGCACCATACTGGGCGATTTTGTCATCGTTGGTGTTGCTGACCTTGATTATAAAGGCAGCTTAGTAAAAGGCGAAGGCCTTGTGTCAAGCAGGGAAGAGTGGGTGGAACCTCCTCCTGCTCCTGAGCGAGTCCTCATTGGGGAGATGAGCTATCAAATTAGTGGGGGGACAATTACCGGCACGTTCAATTTGAGAAATTACAATCAAACCCCGGTAGGCCTGGAGGGCAGGATTAACACTACAATGGAGTATCTGACTCTTGCAGGGCAATTAATAAACGATGATTCTGATTGGATTACCAATACGTCGGCTAAGTTAGTCCAGTTCACCGGAAATCCTGTCACCGCCACACACAGGAAAGTTATGGAGGAAATGGCCGCTGGTAGGGAGGTCGACCAGGACATAACTTCTGGCGACATGGGCGTAGGTGGGAGTATTAGCTTGATGAGAACCGGTGTGCTGGATGTGTTGGCGGTTGGTACGCAAGACATCCCGGTGTTCTCTGTCACTGCCACCAGGACTATTGAGAATAATACCGGTAGTGACATTCCAAGTAAGCGAGGTTACGCTAAGACCATAGTCCTTGTTGATATGGTGGGCTTTGACATAAGTACCGGCGTAGACCAAAAGGCGTTTACTTTCATGCCTAGTTATTCATACAATTATATGGGCACAGGTTACTACGCTGGAGTTGAGTCCTACGTCATCGCGGCAACGCACATAAACTTGACTTTATACTTGACGGGGCCCGATTACAGGTATGTTCTTATACCCACTCCGGTAGTTAGCTCGGTGATCCCGGTTGCGGGCTATCCGGAACAAAGTTTTGAAGCGACCATCAATGGCAAATGGTTCTGGACAAACACGAGTTACCATCCGTTAAACATCGACTTTGGCGCAGGGATAACGGCCGATTGGCAGAACTGCACGGTGGTTAGCGACACGCAGGTAAAAGTGAACATAACCATCGCTGGTGGTGCTACCACTGGTCCCCGAGATGTCTCGGTAACCAAGCGTGGTCAGATGGGGACGTTGAGCGGTGGCTTCGGCGTTGGCGCTGGCGTCAATGGGCATGTTGCCCTTCAGGCGAGACCGACTCCACCTAACGCACAGTGGGTAGTTCCCGTTACAGTGAAATTCTTCCAGAGTTCTAGCGAGGTAGGGAATGCGAGTGTTACCACCGATCAAAACGGTAATTTCAGTGTTTCAGGCCTTGCCAATGGAACTTACGATATTGGTGTTAAGTCTTCTCTAACCGCAAGCAGGCTAAAGAGTGGCATAGGGGTGGCCGATATTACCTCGGTCGATTTTGGCACTCTTCTTTCCGGGGATGTCAATAGTGACGATTATATAGGTCTTGATGATTATACCAAGACTGGCACTGCCTACGACTCAATCCCCGGTAGCGGTAACTGGAACGATAGTTGTGACTTCAATCGCGACAGTTATGTAGGTCTTGATGATTACACCCTGTGTGTTACCAACTATGACACGGTGGGAGAGATGTATGGGATGTGATTTTAGAGGAGACTTACGACCTATGACATACATTACGATATATAAAGGAGGTGAATGAAGATGGGAAACAAGTTTTTAGGTGTGATGTTGTGTGTGGCTGTGGCGTTAGCCATGGTGCTAATGCCTGCGGTGGCTGCGGTACCTGCGGTGTCGGCCGACGGTAATACAGTGTCTATAAAGATCTCGCCTGCAAGCCAGGCGGTATTACCAGGAGCCAGTTTTACCCTCACTGTCATGGTGCCCATCACTGCTAGTGAAAACGTTGCTGCGGCCGAAGCTCATATCGACTTCGACAGTACTTACTTTAATGTGACCAGTGTCACCCCTGGCGACGGTCCTAGTGTCACGCTAAAGAACGTTTTTAACAATACTGCTCCGGCGAGTGTTGATTTTGCTGCTGGTTCTGCTCTAGGTGAGACTCCAAAGACGGCCAACTTTACCTTGTGCACTATACAATGTACGGCTGGTATAGCTGAGGGAGCTACTTCAGCGAACTTCGTGTGGGTGTCGCCACAGAGAAAGACACAGGTCCTGGATCCTAGTGCTGTGGACTACCTTATCGATTGGTCCACTCAGGTGACTAATGGCACGATAGTAGTTGGTACTCCTAAGTTCACGGTCAATGTAACTCCCCAGTACCCATATCCTTATAACCCCCCGGTGTATAAGATTGCCATGGGTGGTATCGGGATAGGCTATAACATAACGTGGGATTCGGGTGTACCCATTGATTGGGACTTTCTGGCTATTGCGCCCACTGACGCATTCCCCAACACCACCAGCTGGAACTGGGGTGAGATCATCCTTCCGACAGCGGTAGACTTTATACCAGGTTGGGCTTTTGTGAACTGGACCCCAGTTATAGGTGCCCTGTTACCCCCTGATCAGCTAGAGTATCCCGAGGGGAGTGGGGACTACTATACCATTCATCCAATGGCAGTGGTGAATGATGGCCTGTCTAAGACTACCACGGCGAACTTTGCTCCGCTTGCACCGGCAATCGGCGTTGCCCCAACGAGCCTTTCCTTTGAGACTTTTGAAGGGACAAACCCTGCTGATGATTACCTTATCCTGTGGAACAGCGGTGGAGGTATGCTCAGCTGGTCGATAGCCGATGATGCTGGCTGGCTTAGTGAGAGTCCCGCAAGTGGTACCCTGAACACAAGCGTTACGGTTGAGAATCAGACTGTAACCGTCGCCGTGGATGTGACGGGTCTGTCAGCCGCTGACTATTCTGCTAACATCACCATTACCGGGGCTTCCAGCGAGATTGTTCCGGTAACCCTGAAGGTTAAGCCGGCGACGGCTGTCGACAATTTCCGAGACATTATTGCTAGCACGGATTCTGGCAAGCCCGGGGAGACGACTGAGCTGTATGCCGGGGAGACGTTTGACGTGTACGTGAACTTCACTGCACCGCCAACTTCTCCGAGCAACGGGTTTAACGCTATCGGTCTCACCGACGTTGCCCCTGACGGCTGGACGGTGACGGTTGATAAGACCTGGTGCTGGATTAATGGTACTCCGGCCTCCGCCCTGAAGGTTAACGCTCTCGGGAATAAGGCAGAGATCATGTTGGCTGGACCTTATGGTGAGGGCACTACCATTTCTCTAATGTACAAGGTGACCGTCCCGACTACTGCCACACCAGGACTTAATACCTGGCCCAAGTGTGGTAACCCAGATGCAGGTGACGCCTGGTTGGAGTACTACTTCAACGAGGACGGACCATATACAAACTGCATATCGGACGATTGGCAGGTCACAGTAACACAGCCCGGCGACCTGGTGGGAGAGACCCGCGAGGTTAATTCCGCCCCGTTAGCCGACGTAGATGTTCAGCTGTATCTTGTTGGTCCTGGCTACTTATGGAGTGACATAAGTACCCCGCTATACGTCGATACGGCCTGGGTAACCGGGACGTACTGGCTGGTGGCTGAGAAAACCAGGTGGTACGACATAAACGTTACAGATGCTGTAATGCTCCCTGGAAAAGCCTTCACCATAGGCCTGACAACCCCGGCGCTACTAGCCGCGGGGAACGTGTTTGACTTCGAAGGTGACTACGGGCTTATCCCCAGGGCACCCACCATGGCCTACGCTCTGCGAAGCGTCAATCTCTGGAAATTCCATCCGGCTGCGAATCCAGAGTGGGGTCTTTCTGATTGGAAGGCCATGGATGTTTGTAACGCCTGGCTATATCCAAGCTAACAACCTAGTCGGGTGAATACAGCTAACCCCCTTCCAACCGGAAGGGGGTTAGTGTTTAATTAAAGAAAGGTTAGTGTTATAATTAAAGAAATGAGAGCGTCTAGACTGTTTGTAGCTATACTGGTACTGGTGGCAATTGTTGTCCTCCCGGTGCATCTAGCTTTGGCGCAGGCACCTCCACCTAATCCGACCAGGAGCTTGCCTGCCACGGTGGAGAGGGGGGAGACATTCAATGTCACCGTTAATTTTACTAGCCCTGCAGATGATTTCAACGGTATCAACCTGCGTGACACTGCCCCCGATGGATGGAATGTGACCATTGATGCAGTATTATGGTGTGACCCGGATGCCGATGGGGGTAAGGTTGAAGGAGGCAATCAAGTACAGCTCGTCTGGATTGGGCCCTATTTCCTCCCCGAAGACGAAAACTTTACTGTGATGTATAAAGTTACCGTTCCCTGTGGTGCCTCTCTGGGAAACCACAGCTTCAGCGTTGATTATCCTTCTGATGTTATGCTCCGCTGGCACATTGAAAACCTGGTTTACTTGGCAAACATAACCGGAGATTATGTTCTAGAGGTCATTGGGCCGACCATTAACTTTGCCCCAACGAGCATTGACTTTTATGGTGCTGTTAATGGGACGAACCCCCAGAACCAGAGTCTGCAGTTGTGGAGCTCAACACCATGCATGCTTAACTGGTCGCTAACCGATGATGCTGATTGGCTTGAGGTATACCCCGAAAACGGCAGCTGCACCGCTGTGCATAGCTCTGCAGCACTGTCGGTGAATACATCAGGCATGTCTGAGGGCGAGTATTTCGCTAACATAACCATCAACGCTTCTGAAGCGAACAATCCCCAAAATATAGTTCCCGTCACCCTGCATATGAGCGTGACCAGCATCCTGGAAGCGCATGTCAATTTTGTAGGAAGAGGTGCTGCTCCTGATGATAGGTGGATAGAGCCATTTGAGGTATGGTTATTTAGTCCCGGCACTAGTCACGTGGTGTGGGAAGGGAATCGCAGCACCAACAATACCGGGTGGTTCAACATCAGCGATGTTGTTGTCGGCACCTATGATATGGGAATTAAGAACTGGACCTGCTTGAGTGAGCTGGTGCCCAATGTAACGGTGAGTGAGGGTGTGGGCGCCGTGGTTGACTTTGGCACTACTCGCGAGGGCGATGTGAACAATGATGATTATATAGGTCTTGATGATTATACCATGACTGTCACTGCCTACGACTCAGTCCCCGGTAACGGTAACTGGAATGATTGCTGTGACTTCAATCGCGACAGTTACGTAGGTCTTGATGATTACACCGTGCTTGTTACCAACTATGACATGATAGGAGAACTGCTTGGCATCTAAATTTAATGGAATAAACAAAGGTGGTAAGAAATGCGATTACTATCGTTATTGATTGTTATACTGGCACTGACGGTGGTCACCGTCGTGCCCCTGGGTGTAGGTTTGGCGCAGGAAGCCAGTCCCGGCAGGCTGCTGCCAGACGCGGTGCAGGGAGGGGAGATATTTGATGTCACGGTGACCTTCAGTTCGCCTACCGATAACTTCAATGCCATCGGCCTTACTGACCTTGCTCCCGATGGCTGGGATGTGACCCTTGATGAAACATGGTCCACCCCGAATGCCGGATTTGTTAACGCTATGGGCAATAAAGCTGAGATTATGTGGTTTGGGCCCTATGAGAGCGGTACCACATTTAGTGCGGTATATAAGGTAACTGTTCCTGATGATGCCGAGCTGGGAATTTATGCCTTCAGTGGCTCTGTGGAATATTATGTTGGTCCTGAAGGACCTTATTCGGAAAACATAACCGGCGGCTCTCAAGTACAGGTCGTTGGAGGAGGAGGTGGTATCGGTCTATGGTGGATAGTTACCATCGTCGTTGTTGTCGCCATTATCGTGGTTGCGGTCCTCGGGGTTAGACGCCGGGGGACATGATATTAGTTCGGTATGATGATAATAGGGAGCGGATTGCCCCCTTTTTTAGTTGGGGTTGAGGTGGGCAATCCCGGGAAAAGCAAAACTCAAAAATCAAAATGCAAAATGACAGAGCAAGAGAAAGTCAAAAGTCAAAACTCAAAATGACAGACCAAAGTTTAAAAATGAGGAAGGTTTTTGCTTTTTGA
>Ga0307380_10013579_pt1 | contig 10051 bp, 9 predicted proteins | sample UN3MG_FD_202239 | JGI IMG/M metagenome (GOLD analysis project Ga0307380, IMG submission 202239) | Soil microbial communities from Risofladan, Vaasa, Finland - UN-3 | ecosystem: Environmental > Terrestrial > Soil > Coastal area > Acid sulfate soil | place: Finland: Risofladan, Vaasa | collected...
AAATTGTGATCAACAGGTCGCTTTTTAAGCAGATTTCAGAAAATCAGAAAGTAAGATTTCTATTGAGGCAACTATTAAAGTAGGGTAAGATTTTATCATGAGGCAACAAGAAACCGGAAAAACTATTGTCGCTGATCACTTGCCCTCCTGGTTAAGGTCTCACCCATCGGGTGAATTGTTTTTTTTATCAAAAATAACCTTATACAAGGAGTCTTTATTCTTTAACCAAAATCTCTATCTGCAATATAGGCAGTAACAGATTCACTTAACAAAAATTTCGATTGGATCTATATAAATTGCCATAATAAAATGATATTAATAATATTGAAAAAAAACATGTTCTTAAATCTAAAAAGCGATACACTGTTCATCATTCCTTGTTGCAAAACAAAACAGAGCGGCGGAATAAGTTTATACAAGTATAATGATGAACTCAAAGAATCTGTATCATTAGAAGTCTATCAAAAAATTATTTCTGCAAGAAAAGAGCTTTTAAAAACTATCAAACAAAACCAAAAATATATTTCTAATGATTATTCAAAAAATAAAAATATAGAATTCGGACCTGACTTCGGAATGCGGGATTCATCCGGCAAATATTTACCAACTATTGATAGATATATTGGAAAACTATACTCAGCAGAACCAAATTTTTCTGATATTATTAAAAGAGGTATAAGTAATCCAGATAAGCCAAAAATCATCATTTTGTCAGCTCTATATGGACCTTTGGATCCGCTTAGTATCATTCAGGATTATAATTTAAAAATGGGTGACAGCCCCGCATTTAAGATCTGGAAAGAATATTTTCCCAATTTTCTAAGGGACTATATATCCAGAAATCAGATTATTAGAATCCATTTATATCTAGGTAGCACAACTAATTATTTAAAAGTAGCGAAAAATGCAATCTTACCACTGTTGAAAAAAGGATTAATAAATCAAGCTATTCAATTTGAAGTTGAAAAAGGTAATTCCTTTCATACACCTAAGAATCATGGACGTCTAGTATTAGCTCATTTTCAGAATAAAAATGTTTCAGGGCTTACTAGAAATATTAGAGAAAATATCCTCAAACTGGAAATAAAATCAGATCTAATTACCTGATTTCTTTAAATAAAATGCTGCCACTAAGCCTTATTTCCTTTTCACGAAAATAAATCACAAATTAATATCCTTAGCTCTATTTATTATCCTTTCCACAATTTTTTCAGCTTTGATTTCATCCAAACTATTCTGAAAGACAATATCTGAGGTTTTCTGGAGAAAACATTTTGTTCTATAAGAAAAATCTGAATTTCTTTTACTGAAAAAAGACTCTGCATTATACAGATCTATCATCTTTTTTACTATTTCATCTTCATTATTTCCATTATTCTTTTTATTTTTATAATTTTTTAATCTTCTTATAATCTTGTTTTTTTGAATTTCAGAGTAATAACCGTTATCAATTACATTATCTGCGCTTCTAATAATTTCATTTCCTAGTAATTTATTTTTTTCTGCATTTCTCTTTATAGACTCTTGTCTAATCATTCGCGAATAAGGAAGTCCTATATTTTTTATGAAAGAATCATATAGTTCCTCTCTAAATTCATTATCCTCAAAATCATCTCTTCTGGAATTTGGCACAATTCTATGGTCTTTTATATGGAGTTCTCCAACTAGGTACGAATAAAACCTTCGCTCCCGGAAAAATTCATCTAAAAGGTGCTTATTCCCTATTAATATATTGCCGCTTCTTACTCTAATCCCCTCGACCAAACATGAAGGACTAATACTTCCATATAGCTTTAATTTAGCAATCCAGGCAAGTGCTAAATCGCCAAATACTGACTTCAATTCAATATATTCAATTTTTGATATTTTATCCTTTATTTTCCCTCTTAATATTACCGAATCGCTGTAAGGTTTATATATCTTTTCTTTATTAATATAAACATTATAATTTTTATACTTTGGGATTTCTTTCTTTAATATTACGTCAATTTCCTCGGAAAATGAAAATTTTGATTTATTAAAGCTAACAGGAAGAACTTGAGATAAATAGTTTTTGATGAAGGGCACATTCATAAGAATATCTCTTGAGCTTTGGACTTTTCCCATTTCAACTATGAAAAAATGATCATTATAATTTCCTTGGTAATGTAATTGTTTAAAATCAGTAACCTTTTTTATTATTTCTGAAGCATTATATTTATTTTTATTTTTTATTAACCTTCTTAACCTATTACAATCCCAATCGCAAACTGAATATTTTGTTTCTCCAATATATTTGGTCTTGAATTTTAATCTATCACAGTATCCAACACCACCGAGGCGTCCTATCCCTCTAAAGCCCCTGTTATGAATTGAATCCTTGTTGCTTTCCCCTATATTTAATAAAACTTTTGAAGCATCTTTCGCAGGTATACCAATCCCGTTATCAGAAATTTTTAATGTCCGATTTCTCCCGTCTACATTGATTTCTATTTTTAATTCATATCCCTTTTTTACTTCATGTTTTTCTAATTCATCAATAGCATCTGTGCTATTTTGAATATACTCTCTTATCAGCATTAGAGGGGAGTTATACATTCCGATAGAAAGGGTATCCAGAACATACTTTCCAATTTTTGGTAATTTTTTAGCCATTTTTATATCTTGCAATTTCTTCCTTAGAATTTTTATATAATTTTAATAATTCTTTTATTCTTTTGTTATTTGTCACTGTATACCCGTTTTTCACTTCCTCTTTTTCATTATTAGATAATATTTCTAATAAATGATTTTTATCTTTTTCAGATAGACTGAAATATTTTTCTTTCCATTCTCTTACATAAGGCATTAATCTGTCATCATATATACTTATGTCCCTCCAGTTTGGCTTTAATCTATTTCTTATAAATTCATCTGGCATCAATAAAATCGATTTGAACTCATCATAATTATTGCCAAATGCTTGTAAAAAAAACTGCTTTCCTGGCATAACAGGTCCCTTCATAACACTTAAAATAACTTGAACTCCTCTTAAATATCGTTTATTCCAATGAGGATTGCCCGTATACACATTTCTCTTTTTTGCATTTAATGGAATATATCTCATTGGGAATGAATAGATTACAGTTTTCTTTATATTCTTCTTTTCAGCCTCCCTTTTGAACTCTTCATTTAACTCTATGTTTATCCTAAGCCTTTCATAAAAATCCTCAGGTGAGTCTTTGTAATTATATAAAATATAATTCGACATATTTTTTTGATTATATTTATGAGCCAGTTTTACGGCCTTTATGTAAGCATCCTTAAATTTAATATCATCAAAGGCAAGTCTCATTGGGTCTATGGGGATTTCTGACAGCTTTTTCATCTTATTTTCAGTTAATAAACGTGCGTCTAAGCCTTGATTAAAGTCAACTTTACGTTTTCTATTAGTTTTTCTGAATGAAGCACCTTTTATGAATCCAACTGCTTTAATATCGTCAATGATTTTATCGAAATCCTTTGAAAATAAAACATTATTGTCCATTAAAAGCAGATTTTGTTTTTCACCATGCCTTTCATCAATTTCTTTAATAATTTTTTTTATGTCTATGTAAGGTATATATTCCGGCTCAAATTTATTTACGGCACAAAACTCACATTTCCTCTTGCATCCCCTTGTTGAATACACTAAATATGCGTCTGTGTTAGAATAATCGAAATTTACTTGGCTAAGGATTTCATAGTCAGGTATCAAGTCATCAATAATTATATAATCATCCTGGTTAACCTTTTTTGGATTATTTAGTAATCCAACGACTGGCTGTATCCCAGTAGCGTTAAAAAGTTCATCAGGAATCAAGCTTGCCAAAATCCCGCCAACAAAGATTTTACGAGCAAAAGAAAAAAGTGTTTCCCTATAAAAATTTATCGTCTTTACAGTTTCTTTCCATGTATATGAAAAAAGAGTTGTAATATAAATTCTATCCCAATATTCATCCCGAACGCTAGAATTGCAGCCTCGTACAAATTTCACATTATCTTTTTTTATTATTCTGTGATATGTAGAAATTTTCATTAGACCTAAGGGTGGATATTTACTCTTATATGCTGGTTCTACAAGTAGAATGTTTTTGTTCATTTAAAACCTTGCAATTTTAATTTTTTCCTAAGCTTATATTTTATATAATTGCTTAAAGTTCTCTCCTCTTTTTTTGCCTTTTTTATTAGTTCCTTATAAGAATCAACATTAATTATCCTTTTAATATTAGACGAACCCAATTGTCTACATTTCTCATATAAAGGATCATTAGAGTCAAATGCTATTGTTATATCGTTCTTTTTTCGATTTTCAGTATATCCATTTTGAAAATAGATACTTATAAAAACTCTCTGTTTGACTTTATTAATGTTCTTTTTCTTCATCAAATAATACACCACATAGTGTGGTATTTCAACAATTTTTTGAGCTAAATTTTTCCTGGAATAAAAAGCTTATTTGAAGATCTACTCTTTATGCCTCTCAAACGCAATATAATTTCTCAGTATAATACTAAAATACTAGCAACTATAAACTTAATTATTTTATCATTCCTATTATTTTTTAATGATATGCTAAGAATGACTATGTAAAGTAGATTCGTCATCCTTAATTCTCTTTTCCAGATGATTAATACAGTGTCTAATTTTTTTTAATTCATAAAGTAGTTTTTTTGTTAGATTTTCAGGTAAGCCTAATAAATCTTCCTGTACTTTATTATCAACTATCCAATTTCTGAATTTCTTTATAGAATTATAACAATGTTTATCAATACCTCCACTAATAGCTAGATCAGTACACTCTTTAAAATTATGCTTTTCTGAAATAAAAGATTTAAGAGTTTTGCCTCCTGCTTTTACAATCTTAGAAAGACTATCCCTTATATCAACTGCTCTGGGTATTTCCTTGGATTTTATTTTAGATACTACAAGCTCATCGAATTCAGGATTTTCATCACTAACTTTGTTTATTTTACTAGATTTTAAGAATTCATCATAATAACTCCAACGAGATGAGTCGTTATCATTATGTTTGATCATAAAAGAATAAACATTGATTAAATGTTTAACTTTATGAACAGTCATTCCTAAATCATTTGCCAGTTTGTGAGAATTATCTCCACATTTCTTAGAACGACGGTATAAATAGCCTGCCTGCTCGTAAGGAATCCAATCTTGCTTTCCGATAATATGATACTCACCTAAAAGCGAAAATATCCTATCTTCATCGATGTTTTCAGGCAAAATTTTACACTTTATTTCGCCCCACTTTATAGGATCTCTTCTTGCCAGAGCACGATAAGCAGCCAGCCGACTATTTCCTTCTAAAACTTCCATCGTGTTTCCATAAACAAATATTGGATCAGTCAAGCCTCCGTTTGATTTTATCGATTGAATAAGTTGTCTTACATGTTCTCTTTTTAATAATGTTTCTTCAATCTCTTCTTGAGTAGGTTCTTTATCCTCAGCAGATAAAATTGAATAAATTCTTGGATTTTCAGGATAAAAACGGAGTTCTATCTGCGGCAAATATCCGATCTTTACTAGTATTTCCTTACCCAGTAATGTTATATAATCTAATCTAAATTCTTCTTTGGACATTATATCTACTCCTTAATACAAAGTATATCCTTGATAATTTCGCCAAAATCATAAGATTTCTTGCTCTTATAATACTCAATGGAAATATCTCCTTGCCCGAGCTGTGCTGCTAATTTTTTACTATTTAATAAAACATCTATCCATTCATCGATTGAATTATTCATAATTAAATTGTGTATATAACAAGTTTTTTCTTGAGATATTCGATGGATTCTGTCTTGAGCTTGGAGGTAATCATCAAGACTGAAACTTCTATCATAGAAAATTACATGGTTTGCCGGCGTTAATGTGAGGCCTTCTTTTGCAGCACCTGGGGTTGCAACTAAAACATTATATTCTGGTTCATATAAAAATTTGTCTATTTCAATATTACGTGAAACTATAGGAAGCTTTCCATGTGTTTTACATGTACCAAATTCTTCTAGTTCATTTTTTAGCCAATCAACGTTTTTCGTAAATGAAGTCCATACAATACACTTTTCATTATTATTTACTATTTTTATAATTAAATCTCTTAAGTAAGGAAATTTTCCAGGTTCTGATCTATAACTGTCATCTATTAGACGTGGATTTGATGCAATCTGCAGTAATCTTAGTAGTCTTTTTAATACCTCTTCTGATCTATCTTCTTCTGGCATGCCATCCTTTAAAACTATAGCTCGTTCTTCATTCCGGACTTGTTTGTAAAGTTCTAATTGATGGTATTCCCAGTCAGTTTTCATCGATTCGATTACTTTTCGAGGCAGCTTTATGATTCCACTTTCCTTAGTCTTTCTTACAGAAAAAGAAGATATTTTCATGGAAATTAATTCTAGTTGTTCTTCGAATATTTTTTGTGTATTCATATCTTTATATAATCTATTAGAAAGATTTAAATTTTGTCTGAATTCCTTGAAGTCATTCCCAAGGCTTTTTCCTTGGTCCAAGAACCATATTTGTGACCATATATCGTAAGGACGATTTGCAATTGGAGTTCCAGTCATGATAATTCTTTTTTTTAGAAGAGGTGCTATTTCAAAAAAATCTTTTGTTAGAGATGAATATGGATTTTTAATCTTCACAGACTCGTCCAAAATTGCTGCAACATCTCTAGTTTTAAAAAATAGTTTAATCCTTTCCTTCTCTGATTTTATTACTTCATAGTGTCCAATAATTGCTCTTGCTGGGCTATTAAAAACAAAAAAATTTGCCTTACGGTTTTGTGTTAATAATTTAGGTTTTATATGGGAATGCAATTCAAGCTCTCTCATCCAGTTGTTAATCAATCCTTTTTTTACAATGAATAGAACAGTATCAACTATCCTCTTTTCAAGCCAATATAGCATTAAGTCAATAGCAATTTTAGTCTTTCCTAAACCCTGTTCATGAAAAATCGCAGCATATTCAAGGTCCTGGATTTCTTTTAGTGCTTCATTTTGAAAAGGAAATGCCACACATTTAGAATCATATTTTGGTTCTTTCTTTAATATTATTGGGGACATAAGGAATCGCCTAAATTAGGTTTTTCATTCATAAATTTTATCATATCGGTTATATTAGCCTAGCTTTTCTAAAATAATTGTATTTGCACTCCTTGCATGGCATTTTATTTTTAAATATTCAATCAATGACTTCGCATTTCGGGTAAAATCCCACGGCACAGCCAATATAAAAAAAGTATTATCATTATTTGAACAATATCTCAGGAAAGCACAAAGCTGTTCTTCCGTATGTCTAGAATCTAAATCACGAGCTGTTTTTGCTTCTCCAATTATTTCCTTAGAATTTGACAGTATCTTTGCATATACATCGGGGATAAAGCCTTCAATCCTTAAGGGAATAGATGATTCTTCGCAGCTTGGTAAATCGATCCATATAAATAGCTTTTCATATTTTTCTATTATCCAGTTTCTTATTGACATAACCATTCTATAATGAAGGGCTGATTCTGGCATATTATTTATATTATTCCTCAGATTCAATATCCCTACATAAGTCTACCAATTGATCTCTTGCATCAAATAAGGTTTGCACATCATTACTTTCTCGTTCTTCCTTTAAGCGCTTTAATTCTTCATATCGCAATTTAAGTATTCTATCGTATATTTCATGTGCTAGCTGTGTTAATGATGAATTTTCTAAAGCTATATCTTTTGTAGGGACTTCTAAAACTTTTAAAGCTTCTTGAATAGCTCCTTTTTTGTGCTTTAGAAAAATTTCTCTACTTTTTGGATTTTCCAATACAGGAGGCAACTTGCGGATCATATTTAATGGATGTACTTTACGATCTATAATCCACTTCGAGAAATCCTTAAAATTGAATTTCGCATTAATTATTGCTTGTTTCACTCGAGGTCTTTGCAATTCAATAAAAGCGCTAAATCTAGTAGGATCAAATTGATCATCACTCTCAAGCTGAGGGCGATAGTAATTTTCCATAATTTCATATGCTTCGACGTAATTAGCTACTTCTCTCTCCCTACCCCCACAATAATTAACAATTTGATTTAAAGTAAGATGCTCACTATTGCTTAAATATTCTAAATACTTTGCTTTTGAATAAGGGTCCCAAGCGCGAGGCCCAACAAGATGAGCCTGTAACCTTATAGAATCAACTTCTTCTTTACTCATTGATTCATAAACCATGGATAGAATAGTATGCCAGTTGCCTGGAACTTTTTTTTCCTCAAATTCTTTGTATATAGCCACTCTTGTATTTCCTTCAATCGCGACAAATTTATTATCTGATAGCTTATTTACTATAATTGGATGGATAATACCTCCATTAGTTCTGATAGAAGCTTTTAGGCTTTGAAAAGTAGTCCCACTTCTATCTACTTCGCTATCTCCTACTCCAAGTGCAAGTGCTATCTGAGCTGCGTTTATATTCCCTCCATAAATTTCAAGATATTTTGCAATCCGAGGATTGTTTTTATCAAGTTCAATAGAATCAATTGTTAAATCCATTATCTGAAATTTTCTATTCATTTTCCATTCTCCTTTTTTTTTAACTTCTTAAAAAGTTCTTTTTCAATTAATTTTTTTAATTTCCATCAACAATTCAATATTTCAATTTCCTGTCAAGTAATAACTCAATACAAGTTATTCTCTAAACACCTTATCATTGTGCCATTCCAGAAATTCCCGTGAAGGCCTATCTATTAGATTTTGTGGGGTATTAATACTACTGCCATGCAGCGTGTAGTAGTATTCACCGTTATCGAATTCTTCTTTAATTCTGCGGCTTACTTCTATATTAAGGTTTGTCGTTATAGCCATATAACCTTTGTCAAAGAGTTTGTGTAAGTCAGACCGGAGGAGAAGTCCGTTGTTAATCATATGAGGTCCGCTCTCAGAATAAGGTTTTATATGGGCTGCTTCAAGAACCGGAAGCGCCTTCTCCCCTGTTACAGCACAGGCGCGGTGATACGCATCTGTGACTATGACTCGGAAAGAGCGTTGACCTAAACGAGGTTTTATATTCTGGTATTTACTATATCTGTCACGTTCATTTATAATCTCTCTTATTTGTAGCGTTTTTTCGTCTTTTTGTTCTGAGAAATATTGTATTTTATTACAGATAAATTTACTTGCTTCTTCCTCCATACTAAAAACTTTTCCTGTTTGGATACTCTTACTCCATTTAGGTGGAGTAAACCATAGATTCTTATCTAGAAAAAAAGGTTGTGTTAGTATAATGCATCCTATCTGGAAGTCCTCTTTGGTGTTTGAAGGTAGGTTTCTTTTTGATAAGATCATTGATCTCATATCTTGAAATGATGAAGCGCCGTTCTTTTCTTCAAATGCTTCCCAAGCAAAACTTACAGTTAGGTTTGTATAATATGTAAAGATTCCCCCTCCTGTAATAAAATCGTATGGACTGTGAAGCTTAAAAAGAAAAAGTTCTCCGGGCTTAAGAGCTCTGAAATGAGTGCTTGCAGATGGCTGCCAGAAGTTTACTTCATCGATAGGTTGGTGGCTTGAAAGAAAATCGTACCAGTTATTATCTGTTATACCGACGTAAAGCTTCATTTGTGGAGTTTTGGCTTCCCCTAATACTGTATTTTATATCACATCCAAAAATATAACAATAGCCTTTTGAGATGAAAACTGGGATGAATTTACATACTCTATTTGCTGCATGTTATACATTGAATGCAAGATATTTTTTATAACCCTAAGTCATTAAGAATTCAAATGTTGGCTGTTTTAATAACCAAGGGTCAGGTGCGCATGCATTGCGAAAACCATTAAGAACTTTATTGGGATAAAATTGTAGAAGTAGAGCCCTTTGAAAATTCCATCCTGCTCTTAAAAAACCTTTCCGTATCCTTATCCATAAAATAGACATAACATCCCTTTAAACCTCTTGATAAAAGTACACGATAAGTATTTTTAACAAGATTAATAAACTTATCCTTCGAACATCTCACAACAGGGTCACCTGAATTTTCAGGATGGCCTCCCCATTCCT
>Ga0307380_10013580_pt1 | contig 10051 bp, 1 predicted proteins | sample UN3MG_FD_202239 | JGI IMG/M metagenome (GOLD analysis project Ga0307380, IMG submission 202239) | Soil microbial communities from Risofladan, Vaasa, Finland - UN-3 | ecosystem: Environmental > Terrestrial > Soil > Coastal area > Acid sulfate soil | place: Finland: Risofladan, Vaasa | collected...
CATCTAAGCGTATCACTGATGCTGTCATGTATACAACAGCAGTCAAGGTTGGAGAAAAAGGTACGATTGATAATATTGAAGATGCTGTAGAAACAGATGCTCATACATTTAAAAATGCGAATTATCGTATTCAAATGGAAACTCCAGAACACCATATTGATACGGATATCATGGAGGGTAGTCAGTATAGAAAATTGATCATTGAAAATGTAGATCCTATTGCTGATTATACTATGCCTGATGGTACTAAGATAAAAGGCGAGCAGCTTATAAAAGATTACAATGAAGCCATATATCTGAATGTAAAGGAATCGTATGAAGAACTTAAAAAGTTATTCTATGATCAAGAAACAGGTCTTCCTGACAATAAGAAAATTCTTACAGCACTTAGAGAGCAAGCTATTGAACAGGAACTTCCAGACGATTTTCTTACAGCTCTTGATTTTCTTGAAAATAATGAAGGATATACTGTTGATGAGAATGGTAATCTCAAAAAATCATCTGAAGTAACTGTACTTCCATTATGGCATCCTGATATTGTTTATCAGGTTGAAAGTATGATGAGTTCGTTTTTTAAGAACAGAGTAACAAAACAAAGAACTGATAAATCTGCAGGTGCTTCACTGTACAATGCTTCTTCTTGGGGATTTGAAAATGAGAACCCTAAAGGTCTTAGAAAACCTAAGATCAAATGGAGTGAAGATGGAGGTATTGAATATATGGAAGCTATCATGCCTGTTACATCTGAAGCGTTGTTAGATTATGCTGATGAGAACGGATTTATTGATATCAAAAAGATTGAAGAAATAGAACCTGATCTACTTAAAGGTGTATTCTATCGTATTCCTACAGAGCATAAGTATTCCATGTTCCATATTAAGGTCATAGGATTCCTACCTCAAGGTGTTGCAGGACAGATCATATTACCTGATGAAGCTACTACTCTTGCAGGTCTTGACTTCGATATTGATAAATTGTACGGTCTATTGTACAACATAGAAACATATGGTCAACCTCTTCCTGAAAAAGAAATTGCATATCAGAATTATATAAACTCATCTCATTTTTCTAAGAAATTAGGAAGAGACATTATAAGAAAGAATATTCCAGATTTTGATGACGCAAGAGCACGTAGAGAATTTGCAGCTAAAGAAGGTCTGAGATGGAATGCAGATGAAAATGTATTTACTAAAAAGTCTTTGCGAAAAGTAGAATCCAATATGGATTCAAAGCAAGGTAGAGATAATCTTAAACTTGATATTGCATTTTCTGTTCTTTCAAATAAAAGAACTACAATTGAGCAGACAACTCCTGGAGGATTTGAAACATTAAAAGCTCTTGTAGATGACATTCTTAAAGCGCAAGGTGCTGATAAAGGAAAGATCAATCCTATGCTTAATTCTACTGTTAGAGAGATCCATAATCGTATGATGACAGGTCTTGATCTTATCGGTATCTTTGCAAACCATACAGTAAATCATTCTCTTATGACACTTGGTAATGTAGCATTTACACAACCAATAAAATTCAATGGTAAAGAGCTTGCGGGTCTTAGTCAAATGATGGTAGGTGATGTCAATATTGCAGATCTTAAAGAGTTTCTTGCTGCTGCTGTTGATAACGGTAAAGACCCTGTTGCATCATTCTTAAATATAACAACTGTTACAGCAGACCTTGTTGCTGCAATGGTACGTGTAGGTCATCCTATTGAATCAGTAATGATGTTCACTGCAAATCCTGTACTCAAAGAATTTACAAACAGATTATCAAAAGCTGGTAATACATATGATAGTACAATGACCACTACGATCAGTGATCTGAAATCAGAATTGATAACAGCATTGAGAAGTGTAGCTGGAAAAAAAGAAGCAGATGCTATACTTGAAAAAGGATTGAGTCCGTTATATCTTAATTATGATAGAAAAACAAAAAAAGGAAATCTGCTTGATTCAATTGAAAAATCAAATATGAGTATTGAAGATCTTGTTGAGAAAAAAGATCTTAATGAGATCAAGCTAAGATTGAATGTGATCAATGCTTTTGAAAGATGGATGCAAAATCAGGCATCAGGTCTTAAAACTGTAATGTCTGCAATGAGATATGATTCTACAAACAATGCTGCAGGACCTACAGTTGCTCATACAAAGAATAAGATCGAACGTTATGAAAGTGCACAGAAAGTAAAAAGTCTTACAGGATTCATGCAACTTTTAAGAAATGATGATGCAAACCCTATTCGTTACGTAGCAGCTTTCAGAGAATACGGATTGGAAGAAGCTATTAAAACAACAAGTGAAGTAACCAAGATTCCTTATGCAAGTACAGACCAATTCAATATTTTTAATTATGTAGAGAAATTGATCAAAGACGGAATAGCACCACAGGACAGAACTATCAATCCAGACGATGTAAATAAGATATACCGAGCTATTGAAACTTTGATAGCTACTTCTTATGACACATTCAAACCTGCTGATCTGAAACGTGTGGTAGAAAATCTTCCTTCTGAGATAAGTAATTTTATATCTGCAAATGAGGATAGTCCGTATGTACCTTTTCTTAGACATTTTATGGCTATCCCTTCAAACCAACAGAAAGGTCTTGCCATTATGAAGTTTACAAGAAATGGAGTTGACAAGATACAACAGACCGATATTAAGAATGATTGGTATAGTATGATCAATGATTCTGATCCTAATGTTTCAAAGATTGCAAATGATCTTGTAAAATATGCTTTTGCTACTACAGGATATGTGGTCACACCATTTAAATTCACTGATATGATTCCTGTAATGTATACTTCACAATTAAGAGAACCAGGAAAGAAAAGATTTGTAGAATCCATAGAAGATATATATTCTAAAAATGTTCTTGATTATCAAGATGGAAGTGTTGCAGAAAACATGGTAAATCAGATAATGAGAAACATGTATAGAAACTTTAGTTTTGTAAAATACATCAATCCTGATGATAATAAACCTTACAAAGTAAATGGTAAATACAGAATAAAAGTATGGGGACAGGATGTTTCAAAGAAAGTTGATGATGAAGTAATAGCACTTGATTATGTAAAGACCGTCATAAATGATAAGCAGGGAATGCGATCTGCGTTGATGAAGATCAGTGATATCGAAGGAGACTGGATCGTTTATGAACAAGAAGATCCTTTAGGTCTTTATAATGAAATGATGGAATTCGATTACGATTCTGCAGTATTGAATAAACCTCTAGTGTCTCAAATGGAATCACTTGAATATATTCCTACAAAAGAAGAAACCAAAGCTAAAGATCTTAATATATCAGATGTAGGTATTGCACAAGCAATGGTTGAAATGATGAAGATCATGCCTAATTTCAGTATAAATGAGTTGAAACCTGTTAAAGATATTAAAGAGGTGAGAACACATCCTTTCATACAGAAGATAAAAGCTCTTCCTTTTGAAAAAAGACAACAGCTTGCTAAACTTACAGGTGCAGAACAAGTAGGAGGAACATTCATATTGGATGCAATACTTGAAAAATTTTCAGATGTTGACGCTCTTAAAATGCAGACAGTCGAAAAATTGTTTGAAAAGTATCAAGATCAAATAAACGCAAAACATCCAGATACTACTGCTGATGCTTTAAAAGAATGGGTTAATAAATGGGATTCAGAAGGTAAGAGTGGTCTTAATCTTCTTGATCAATACCTTAAAAAATGTTACGGATAAAATGAGTTGTATAAATACATCAAGTACTGAGTTTAAAAATCTTCTTGCTGAAACAGGAATGAGATCTTTTGATCTTGAAATGTCTATAATGGAATGGCAACAAGAAAATAATTCTGATGAGTTTCCTGCTGCAGATAGTCTTGAGTATAGAGATCAAGAAGTAAAGTATCTTATGAATGTTACAAAAGCTTTACGTGAGTTTATAAAACCTGAAGATACAAAAAGGACAAGAAAATATGAAGAAACTCCAGGTCCTGAAAGATTAACGTTAAGACTTAATACTAAAGAACGCCCTAACTTAGAAAGTAATTTAAGAAAAAGGCTTCAAAATAAAGGAGTTACTAATAATCAAATAGATATTGTATTTGATTATATGAAGACTAACAACATTAAAGAAATATCTGTTGAAGATATGATAGCTGTGTTACTAGCTGAAAATAGTTTTGTTGTTGAGATTAATACTACTAAAGGTAGTAATGCTAAAAAAGTCAGTGATGGTGCTGGTGGTTTAGTAACAGTTTATGATAATGATGGTAGTAATAGTGATTTTTACAAAAACCTAACAGTTCCTGGTGGTACTAATTATACTGAAAATGAAATAGCTACACCTGCTATTACACCTAGTATTAAAGGTCATGCTCAATTTGCTACAGATCAAGGAATAGGTTGGTTTAGAAGTGATGACCAAGCTAAGGACAATGAAATTGCTGAAAAAGAAATAAGAAAACAGTATGAAGATTCTGGTTTAACTATACCATATGAACAGTATAAATTAGTTAAAGGAGTAGAAAGAGGTGGTATTGTAGAAAGTAGTAAAACTCGTAGAATACTAGAAGTACAATCTGATTTATTTCAGAAAGGTAGGGATGGGGGAGTATTTGCAAAAGTGAAACCTTCAGGAGAACTTTTAATAAATTATAGATATTATCATAATGATAAAGGATATTTTACTGTAAAAACTATAGAAGAGGGTGGAATTGAAGCTGAGGGGGATAATCAAGAAAAAATAATAATAAGTAGAAATGAAATATCTCGTATAAAAGCAGAAGCTACAGAACAAGGTATTGTTGATGATAACATTTCTAAAAACAACTTCCTACAACTCTTAAACAAAAAAAATAACTGGGTAACATTCTTTACAAAGTCAATTATTCAAGACTCTGCTAAGAAAGGGTATGAGAAAGTATTATTCCCTAAAGGAGATACTGCTGCTAAAATTGAAGGACATCAAACTTTAGAAGAATTTAAAAAGCAGAAAGAAGCTAGGATTAAATCTTTACAAGCAAGTTTAGATAACCCCTATTTTAAAAGAAATGATGGTTATAGACGTAAAACTGTTGATGGAAAAAGTGGAAATTACATAGAAATAAAAATACAAGAATCTCCTTTTGAAATAAATATAACTGGTAAAACTAAAGAAGAAGCCGAAAGTAATTATAATCAAAAAGTCAAAGAGTTAAAACAACAAGAACAAGTTTTTATTAAAAAAACTAATAAAGAAATAGAAACTCTTAAACAAGAAATTGCTGATGTAGAATCTGGTAAAACTCAATTAAGTAGTATTGCTAATTTTTATGAAAATACTGTAACTAATATTCTTAATAAAATTTATGGTAAAGAAAATGTAAAACAAATTACTGATGAATATGGTAATACTTGGAATGAAATAATATTAGATGTAAATAAAGAACTTGACACTCCTATATTTTTTCAAGAACCTTCTCTTAATACAATAGCTGAAATTGAAACTGAACTGCTCAGATCACCTGGTATTAAAAGATATCAAGGTGGTTTGATGATAACTAAGAACGGTTATGTGGATGCAGTAAATAAGGTAGGTCGTGTAAACAGACAGATAGGATCAAAAGCTGTGACCGTACATAAAGCAAATAAATTCGGTCAAGGAGGTCGTGAGATATTCTTTATTAAAATAAATGCATCCCCTACTTTCTTACAAAGAGAATCCAAAGAAGAAACAGTACCTGATGAAAAGCTTGATAAACGATTGATGTCATTGATGAATGACCTTGGTATATCACTTGTCAATTATGATGAATATAAGTCATGGTATGAAAAAAGATATGGTAAACCTCTTACTGCAAATGCAGTAGCGGATATACTTAATAGATCTATTGCTGTACGTGAAGGTACTAGAAGAAAAGATACATTAGGTGAGGAGGTATCTCACTTTATTGTATATGCAATGAAAGAGGATCCAAGAGTTCTTGAAGCACTTAATAATATAGAATCAACTAAATATTGGAAACAATACTCTGAGCAATATATGGAAGCATATAACAATGATGTTGAGAAAGTAAAACTTGAGATTGTTGGTAAAATGCTCAATGATTCTTTACTGGATCAAGTAGCTGACGGAAGTATTACTCCCAAATGGAAAACTCTTTTAGCAAGAATATTCAATGCTTTCATGTCATTCTTCAGAATAGGCAATAAAGCAAAAGAAAGACGTATTCGTGAAGGTCTTGATGCATTGGTAGCTGAAACACTTGAATCTCCATCTATTGTAAAAGAAAGAATAGATGCAATGGAAAACATGAAAGAAGATTCTCAATTCTTTCAAATAGATCCTAAAATGTTCAAGAACTCTAAAATGCTTGATGGTATGAAAAAAGAGCTTGAAAAAGCTGTTGAAGTTCTTGGTACACGTATAAATGCTTATAAACAAAGAGGAAGTTCAGAATTTTTACAGGAAGAAAAAGCTTTAATAAGAGCTTTGAACAGAGATCTAAATGCGCTTACGCAATTTGAAAAGAAAGTATCCGTAGAAAGATCTGCACCTGGTATATATGATGTAATGTATAAAGGTGAAAAAGCTGCTGAAATAACACTTAATAATAAGAATGTAGTTCAAAATATGAATGTAGATCCTAAATATAAGGATATAGAATCATCGTTATTAGGAGCATTCTTTAAGATTCAGAAACTATCAACAGCAGTATCAAAACCTTTGACAGAACTTACTGCAGATGAGAAGAAAGCATGGGAATCTCTTGTTCTTGGTAAAAGAGCAAAGATATTCAATGATAGATATGCTATTGATACACAGGACATAAGAGTAACACAAGGTCTTATCAAATTCATCAATCATGCTGAAAGCGAGGCTGATAAAGTCATGAACAGGTTACTATATATGCGTGATGCTTTTTCTTCAGGTATGTATAACGATGAACTTGCGGAGTTTTCAACTATAGTGAATGATATGAACAAGTTCATTACGATATATAAACCTATTGTTACATCAGTACTTCAAGAAACACGTTTTGATAAACGTAAATTGGAAAATATGGGTATAGCAGGAGATACTCTTGATCGACATAATGCACTTATTGAAGCTCTTGAAAATATTAGTACAGGTATAGAACAGATGGAAAATGATTATAAGTTTTATGCCCGTAATATATTTGTTCATACTATGAGACCTTTTCTTGAAACCCATCATAGAGATAAGGGATTATCAAAAGATGAATTATCAAATCAGGTAAATCTTGAGCTTGAAGAGTTATTGAGAATGACTGAAGAGGTTACTCCAGATATAGTTCATTGGAATCGTCTTATTTCTTCCATGGCAGAAAATCCTGATGAACTTCTCAGGCTTACAGACCGTCTTGTCAAAGACCGTATTCTAAATGCTCAGACATCTACCATTCGTGATATGCGAGACCTTTTTGATATGGATGCTAAACTAAAAGCTGCTGGTGTTCCGAATACAGAATTTATTTATGAAAGAGATGCTGACGGAAACCTTACAGGCAATCTTGTTTCAGAATATAATCAAGGTGAATATGAGAAAGCAAAAGACAAATTCTATAAAGAATTACACGAAAGATTGAACTTACCGCATGAAGATTCACTCGAAAGATTTAAGATCAGAGCAAATAATCCTAATCTTGATCAGGATTATATTGAGGCTGAAAACAGGTGGTATGAAGAAAATTCACAGCTTAATCCTGAATATAAAAAAGCACTTGAGCAAAAAAGAAAAGAGTTTGTAGAGAATGCTCTAAAATTCAAAAAGGATATTGATCTTTATTATGAGATAAAGAATAAGTATCCTGAAGATTTTCTTGACAGGCTTAAAAAAGAAAATAAGGTTATATACAATAATGCAGTAAGAGCACTGAAAAATTATAACCGTTGGAAAAACGAGCGTATCTGGAAAGATATGGACGATAATATACGATATCGAAAAGAGTTTGCTCAACCTGCCAATAAGTATAAGAATCGTCAGTATGACGAGATCATGAACAGTGCTCCTAAAAAAGAGTATTATGAAAAATATATGAGTATGCGTACATCTTTGATGTCACATATGAATGATAGATATCGCAATAAAATGTTAGCTCCACAGATACGTAAAGATATATTGGAGCGTCTCAAAAGCGACCCTAAGAATACTGCTCAAGAGACATTGAATGATATGTTAAGGATCCAGCAGGATGATACAGCATTCGGTATGCTTGATGAAATGGGAAGACCAATTAAACAGGTTCCTATTTATTACAGCAGTCCTTTAAAGAACATGAATGAGTTATCTACAGACGCAACAGCTTCAATGGTTCTATTTGCAAACATGGCAAACAGACACCGCGAACTCAGTTCAATTGTAGGTGTAATAGAAATAGGTGCTGATGTAATGAGGGAACGTAAAGTTGTAGACGAAAGTCTATTAGCAAAAGCAAAAAAGTTCTTAGGAGGTATAAATGTAGAATCTACAGAAGGTGGAAATGTCTATAATAGATATAAATCATATATTGATATGATATTCTATGGCGAATTAAAGGACAATAAGAATCTTATTCTTCCTGATAGCGTAAGTGAAGCAAAGATCATAGATGGTCTTATAAAGTATACTTCTGTTAATAATCTTGCTCTTAACGTTTTCTCTGGTATGTCAAACGTTATTCTTGGTAACGCTCTTATCAGAGAAGAGGCATTTGCAAAACAGTTTGTAACTCAAGAAGATCTTTCTAAAGCACGTAAAGCATATTGGACTGATACAAACGATGGTTTAGCAGGTCTTATGGGAGATACTGGTAAAACAAGGTCTGATAATAAACTCAGATTGTTTCTTGAAGATTTTGATGTATTACAGGATTTTGAGAATCGCGTAGGTGAAGCAAATACTGACAGAGGAAGATTCGGAAGACAGTTTACAGAATCTGCTTTCTTTTTACTTAATCATATGGGTGAGCATCAGATGCAATCACGCATGGCACTTGGTATGGCATTTAATAAAAAAGTGTTATTAAATGGTGAAAAAGTAGATTTCTATGATGTTCTTGAAGTAGAGAATAATAGATTAAAAGTACGTGATGGTGTTAAGAATCTTGACGGTTCTGATTTTACAGACGCAGATAAGAACCAATTTATTCTAAAAATGCAATCTGTAAATCAAAGATTGCATGGTATCTATAATATAAATGATAGAAACGCTATTCAAAAATCAGCTCTCGGTAGAGCAGGAATGGTATTTAGAAAGTGGATGCCTTCAGGTATTCATAGACGTTTTGAAAGAAAATATCGTAACTATATGATAGGTGATGAGATCGAAGGTATGTATCGAACTTCTGGTCGTTTCATGTTACAACTTGTAAAAGAGATCAAAGAAGGTCAATTTACATTTGCTTCTGCAGGAGATGCTTTTGATAAGTTATCTCCAATGGAAAAAGCAAATATCAAAAGAAGTATGGTTGAAGTAGGTTATTTCTTAACTGCTGTCATAGCAGGTGGGTTTCTCGCTGCTTTAGCTGGAGATGATGATGATAATTGGGCTTTGAATATGCTTGCTTACCAGGTAAATAGATTTAGTACAGAACTTGGTATATTCATTCCCGTTTGGAATATTAAAGAAGCAACAAAGATTCTTAAATCACCATCTGCTGCAGTTGATCAATTTGAAAACCTTCTTGATATTACAAGAACTATCAATCCTTGGTGGTTCTACAATGACGATCCTTTTTTCTCTGTCTATAAAGCAGGAAGAAACAAAGGTGATCTTAAATTAGGTGTTTGGGCAAAGAGGCAGATACCAATGGTAGATACAATAGAAGATGTGTTCTACCCAGAAGAAAGATTAAGATTTTTTACAAACATGTAAATGGGTTACATGAAAAATGGTGGTGCTAAAAAGATGATGAAAATGGGTGGTGCTCGTAAGAAATAATAACTACTCACCTGTGAACAACAAAAAGGGGGTTTTAAGCCCCCTTTTTTTCATCTTCTAAAACTTCTTGGATTCTCATACTTATAGTATCCCAATTGATACCATAATTAGCATCAAATTCATCTTGTAATCTATCAGCTACTTCGTCAACTTGATC
>Ga0307380_10013581_pt1 | contig 10051 bp, 10 predicted proteins | sample UN3MG_FD_202239 | JGI IMG/M metagenome (GOLD analysis project Ga0307380, IMG submission 202239) | Soil microbial communities from Risofladan, Vaasa, Finland - UN-3 | ecosystem: Environmental > Terrestrial > Soil > Coastal area > Acid sulfate soil | place: Finland: Risofladan, Vaasa | collected...
CACCCGAAATCCTCAACCTCACCTCAGCGCAAAAAACTCAGCTTCAACAGCTCGAATCGCTCGGAGTACACGTCTATGGTTAACGGCGTTGGGTGCCACGGTCTGGCGTGGCGCAGCGAAGCAAGGCCGTGGTCAGGCACTAGACCTCACGGCCTGACTTCGTCAGACCGTACCACTCAACGCCGTCAACCAAGTCTGAGTGCATAGTATAGCTCCACGGCTTGAATGAAGGCGTTTTTACGTCGTGTGGGGGTGCGCAAATTGGGAGGTCGTGGAAGGGGGTCTTTCTTCTTGTGAGGCCAGTCGCGGGCCCGTTTGGAGCGCCGCCGGTGGTAGTCGTCACGCAGCGCGGCGCGCAACGCCGCCACAAACCAACTCGAGGACTGCCGCCAACGCGTGCATTCCAAGGCCTGACGCACCGCCCGCAACGCCGCGGCCGCACTGACCCGGCCAAGGCGCGCGCCCTGCCGGCGGACTTCGTCATACACGCCGTAAATGTCTTCGCCACGATCGCCGACATGCACCCAGCCCACGCCCGCCGGCGGTCGCCCAATCTGCCGGATCGCCTCGACCCACCAGTGCGACTCGCGCGCCGCCAGAGGCGTGCGACGCTTCTCGGTTCGCCCATGGCTGGTCGGCCGTTCCTGACGCCGATGGTGCTGCTGGTACATCAGTCCTAGCGGCCGACGCAGCCCCGGATCCAGCGCCAACACATTCTGCCGATGTAGCCCGCACAGGCCCTTCCCGTGGCCGATCGGCCCCAAGCCTTCACAGTGAACATGCGCGCTGAAATTCAACTGGGCGGTGTCCTGGACCAGAAACACCTGCGGCAACGCACTCGCCCGGGCGCGCGTCTGCGCCAAGTGCGGCTCCAGAACCGCCGCGTGCGTCATCTGCGGCGCCGCGAACAGCCGATACGCAGCCTTCATGTCGGCCGCGCGACCGGTCTGCTGCGGAATGCTACCGCTGCTGTTGCCCGCCATCTGCTCCGCCAACTTCACCAAGCGCCCGGTCCGCCGCGCGTCGGCGAGTTGCGCGGCGCCAAACTGCTCCCGTGCCCAAACCTTCCGCTGGGCCAGCGTAACCACGCCATCCATGGCACACCCGCGCTCGAACGCCGCCTCGAACGCCGACGTCCCTGCCGACCTCCGACACGGCCAACCCGCTCACTCATGCGAAGCATACCACCGAAGATGTGGGTAACAGCAAGGTCGAACCTTGTGGCGCCCGTCGTAAGCTGGTGGAGTTTTCAGCTCGGTCCGGCCGTTCGCCCGACTATCGGGACGCCGCGCCGGATCGAGAGCCGCGCCAGCGGGCTATCCAGCCGGGCGCGATGGGCTGATCGAGCGGGCGCGCTCCACGGGACAAGATGCGCGGCGCAATCACTTCTTGGACGAACTGCCTGCCGGTCGCGCCAGCATGGCTCCCGTTCCACCCGAGGTGGTCGTACGCGGGTCGCCACGACAGATTAACAACCCGCGCGTACAGGTCGTAGCGCCTGACCCGGCTGGGGACGCGCAGCCCGTGCAATCCGGCCGGCGGACCGGGTTGGCCGTCGGCGTTCACCCGCAGCCCGGCAAGGATTCCGTCTTGCGGCGAACTGGTCGCGTAGAGGCAACCCCGCACGCGCTCCATTGCCGTCGACAGGTCGTGTTCCGCCGAGATTGACGGTGCGAAGAACACGACATTGTCCACCTTTACATCCGGCGGCAGGTTCTCCAGGGCGAAGACAATCACGGCCGAACCGGCCGACAGGCCCATCAGATGCAGGTCGGCGGGGGGTTGGGTAGCGCGGTGATCCTGAATGCGCTTGGCAAGCTCTTGCCCCTTGCGCTTTTTTCGACCCACAAGGAGATGGTCCGGGAGGGGGCCAAGCAGCGTGCTCCAGGAGAAGGTCTCAACGTGTCCGCGGAACCCGGCAGCGCGCAGCCCGGCCCGCACTCCTCTTTCACTGCCCGCCCAGCCGGCTCCGTCAACGACGATTACCGTCGGCCCGCCCGTCGGCGAGGTCGTGCTGGCGCACCCAGTGACACACAGCAGGCCGATCCAAAGGGACAGGCCAGCGCACAGCCGCGGCGGTGTCAGCCGACGGGCACAAGTACTGGTTGAGCAAGCCAACATGTGAGCGTCACAAGACCTTGCCTAAAAGAGCGATGAACCTCAGCCGGCCTGGCTGGCCAATCGTCCCCGCTTTCCCTTACCGCCGTGTCTTGGCGCCGAACGGCTCAACGTGGGACTATTCGCCGCGGCGGCACGTGGCCCCAAACCCGCGTGCGACTCAACGCGGCGAAGGTAGTCTGCGGCCCGCGGCCATCGAGTACCCATAGAAACTGCCCCACGAGCAATCCAGGCGCCCACCGGTGAAACGCCCGCCGGCAGGCAGACAAACGTAATGTGCAAAATGATTCCGACCGTGGCAAACAATACGTGCCACCCCGGCAGATTCGCGAAAGTGGGTTGACGAGGCTCGGGTGCCGGCCGGCGGGAGGCGCGGCGCATACTGGCGTCGCCAGAGGTCCCCATCGTAAGCGCCGCGGGATCGCCGACGCTACGTGGCTGGCTGTCCAAAAGGCGAGTGTGGTGAAAGAAATGACTTGTTGCCGCGCGTATGCATGGTCACGCGAGGACGTCAGTCCGCGTCAGGGGACGGCCTTACGGGCTCGCCCCTTCGTCCCGACGGTCCCAGAATATGTCCTCGGGCAGTGGTATGAATCTTTCCTCTCCGGTCCTATAAAGCAGGCGCGCTGGGGCACTGTCGTTGTATAGCGCGAACGCAACGCCGCCAGAGGCTGTCTTCGCCGGGCCCAGCTCAGCCGAGAGATAGTCGCTCGACTGTAGAGGCGAGTAGATCAGCCCTCCGTTATCCTCGAGCCGGAAATCCCGATAGCTGACCGTCCGCCGCCCGGCGCTTGTGTCATTGGTGAATGAGAGCTCCAAATACACGATGTATTTGTCGTGCTTGGCGTGTTCATCTACGGCCGACTCTGACAGGATCCCGGCCGCGATCACGTCTTCCCCAACCAGGATCCGCTTTAGGTGGATGTGGAACGGGGACCTCGGATCCGTTCGGCGGGTATCGTCGAGCTTGGCCTGCTCACGGTGCGTATCGCGCGATGATTGGACCGGCTTCTCGTTCGTGTGGTTATTCGTAGCGGCCGGGCGCGCCTCCTCTCGCTTCAACCGCTGCGCTCCGTGTTCCCGCGTTTGGCCCACTCTCTGCGTACGCTGCTCACTGTCCGGCTGATCGTTTTCCAGTCCCCGGACGATCTCTCCCTCATGTTCGCCCGTCCGCGATTCCGCCTCACCAGCTCTAGCGGATCCAGGGACGTGGGACTTCCACTCGAAGTAGCCAGTAAGGAGCCCGCCTATGAAGAAGCCGACGACGGCCAGCGCTACGGGTCTGTTCACGATAGTACTCCGGCGACCAGACTTCTCTCCCTGCCCAGAGGGCCACAGTCACAAGAGCGCCTCACTTGGAGTCATGCAAGAGGCTCGACATCGCTCATGTCCCATAGTCCGAAGAGCCCTTCGTTCCGAGACAGCTCGTCGTCGAGATCGACGGCCAGAATTGCGACGTCGGTCCCCTGCAAGCGCAATCCCTCCATCGCCGCCACGGGGCCCCGGATCAGCTTGCGACCCACCGACGTGATGTTCTTAAGCGTACAAATGACGTTCGCGATTTCGACGCACTGGACGATCTCGGAATGTCGGCCGTCGTAGCGCATTGACGCGTGGTGAAAGCGGATGGCGTCTTGGACCGGCGCCGGAAACCGCCACTTTGCCGCTACGCGCGCTCCCAAGATGGTATGGTCAAACCCCAGACATTCGTGCTCGACCTCGGTCAAGGTCCGATCATCACGCAGCTCGTGAATCACTGTGCGAAACTCATAATGGACGTGCTGGTCGGCAAAGATGATGCCGATGTCGTGCAGTAACCCAGCGAGGAAGGCGTCCTGGAAGTTGGCCAGCTTCAAGCGGCTCGCGATCAATCGGGAGCAGACTCCCACCGCGACCATGTGGCGCCACAATTTGGTCCGCTGGTACGTGCCGATCGTGCCATCTTCATTGAAGACGGCGCACACCCAGGCGGTCATGGCAAGATCGCGGACCTGGCTGAATCCAAGGTAGCTGACGGCTTGTTGGATGTTCGTGATCTTCGACCGCAATCCGTGCGCAGCCGAATTCGCCACACGCAGCACACGCGCGCAGAGCGCCGGATCCCCCTCGACCACCGAGCTCAAGTCCACCGCCGCGGCCTCGGGGTCTCGCGCCACTTCCAGGGCCTTCAGGGCCACCTGCGGCACGCTGGAGACCTCGGTAATCTGATCGACGACCGCGTCGATCGATTCCGGCCGCATAGCTGTCTTGTCGTGTGCCGTCGGTGGTGCCGGCATCTCATAGTCCCGGCAGGAACTGCCGTGTCAGGTTAAACTGCTCGCGCTTATGCTCCCATCCAGCGGCGTCACGCCGCTTCCCCGTGGCAAGGTCACAGACTGAAACGGATCCTGATCAGCCGCGTTGCCCTACCGTACATCGAGCACGCGCGCCGCAGACTCCAATACCACATGCGTGAGATGGAGCACCGCATCGTCCCACCGTCCGATATCGCTCACGGCCGAGCGGTATCGCGACGTCAACGGCGTGCCGGCGACCCCACCTGCGCGGGCGCAGGCGATCGGTTCGATCTGCCAATTCCGTTGGCCGACGGGCGTTGTTCCGGCAGAATTGGCTCGCGCGGCTGTGAGGGGACTGGCGCTAACGGCCCACGCTCAGTGGGGCATCCTGCTGGCCGACTGGGGCTGCAGCAGCTAGAGGTACCCCCTAAGTGAGGATGTCCCATCGCCAGTTGAAGGTGGGATGGCGACCCCGATGTTCATACGCTACCCAACCTTCCTTCGCTGGGCAATCTTCTCGGTTTCCGGCGGGCCGTCCAGGTACGCTCCCAGCATCCATAACTGCTGGTATCCCATGATCCGACGGAACGATTTCTCCGTGGTCAACCAGGCCGTCGCCACCCAACGCAACACCATCGCACCGTCCCGCCAATGGCTTACCCGACCGGTTCGTTGGCGTACGCCGGAGTGCGGCGACTCGATCACGTTGGTGGTGCACAGGCAGCGCCGCAGCGTGGCCGGCAAGCCCAAGCGATTCACGGTAAACGTCTCGGCCAAACCCTCACGCAGACTGGCCGCGGCCGACGGGTGTTCCTTTTCGAGCATCTTGGACAGCTTCGATGGTAGCCCGCCCGGCGACATCGATCAGCTCGTCGACGGCCAGCTCGGCCTGCTCGATCAGCTTGAGCATCGGGAGCAGGAGTTGGCCTTCCTTGCTGAGAAACTCAGCCAAGGCTCGTCTGTCGGAACGACTCGCAATCTGATAGTCTTTCTTCATGGCGGCTACTTTCGATTGAACGAACACGATCCAAATCCTACCGCGATCGGCAGGACGGAGCCGCCATCCTTCCTTCAACCTTCAACTACGAGCGGGACAGCCTCCACCGCACCTCGCCGCTATCACAATGTCGAGATGACCGTCCGGGGTGTGATCGTACGCGTCGGTCCCCATGTCGGCGATGCCCACGTCCGTCGGGCCGCCCATGCCCCCCACGTAGACCGCCGCGCGCACCAGCCCGTCCTGGGGGTCGTCCCAGTCCTGGGTGTTCCGAAACACAGTAATGCTGCCATACAGCACGTCGTTGGCCACGACGACCTCAGGATAGCCGTCGTTGCCGATCAAATCGCCAATCGCCAGGCCCGTCGGGTTGCTGGTCATGCAGCCGCCGTTGTCCTCGTCCACTGTGCAGAAGGTCGCGGGTGACTTGAAGACCGGCGGCTTCGGTTGGCCTTGGGCGAGCGCTGCGGCGGGATACAGAGCGGCAACGCAGAGCACCGCCGCCGCGAGCAAGCTGACGACGTTTTGAAGGTGAGAATACTGCCGCTGACGGCTGAGAGATTTGAATGCATGCATCTCTGGTCTCCTTCTTTAGATGCCAAACGAGGTTCAGGTTTTCAACTCAACTAGGGGCAAGTGACGCCCGACCCGGATCAGGCGGCCCGCGGGGCAGGTGCAAGCGCTGTCGTCCGGCGTAGTTGGGCAGGACCCACGCGCGAGGCAAGGCGGGGAATCGCTTGTCGCGCGCGTTGGGGGGCGCACAGGCGGTGACACTGGCCCCGGCGTCGCGACGCAAGTGCAGACACCAGGAATCGGGCGAACTCGCGTGAGACCTGCCGCCTGGGCTCCAGCCTTGGAAATGCGCCGCCGAACCCTCCATGCGCGCCGCCCTTCAGAATGCCTCGCGTTACCCAGGTACTGACGATTCTCCGACACCCGGGGGGGCAATCACGTAAAGACCCCAAATCCTGGGGATCACCGGATTGGGAAGCCGGCCGGTGGCTTGGAACGAGCGCTGGTCACGTTCGCCCGCGTCGCGGGTTGCACGCGGGCCGGCCGGGGTGGGTCAAGCGGGCCGCGGGCCGACTTTGACACCCCCACGCCTGAATCCCTACAATCCAGGTTTCGACGCCCACTGCTTCTCTCGACCGCCGCGGAAAACTGATAGGCCAATGGAGCTGACGCTTTCACAACTGTGCCAGACGCTCGAACAGCACGGCATGAAGCCGGTGTTGCGCGGCGACGGCCAGCGGCTGATCCGCGGGGTGGCCACCCTCGAAGAGGCCCAAAAAGGCCAGATCTCCTTCCTCTCCAACCCCAAGTACGAGCGCATGCTGGCCACGACGGGTGCCTCGGCGGTCGTGCTCAAGCCGGACGTGGACGCCCCCGACCAGCTCGACCTCATCCAGGTCGCGGACCCATACGCCGCCATCACCGCGCTGATCGTGCGGCTGTACGGGTACCGGCGGCATCGGCGCGTGCCGCCCGAGCCCTCGCAAACCAATATCGCACCCAACGCCCGGCTGGGCGAAAACCCGACGATCCACGCCGGCGTGACTATCGAAGAAGACGTCGTCATCGGGGACAACGCGGTCATCTATCCCGGCTGCTACATCGGCCCCCGTTGCCGGATTGGCAATAACCTGATCCTCTACCCCAACGTCGTGATCTACGAAGACGCCATCATCGGCGACCGCGTCACCATCCACTCCGGCACCGTGGTCGGCAACGACGGCTTGGGATATGCCCCGGTGGACGACAAGTGGGTGAAAATCCCGCAGATCGGGATCGTCGAGATCGGCGACGACGTCGAGATCGGCTCGAACTGCTCGATCGACCGGGCCACGCTCGGCAAGACCAGCATCGGCTCCGGCACAAAACTCAGTAACCTGATCGCTGTCGGACATGGGGCCCAAATCGGCGAAGACTGCCTGCTCGTCGCCCAGGTCGGCCTGGCCGGCTCGGTGCAAGTCGGCCGGCACGTCACCATGGCCGGACAGGCCGGTGTCGTCGGCCACGTCCACATCGGCGACAACGCGACCATCGGTGCCAAAGCCGGCGTGACCCACAACGTGGCTGCCGGCGAGACCGTTCTCGGCCAGCCGGCCATCCCCATTGCCGAGATGAAACGGCGCTTGGCCCACATCGGCCGCCTGCCGGAGCTGCGACAGACGGTCAAGAAGCTGGAGAAGCAGATCGCGGAACTCGAAGCCCGCCTGGAAGAGTTCCAGAGCGTTCAACTCCGCAGCGCGCGTGAGCAATAAGCAGGTTGGGCACCGGTCCGGTTGGGAGCCAGGGTGTGGGCCAGGAACTCCGCAAAGTGCAGCCCGGCGTTCCGAACGTGCGCATCGCCCGCTGGCGACGCGCCGACTGGCTCTACAGACTCAACCGCCTGTTGCTCTATCTGACCATGCTCTCATACGTGCCCCTAATCCTCGCCTGCGTCGGCGGAATTCTCTACGGCGCGTACTCGCTGACCGCGCTGCTAGTTCGGTATTGGATGGGGGGCGTTCACGCCGCCTGGGGCGCAGGCGTGTTCCTCGTGGATCTGTTCGCGCTGGGTGCGACGCTGTTGCTGCTATGCGGTCTACTGCCCCTGTTCTTTCGTGAGGTAGACACACTCACGCCAGATCATCGCCTCGATTTGCGACAACACCCGCGTCTTCTCGCGCTGATCACGCGCCTGTGCAGGCGGCTGGACCTTAGCGCCCCGGAGGCGTGCTATCTGTGGCCACTCGACGACACCGGCATCGCTGACCTGAGGGTGCGTAGCGAGGACGGTCGGACGACGTCAAAGATCAGAACGCTTGTGCTCGGTGCCGCCTTTGTCGTGCAGACGCGCATCGACGAGTATGCCACGCTCGTCTGTCACGAACTGGCCCACGCCGCAACGGGCGACACCCGCGTGCACAAGATCACCAAGCGTTTCTTCACGTCGCTGGCTACGCAGGTCGCGGCATTCTCCGAGAACGAACCGGAGGAGAGACCGGGCATCCTACAATCGCTCGTATATTACCTGCTGCTCGGATACTTCCACTTGTTTGCCCTCCTGCACGAAGCGGACGCGCGCTATCGCGAGCTACGCGCCGACCGTATCGCCGCGGAGATCTGTGGGCCACAAAACGTACGCAATGTGCTGATCAAGACCCATCTGGTCGGGCAGCTCGACGAGTTGAGCGTCTCGAGGCTGTGGCAGCAATTCTGCGAGCGGGGACAGGACATCCGCAACCTGTATCGCGAGCATCGGCGCCGATGGGAGCAGTTGCCCGCGCGCCGGCGCCAGAAGGCCGAGAGCGAGATGTTCATGCAGACCACCTCCGTCTGGCACAGCCATCCGTGCCTGGCCGAACGCGTCCGCAACCTGGCCGATGTCGAGACGCACGAGCTGACTGCGGCTGCCCCGGCGACCACGCTCTTCTGCCATTGGGAAGTCCTCGAGGAACGGATGACCCAGAAACTGATGACGGCCGGCCGGGAGCAGTACCAGGCTTGGCTGAGGCAGTTGGACATCGAGGCTCGCGGGGGCCGCGGCGGCCCTCTGGCCGACGGAGATACGCCGTGGATCTGGTGAACAGCCTGGCCGACCACACGCCGAGCAACTAACGCTTCTACGAATCGGGCGATCGCAGTATGCTACGGATGGATTGGGACGGGCGATGGCCAGTCGAGTACTAGGCTGGCTCCGCTTAGCTGAATTCGGGTCCGCCACCGCCAAAGCGCTAGGTCACCCGCCCAACGGATGGCGACTGCGTGACTGGGGCACCAACGATGTGGCGCGCACGGGTGCTAATATTGATCGTCTCGGGCGTATCGCTGGGCTGCGAGTGGGCGGAGGTAGGCCCCGCAACAGCGGGGCCCACCGCGAGCGGCGCGACGCCGACTGATGACACCGGCAATCGCCTGGCGCACCAGATGAAAGGCTACGAGCTTTACTGCTGGCAACAGGACGGTAGCTACCACTTCACGCTTCTCCCTGGCACAAATCGGAACAAGCTCCCGGGCGAGGTGTTTGTCTCTCCAGAGGAAGCTTCCCGGAACACATCGGGACTCACGATCACGGTCGTCGGGCTGAGCGCAGTCCTCGCAGAAATCGCGCGTTTGCCGTCTGACGAGCTGTTGGTGGTCTACGCGGTGCGCTACCCTCCGACCGACGAACTCGAGTACCTCCAGGCTCCCGAAGACGTTGCGTATGCTCTTCGGGACGAGGCCGAAGAACTTGGAGTGAGGGTGCTGGGGTTACCGTGACCCACCAACAATCCACGCTTGGCCTGATCGCCGGTGAGGGCGAGTTGCCCAAGCTGGTCGCGGCCGGGGCGCGGCGGGCGGGGCGGCGCGTCGCGGTCGTCGCCCTGCGCGGCTGCGCGGACCCTGGCTTACGGGCCTGGGCCGATTCGTTCCGCTGGCGTGGCGTGGCCCGACTGGGCGGGTGGATCCGCGCGCTGCGGCGGGCCGGCTGCCGCGAGATCGTCATGGCCGGCCGCGTACGCAAGGCGGCCATGTTCGCCCGCCCGCGCTGGCTCCAATGGTTGCAATACCTCCCCGACCTGACCAGCATACGCGTGTGGTACCTGCACGCCCGTGACAAGCGCAACGACACGCTGCTGGGCGCGGTCGCGGACGAGTTGCAGCGGCGAGGGCTGACCTTGATCGATTCCTCGCG
>Ga0307380_10013582_pt1 | contig 10050 bp, 5 predicted proteins | sample UN3MG_FD_202239 | JGI IMG/M metagenome (GOLD analysis project Ga0307380, IMG submission 202239) | Soil microbial communities from Risofladan, Vaasa, Finland - UN-3 | ecosystem: Environmental > Terrestrial > Soil > Coastal area > Acid sulfate soil | place: Finland: Risofladan, Vaasa | collected...
TATATTAAAATGGATTCCAATTTTCAATAATGCCAGTTTTCGATCAGGAGAAAGTAGATCGACTCAAACAGATCCTTAAGTGGCATTCAAGAGGTATCACCATATCAGATCTCGCCACCAAAATGGAAATGAATCGGAATCTGGTAGCAAAATATCTTGATATCCTTCTCGTTTCCGGCCATGTGGAAATGCAGGTTATGGGTGCTGCAAAGGTATACTTCCTCTCTCATCGGGTCCCTATCTCATCGATGCTGGAATACTCTAATGATATGCTTATCATTCTTAACTATGAGAGAAAAATCATCCAGGTCAATGAACCGCTTCTTGCGCTGGTTAATGAAAGGAGAGAAGCACTCGTAGGCAGGAACATCAAAGACCTGGATCACCCCTTCCTTAACGCTATTCCAATTACCATACCCTCCAAAGACACCGAATCTACCCACGAAACGGTAAGTGAAATTGAATGTACCCATGAGGAAAAGAAACGCCATTACAAAGTAAGACAGGTACAAACGGCATTTGAAGACGGGAGCAGGGGTATTACCCTTATCATCGAAGATGTTACGGCTCATATCACATACCAGGAGACACTGGAGCTCAACGAAGCCAAATACCGCGGCATCGTAGAGGACCAGACCGAGTTTATTACGCGATTCCTGCCTGACGGAACTCTCGTTTTTGTCAATGACGCATACGCCCGGTATCTTGGGAAGAATAAGGCGGATCTCCTTGGCAGACCAGGTATCCCCGATATTGATAATAATGATATAGCTGTTATGAACCAGTGCATCCAGTCCCTGGATATCCAAAACCCTGTTAAAACCTTTGAATGCAGGATCCACCGTTCAAGCGGGGAGATTCGGTGGAACCTGTGGACCGTGCGTGTGCTGTTTGATGATAACAAAAAACCCATTGAATACCAGGGTGTTGGAAGAGACAACACAGAAAAACGTGAGGCCGCAACGAGGATTAACCAGTATGTCAGGGATATGGAATTCCTGTCCCGGAAGGCACTGGAGTTCGTTGAGCTTTCTGCTGACGCTGATATTTTTCAGGCAGTCGCACAGGGCCTTTCCGAAATTATCCCTGATGCATTAATTACTGTTAATTCAATTGATGCAATACCTGGTTCCCTCACCGTCAGGTCTGTCCTGCCCAGCCGTGACAGAGAACTCCTCATGAAATATCTCGGAACTGATTTGCAGGGATTCCAGTTCAATATTAATTTATTGCCAGAAGAACAAAAGATGAAATTTTTCAGTGGATTAAAGGAGAGAAAACTTGTGCATATCGAAGAAAACCTGCACACAATTTTTTTCCGGCAGGTTCCCCAGAATACCTGCGACCTGATAAGGGCTGGTCTTGACCTGGAAGATGAACTGTACACTATCGGGCTGACAAGACACGGGATTATCTTTGGGAACGTTTCTTTTTCGCCACGAAAAGGTGAAAAAGTAACCAACGTATCGATCATTGAAATGTTTATCCGGCAGGCTTCGATTGTATTACACCGGAGACTCACTGATGATGCGCTGAAATCAAGTGAAAAATTATACCGGAGCGTGATCGAAAATATCCAGGATGTTTTTTATCGTTCCGATAAGGATGGAATTCTTACAATGGCAAGCCCGAGCTGGGCAAGGCTTCTCGGATATGATTCCCTTGACGACTGCATCGGTTACAATATCGCTGATAAATTCTATTTTGAGCCTCAAAAACGAAATGAATTTCTCGATGCTGTCTACCGGAATGGGTCAGTCAGTGATTATAAAGTTACATTAAAGTGCAGGGATGGAAGTCCCTTCTACGTCTCTACCAACAGTCACCTGTATTATGATGAGTCAGGTACATTACTCGGCATAGAAGGAATTTTTCGTGATATCAGGGAGTCACATGCAGCAGCGGAAAAAATACAACATCATATCAAACAGATTGAATTTTTTTCCCGGAAACTCCAGGAGTTTATCGAACTGCCTCCGGAATCTGACATCTTTTATGCAATTGGTGCAGGCCTTCATGAAATGCTCCCCCAGGCGGCAATTTTTATCAACTCCTATGTTCAGGATTCGGACACCCTGATGGTACGGGCAATTTTCAGTGAGAATAATCATGAAATTCTAAGAAAAACTATAGGAAAAGATCTTACCGGGACGATTATTCCCGTCGATGATGCAACACCATTAAAAGACGTGATGACAGGAAAAATCCACAGAACCCACAACCTTCATACTATTCTCTTTCAGCACCTCCCGGCCGATACCTGCGCCACGATCGGGAAATCCCTTCATCCCGGCGAGTTCTTTTCCATCGGACTGATCTGGCAGGATTTGTTTTTGGGTAACATGATATTTGCTCTCAAAAAAGGGGAGACAATTGAAAATGCTTCTCTGATAGAAACCTATGCCCGGGCAGCATCGATTGCACTTGAGAGAAAGATTGCAGAAGATACACTAAAAGAAAGTGAGGAGATCTTTTCCAGTGTTGCACAACAAGTGCCAGTTCCCATTGCAATTATTGAACCTTATGGTACATACCGATACGTAAATCTGAAGTTCATTGAGACCTTCGGGTATGATCTCAACGATTTTAAAACAGGAAGAGAATGGTTTTCACTGGCATATCCGGATCCGGAATACCGCAAACACGTTATCGCCACGTGGAAATCAGATCTCAAAGCATCCAAAAAGGGTCATGAACGACCTGAGACGTTTACCGTAAGGTGTAAAAATGGCGTTGACCGTGAGATTATATTTCGCCCGGTTACTCTCTCGGATAATAAACAGTGCATAGTGTATGAGGATATCACCAATAAAAAACAGATCTCATAACTACGTCAGGAATTCCTGCATGAACTGGTTGATATTATCGATTTTTTACCGGATCCGAGCTTTGTAGTCGCTGTGGATCATTTACATGGCACAAATCCATTATCCTTTCGTTGAATGAACCCCTCTTCTTCAAGATCACATAATATCCTTTTTGTCCGCTGACGATCTTCAGGAACACGGGCGATGATCTCCTCTTCTTCAAGGAAGTGATCTTTCAGCACTATTTTTAAGAGTGCCCCGCGGATTTTCCGGTCAGAACCGTCGAAGGCAGATTGCCTGGTATAATGAACACTCCGCCGGTTAGGGTTGGGAACCGTCTTTTTCAGCGCTGATCCAAGGTCCATCAATGCCCAGTACCATACGCGGGGATTTTTTCGCAATAATGCTTTTTTTACGAGCGGGAGAATGTCTCTGTCGCTTACTCTGTCTGTGCCGCTAAAGAAAAAGTGAATAAAGACCCTGCGAATATTGGTCTCAATGAAGACAACGGGCATATTGAACGCGAATGCTGCGATTGATGAAGCAGTTGCCCTGCCAATGCCCGGAAACGTTGCGAGGATATCCACATCAGCCGGAAGAATACCATTGTATTCGGTCATAACCCGGATGGCACATTTCTGTAACGCGATCGCCCGCCGGTTGTAACCCATACCCTGCCAGACGGTGAGAACGTTACCAAGCGGTGCAGCGGCAAGTGCTGCAAAGTCCGGGAATGCACGGATAAATTCCGGAAATTTCGAATTGACCCGTTCTACCTGTGTCTGCTGGAGCATAATCTCCGAGACGAGGATCTGATAAGGATCTGTAGTATTTCGCCAGGCCATGTCCCGACCGTACTGCTCGTAGTGCGACAGCACCATCTGCCGGAATGCCAGAATGCCAGGGCTGGAACTATCAGTAAGGGAAAATTGAGGTCCGGTATGATACAGGGTTTCCTGAACTGAATTTTTCATGATTCGTAAGCCCGGTCAAAATTTTCAGGCCCGATCCCTACCGTATGATCACGACCACTCATAATCATTCAGGTAATGGCAACACCGATGACGGGGGATGCAGGGTGTACCAGAAAATTACGGTCATTCAGGTACGTTTAAACATAGTGTCGAGATCGGCACGCGTGAACCTTACCATCGTTGGTCTTCCATGGGGGCAGGTAAACGGGTTTTTGGTGTGTCTGATCTGGTTTACGATGCGCTGGCACTGTTCCTTTGTGCAGACAGTTCCTGCCTTGATTGCACCCCTGCATGCGATAATGCGGGTAATCTTTTCACGGTTGTTTACCGCACGTACCGGCTCTTCACTGACAAGATCACTCACGATCTCATCGATCATGGTCGTATCCTCGAGTTTCCCTAAGACCACCGGAATTGCCCGGACAAGGAAGGTATCCCTGCCGAATTCTTCAAGAACAAAACCTTCCTTTGCAAGTGCAGGTAAAAGATCAAAAAGAATTGCTGCCTCCTGTGCAGTCCGGTGAAGGATAGCCGGAACTATGAGCTCCTGTGAACGATGATCCCCTCCTGTTCGTGCAATGACCTGTTCATAGAGAATGCGTTCGTGAGCAGCATGCTGATCGATCATGACAAGTTCACCATTTTCCGTTGTGGTCAGGATGTAGATCCCCCCAAATTGCCCGATAACCTCCATAACCGGAAGTTTTGCATCGACCGGTACAACCCCGGTGGTAAGCTCTGTCTGCCGCAGCTGGCGGTCGGTTGTAACGGTGCCTGCATGCGTGGATTCGCTGACTCCGTACGATGCCGGTGTGGTGAGATCATAGCGCATCCCTGATTCTATTGCGGCTTCCGTACGGGGGTCCCCCCTGGGTAATGATGACGGGGACCTGACTGCGGGAATCAGGTCGTGGCTGAGCAACGCAGTGTTAACCGATTCGCGGATTGCCAGTACAATCTCTTTTTCCCGGGAAAGGCGGACCAGTTTTTTTGTCGGGTGTACATTTACATCGACAAGTCCTGTATCAATCTCTAAGGAAAGGAAAGCAACCGGGAACCGCTCCTTGGGGAGCAGGGTGCCATACCCCTCTTTGATGGCCCCGGTGATTACGGATGAAGATACATATCGCTGGTTGATTGCTATCATCATCCGGGATGGGTCTTTCCTAGAGAGGGAGGGGCGTGATATATAACCGGAAATCTTAATAAACGGAAGAGTCGTGCTCACCGGAATAAGTTCCTGTACAACATTGCTGCCATAGAGGCGGGCAATGGTATCAAGTATCCGGGGGGATCGATCCGTTACGAGATGCTCGTTTTGATCGGTGAACAAACGAAATGAGATCTCTGGATGGGCAAGGCAGATACCTTCCAAAAGCGCGTGAATATGTGAGATTTCGGTGTTTTTGCTCTTCTGGAATTTTTTTCGTGCCGGCGTATTAAAAAACAGGTCTTCTACAAGCACCGTGGTCCCTTCCGGTGCCCCGGTATCTCCCGTCTCTTTTATTTCCCCTGCCTCAATTACAACTTTTGTCCCCGCAACAACTCCCGTACCATGAGGTCGTGTGGTCAGGGTGACCCGGGAGACAGCGGCGATGCTGGCAAGAGCTTCTCCGCGAAATCCAAGAGTATGGATATGGAAAAGATCATCGATCCGGGTAATCTTACTTGTTGCATGGGGAGTGAAGGCAAGCAAAGCGTCGTTAAGATACATGCCGCATCCATCATCAATGATCCGGACACTCACAATTCCTTCTGCTGATGATACAATATCGATACGAATTGCATGGGCCCCGGCATCAATTGCATTTTCCACAAGTTCTTTTACTACCGATGCAGGACGCTCGACCACTTCACCTGCAGCGATCTGGTTGACGGTTGCCGGGTCAAGGATGTGGATCGGAGAAAAATTATGATTATTCTTCATGCTTACCCTTCATTATTCTCCAGCATCTTTCGTAACTCTGCTATCTTTGCAAGCGCCTGCAGGGGCGTCATCTCATCAGGAGTGATACGGGCAAGTTCATCGAGCGCCGGGTGTTGTACTGCGGTTTTTGTTGTGCTGTCATTATCGATAAGAAGGACCTGGGTATACCGCTGGGGGCGGGTGCCGGCAGGGACGTCGCGGTTCATGGTCTCAATGAGAATACTCTCGGCACGCCCGGTCACTTTTTTGGGGATACCGGCAAGCCGGGCGACATGGATACCGTAACTCTTATCCGTTGCACCGGGTATGAGCTTGCGCAGGAAGACCACCTCATTTTTTGTCTCTTTTACCGCAAAATGATAATTTTTAGCCCTTTTTAGTACCCCTTCCACCTCAATGAGTTCATGGAAGTGCGTAGCAAAAAGTGTTTTTGGCCCGGCACCTGCCCGCCCGTGCAGGTATTCGAGCACGGCCTTTGCAATTGAGCACCCGTCACCGGTGCTTGTTCCCCTGCCAATCTCATCAAGGATAACAAGGCTCCCTGAGGTCACATTATTGAGAATGTTTGCAAGTTCAAGCATTTCAACAAAAAACGTGCTCTGACCGCTGGCGAGATCATCAAATGCCCCGACGCGGGTGAAGATGCGGTCAAGAATGCCAATACTCGCGTGCCGGGCGGGGACAAAACTTCCTGCCTGGGCCATGATACAGATGAGTGCCACTGCCCGCATATACGTAGACTTTCCTGCCATGTTTGCACCGGTGATGATCATCACCTGGGTACCGGAACTGGCAAGATCGGTATCGTTGGGAACGAAGTTTCTTAAAAGCCCCTGTTCGACAACCGGGTGTCTCCCGTCACGGATGGTTATCGCATCACTGGTATTCAGGTGCGGGCGTACGTAATCATGGGTCTGTGCAATCTCAGCAAGTGCCGCAGAGACGTCAAGAACAGCAATGCCACCGGCAATTGCCTGGAGATCGCAAATTACGCTACGAAGGGCTTCAATAATTCCCGACCAGAGTTCGCGCTCAAGTGCAAGGACACGCTCATCCGTATTGGTGATAAGTGTCTCTTTTTCCTGCAGCTCGGGAAGCGTATAGCGCTCGCCCGTTGCTGTTGTCTGGCGGCGCTGGTAATGGGAAGGCACGAGATGAAGATTTGGTTTTGTAATATCAATGTAGTAACCAAAGACCCTGTTGAACCCGATCTTGAGGGATTTGATACCGGTCAGTTCCCGTTCTTTTTTCTGGAGTTCAATGATCCAGTCCTTTCCCGAATGGAGTACTCCTTTGATGGAATCCAGTTCTTTTGAATAACCGGGCCGGATTACTCCCCCGTTGCGTGCAATAACGGGAGGTTCTTTGACAATTGCGTTCCGTATAAGGTCGATACTATCCGGTAAATCATGAAGATTTTTCAGAGCGTCGGCAATATAATGCGGGATATCCCCCGTTTTGCCATCCTGTATCGTGCTCCTGATTGAGGGGAGGGTTGAAAGCGAGTCTGCAAGCGCGATGAGATCCCGGGGTCCTGCATTCCCGTATGCAACCCGCGCCGCAATTCTTTCGATATCAGCGCAGCGGACAAGAAGGCTCCTGAGTGAAAGTCGCACGGGTGTATGTACGATTAAAAAATCAATCGCATCCAGTCGTTTGTTTATTTCTTCGATATCGGTGAGCGGACGTGAGAGATGACGGTTGAGCATACGGCTTCCCATCGGTGTTTTTGTCAGGTCAAGACAGGATAACAGTGTCGCCCCTTTTGTTTCACTTCGGATGCTTTCTTTCACTTCAAGGTTGCGCAGCGTGATCGCGTCGAGCATCATGCCCTGCGCAGCTGAGCGCAAAAAAAGACTGGTGATCTGGGCAAGAGAAGAGTTCTGTGTCTCTTTTGCGTACGCAAGAGCTGCACCTGCCGCACCGATTGATGCAGGGAGCCCGTCACACCCATAGCCGGCGAGTGACGCGACACGGAAGTGCTCCATAAGGGTACGCCGCGCCCGCTGTTCGGAGAAATCCTCGTCTTTAAGAATGGTGACAACAACCCCCCGCTCACGGATACGTTCCTTCAGCTTGTCCGGAACTGCTGACGGAACTATGCATTCTGCCGGGCGGTACCGGGCAATCTCTGAGAGAATATTCTCAAAACCATGATCGTGATCGATGGAGGCGACAAAAAACTCCCCGGTCGAGATATCGAGAAGTGCAATTCCCCAAAGATTATTTTTCAAATCGGGACAGAGTGAGAGCAGGGAGGATGAGGCCGAAGAAGAAAGCATGGCAGAGTCGATCACGGTGCCGGGGGTGATCACGCGAACCAGCTCGCGTTTCACAATTCCTTTGGTGTTTTTTGTATCCCCCACCTGGTCGACAACGGCTACCTTGTAACCCTTGCCAACCAGTTTGGCGATATACCCGTCCGCGGCATGGTAGGGCACACCCGCAAGGGGGATCCGGTTATCGCCGCTTTTTGAACGCGAGGTGAGAACAATTTCCAGTTCCCGGGAGATGAGTTCCGCATCACGTTCAAATGTCTCATAAAAGTCACCGATACGGAAAAACAGGATGGTATCCGGGTGCTTTTCCTTGATCTCCCGGTACTGCCGCATCACGGGGGTGAGACGGGCACCATTTTCAACCACTTCTGAAAGTTGTGCGGGAGAATCACGTGTCATGTATGCAGAAAAATAGCCTTCCGGATCAATTAATACCGATCTTATCGCCATGCCCGGACTGTATCAGAAATGGTTGTGCACATACCAGATCATAAGAGGAACGGAGATTACCAGTGCGATGATGCCAAACACAAGACCCAGGGCAAAACCAATCCCGACAAGCAGGGTGATTTCCTCAAGAACGCTCACCGCAAAAGGTATGCCACTCCAGAGAATCACCAGGCCTGCAAGGGTAATGATGCCGATGCCGATCGCTGCATTCCTGATATCCTGGGAACTTGGTGCAACCGAAAGGACAAGACTGAGAGTCAGGTAAAGGTAGACAAGGAACCACGCATTGAACCGGACAAAAAGATTCCGGGTAAACATTTCCACAATTCCCCTGCCGAGTCCCAGCACGGCATCCATCGAACCGACACTGGAGGGCAGCGGGGGCAGCGCGCATCCGAGATATTGCGAAAATACCCAGGTACATCCCGCGAGCACGAGGGGAATACAGAACAGCGGTGCCGAACTGATTACGACATGACCCAGCCAGGGAATTTTCGGCGACGAATAGGTGACCGAGCCGCCATCCCGGGAAAAGAGCACGACCTTTTTGATCGTTGCACCGGTAATGAAGCACCCGAGAACATGCGAACATTCGTGGATTATTACTCCGGGAGCCTTTATGAAATAATAAAAAACCCGGACCGGCATGGCTTGTGCCCAGAGAACGTCCAGCGTCATGGATATGAGCATGACGACAATGCCCGTTGCGATGACAAGAAGGAATGCTTCGGCCTGCATGGATGGTCAGGATTTTCCTGTGGTGTTTGGATCTGCCACACACATAAGCGCAGCGTTTTTGTGATATGATACTTCTGAAAGTCTCATTATCTTTCGCTGCCTATGAGCAGGTATGACACCGGAACAACGTTTGCCCAATCAGGGTCCCGGTTCACCTGAAAAACACTATAACCGGCTCATCCACGAAAAGAGTCCTTACCTTCTCCAGCACGCAGGAAACCCGGTTGACTGGTATCCCTGGGGAACCGAAGCGTTTGCCCGTGCGGAGAGGGAGAATAAACCCGTCTTTCTTTCCATTGGTTACGCCACCTGTCACTGGTGCCATGTCATGGCGCATGAATCTTTTGAAGACCCCGTTATTGCCGACTTACTGAATAAGGATTTCATCAGCATCAAGGTGGATCGTGAAGAACGCCCGGATATTGACAGCATCTACATGTCAGTCTGCCAGATGATGACCGGCCAGGGAGGGTGGCCGCTCACTGTTATCCTGACACCGGAAAAAAAGCCGTTCTTTACAGGAACATACATCCCAAAAGAAAGCCGGTTTGGGATGACCGGTCTTATGGACCTTCTTCCCCGTATCACCAGATCCTGGCAGGAGCGGTACAACGATCTTGTTGCATCCGCAGAGGAAATTGCAGCTGCACTTCATCAGGAACAACAATCATATGACGAGGATATTCCGGATATTTCACTACTTCATCAGGGGTATGATGAACTGGTGCTGCGATTCGATGCAGAGCATGGAGGGTTTGGGCGTGCACCAAAATTCCCTGCGCCGCATACACTCCTTTTCCTGTTACGGTTCTGGAAGCGGACGGGCACTACCCGGGCGCTTACCATGGTGGAAAAGACACTCGGTGCAATGCGCA
>Ga0307380_10013584_pt1 | contig 10050 bp, 6 predicted proteins | sample UN3MG_FD_202239 | JGI IMG/M metagenome (GOLD analysis project Ga0307380, IMG submission 202239) | Soil microbial communities from Risofladan, Vaasa, Finland - UN-3 | ecosystem: Environmental > Terrestrial > Soil > Coastal area > Acid sulfate soil | place: Finland: Risofladan, Vaasa | collected...
GGGCATACCCTACCAGGACGATAGCGGCCGCTTCGCCGATTTTCACAGCCTCCGGCATACGACCGGGAGCCTGCTGGCGGCAAGCGGCTGTCATCCCAAAATAGCACAGTCGATTATGCGGCATCGGGACATCAACCTGACCATGACGCGATACACCCATACGCTTGTCGGGCAGGAAGCCGCAGCCGTGGCCAACTTACCCGATTTTTCGTTACCGAGCAGCCAAAGTCAGAAGGCCATGAAAACCGGAACGGACGAAAACGACTTGGCGCGTTGCTTGGCGCTTTTGGGCGGACAACATGGGATAGCGGTGGACTTCCCTGGACAGACGGACCGCGTTGGCGATAGCAAAAACGCGGTTTTCAACGCGCCCGAAGGGATTCAAACCTGCGCTCGGCGGCCAGCGCGGCCGCCGCACTGACGTGGCTCTGGAGTTGTTCGCCGAGGTGCCCCAGCGCCTGCATAACATCCTCGACGGATTCAATCAGCGTCGCTCCCTCTTTGATCAACTGGTGTGCCCCCTTGCTCAGGGGCGAATCAATTTTCCCGGGCACCGCCATCACCTCCCGATTGTAATCCAAAGCCGCCTTTGCTGTTATCAACGCCCCGGAACGCAGGGCGGCTTCGATAACGATGGTTCCAAGAGATAGCCCGGCGATGATTCTGTTACGCGGCGGGAAATTCACCGCCAGAGGCTCGTACCGCAAGGGCAGCTCGCTGATGCACGCCCCGGACCCGGCGATCAGCACGAACAGTTTGTCATTCTCCGGGGGAAAGATATTGGCCAGGCCGCAGCCCTGCACCGCTATCGTTCGGCCCCCGGCGGACAAGGCGCCCTGGTGTGCGGCCGTGTCGATGCCGCGCGCCATCCCCGAACAAACGGTAAAGCCGGCTGAGGCTAAGAAATGGGCGAATCGTGAAGCCTGCTCCTGGCCGTACAAACTGCAATGCCGCGAGCCCACTATAGAAACGGCCAGGTTGTCCTGACGGGTAAGACTTCCCTTGACATAGAGAACCGGCGGCGGATCGTAAATCCGCCTCAGCACGGGCGGATAGCGCTCATCCTCCAGATGAACGATCCAGACTCCGAGTTTCTGTGCCAATTCCACCTCGCCGGCGTCGTCGAATTTATCGCGGGTCGAGGCTATTCGCTCAGCCGTCTTGAAGCCGATCCCGTCGATTTTGGCCAAGCCGCTGACCGAAGCGCCCAAAGCCCGGTCCGCCGAGCCGAAATGCTGGATGAGCTTTACAAAAGTGACCGGACCGACGCCTTCGGCTCTTATCAGCTTGAGCCATTTCTCGATGTCAACCGAATTGGGCTGAACCTTTACCATTTTGACATTTAATCACGAAAGATAGGAACGCACAAAGAAAAACCGGCCTGGGAGTGTCGCGACCTTGAAATCCCGGCGGCAAAGGCTGAAATCGACCGTTTTTGGGAACAGAGCCGTGTTTTTCAATGGGACCTACGACCTCGCTCTTGAAGTTGGGCAAGTCCGATATTCTTCCAAGAGCCTCCTTTGCAGCCGCTATTCTTCTTGACTGGAGCCGGTGGATCTGGTATAAGCGAGATGAATAGAACAGTTGGCGGTATGTACTTGAGCTTCAGGATATGGCCTTGTTAATTGGCGGCTCATTTCAGGTCTGTGCAGAAGGAAGGAGGCACTCCAAGCCGTTGGGAAACTGTCCAAACGGCAGACCACTGATATCGACAGGCGAATAGACAGGCCATTATCCATCGGCATTATTTGGCTATTTTTGAAAGGCAGATGTCATGTTCAGAAGATTGCTTTGTCTGGTTTCTTTCGGTTTGGTGCTGGGACTGATGGGCGCGGCAGAGGCGGCTTTCGATACCGTAGGTGTGTACGACCCGGACGATGCTCCCCACCACAATCAAGTGGATCAAAGTGGCGCGTACGATAGCCATACGGGCAACGCCGGGCCTGAGAATGTTATCGATCTGGCAACATTTCAGGAACTCATCGGCCCTGCCTTTGCAGCCGATGCCGGAGGCGTAGTCAGTGGCGAAAGTCCGGACGATAGTCTGGGATCGGATGATATTGTCATCGCCAACTTTGGAGTCAACCGCACCAAGTCTGTGAGCTTTGCGAGCATCAGTGGAAACTTGGCATTTGGCAGTGGCGCAAGCGACGGCAATCGCTTACCAACATCCGGAAATAGGCGCTTTGCGAAAAGTAACACCGGGGAATTCGCATTCGATATCAGCCCAGTTGCTGGTGGTGCGCTGGGCGAGGTGATTACGTATTTCGCAGGGACGTTGCTTTATCGAGACAATCGCGATATGGACCCTCAGGTGACCGCGACCTTCAGCGGTGGCGGCACCGTAACAGCGATCGCGGACATGGCTATGAGTGCTCCCAGCAACTCCAAGGATACATTCTTCGGCTTTGTCGCGCCTCCGGGCGAAGGCATAGTGAATGTCACTTTCGATCTTGCTAATTACACCAATCTGGATGACATGGCTTTTATCACCTCTGCTTTTGTCGTGGTCTCAGAAGAAGCGTCTAATCCAAGCCCTCCTGATGGCGGAACAGACGCACCGCGAGATGTTGTCCTTAGCTGGACGCCTGGATATTACGCCGCGCCGGTCAATGGGCACAAAGTCTTCTTAGGTGAGAACATTAACGACGTCAAGAACGGTATTGGAGGTGTCTTCACGAGTATCAACAGCTACGCTCCTGGACGCCTTGATTTCGACACGGCTTACTACTGGCGTGTTGACGAGGTCAACAGCGTCCATCCGGATAGTCCATGGCCCGGCAGTGTCTGGAGCTTCACGACCGAGCCTGTGGGATATCCAATCGCCGTGGGGAGCATAACCGCCACGGCCTCCAGCAGCGATGTAGGCAAGGGTCCCGAGAACGCCGTGAACGGACTGGGGCTGGATGCGACCGGCTTGTTGCACAGCGAGGTAGGCAACACCATGTGGCTGAGTGACGGAGCCGGAGCCCAGCCGGCCTGGATCAGATTTGAGTTCGACAGGGTCTATAGACTTAACGAGATGTGGGTCTGGAACTCCAACGAAAGCCTGGAGAAGGTAATCGGCCTGGGATTCAAAGACGTTACAATCGAGTACTCGGCCGACGGAACGGAGTATGTGACACTGGGAACTACTCACGAGTTTGCCCAGGGCCCCGGTGCGCCCGGCTATGCACACAATACCACCGTTGATTTTGGCGGGGTAACTGCAAAGTACGTCAGGCTCACGCCCAACAGCAACTGGGGAGGATTCCTCAGCCAATACGGCCTCAGCGAGGTCCGCTTCTTCTATATCCCCGTCAATGCACGAGAGCCGAACCCCGAATCGGGAGCAGCGGATGTGAGTGTCGATGGCATCCTTGCCTGGAGACCGGGCAGAGAGGCGGCCCGGCACGATGTGTATTTGAGCACCGATGAGCAGGCTGTGATAGATGGCACAGCCCCGGCTGCTGCCGTGACCGACGCGAGCTACAGCCCGGCCCTCGATTTGACCAGCACGTACTACTGGCGGATTGATGAGGTCAACGATGCCGAGACGCCCACAATCTGGCAAGGGGATATTTGGAGTTTCTCAACGCCTGAATATCTTGTCGTGGATGACTTCGAGGCCTACAACGACATCAATCCGGGGCAAGAGGGCAGCAACAGAATATTTGAGGCATGGATTGACGGTTATGGAGTCGCGACCAACGGGGCGCTGGTGGGTTACGACCCTCCTCAACCTTCTATGGAGATGGTGACCGTTCACGGCGGCAAGCAGTCTATGCCGCTGTTCTACAGCAACACCGGCGGCGCCACGTACTCAGAGGCCGCACACACGTTGGCCGCTCCGCAGGATTGGACCAAGTATGGTATTCAAACATTGGTGTTGTACTTCCACGGCACTCCGGGCAACACCGGGCAGTTGTACGTGAAGGTCAACGGCGTCAAGGTGGCCTATCCCGGCGACGCGGCGGACATAGCGAAACCACCGGCGAAACCACCGTGGCAGCAGTGGAATATTGACCTTGCATCGTTGGGCGTGAACCTCCAGAGTGTCACGACGCTGGCTATTGGTATTGAAGGCAACGGCGCCGGCGGTACCTTGTACGTGGACGACATTGTGCTGTATCGCCTGGCTCCTCCGAAACCTGCCGAGGAGATATACATTGAAGCCGAAGCAGCGACCCCGCTGGGCGCGAGCTGGCGGGTCTACACCGATCCGCTCTCATCGGGCGGCAGCCACATCGGTTCGGAGGACGGCGACGGCAACGATAACACCACGGCGCCCGGCGCTGCATGGCTTGCCACGTACAACTTTAACGCTTCCGGCGGAACGTACAAAGTCCTGTTGCGCGGCCAGGAGCAAGGCAGTGACTCCTTCTGGGTCCGGATCACCACGGCCACGAGTCAAACCCATGAAAATCCCGGTCAGCCCGGCACCGGCTGGGTGATGTTCAATGGTCTCGATGCTCCGAACGGCTGGGCCTGGGACGAGGTTCATAGTGACGATCACGAACGCATGGTCGTAAATTGGACCTTGCCGGCCGGACCGAACACTATCGAGATCGCCAAGCGTGAAGATGGTGTGTGGCTGGATGCCATCTTGATTTCCAAGATTGACCAAGCGTCGTTGCCGGAGGCGATTCCTTAGCCGTAGTACTTCCCTACTTCAAATCGTAAGCGCTGTTATCCAGCGGCTCGAACCAGCCCAGTTTCATCCTGGCCGAATCGGCGCCGTATGCGTTCGTGCCGTCAAAAGCCGCGATTGGGCGCGGCTCAACGTGGCCGTCCGCCCAGCCGACAGCGGCGCGATCTGCGTGGCGAAAGTGAATGGATGGTGACATGTAGAACTCCGTCACGGGCCGGCCGTTGTAAACGGTAAAAGGCGGCTCGACAAACGAGTACTCGATGACGGACCTTCGACCGTTTGCCATGGCGGTATCGGCAAACATCACCGTTTGGCCCGGTGCGGCCATCTCCGTCGTGCGGGTCGTCAACGCGTAGACGTCCTTCCAGCTTTGCGTAGTGTGGACCCCCTTCTGCCAGATACGGCTGCCGATGTACGTCATATTGTACCCGTAGCCGCCGCAGCCCTGCTCGAAGTTCGCGTTCCAGTCCCGTCCTGTCACGAAACCCACTTTCGCCGGACATTCCTTCACCCGTCCATCGGCAAGATAGCCTGCTAACGGTCCGCGAAGCGGGTCGAACGGCTGGTCAAGCGTGTCTCGGCGTCCGTGCCAGCGATGCAAGCCTGTGTTGTCCCACATATCGCTTGCCGCCGGCACGCAAAAGCCGTCATTTTCCGTGGCATAGCCGATGCCGGCTATCAGCAGTTGGCGCAGATTCGACTTGCACGCCAACGCGCGGCTTGAGGACCGCGCCGCCGCCAATGCCGGCATCAGGATGGCGCACAGCGCGGCAATGACTGAGATCACCACCAGCAGCTCGATCAGGGTAAAAGCCTTTGTTTGCGTGTTATTCATAAGACTGAACCAGGAAGTCTTTTCAATAACGCCAGTCTTCAGTTTCCTGCCATTGGTCGATGAGGACAGCCAAATCGAAAACGTCAACGACCATATCCTTGGGCTCGGCTAAATCGCATCTGGCGATCCACCCCGGCTGGCCGAAGCGGCTGTTGAGCGCCGAAAGAAGCCGCTCCAAATCCGCGATGTCAACCACGCCGTTCAAGTCGATATCAGCACTGCACTTTTGTTCGTTGAGCACGCCGACCGCTTCGATGTCGAGGCCGCCCGAACCGAACGTCACCCACGCATCGTAGATTGGATGATTGTGTGAGTAACGGTCCCCCGCAGTCTCGCTCCACGGATCGGGGTGGGACGAGGCGCGGTCGTAAAAATCCCCGCTGCCCGGGATATCGACGATTCGCACGTACCTGATGTCGTTGATATCGACCAGGCCCAAGAGAACGTCCGGGTCGTCGGCAATCTCGAGCAAATCGAAGGGCGTTCCCGTACAGATGCCGCCTGCGTTGGGATGTTTGCCGGCCAGGTTATACACGTTGCTAATTTCCAGAGTGCCGTAGGGACCCGTCGGCGCCGGAGTCAGTGAGACGGCGGGGAATCTGACGAAATCGACGCCGTTGGAAGAGACCTCCACGTATCCCAACTCGGTGAACATTTGCCCTTCGACCGAGCCGGTATTATAGGTTGCGGCCGAAACAAAACCGTTCTCGAAAACAGCAAAATCGTATCCGTTTCCCTGGCGAATCGGTTCGTCGAAGAAAAGAGTCACCCGGCCCGGCGGCATACCCTGGCTGATCCGCTCGTGATTCAAATCGCCCAGGCTGACGATATCAAGTTTGTCGCCCGTAGCCGGCCCCAGGGCTTTGTTCGGATCCGCCCATTGAGCATCTACGCCGGCAGCAGGGTCATAACCGACTACGGCGGTGGCCCAGCCTCGGAATATCGGGTTGATGACCGCGTTGGAGTCCTGCGGATCGGCGTGCCGCCAGTGGTTATGGGGATCTATGTAGCCGTTGACGCCGGCTTCGGTATAAACCCCGGCATGGACCGTGGTTGACCGGCCCATAACGGTATCAATCGCAAATGAGGCCGGGGTATTCATGCCCCAATCGCCGACGTCGCTCGAATTCAAGCTGAACTCAAGACTGCTCACTTCGCCCAACGAGGTCAAATCGACGTATTCCCACGTGTCCACGATGTAATCGTTGCTGTTGTCGGCAGAGCGGTAATCGGCCAGGTAGAAATCGACCTGGCCAGTCGCAGCGCCTTTGGTATTTCTGCCTGTGATCGTCAGGACGAACCAGTCCCGGTCGTTGCCGCTTTGGCCGCCGAACTTCTTTGCGAAGGCGTCGCCATTGAGCATCGAGTAGTAAGCGTAACTGCTGTTGGTTACGTACAATGCGCCGACAACGCCGGGCGTCGCCAGGGTAATCACGGGCGGCGAGGTCCAGCCGACGTAGGCCACCGCGTATGTGGCCGAACCGCCCTGCCCGCCCCCGGCGATGGCCTGGTATTGGGTCGCCGGCCCCTGCGTCGCCGAATCGGTGATGTTGGAATATGAAAAACCGTCCCAGGAACCCCAGTCGGCATTATAGTTGTTGCTCAAGTGCGCGCTGCCGCTGGTAAAACCGCCTGAAGCGTCCGAGCCGTTCCAGTATGACTCGGGCGGCAGGATCAAATCTTCGAAAGTGGCTATCTGGGCATCTGCCACGCCCGCAACCGCCGCGATGATACTAGCGCATATCAAACGTCTTGCTTTCATTGATTCCTGGAAACCCATCGCTTTCTAACCTCCATTCCGTTCTTCTGGCCCTTATCGCGAGGGCGCACCAATAAAAAAAACCGCCGTTCCCACGAGAAAAACGGCGGTTTTTCAAACCTCATCGAATGGTAAATGGTGAATGGTGATTACCAATTGCCAATCACCGGTCCGTTCCAGCCCGCGAGAACACAACCAATGTACAACCACTCGCAGGCAGGTTTTCTGACTTGCGCCCTACCTCAAGACTCCTTCCCATCCGGCACTGATTTTCAGTTGTGGACAGTGGACAAAAAATGTCTTTTGGATTTCCGATACTAAATGAACCACGAATGAACACGAATGGACACAAATTCCCAATTCTCTGTGTCCTCTGTGGCTTATCTTCCTCGGAACAGGCGCTCACAGCGGCGCGACCGTCGCGGATTGGAACCGCGTTCCCATTTTCGTATCCCAAACCCGTAGGCTCGGGACCTGCAATTGGATTGTCTATTTTTCAAAGAGCGCTGCCAAACTACCGCGTCATGGTGCAAGAGTCAACCGAAAAATTTCAAATTTCATGCCAATGGTTCTTCTTATTGTGCAACTCCACGGACGGCCACTCCGGGGTTCCGGAGCCGCCCGGTTCTATTCCACCTTCTTGAGAATCATCTGCCGGGGCTCGCCTGAAACGTGGAAACTACCCTGAGGATAAAGCATTCCTTTATCCACGATGAGGCTGCCGTCCTCTTCGAGATATCCCCGGTAGAAGTAGTCGGCGCCGTGAGGGCTTTTGTCGTTAATGTCTATGACTATTTCGTCCGTGGCCAGGAACCACCTGCCCGGCACGGTTGTACCAGCCTTGATAGCTCCCGGGGTTTTGTCCTTACCGAATCTGTCACCCATCGTGACCTGGCAAACCCCTTCAGGCCGGACATCAATCTCATGGACATCACCTCTGGACTCGCCGCGCCATCGATCCAGGAAGGCAGATTCGGCAAGAGGCTCGACCAAAACTTTTTCAACGTCCGCCAGCTCGCCAATGCCCAGGCGCTTGATAACGGCTTCAGCCTTATCAGCAATCTGACTTGCCAGCGAGGCGCTTGCCCGGTCGTGCTCGATTCGGAACGTCAGCGGCACATTTTTCGGTTTGGTCAGGCGCCACAGGATATGCTGCTCGAGGTCTTTCAGATTGACCAGTCCCGTGTCAAGGGGTTCGGAGCCTCCGTCCGGCCGCTTCATGGCGTGGGGATAGAACGTAGTGATTTTGCCCTGCCTGAGGTAGAATGTGGAGTTGCCATCGCCCACAGTATCAGTCGCTGATGCCAGACGCACCTCCGTTTCCATTTGCGAGTTGGTCTCTTTGGCCACCGAGATGATGTTGTTGCGCAGCTTCGTAGCGGCCTCCTTAGTCTCGGGATCGTAGTAAATGTCAACTCGTATCGGCAGATTATCCTTATCCTTCAACCTGCTCCAGATGTGGTCCAACGTCTCTTTTTCGGACAGAAATCCCACCAATTTCCAGCGTTGAACGACCCAGAAATCGATAAACGGCTTCTGGCAGTCGAGAACATACAAACGCTCACCGATCATCTGGAGGGATACATAGGCGTTGAGGGTCTCGATCGGCTGCACGGCCAGCGGAAGCTTGGGGATGATTCCAACCATCTCCCGGAGATTCGCCAGCTCCGTCGTGCGTTTGGATTCGAGCTCCGCCTTTGCCAGCAGCAATTCATAGCGCATCTCGGCAGGTCCGGTCGTCGCTTCGGCCTTTTGCCCGATCTGTTCGATCTGCAGATCCAGCAGCTTGATCTGCGCGTAGCTTTGCGTGACCTGACGGACGATATTGAAAGCCTCTTCCTTACTGATGCTTTTCCTATTCTCCATTGCCAGTCGAATCAGGTCGCCCAACTCAGGGTCTTCCACCCTCTGCGCTCGATCCAGGACGCTCGGCGTCTTACTCTGGGCCATCCCAACCGCCGTCAGAGACAGGCATAAGAGACACACCGCTTTCTTAATCCATCCAGTTTTCATGTTTTAATCTCCAAAAGATTGTGCAAGAATTTGATTTACACTCTCAGCCGACGGGTGCGGGCTCTGCATGGCCATCAGCTCTACACGTTTTTTTTGATTTTCCATAGACCTCGTGGCGGCGAACACTCGCTCCGCCTGGCCGTCCGCAACAAATGTGTCAACGGGCAGCAGTCTGCCCGCTCGCTCGACGGCACGAGCCATACGGTCTTCCATCCCCAACTGCCTGAAGAGACGAGCGGCCTCCAACCACGCGACGAGCTCGCTCGGCACGGTTACGCCGTCGGGCTCGGCGCCCGCCCGCGGTGGGACATCCACGCTCAGCGGCAATGCAGGTGGCCCCGACAGGCGACCGCCCAGGAATGCGACGCCGGCCATTAGAACTGCTGCGGCCGCGAGCCCCGCCCTCCGCCAAGCCCAGCGCAACCGCTGCACTCGGATGAAGACCGCCGTCGAGTCACGGAGCGTCTGCTCCTTAAACGCATCCCGCGGCGGATTGCCCGATAAATGCTGTCCCAGAAGTGTATCCTGGTCTATGTCTCTCATGGTATCACCTTATCGAATACATTACTCAAAAGTCCGTATTTCTTCGTATGCACGGGCAAACCCCGCCCTCGCCCGGCGCAGGAGCGACTCGATTGCCTCAATGCTTGCACCGCCGTCTGCGGCGATTTCTTTCATGCTGAGGCCCCGAAGGTATTTCGCCTCGAGCACCGTGCGATAGTGCGATGGCAATCGCGCCAGCGCCTCGTGTACGCGCAGGTCGGGGTCCGGCCGCGTGAGCGCCTCAGAGCCCCCGTTCGCAGAGGACTCCTC
>Ga0307380_10013589_pt1 | contig 10049 bp, 7 predicted proteins | sample UN3MG_FD_202239 | JGI IMG/M metagenome (GOLD analysis project Ga0307380, IMG submission 202239) | Soil microbial communities from Risofladan, Vaasa, Finland - UN-3 | ecosystem: Environmental > Terrestrial > Soil > Coastal area > Acid sulfate soil | place: Finland: Risofladan, Vaasa | collected...
TGATAAACAATGGGACATAAAACCATCAAGTTTAGAAAAGCTAGACGAAATAGTAGATGAATTTTTAATCAAAATACATGAGTCTGTTGATCTGTTGATTGAGCAAAAAATATAGTTTACCCTATAACCTTTTTTTGCAGGAAATGGGGTCAAATCTTTATTCTTGACAAATAAACAAATAATTTGTCAAGAATAAAGACTTGAACTTCCCATCTGAAAAATCAAGATAATATTAAACTTTTTATGCAACTTTTTTTAACTCTTTTCTAATAATATAATCTCTATCTTCAGTTAACATTTTATATATTACTTTGATTAATTGTCTAGCCAGACAGCGAAGTGCATGATTATGAGCCTTCCCCTCTGCCCGCTTTTTTAAATAATAAACCTTGCACTGAGGGCTAAAACGGATACTACATCCGACCATAGCAATTAAGGTTTGCTTACATATTTTATTAGCCTTATATACCGCTCTGGCTTTAGTTATCTTTCCCGAATCATTATTTACACAGGCTACCCCACAATAGATAGCTAACTGTTTTTCAGAAGAGAAGCGATTAATGTCTCCGATCTCTCCGATAAACCTGCAGGCTAGTTTGGTAGCAACTCTGGGGATAGTCTTTAAATGATTAACCTCTTTACTCTGGTTTCCTATTTCATCTAATTTTTTATCTATATCTTTAATTTCTTCTCGTAATTCTAAGATACGTTTGGCATAAGATAAGATGATCGTTTTGTATATATCGGTTAGACCAGGCATATACTCTATATTATTTAACCTTTTAAGTAGAAAGGGGGCTCGTCTTTTCCCTATTCCTTTTATTTTCAGTAGTGATTTAAGGGTGATTCTTTTATATTTAGAAAAATCAGGATATTTTGCTAAAATAGCTATTATCTTTTTATTCTTTAGTTTAGCCAATTTTAATATCTTAAGGACACACTTCCAGCAATTTTTTTCCTAATCGGTTAACAAGCCTTACCCTCTCATCAATTAGAGTCTGCTGATGGCGAGAGAGGAGCTTCAGGCTTTCGGTTACAAGAGAAGGTTTTTCTATTTTAATGAATACCTTCTCTCTTTCACTATTTATATGGTCTTTTAATTTTAACATCTTAGAGAGCATGAGAGAATCCCTCTGGTCATCTCTCCATTCTCCGGCAAAGGCTTCTCTGAATCTTTTTAATTTTAAATTATCTACATTATAGAGGGTAAATCCTTTATCAAGTAGTATCCGGTCAAGTGGAGCACTATAACCGTTCTTCCCCTCTAAGGCGAAGGATAGCTTTCCTTCTTCTTGTTTTTCTAACTGCTTGAATAGTTTTATGTTATCAGCAAACTCATTGATTCTATGAGATATTTTTTTGTTGTAAAGAACATTGTCTTCATCATCCAAAATTAATATGTGGTGAGATTCACTACCTATATCGATCCCCCCGGATAGTCTTTTCATCTTTCTTACCTCCTTATGGGTTTATGGCCTTGCCCCTATCTGATATCCCGTCTATAATAGCCACTTTTTATAGGCATCTTCCCATTAGACTAAGGTAGAGGCAGAGGAACATCCGGCAGTTCAAATCGAGTTACTAGAACTTGATTTAGTCCTTAAACAGACCCCTATAGCCACAAATGTTCCTCTGGCCATACAGTTTATTCTTGCATAAAGAAAGTTATTTGACTATCCTCACCTTTCAGATTATTCTATAGTTATAATATATTTTTTTAATTATAGACCCTAGATATCCTAGATATCCTTATGAAATTTTTATTCTTTTAGAAATAGGAAAAATTAATGAATAAAGAAAAGAAATGGGAAGTTAAAAACAGAAAAATTAATTTATTTCTTAAGAAGACAATTATTGAATATCTAGATTGCATTGATCCATTATTTATTAAGGCAAAAAACATTAACGAATTCGAATTTATTTGCACAATTTTAGATATTAAAGAAGTTCTGGAGGCTGGATGGGATCCATGGGAAGAAATTTTAAGTATCTTTCATTTTTTCTCTAAATTAATTAAGAAAGTTAAGTATTATGAATACATGGTATATATAATGCTTTGGATGTATGGATTGGCTATTGAAGCGAATTTTCCGTATAAATTGATTGCGAATTTAATGAATATTATTCTTGGATTTCGTTATAATTTAGATCCTTTTAAATATTATAAGGGAAAAAGAAAAAAAATTATTTATCCAAATGAAAAAATACAATTCCTTACCAAAATAAGTAATAAAATAAATATGAATAATTGTATAATGCCATTTTATGAAACATTTGATAAAGACCTGAGAAACGCAATTTTTCATGCTGATTTTACTGTCTATAAAGGCGAAGTAAGAATTAATTTAAGAAATAGCGCTAAAAAAATATATTCGCAGGAAGAAATGCATAAGATAATTAATAAAATGTTTGCATTTTTGGTTGCTTTTGAAAATGTTATTTTATATTATAAACGATCTTATGAATCTCCAAAAATAATTAATACTCCAACTGAAGCGGGATTTGATGACAATGAAAAAGCCGTTACGATATTGAGAAGAGGCTATGGTTTAGTTGGATTAAAAGATACACTTACCTGCGAAGAAATAAAAAATGGGAAAATACCATGGCACTATGGTCATTTTAGAAAATATGAAATTGAAATTTTAAAAAATGATCATAGTACTATTTTATTACCCAAAGATAGATTTAAAAAAGTAGAACTTATTATGAAATATTGCCCAGAATTATTTAAAAAGAAGTTAGTGGATATTTTAAGAAAATACTTTCCTTTTGAATAATTTAAGAACTTTAAAAATAATATCTAACGATGATATTGACCCAGTAATATAAGATAATTTACTAACTTTTTTTGAAAAAGCATTTGAGCTTTAGGATAATATTGATATTTGAAAGACTTCCTTATAGTAACTCAAAATTTTCAAAAGAGAATGAAGAAAGAATTTAAACAAAATTGGGAAGGTTCATTGACATTTGAGAGGGTGAAAAGATATTTACCTCATTTTAAGAGTGCTATTCAGGTTCCTATTTATGTTATTGGATTAGATTTTTAATGAAACATTAAGAAAGGAGGAGAAGTACGAATTATGAATAATAAAGAGATTACAAAAAATATCAAAAATATAAAAATAGAGTTAGATGAAAACATTTCTTTAGCAGATGAAGGAATGTTAACACTCGATAAAACAAAAAAAATATTTCAAGAAACTAATGGGAAAATGAGAAATATATTACCAGAGAATTCTATTCCATATTTAAAATTTGATTCATTAATGAGTAAAAGGACTGCTTGGTGGACAGAAGATGAACACACAGGTAAATATATTAGTAAAGGTGGATCTAACTATCAAAATTTGATTTATTTGCAAGAAGCGATAGAAGAGGTTTTAAAAAAAATTAAAGTAGTTGATAATATCACAAATAATAATCAAGAAAGTAATAAAATAGAAGAAAATATCAAGGAGCCAAATATATTTCTCTCTTATAGTCATAAAAACAAGGAAATTGCTGATAAAGTTGATAAATTTTTTATTTCAAAAAATATTCGATTATCAAGGGATGCAAGAGATGCCCCGGCATATTCAAGTCTAAAAAAATTTATGGATACTATTCGTGACCATGATTATGTAATATTGTTAATTAGTGATGCATATTTAAAATCTATAAATTGTATGTATGAGGTTATTCAATTTATTCAAGAAAAAAAATATATAGAAAAAACTTTTCCGATAATTATCGATAAACAAGCAGATATTTTTAACAAAGTAAAACATATTGATTATATAAGCTTCTGGCAAAATAGATATAAACGTTTCAGAAATAAAATAAATAAGTTAGAGAATACCGGAACAGCTCAATCGCATGTGGAATTGGATAAAATAGATAAAATTCAATCAAACATTGGTGAATTTCTCGATAAAATTGCGGAATTAAAATGCTTTCCAATAGATGAATTAGAAAGTACCAATTACAAAGCTATTTCAGATAAGATTGGTAAACCATTGGGTGTTTTCCCAAAAGAAGAAATAGAAGTTGAAAGCGAGAAATTAAAGCTAAGAATAATTGGTTGTCTTTATAAATGGTATATAGAAGTTTTGGAACAAAGTATCACACCTACATTTAATATTGAGAAAAAAATTAATGAATGGAAAATATCTTCTAAGTTAATGCATAAAGTAATTGATGAAATGATAGATGATGGATATATCAAACATAGTTCCTTTGGTGGTCAGATTAAGTTAACAAAACAAGGAAGATCGCTAGCCAGAAAAGAAAAATTAGAGCATAAATATGATTATAGACAGTGCGGGAAGGGAGAATAATTTTTTTATTTTCAATTATTAATTTATTGTTTTTCACTTTTCGACAACCAGGTAATTAAATATTACAACAAAAATTATCCTTATGACTCTTTTTATAGAGTATTTTAAAATTTTTAAGCCCTTTGCTAATTGAAATTATCAATAGCATTATTTGCTTGTATTTATTATGAAGATAGAAAGAAGAGAATGCTATGAAGCTTTTTAAAATAAACATTCCAAAATCAAAATTGGATACTATACCCGAAATAGAACAGGTGTTTTTTATTCAACTTATGCAGTTTTTAAATGAATTAAATATTTTGCAAAAATGCGTTATCGTCTCAAACAACGAATTGGATTCTCTAAATACAATCGAAAAAAGAGGTCAGATTTCTCAAGCGCAGTTTTTCATTAGAACATTAGCAGGTAAATTAAACGAAGGTTGGAAAATGATTAACGATAATTTTGTCGATACAGAGTTATCTAGGAAATACGAAAACCTGCTTTCCCAGAAAGACAAAGAGAACTTATCGGAATTAAAAGTATATTTTAATGATAAAAATAATTTAGTTCGTTTAATCAGAAATAAATTTGCATTTCATTATGATAAAGAAAAAATCAAAGAGGAAGTTAAAAAGATACCACAAGAAGAATTACTAGAGGTGTATATTTCCGAACATAGTGCAAATTGCCTATATTCCTTAAGTGATATTGTAGTTAATCGGTCAATTTTAAATTCCATAGATTCTTCTAATTCACAACGAGCTATGGACATATTAATTGGTGAGATTGCTTTAAAAGTTAGCAGATGGTTTCAAGATTTTTGTGGTGATTGTGTATGTATCATTGCTAAAAAATTGGGATTGAATTCTACAGAAGTTGAAATTCCTGAACCACCTTCAATAGATGACGTAAAATTACCTTATTTTGTTAAAAGAGCTGAATGATTAATTAAGAACTACTACTAATAATAAAGCATCTGTCGTTTATAAACGAGAATTATAAAATGAAAAAAAATTTATTAATTAGAGAAGATGAAATTATAAAATTAGCTAATGAGTTTTATAAAAAACCAGGGGAATTTATTTCAATTTTATTGAAGAAATATCAGGATTATCCAAATAAAGATTTACTTTTTTTTAAGACTGGGGAAATATTAAAAAAATCCATTAATTCTGATTTATCTATAGGGTGTTTTAAAAAATCATTATATTATTTGAAAGATTCTAAAAACCTTCAGTTGGAAATTGATTGCTATGGGAATATTGGAATGTTATATGGGAAAATAGGTAAACACATAAAAGCATTAAGGAATTTTCACCGTTGCTTAAGAATTAGTAATAAGATAAATCACAAACGGTGCATTACTCAATCATCTGTAAAAATTGGCATAGGATATTATAATATCGAAAGATATAAAGTTGCAAGTGAATATTTGGAAAGCGGACTTAAAATAATAAATGAACTTGACGATAATTCACTCAATTTTTTACGTTCAGAATGTTATAGATTTTTAGGTTTAATAAATAAGCATCATGGTAATTATCAACAAGCATTACATTTTCAAGAAAAAGCTCTTAATATTAATATTGAATTGAATAATAGGGTTGAAGAAGCATATATATATTTAAACCTAGGTTCAATTTACTATGATATTGGGAATAATGTTAAAAATGTTTTCTATCAAAAAAAAGCATTAAAAATTTTTCAAGAGGTGGGGGATAAAAAAGAGCAGGTAAAGTGCTACAACAATCTTGGGAATGCATTTATGGATTTAGGAAAGCCATTGAAGTCGTTGTATTATCATAAAAAAACATTAAATATTAGGGAGAAGATAGAAGACAAAGAAGGTTTGGCAGATAGTTATAATAATATTGGTCTTTTAAATCTAAGTTTAAAAAGATATGATAATGTAATTTATTATAATACAAAATCTTTAAAAATTTATAGAGAAATAGGCTCTAAATCTGGTGAAGCCAAATCATTAGGGTGTATTTCCATAGCTAATATTGAACTAAAAGAAATCAATAAGGCAGAAAACAATCTTATAAAAGCCTTAGAATTGTTTAATGAAATTGGTTTAATTGATGGAATTATTTCTTCTAGATTAAATTTAGCAAAGCTTTATTATGAAGAGTTAAACAAAATAGAATTGGCATATGAAAATTGCAAAATTGCTTTAGAGTTGTTTGAGAAAATATTTTTTGAACTTTTCGAAGAGCAACACGAATTCAGTTTAATTGCTTCGATAAAAGATCCATATCTGCTTATGATCTCAATTTGTATTGATATGGGAAAAAAAGAAGAGGCATTGGAATATGTCGAACGTTCTAAATCGAAGTCTTTTCTTAAATTGCTATCATTATCTGATATTAAACCTAGAATAAAAGTAAGTCAAAAAAATATAGAACTTATAAGAAAAGAAAAAATATTATTAGAAAAAATCAAGAAAATTAAAGAAAAACAAGTTGGTAATGTTAAATTTGAATTAGATTATGAATTGGTTAAAGAATTAAAAAATAAGTTGAGAATAATTTATAAGGAGATAGAGAAAGAGGATCCAGAATATGTTTCAATTCGGGAAGGGAAATCCGTAGATGCTGATACGATAAAAAAATATGTAATTTCCTTAAAAGAAAATATTTTATTTATAGAATATTATTTAGGCAAAGATTGTTTTTATATTTTTTTAATATTCAAGGAAAAAAATAGAGTTAAGATTGATATTAAGATAATACAAAATAGCTGGTTAGAAATTTATGATTTTTTAAATAATATTTATTTTAAAGAATTGAATGAGTATAAAGAAAATAAAAACAATAGCAATAAATGGCAAACATCCGGAGATTTTTTAATTAAAGCAATAATTGAATATATTGAAAGATCTGATATGATTTGTTTTATTCCGCATAATATTCTTCACTATTTGCCTTTTCACGCTCTGATCCATAAAGGGCAACCAATTATTTGTTTTAAACCCATTTTTTATTCTCCTAGTTTTTCAGTTTTATTTTTTTGTAAGAGAAGAAAGAATATTAAATTAAACAACGGTAGGTTTTTTGGAATTGATTTTGTAGATGAAGCTGAGGAATTATCAGAAATATTTAATTCTACCCCTGTTTTGAATCAATATGCCACCATTGAAAATGTTAATAGACTTTCAAGAAAAAGTGATATATTGCATTTTGCTTGCCATGGTATTTTTAATCATAAAAAGCCATTATATTCAGGAATAAAGCTTTTTAATGAGTTATTAACAGTTAGCTATATATTAAATAATCTTAATCTAAAAGCAGAATTAGTTACATTAAGTGCGTGCGAAACAGGTATAAACAAAATATATAAAGGTGATGAATTAGTTGGACTAACAAGAGCATTTCTTTATGTAGGCGCTTCTTCTGCAATAGTTAGCTTATGGAAAGTATATGATCAATCAACAAAAGAGTTAATGAGTATTTTTTATAAAAATTTAAAAAAAGGTAAGAGCAAAGTTGAATCTTTACAAATTGCCCAAATAGAAATAATGAGAAAAAAGCCTGATTTTTATCATTGGGCTCCTTTTGTTTTAATCGGAAAATGGCAATAAAACATAAAGGAAGAGAACAATTTTAAAATATGATATATCAAGTTACAGCAAAGACCCAAGGAAATTCTTTTTTAGAAAATAATATTAAAGTTAATTATAAAGGATTCATAATTGAAATCTTTTCCGACAAAAGTAATAAAGTAATTTTTATTAGAGTAAATAAAAAAATTTTATTAGGTTCAATGAAGCTTCCAGAATTTATTTTTAATTACAAAGAGAAAGGAAATCATAAATTAAACATACCGGAAAATAAATATTATGAAGAAATTATAAATTTGCTAAAATATATTGAATCTATGGGGAGTTATTGGTTTGGAATAGAAAAAATATGTTGGGATGAAGTACAAGAAAATTATATTCCAGAAAATGATAAAGAAAGGTCTTTATTAACCGTATATACTATAAATTATAACAAAGGAAGGTATGTAAAATCAGGTTATGAAATAAAAAAAGACATACTTCAAAGATTATTGAAAAGAAAAGAGGAAAAAGAATTTTTAACAATACCTTTCGCTTTTTTCCGAGAAGGAAAGAATGCATTTTTTTCAATGAGTTATGTTATTGCAATTTATAATTTCTATTTTTTTATAGAAGGCTTGTATGGTAAAGGTAAAACTAAGAATTATTTAGTGAAAAAAGAGTTTTTGAAATCTATTCATATTAATTATGCTATTAACCAAGTTATAAATGATTTACTTTATGATAGTGAAATTCATTCAAGATATTACTTGAAAATTGTACATTTTTTAAAAGAGGCGAATTTAGGTTTTTCAAAAGAAGGAGTTCTTAAATTAATTATTAACCTAAGGGGAAACTTACATCATTTTTCAATGAAAAATATTGCTAAATCTGGCCATCCTTTTAACCGAGAAAAATTCAAATCAATTGCTTTTTTGTTGATGCACCTTTGTATTTCACTTATCAATCAATTAGAGAGGGATGGCTTTCCAAGATGATTTAATTTTTGTATTAAATAAAATATTGAATTATTGAAATTTGAAAATACAATAAGTCACAGTTGTACTAGCTCAATAATTCAATAGCTTTTTTTAATTTTTCATAAGAGGTCTGATAAGTCCAGGTTTCCGATGTTTTCTCAAATGATTTGAATATGACAGGAGACGGTCATCCCGATTTAGAATGCGCGTGCTTCAGGATACACTCTCCCGATATTTTGCCCAATGAAAATTACATTTATCAAAAATGTAACTTCTTAATTAGTTGTTGTGTATGTTATAATAAATAAAATCTAATATAATATACAACAATATACCTACTAAAATTATAACTTTCAGATTTATTCTTTCCCTGGAGATGTCCAAATGGATAATAAAAAAATGAACAGAGGCCAAATAAAAGCGATTCGAGGAAGTGTGGTTGATGCTTTTTTCCCGCAGTTCCTTCCCAAGATAAATTACCAGTTGAAATCCGGTGAAGCGATTATCGAGGTAACCCTTCATCTGGATGCCACGACGGTGAGAGGAATAGCCTTAACGCCTACTCAAGGGCTAAAAAGGGGAGATGAAATCATTGACATGGGGCATCCCTTACAAGTGCCCGTGGGGGCAGGATTATTGGGGCGAATGTTTAATGTTTTTGGAGAGCCGATTGATGGAGGAGATGTTTTAACGCCTGAAAAATTAGTACCGATATATCAAAAATCTCTTCCTCTTGCCGAACGGGCTACGGCGACAGATATTTATGAGACCGGAATCAAGGTGATTGACGTTCTGGCTCCTTTGGAAAAAGGCGGAAAAGCCGGTTTATTTGGCGGAGCCGGAGTCGGCAAGACGGTTCTGATTATGGAGATGATTCACAATATGGCTTTGGAACATGAAGGGGTGAGCCTCTGTTGCGGCATTGGCGAGCGTTCCAGAGAAGGGGAAGAATTATATCGGGAAATGAAAGAAACAGGCGTCCTGAAAAAGGCGGTCTTGATCTTTGCCCAGATGAACGAACAACCCGGTGCCCGGTTTAGAGTAGGGCATGCTGCTTTGACCATGGCAGAATACTTTCGTGATGAAGTCAAGCAGGACGTTCTTTTGTTAATTGATAATATATTCCGCTTTGTCCAGGCCGGGGCCGAGGTTTCCGGTCTTTTAGGTGAATTGCCTTCCCGGGTAGGGTATCAACCCACCATGGCCAGTGAGATTGCCGACCTT
>Ga0307380_10013591_pt1 | contig 10048 bp, 15 predicted proteins | sample UN3MG_FD_202239 | JGI IMG/M metagenome (GOLD analysis project Ga0307380, IMG submission 202239) | Soil microbial communities from Risofladan, Vaasa, Finland - UN-3 | ecosystem: Environmental > Terrestrial > Soil > Coastal area > Acid sulfate soil | place: Finland: Risofladan, Vaasa | collected...
GGGCATCCATCACTTGATCGATAGTCAATTCCCCATTTTTGAAAATCCATGCGTTCTCGATCAATGCCCTTTCAAACACTGGTTTGCATATCGCTTGAAAGGCATCACCAGTAGTATCTAGTTGATCAGTCTCGATTTCGACGGCCCCAATATGTACAACCCCATCTCTGGAGGACGGTTCAAGGGAGGTCGTTTCAACATCGATAACTACTATCCTCATTCGCTTTCCCCTTCATTTTGCGAAATAAATAACTCTTTGAATCCATGAGATAATATCAATAAAACTGCACCTACAGTAATTGGAATAAATGGAACAACAAGCCCCTCTTTAGTTAGTTCACCTATCATATCGATCAAAAGGCAAATCCCGACGGTAATGGCCATTGCGCCACTAACGGCGAAACCAATCACGTATAAAAAGAATGATTTTCTTGTCATTTTCCGTCTTTCCCCTTATAAAACAAAATCTCTTGGCGTTCAAGTAAAGCCTTAGCATTTTTATATTCTCGAAAATGAAATTCAATTTTTGAAATCAACATATTCATATTCCAAAATTCAAGATCAACCTCAATATCTTTCATTGGGCGCATGAATTCAGACGGGCCAGTCAAGAGAATTGAATTTGTTCTTTCAATTCTGGCTACCATGGCCTCAACATTCAAATTTCGTCCTCCCTGGTAAAAAGCGAAATGGAAGCGGAGGGGGTTTTTAGAAAGTTTGGGAGGCTAACTAGAGGCTCCCCCTCCGCCATTGGGGTTGTGGGTTTTGGGTGGTGGGACATCCCATCCCGTGAGGTAGGACTTGAGAGGTTGACTGGCGAGGGGGTTTCTGGGAACGCCAACTCGTAAAAGTAGTTCCCTAAACGCGCTCCTAGTGCATTGACCAGCCATTTTTGGACCAGAACCGTGACCAGTTGGTGATCTCCATTGGCTGATTGGTTGGCGTTCCTAACTAGCTTCCAGATGAGGGTTCGAACAAGAGTGGTTTTAACCCTCGCCAGTCGGGGTTTGAGGGAAGGGGGTAGGGGTAAGCACTCGATTTTTCTCCCCTCAAGAGAGGTATGCCGCTGGATGGCACTTTGATCCACAGTGGGGTAAGACTGGGATTTGGAGAGTGCGCAACCATCCAGCGACATTTTGTATTACCCCCGATTTTCATCTACATATCGAAATGTTTTAAGATTATATCGTTGACGTAGGCGGAGAAAGGAACCAGCCCTCGTAGCTCGTCGATGTACTCGTTTAGTTCCTCATCAATTGTCAGATGCCGCCGGACCTTCATGATTTCAGGAATAGGCATAGCTTGTATTTATAATTATGGTCATCAGTGGCCATGGGTGAGAATTTCACATTTGGCCTACTAATAATCAATGTGATTGAACTCGCCTCAATCCAACATCGATAACTCTATCCCGACTGAGGCTATATTCAGATACCTCTTGCTCCCTCATCTGGATGATCCCCGCATCACATAGGCAAGGAGCCATTCCATGAATCTCGGCGTCTGAAATATTCAGTAGCCTATCTTCTGAAATTGTGATTTTGTCCTCCTCTTTTCTACTGAATGCCATCCACTCCGTCTTTTTCGCCATATTTCTACCCAGATGTTTTGTAACAAGGAAGTCAATTTGGACTATATCTAACGGCTTATGAGTCCCACCAGGGAGCCCTCCATTCATTGCAAGTTCGGCCCCTGCCATGTATCTCGTACCTTCGATGATAATGGCTGTAAATCTATGCCCCTCGTACATCGGGTCTGGATTTTGAGGATCAAAGAATGCTTTTTGAGGTTGGTGTGGTTGTGGATGCCAAATATCCAATGGGATCTCAATGAGAACGCAACCCTTCGTCAGCGTCCTCGGAGTCATCGGAAGGTCTCCCCTGGCTGCTGATATCTGGTCGGCCTCCCTGAGCATCTGGACAAGACCCTCCCAATCATGAGAGCCGGGTGGCTTCTGTATAGGTGTTGTAAGTAGAATGTTCTTTCGTCCGGAATATACCCCAGAACCACTCTCTCTGATGGTAAAATAATCCGAACCTACCCAAGAAACCGGAGTATCCGTATAGGACGAGCGGCAGCACTCAATAGTGATTTCCTGCACATAACAATTTTCTGGAACTAGATCAGCAAGGCCCGGTTCAAGGGCCGTGCCGATGATGGGTACGGTCGCTAAGCAAGGTCTATGTAGTTTTACCACCTTTTTCACCTCTATCTAGTGCTTTCTCCTTTTTCTTCCTCGCTACATCGAGGGCCTTCTTTGCTGAAGAGTAATCACTCCATGCGTCCCGAACCGCATTCCTGAGCTTGTGGTTGATGTTGGCCGCTGATGCCCGGGCATCGTCACTCTTTCTGACCTCATCCATCTCGACTTGGACCTTGCCCAGTTTCTTGTCGAACTGTGCGAGTTGGAAGGATGTGCCGCAGTACCGGCACTCGCCATGGTCCTTGATATAGGCCCGATTCACCTGGAGGTCGTTGCGGCGAGCCTGAAACTTTGAAAGATGCGAGGCCAGTCGGTCGTCACGAGTCAGTTCCGCAGATACCCGGTCTGCGTGCTTGAAGAGCTCGGAGGGCCAGGCCCAATCGGCATCGATATCATCCGGAATGTCGATGCCAATGTATTCGGAGAACCTCTCCTTGAAGTCGTCCCCCAATTCATCGGGTAACGTGTTCTGGAACTCCTCTATCAATCCCTCGATCTTGATAAAGGCGTTCTTGAACTTCTGGAGCCGGTCCTTGACCTGGTCCTCGTAGGGCTTGAGGTCCTGTTTGGCGATCTCCTTTGCCCGGCGGTAGTCCTCGATGGTGGCGGTGACGCTCACGTGTAGGTCTGAGGGTGAGTTTCCGCATTTCTTCCAAGTCTTGAGCATCTCTTCGTGGGCTACACTCTTATCTTCGAGAAGTCGGAGTCGGACCAGTTCCTCGGCGGAGCCAATAGCCATCTCGCCCTTTTCGAGATATTTCACCAGATTGGAGGGTAGAGCCATTAGAGGCAACCGGTTTTCAATAATTTGTGGACTTTCACCGAGACGCTTGGCAAGAGATTGAACCTCTGGGGCCTTTTTTCCGGGAATTGTTTTCTTCGCCTCCTCGGAAGGCGAGGATTTTTCAGAATGATATCTCGCAGTAAATAGATGTGCTTCCTCAAGCCCCAATCGCTCAAAGAATCGCCATGCTTGATCCATCGCAGAGTCTAGCTCGGTCTCCTTGTTGGCGATGTAGTTGTAGTCCATCGCCTCGTCCCTGGAGAGTTCGAGGACGTTGCAGAGCATCTTCTTGAGGGCCGACCTCTTGGCGCTCTCGTATCTCCGGGTCCCGTCCACGATCTCGTACTTCCCCCCGGACACGGGGCGGACGGTTATGGTTGCGATCTGCCCATCGTTCTTGAGTGATGATGAAAGACTATCGATGTTGCGCGATGCCCTGTTCGGTGGGTTATAGTCATTCGGCATGAGCTTGTTAATCTCGATTTCCTGTAGCATCTATTTCGCCTCCTTCTGTTCCAGAATAACAACCATGGCCTCATATCCAGCATATTTCTTGAGTCCATAGATCGAGCCGTTATGATTGATCGTAACCCTCTTGGTGTCCAATCCGTCAAGTCTGATATCCATCAGTTCTCACCTGATGGGGATAAGGGCACAGTGGTTTATATGTGTTATTGTAATCTTCAAAATAGCACTCTTTTGGATGAGGGGAATTTCGCAATTGGCCTACTTTTGCGAAACTCTTACCTACTTCATCATATATCCCCCCTTATAGGGGGGATATATGGGGTCTCCACACAATTGATACACTTTTCTTGCATCGGGAACATCGCATCTCGGTGATTGTCCAACCTACACCCATGATCCTATCGGCGCTTCCCTCACGAACCATTTCCATCTTTCGATGGCACTGGCATATGACCATCGCCACATCACGAGGATGATCTACAATCTCGATCGTCTTACTGCTAACCATGCTCTCAACTCCTCTTTTCCATTTGGGATCTGCTTGATGACCTTGTGAACCACCATCGTAGCCAGATACCCAATGAGATACCCAGGAATAATACGGCCATCGTGCCAGAAATAATAAACCACACCAACATCAGGATCCACCGCCGACAATAATCGAGCGAAGCGAAGATAACATATCCCGAACACGATAAATAAACCGATGAAGAATATCCATACCCTCCAATCGTCGTGCGCGAGCTCGCGACTTGTCGATTCTACCTCGTTCTCCTCCATGATCTCCACGCGCCCTCGCTATCCATATGTAGTTATAGAATCTGTCGGGATCTTGAAAAAAGAATACCCCCATGAATACACCGACCACGATCACTATCCCGATACAACTCGTGCATAGCATTAGATCACCAAACTTGTGTACAGTATATAGTATTGTGCGAAAAGGTACCCGCATACCCGCACGTGATTACCTGGCTACCCTTGATCTTCGTCACTTTCTTCACCCGCACGCGGGTTACTCGTACCCGCACCATTTTCCTTGAAATGTTTGTTTACTTCTGATCTAATAAAATTCGGAACATTGGGAGGTAAAGGTGATTTTTCTAATATCAAGTAATTTGTTCCCTCTACAATAAATTTCCTAACATTAATTTCAAATTCCTTACATTCACTATGGAATTTATTCACTTTATCACCTCTTAGATTATTATTATCATTAAACTTCCTACGGTTTACTACTATACCGTATTTCGTTTGTAATGGTGTAAGCGCGGGACTATTAAATTTATCTTTGATCATCTTCACTCTGGCTTTTTGTTTTTCTTCTATCTGTACGACATCATTAGTACTAGAAAATTTATCCCTCAAATCATTGATGTCATTGATATATCTAACAATATCATCCATCTTAGACTCGGCATCTATATCAATTTTCTCCATCATCTTCTTGAAATTAATGTCTAAACTAAATCCAGCAAGATCAAGAGTATCAAAATCTATATTAGTTTTAGGAGTATTTTTAAGGAATAAATTATAATTACTCTCAAGAGTAGAGGTTGAATACTGTAATTTCTTTTGTGACATCTTGTGGAATCTCGATACCGTGAGACTATCTGTAATAGTGGCCAATCCATGTTCAAGTTGTTCAATAAATATACACGAAGCCGAGAACTTTCTGATCAGTCTCACGAATACTCCAAGTGCAATGTTCTCTCTCGTATTTGCACTCTGACGATTGTAGAATATTGAAGTTTCATCAAATACAATCACTACATTTTTATCATCTTTTCTCATCTTGATAAGTTGGAGGAGAAGATCGGTCATTCTTGTTACCATGTACAGATTATCGATGGTACCAGGTGTGTATTCTCCCTTTATGATCCTTGCCGCCTCAGAACACCTGATGTTAGTTATCACAACGAATCCATTATCCAATAACATCTCGGAGATCTTCAATGCGAAATCTGTTTTCCCTGACCCCATCAGTCCAGAACACTGGATGAGAATACCATTGTGCTTTAGGAATGGTTTTATGAATACTTTAGGGTTGTAATCGTTAAAATCAAAATATATCTGGGAGTTGTAATTCATTGCCGCGATGATGGTCAATGGGTCTGTGAAATTCACCCGCTCACACACACCCACGAGGATTTCATCTCGGAGTATCTCCACATCGGGAAAATCCCTGGGTGGTAAATCTTCTGTACAATTATTGCGAAATTCCCTGAACTTCTTGAACCAAAAACGTGCTTGTACATGATCTGGCATGCACACAGTTATGAGCTGTTTTAGATCCTCCCAGGTGATGTATGGATTTCTCACATCCTTGAACGTAGATGACAGTGCTACCTCTACAGCTAGTCTACGTAGTTCTCTACCGTCATTGGATTCATCTTCAATCATAGGCTAACCCACCGTACTGTTTTTCTCTTACACCATCTGGTTTCATTTGTTTTTCCTTAAGATAATCAGATATCCTACAAAAATATGCTTCTATTATCGTCTTTGAAATAAACTTGTTTGAGAAATATAATTCCCGTGGCACGTGATATATAAGATTGAAATCTGGTGGGATGTGTCCAGATTTAAGGGCTATGTGTATCAGGGACAGTACCCTGGCGGCGTACCGTGCCTCATCAGATTGGACGTAATGACGAGACCAGGGTAACATAAAGTAACTTTCAATTGCAGTCACGATGATGCTCTCGGAGCTCTCGATAGGGAACTTCCAATTTTCTCGTTCATTCTTTTGGAACTTCCCTGAGATAATCTTCACGCTCCTTTGGGGTTAACAGATCTAAGAAATCTTGCTTCGCTCCAGTGGAAACCACCATCATGGATGACGTGATCATTCCACCAGCGATATCAGGGTTGGATTGTAAGACCTCGATATTGTCCCTCTGGATCCTCTTGATCGTATCCCTATGGTAGATCTTCATCGTATCCATGTCTGGCTCCTCACGAAGGTATTCATTATTGTCATGGATACGAATGTATGATAGAATTAGATAGTCTGGGTGCTTCACCAGTTCGACATATTTTCCTTCCACATAGATGTTGTATGGCGTGACCCTTATCTGATTCTCATTGTCAATCACCATCCGATGCCATTCGAGAGGATGTTCTGCGGATGATATCTTGTAGTAGATGACCTTCAGACCGTCGTAGAACCCCGCAGAGATAGGCAGATGAATATCCCCCCATGGTATCTGTTTGAAGCCCTGGAGGGCACTACAGAGGTCGTACAGGTGGGAATTATGAGGTTCTATCCCATAGGTCCACATCACGATACCCTCTTGATACCCGTTGAGGATTAGTTTTTTACGGTGGAGTCGTGTGACGAATGCATACCACAGGAGCATCGGTACGACAAATATCCCTGGAAACAAGAGGAAACTGATCTTCGCAGGGGTTGATAAGTTCGTCCAGACATGGTACCCTCCCACTGTAGTATTATTGACCTGATACCATTCTGCATCGTGGATCCATTCTCCCATGTAATGCATGCCAGGATGTTGGAAAATGAAGGATGCACCTATCACTACCAGTATTACGATCACCTTGGAGATCGCACGGTAGTTATATGAGATTGTTTCCTTGTTGTTGCTGTGCGGCAGCTTGCTGCTGAGCTCTTTGAGCCTCGACATCGGTCTCTGACCTCCAGATGTGTTGTCTGATCGCCTCACGCTGCATCCTCACCGTGGCTGTATCTGATGCCGATTTGAGTATCATGGTCTCACCCATCGGATTGAGTGATGCATTGGATGCTAGTGTGATCTTCGCATCATAATGATGCATGGCAAATATATCCAGGTCATTCTCATCGTACTTCGACCTGTAGGATGGGATCGGATAACAATAGTCTGGTGTGATCATTTTTAGAGACATCCCATCAAACACAATGAATCTATTTGATGACCCAGACCTGATCATATCAGGCGGGGCGATGAAAATAAATTTCTTGAACCTCCAAGGACGACGAAATACAATCTCTACCCTTGTCTGATAGGTGGACATGCCTACGATCTTCCCTATGACCTTTCTACCCCTGTTGGTAGTGTAATGTATGTCATCATAGGCCTCGATACAGAGCCACCTGGCGTTGCGATCCTTACTGAGGATGGCAGCATGCTTACTCTCCTCCACAAGCCTGGGATGTGCCTGTGCATCGATCTCCTCCAGCTTGAGGGGTCGATTGCCCATCACATCCATGACAATACTACCGAGTGGTTTGTTGAAAACCACCTTCGCGAACATCCAGAGGATCACCACTATGATGATCACGGGTAGAACAAACCAATTGAAGAAATCCGAGTTGATGAAGGTCTCGACGAAGCTCATATCCTAGCACCTCTTGTGATAATTCTCGACAATCCAACCACTATCGATACACATGCCAGCACGATCCATAGATCTCCAAGATGAAGATCCTTAAATGATACTGTCTCTTCTGTTGGAGGTGTATATGGTGTTTCCGCTGGGTTGATCTTGAGGTTGAAGGACTCGGTATCTGTCCTCGGGATGACATCGGCCAGTTGTATCTCAACCACGAATGTACCAACCCCTGGAGGAGTTCCCGAGAGAATACCAGTTGTTAATCCTATTTCCAACCATACTGGCCCTGATACGATAGTCCATTGAAATGGAGCAGTCCCACCAGATTTGGACATTCCAAAAGAATAAAGCTCGTCATACGTCCCCTGGTCCAGCCCAGAGGTTGTTATCTCTGGCCATGCTGTAGTAAGGTCTGGTGTCCAGATTACGGATTGGGTCCAGATCTGCATTGATCTGGTTGCCTCATAACGGACCATATGAATGGCCTGTCCATTCTTAGGTTGACACCATGAAACTCCATATGCCCTAGGCCAGACAGAATTGGATGCGCCCAAGGGATAGTAAGTAGTCCCACTGGCAATTTCAGTTTCGGATGCTTTCCATGTTGCCGAAACAGCATTCCAGGCAGCTTGCCATTGGTACAATTTAGTATTTGTTGTATCCATCCCTATTATTGTAATGGTTAAACTATCCTGGCTGAGTATTGCTTTTGGTGAATGTAACCATGTTGTTGAACTTGGTAGAGTAGACAACCCCCAACATGTAAAATCGCTCCCAGAGTTTGCTTGATATCCCCAAAATACAGTTGAGGTGGCCCCATATATGGAATGTCCGGTTATAGCAAATCTATCATTTGCCAAACAATATAATCTACCACGCCAGGTATAACCAGCCACAGTAATAATGGGTTTTGTCTTGTTGAAATCCCGTAGATAATGATTACCCCCACCAACCCCATAGAAAACATAGAAATCCCCTGAATGATTGGCCATTATAGAAACTTCTGCATTTGCACCTGAAGAAAATACGGTATTCGCCGTTGAGGTTTTCGATGTTAAATTGAAGATTTCCACATAACCAACATTGGATTTTACATAACCAACTGCAATATTATCCGTATTATTTATCGCAATGTCGTTTAGATAAGATGCTGCATCTATCGGGTATCCAGTCCATTCGTCCCAATCTGAGCCAGGCCATTTTACCCAAACTTCCGCCGTCGTACTTCTTAGGGATGCAACAACCAGAGTATTATTTGAAGCACATACTATCCCACAGGTCACATAATCGCTGTAGATTATGCTGATGGGGTCGTATTCCCAGGTTCCCCCCGTTGTAGGTTTGTGGGCAATCCATAATTCATCATCAGAGTTCACGTAAGGAACTGCATATTTATCATCTTTAGTGTGGACAAAATGATCACCGTGAGGATATGCCCAAGAATCATCTGTCGTGGTATTGTACGTATTGGCCGTCCACGCTCCCTCTGCCTCCCCAACGACAATGGAAAACAACTGGAAGGCGCATAGGGCCAGTAGTAATAGGAGCATCCAGTAGAATACAGGATGTTCATTTTTATCTGCATGTGAGATCACTCGTTCACCTCCGTTTTCCAGAGGAGTGCCAGGACCTGACCTATTCCAGTGAGGACGATGACATACATGAGGATCGGAAGATGCCAGGAGAATAATCTACCTACTATCTCGGTACGATACCCCATGATGTACTCTCCGATCTCCCAGATTGGAAAAAACATGAATATAATAGGGATGTATCCAAGGTAGACTCCAACCTTCATGCCTTTTGTCTGGACTGGATCTGGCTGCACCTTGAAGAATCTGGAGAACGCGATCAGGGCGTACGTCAGCACCACAAGGATTGGTGTGAGGATCAGGACGAAAAATGTGAAATGTGGGAACCAATCGTTTATGTTGAACACTATCGGAACCTCCCCACCACTCTACCAATTGGTTGAGACTTCACATATTTGACGCAATTCTTGATAAATTCATCAGCATAATCACTCGCAGCCTCTGGACCGTCCCTGGCCATGACAACGAAATATCTCTTTAGTCCATTGAAGATGAGGATGCATGTGATCCACACGGGGATAAAAATGAATAGATTCAATCCCTTTAGAAGTGCTGACAGTACATACGGTGCCCATTTGACAATGAATGTAATGAGCTCCCATATAAACATTCCAATTGAGACTATGAATTTCACAACTGGATTGTTCCTTAAATTATGTGCAGTTT
>Ga0307380_10013592_pt1 | contig 10047 bp, 7 predicted proteins | sample UN3MG_FD_202239 | JGI IMG/M metagenome (GOLD analysis project Ga0307380, IMG submission 202239) | Soil microbial communities from Risofladan, Vaasa, Finland - UN-3 | ecosystem: Environmental > Terrestrial > Soil > Coastal area > Acid sulfate soil | place: Finland: Risofladan, Vaasa | collected...
CGACCCCGATCGCCCCGGCCTCCACGCCTGCGGCCGCTCCTGCCACCCCCACGCTGCCCGCTCGGACTTCGGGCCCCGATGAGACGCCGAAGACGTTCAGTGGCCGGATGAGCCCGCAGGTCGTCCTGCGGGACGGCTACGTCTCGATGTACATGGATCTGGAGAACACCGGCAGCGAGCCGCTGACCTTCCTCAACACCTTGTACGACCTGGAACCGACCAAACTGTACGAGCCGGTCGTGGTCTTCCCATGGACGACGGGCGAGAATGCCGTCTATACGCGGCAGGGCCGCTTCTTTCCCAGTCCGGCCCAGGTCGAACCGGGCGATCGCGCCGTGTACGTCATGGGCGGAATGCAGGCCAATGGCAGCGGCGAGCTGGCTGCGCCGGTCGCCAACATCAAGTTCTGTCCGACCCGAGGCATGAGCGACGTCCCGTCCGTGCCCGTCCGGGTGGAGGACGTCACGTGGTCATCCGCGGGTGGCGTCACCACCGTCACAGGCGTGCTCGTCCAGCCCGACGGCCCGCAGCGGGTCGACCCGCCGAGCGTGGGAGTCGCTTTCTTTGATGCTGAGGGGACGTTCGTCGGTGCCGTCGTCGAGCCGCGAGTCGGCGACCGACTGGAGCCCGGCCGCGCTCAGCCGTTCAGCGTAGAAGGGCGGGGTGTCGAGACGGAACGTATCGTGCGCCTTGAGGCGTTCGCCTTCGTTTCGTGACCCGTACGAACGCTCGTTAGTCTGGAAGTTGACAGTCGGCGAAACCCTGTGGATAGTACCGGCAGCGCACCGACCCGACCTGTGTTGTCGATGCTGCTCGGCTGTGGGCCGGATCGAGCGGGAGGCTCGGATCGGAACCTGGTCGAGGAGTTCGATGTCGAAAGGCAGAGGCGGGACGCGGTAGCAAGCACCGGGTAAGAACCCATTCGGAGGAGAACCAATGCGCAAACGCCTCTTCGGCATCATGGCCAGCGCCGCGATCATCGCGGCAGCTTGCAGCGGTACCACCACCAGTTCGGCGCCGGCCGTGTCAACGGAGCCCGGCGCGTCCGCGGCCCCGGCGACGCCGGCCCCCAGCGTTTCGGACATGGCCGATGAGCAGATCCTGCGGATCGACCTCGGCAACGAGCCACCGACGCTCGATCCGACGCAGGCCCAGGACTCGACCTCGATCGCCGTCCTGCATGCCATCAGCCGGCCGCTGGTCTATCTCGACAAGGACCTCAAGGCTGTGCCGGCAATCGCCGAGTCGTGGGACGTGTCGGCCGACGGCAAGACGATCACCTTCCATCTGCGCGACGCGAACTACAGCAACGGCGAGCCGATCGTCGCCGGTGACGCCGTCTACAGCTGGAAGCGGCTCGTCGATCCGCGAACCGCCGCTCCGTACTCCTACGTCACCGCCGAGATCGTCGGCGCTCCGGAGCTGCTCGATATGGCTGGTGCCGACCCGGCTCCGACCGACGCCGAGATCGAAGCGGCCCTCGCCAACCTCGGCGTGGCAGCGCCTGACGACAAGACATTCGTCGTCTCGCTGAACACCCCGGCCACGTACTTCGTGACTGCGGCGACCCTCTGGGTGTTCGCCCCGATCCAGGAGAAGTGGATCACCAGCCCCGGCGCGACCGAGGCAGCCAACTACGTTGGCTCAGGCCCGTTCAACCTGGACACCTGGGACCACAACAGCCAGATCATCCTCAAGCCGAACCCCGAGTACTTCGGCGACCAGCCCAAACTCAGTGAGATCCAGATGACCATGACCGCCGAGCCGGCGCAGGCGCAGGCCGCTTTCGAGGCGGGCGAGCTTGACATGGTCTCCCCGCCGACCGAGGACATCCGGCGCATCACGGACGATCCGATCCTGGGCCCGCAAGTGCTCCAGACCCCGCAGTTCGGCATCACCTACTACGACTTCAACAACGGCAACGGCCTCGATCGCTGTGCGGACCTCAAGGTCTGCCCGACCGCCAACAAGGAATTCCGCGCCGCCTTGAGCCAGGCGATCGACAAGCAGTCCTTCATCGATGCGACCTTCTCCGGTGTCGGCGTGGTCGCCAACAGCATGGTCATGCCGGGGATCCCAGGCTATCTTGGCCCGGACTACAACCCGTATCCGTTTGATGTCACCGCGGCCCAGGCCCACATGGCGACCGCCCTGTCGGAGATCGGCGTGGCTTCAGTCGCCGACCTTCCGAAGCTCAAGATCGGGTTCAATACCGGTTCCGGGCACGAGACCAAGGTGGCCTTCATGGCAGAAGCCTGGCGACAGGCGTTCGGCCTCGAGACCGAGCAGGTCGGCTCTGAATGGAGCGTCTTCCTGCAGCAGCGCACCGCCGGTGAGTACGACATCTCCCGAGATGGTTGGGGTGCGGACTATCCGCACGCGAACAACCAGCTTGGCGGCATCTTCACCTGCGGTGGTGGCAACAACAACAGCCAGACCTGCATCCCCGAGGTTGACGCCCTGCTCGCGCAGGCCGCCGCCGAGGCCGACCAGGACAAGCAGGAAGAGCTGTACAAGCAGGCCGAGGCGATGATCTTCGACGCCGCATCTGCGTTGCAGCTGCGTTTCTCGATCGCCACCTACGAGGTCGCTCCGTACGTCGCGGGCATAACGCAAACGGGATCTGATTCGCAGCTCCCGGGCGACCAGTTCTTCGAGACGATCTACATCCTGAAGCACTAGTCGTCTCCGGCGACTATCGGCTAGGTGGTCGGCTTTGGCCGGCCACCTAGCTCATTCACCCATCGTCCCCGAATCTTCGATATCCGAGTGATGCCGTGATCACCTACATCGGTCGGCGCTTCCTCTGGATCATCCCGGTCCTGTTCGTTGTCTCGATCATCACCTTCAGCTTGATGCACGCGGTCCCGGGCGGCCCTTGGGACCGCGAGAAGAAGCTCCCGGACGCCACGGTCGCGCGCCTGAATGCCAAGTACGGGCTCGATGATCCGATCTACATCCAGTACGTCACGTGGGCCGGCAAGTTCCTCCAGGGAGACCTAGGGCCGTCATATCGCTACATCGACCGCTCGGTCAACGACATCGTCGCCGACGGCATCTGGACGACCGTCCAACTGGGTGTGATGGCATTCCTCCTATCGGTGATCGTCGGCATCCCGCTGGGGATCTTCGCCGCGCTCGGACACAACCGCGGCCCCGATTACCTTTCGACGAGCATCTCCATCGTCGGCATCGCGACGCCAAGCTTCGTGCTCGCGATGTTACTGATCGTGTTCTTCGCCGTGAATCTGGGGTGGTTCCCGACCGGCGGCTGGAAGGGTCCCCAGTATTGGGTCCTGCCGACCATCGCCCTGGCCGGCTTCCCGATCGCGGTCATCGCCCGCTACACCCGCGCGTCGATGCTCGAGGTGACCCGCAAGGACTTCATCCGCACGGCCCATAGCAAGGGCTTGAGCGACCAAGCGGTCGTCTCTCGACACATGATCCGGAATGCGCTCATCCCGGTCGTGACGATCCTCGGCCCGACCCTGGCTTTCCTGGTCACTGGTTCGTTCATCATCGAGACGATCTTCGGGATCCCGGGGATCGGCCGGTTCTATGTCACCGCCATCGGCACCCGCGATTACGGCCTGCTCATGGCGATGACCATGTTGTACGCCTTTGCCGTGGCGTTCCTCAATGTCGTGGTTGACGTGCTGTATGCGTACATCGACCCGCGGATCCGGTACAGCTAGGAGGCCGCGACTTGGCAACGAACACGACCGTCGTCCCGGGACAGATCGCCAAGCCCAAGGCGTCCGTCGGGCCGTGGCGTGAGGCCGCAGGCCGCCTGTTCAGGAACAAGCTCGCGATCGTCGGCCTCTTCCTCGTCTCGGGCCTCCTGTTCGCCGGGATCTTCGGGCCGTTTCTCGCCCCATGGCCCTACCAGGTCCAGGACCTGCAGGCGGTCTTCGCCAACGGCGGGCGCCCGCTGCCGCCCTTCTCGCCGGATCACCTGCTGGGCACGGATCAACTCGGCCGCGACTTGCTCAGCCGAATGCTTGACGGGGCACGGATCAGCGTCACTGTGGCGTTCGTCGTCCAGATGGTGATCATCTTTATCGGTGTCCCGCTTGGGGCGCTGGCCGGTTGGTACGCGGGTCTGATGGACAGCACGATCATGCGCTTCACGGACGTGATCTACGCGTTCCCGGACCTGCTGTTCATCATCCTTCTCTCGGTTGCGTTCCGCGAAACACCGTTTGGCCAGGCATTGGACGGCCTGTTCCTAGTGTTCGTCGCGATCGGCCTCGTCGGCTGGGTGACCGTCGCCCGATTGACTCGTGGCCAGATCCTGTCGCTCAAGGAGACGGAATTCGTCGAAGCGGCCAGGGCCATCGGTGTTTCCGACCGCAACATCGTGCTCAAACACCTGCTCCCAAATGGGATCAGTCCGATCATCGTGGCGGTCACGCTGGGCATCCCGGTGGCCATCCTGGCCGAGGCGACGCTCGCCTACATCGGGGTCGGCGTCCAGCCCCCTCGCGCTTCCTGGGGCAGCCTGATCGCGGAGGGCCAGAAGTCACTACGATCGGATCCGCACCTTGTCACCTTCCCGGCCATCGCGATCGCGCTTGCGCTGATCGGCTTCACCTTCCTGGGTGACGGCCTGCGTGACGCGCTCGATCCGAAGCTCAAGGGAAAGCAATAGGTGGTGAGCGCGAACGAAGAAGTTCCCACCGGCGAAAGCCCTACGATCGTGGAGTTGTCTTCGGACGAGGTTCTGCGCGAGCGCAACGCGGCAGTCCTCGAAGCAGGGGCTGGGCGCAAAGCCGACCACTTGCTCGAGGTTCGGGGTTTGTCCACCCATTTCTTCACGCCGGACGGGGTCGTCCAGGCGGTCGATGACGTCGACTTCGAAGTAGGTTATGGCGAGACGCTGGGGCTTGTCGGCGAATCCGGTTGCGGCAAGAGCGTGACTGCGCTGTCGATCGCCCGTCTCGTGGCCGATCCGCCCGGCAAGATCGTCTCGGGTTCGATCCAGTTCGATGGGATCGACGTGCTGAAGCTCAGCGATGTGGATATGCGAAAGCTCCGCGGCAAGGAGATCGGCTTCATCTTTCAGGACCCGCTGACGAGCCTCAATCCGACCTTGACCATCGGCTATCAGATCGGCGAGTCGATCCGGGAACACCTCGGACTGTCGGCCAAGGCGGCACGCGACCGGATCATTGAACTCCTGGCCAAGGTGGGCATCCCTCGCCCAGCCGATCGCCTGAACGACTACCCGCACCAGTTTTCGGGCGGGATGCGTCAACGGGTGATGATCGCGATCGCCCTGTCATGCGATCCGAAGCTGATCCTGGCCGACGAGCCGACGACCGCGCTCGACGTCACGATCCAGGCGCAGATCCTGGAGCTGATCCAGCGCCTGTCGTCGGAGTTCCAGACCGCGGTCCTGCTCATCACCCACGATCTCGGTATCGCGGCTGGCATGTGCGACCGAGTCAACGTCATGTACGCCGGCAGGATCGTCGAGACCGGGACCGTCGATACGTTGTTCGAGGACCCACGTATGCCCTATGCCTGGGGTCTGCTCGACTCGCTGCCCCGGATCGACGACGTTCGGGGCGACCGTCTCCGAACGATCGAGGGCCTCCCGCCGCTCTTGATCAACGTTCCCGACGCATGCCGCTTCAATCCGCGCTGTAGCTATGCCCGCGACCGCTGTCGCGAATCAGAGCCGCAGCTTACCGAGCGCGAACCCGGGCACTCAGCGCGCTGCTGGGCGACCGAACCTGGAGGCTGGATCGAATGACCGCGACCGCGAATCCAGCCGCTGGCGCCCAGCCCAAGCCGGTCCGGCCGCATGATCCTGCGAATCTCGTCGAAGTCGACGATCTCAAGGTCTATTTCGAGATCCGGTCGGGGGTCTTCAAGACGGCGCAGGGCAGCGTACGGGCGATCGACGGTGTGACTGTGGACGTCCGGCGCGGCGAGACGCTCGGCCTGGTCGGCGAATCGGGCTGTGGCAAGAGCACGATCGGGCGGGCCATGATCAAGTTGCGCGATGCGACGGCCGGCACGGTTCGGTTCGATGGGACCGATCTCGAGTCAGTCAAACCGGATGAACTTCGGCGCATGCGTCGCCGGATGCAGATCATCTTCCAGGACCCGTATGGATCGCTCGATCCGCGGATGGCGGTCGGGGCGATCATCGGCGAGCCCCTGGATACCCACCACCTGGCGGAGGGCCAGGCCAAGCAGGAGCGGATCGCCGAACTGCTTGAGCTCGTTGGCCTGGACCCGAACTATGTTCGCCGCTATCCGCACGAATTCTCGGGTGGTCAGCGGCAGCGGATCGGGGTGGCCCGGGCGCTTGCGGTCGAACCCGAGTTCATCGTCTGCGATGAACCGATCTCGGCCCTCGACGTTTCGATCCAGGCCCAGGTCCTGAACCTCCTGACCGATCTTCGGGCCCGCCTTGGGTTGACTTATCTGTTCGTCGCCCACGACCTGTCCGTGGTCAAGCACATCAGCGATCGGGTCGCGGTCATGTACCTGGGCAAGATCGTGGAGATCGGGCCCCCTGAGGTGCTCTACAGCGCCCCCGGTCACCCGTATTCGCGAGCCCTCCTATCCGCCGTCCCGGTCCCGGATCCCGCGGCCGAACGAAAGCGCAAGCGAGTCATCCTCAAGGGCGACGTCCCGAGCCCGGTCAACCCGCCCTCGGGTTGCCGATTCCACACGCGCTGCTGGCTGTACGAGCGAATGGGCGAGCCGGAGGACTGTCGAACGATCAACCCCGAGCTCAAGGTCGTGGCTGACGTCGCCGACCACCAGGCCGCCTGCCACCATTCTGACGAGGCGCTCAAGACCGACGTCGGGATCGCCCATATCGATCCGACCCAGGTCCGGCGTGGGACACCCGCTTCGGCCCTCGCGATGCTGGCCGAGACCAACGCTACGACACCTCACCATGAGGGGTTTCAAGCGCCCGCCTTCCCTGACGTTCCTGGGGCGACGCCGGAATCGACGTCAGCCAGCGACGCATTCGGCGTCCGGGACCCGGGATCCACGTCAACGCCGACCGATCGCATCGACCCATGGTGAGTCGTCGGTCCGACGGCTCACCATGGTCTGCCCGAGCCTGACCCTACTCGAGCACGCGGTTACGGCGCCCGCCTTGGCGAGTTCAAGAACCCGCCGAACCAGGCATCGAACGTAGGAAAGTCGCCAGCACGACCGACGTGGAGTGGGTGCTCTGCATCCCACTGAGCCGCGAAGCTGAGGACAACGTCGTCGGCGTCGAGGCGCGAGCCATCGTGGAACGTGACGCCTCGGCGCAGCGCACAGGTCCAGATCGTCAAGCCCTTGTTCGGCGAGCACTCCCGGGCAAGGGATGGGACCGGCTGGGTTCCGGCGGCCTCGTATGCGTAGAGGCCCTCGACGACCTGGGCACACACGAGGTTGGCGACGGTATCCGTCTCGTCCGGGCAATACAGGCCTGTGGGTTCATGGGTCGTCAGCCAGACCAACTGGCGCCGATCGCCAGGCGTCATCCTGGAGAATGGCTCCAGGCGGAGCGGCGACGTGACCGCACCATCCACGTCGGCGCGGAATGCGGTAGACGATCCGACATGGCCGATCGGGATCATCGGGACGTGGGTTCGAATGCCGGCATTCGCCCTGGCGTAGGCCGCCTCACGCTTCTCGTCGTCGGCTGTCGCGGAGCCCGCCGACAGCGCCTTGGTAACGTCGCTGAGCGGCCTTCCGAATTCGGCGGAGGCGTTCGCCCCGAAGCGTGGATCGAGGGAGGCGCTGACGTCTGGGTAGGCGCCTTCCCGGCCGAGGAGATGCATCTCGTCGATCGCCCCGGCATCGAGATCGGCGAGGTAGGTCTCGTCAGGTTCCGCGACCAGGGAAACCCGGATCCCGAGGTTGTCCAGGAGTTCCGTGCGGATCTCCTCCGCGACGGCGGTCGGATCCGGTAGTGATGGTCCACCGGTCGCCGGGTAGTGGAGGATCGTGTCAAAGCCATCGGGATGACCGGCCGCGCTGAGTGTCTCTTTGGCGAGGGTCGGGTCGTAGTCGTACCAGCTATCGCCGGCGCAGCCATGTGGGACGGCACACGGGGTGTAGTGCGACGCTACCTCAGAGCCGGCCGACAGCAGGGTCTCCACGATCCGCCGGCGGTCGAGACCCAGTGCGATCGCCTGCCGGACCTGCTCGCTCTCGAACGCAGACCCTGTGGTGTCGAAACCGAGGTAGACCGTGCCGAGCCCGGCGCGCGGCAGCAGGTTGAGGGAGACGTCGTCGGTCACCCTCGTGACGCCGCCCGGATCGACTTCGTCGACGCCGTCGACTGTGCCAGCCTGGACCTCGGCCACGCGCTCGCGAGGATCGTCGTCCCAGCGCACGATGAGTCGCTCCGGGGCAGCCGCCGAGGCCCAATACGCGTCATTGCGAGCCAGGCTGATCTCCGTACCGGGGGTCCAGTTCTCAAGCCGGTACGGACCGGTCCCGTTGACGTCCGTGCTGATCGTCTGCGGCGCACCACCGTTGGCCCCGACATGGTTCTGTAGCCATTCGGTGTCGTTGATGCCGAACGCCGGGGCGGCGATCTTGGCCAGGAAGGCGACGTCCGGCTCGCACAGCTCGAAGACGACGGTTTGAGCATCCTCGGCCCCGACGCGTTTCAGGTTGCCGGTATACGCGGCGTGCTGGTCGTCCGGGGCCTTGGCCTCGTCACACGGGGCGTCACCTGCTGGCGGATAGGTCATCCCGCGGAACGTCGGATGAATGGCGGTCGGCGTCGGCGTCGGCGTCGGGGCCGCAGGGGCCGGGGTCCGGATCAGGGGTATCGAACTCTGGCAGCCCGCCACGACGAGCACGAACACGAGGAGACCGAGGCGGGGACTACGCCGTGGCTGGTGCGCTCTTGACAAGCTGCCCGGTGCTCCTGTCGTTCATCTGCCTCCGGCCGATCACGGTGTGACTCCTGTCGCCACGGCCGTCCGGAAGCCTAGCATCGAGCGGCCATGGCGTCGAAACAGGCATCGGCGGGCGCCTCGACCGCGAGGCCTTCGCGTATGCTCGGACTTGTGCAGAGCATCAAGATCGCGCTGGCCCAGATCGCCCCTCGGCTCGGTGGGCTCCAGGCCAACCTGGCGTCTCATCATCGACTTCTCGACGAGGCCAGAGCCGGAGACGTCGACCTGTTGGTCTTCCCGGAACTGGGGCTGACCGGCTATCTGCTCCAGGACCTGGCCGCCGAGGTCGCGATGCGTCTTGACGATCCGCGTCTTGTGTCTCTGGCCGCGGCGACCGATGGCATGTCGGCGATCGTCTCGTTCGTCGAAGAGTCAGCCGATCATCGGCTGTTCATCGCGGCGGCGCTGCTCGAGGATGGCGAGCTCCGACACGTCCATCGGAAGTTGTTTCTGCCGACCTACGGACTGTTCGACGAACGTCGCTTCTTTGCGGCTGGCGATACCCTGCGGGCGGTTCCCTCGAGATTGGGTGTCGGGATCGGGATCGGTGTTTGCGAGGACTTCTGGCATCTGGCCGTCCCCCAGGTGCTTGCCCTGGATGGCGCCCAGATCCTGGTCAATGTGTCGTCCTCGCCCGGCCGAGACCTTGCCGCCACGAACGAGGTGGGCCTGGGGACGGCGACATCGTGGCGGACCCTGATGCGGACCTATGCACAGCTGACCACCTCGTTCGTCGTGTTCTGCAATCGGGTCGGCGTTGACGAATCGATCTCGTTCTGGGGCGGGTCGGAGGTCATTGCCCCGAACGGTGCGGCCATCCTGAGTGCCCCGCTCTACGACGAGGGGCTGTACACCGTTGATATCGCGACCGCCGATATCCGTCGGGAACGGATCGCGCTCCCGCTCCTTCGTGACGAGCGACCGGAACTGAATATCCGCGAGCTCGAGCGGATCGTCGCCGAGCGGGCGGGTCTGGCCAGCGATTCGACCGCGGAACCTGACGCGGAACCCGGTCACGACCTGACCGCGGTCGACCCACCGTCGGCGGCCATCGGTTTCAGGGCAAACCGGGGGCATGAACGGAAATCATGACCCAGCCCCCATTCGATTCGCC